>Ga0102588_1000095_pt1 | contig 168992 bp, 171 predicted proteins | sample AraplaMF_Col_mMS_FD_76854 | JGI IMG/M metagenome (GOLD analysis project Ga0102588, IMG submission 76854) | Arabidopsis root microbial communities from the University of North Carolina, USA - plate scrape MF_Col_mMS (SPADES assembly) (version 2) | ecosystem: Host-associated > Plants > Roots >...
AAAGAACATGGAGACCTGACCATGGACGATCGCGAATTCCGTCTCTACCTCAAAATCGACGTGACCGAGCTCGATTTATGGGTCGAACAGGGCTGGCTGGCCCCCGAGGTTTCCGAGGGTCGGCGCCGGTTCCGGGATGCCGATCTTGCCCGCGCCCGCCTGATCCTCGACCTCACGCGCCAAATGGGCGTCAACGAGGCCGGCGTCGACGTCGTCATGGAGCTCGTCGACCAGCTCCACGGCATGCGCGGCGTGATGCGCAGGCTTGTCGCGGCCGTGAACCGGCAGGAGGCCGAGATCCAGCAACGCCTGCTCCGCACGCTCGACGAGCTTGACGATAGCAGTCGCTGACAGCTTCGTTCCGGACTTTCACGGCGATCAAGATCAGGCTTTGAACGGCATGGAGGATGGCGGGACGGGCAAGCCGGCCCGCCTGTTCTGGCGGAGTTGGTTCTCCGCCTGCCAGGAAACAGCGTTGCGCGGATTTCTGTTGATTATCCTCTCATGATTGCGAGCGTATTCAGCCAGCACCTGTCGCTGCAAAAGATGACTACACTACTCTTGTTTTTCCTTGGGCAAGCAGGTTATACCGCGCGCGCCCTTAGAATCCCCATGTTGGGGGTTCGAAGAACAGGAAGTTCTCATGAGAGTTTTCAAGTCCCTCGCAGTTCCAGGACTCGTCGCCGTGCTCGGCCTGATCGCAACACCCGCATTGTCCGCACCGACCGCGTATCCGCTGACGCTCGACAATTGCGGTGCGAAGGTCACCGTCGCCAAGGCTCCAGCACGAGCCATCGGACTTGGCCAGAACAGCGCGGAGATCATGCTGCTTCTCGGTCTGGAAGACAAAATGGCTGGCACCGCATTCTGGCCGAGCAAGGTTCTGCCGCAGCTCGCCGAAGCCAATGGCAAGGTCAAGCTTCTGTCTGTCGAATTTCCGACCTTCGAGTCGATTCTGGCGCAGAACCCGGATTTCGTGGCGGCGGCCTTGCCAAGTCTGATCGGGCCGACGAGCAAGGTCGCCAAGCGCGAGGACTTCGACAAAATCGGCATACCAAGCTACATTTCGCCCAGCACCTGCCTCAGCACCGAAAAGGTCAAGAACGAGTACGGCAGCCGCGACCAGCTCTGGAACATGGATCTGCTGTACAAGGAGATCGACGAGCTTTCGCAGATTTTTGACGTCGCCGATCGTGGCCAGGCGCTGATCGCCGACTTCAAGAAGCGCGAAGCGGCGTTGCGCGCCAGCGTGTCCGAGGATGGCAAGCAGCTTACCTACGTCTTTTGGTTCTCCAGTCAGTCGCCTTCCGCAGACGCCTATCTCGGCGGCAAGAACGCGGCATCCGGCTTCATCGCCGATCTCCTCGGCGGCAAGAATGCCGTCACCGCCGAAGCCGAATGGCCGACGCTCGGGTGGGAAAGCATCATCGCCGCCAATCCTGATATCATCGTCGTCGCCAATCTCGACCGCAACCGCTGGGAACTCGACAAGCCGGAGGCCAAGATCAAGTTCTTAAACAGCGATCCAGCCGTCAGCCAGATGCCAGCGGTGAAAAACAAGGCAATCGTCGTCATGGACGGCCAGGCGATGAACCCGACGATCCGCACGATCTACGGCGCGGAACAGGTGGCCGAACAACTGAAAGCACTCGGCCTGATCAAGTGACCGCCTCGAACCGCTCCCTCCAGCAGGCTGCTCCCTTCTGCCTCCTCCTGTTGGCCTCCCTTGTGGCGGTCGGCCTGGTCGTCGGCATCAGTGTCGGGATCGGCGACCTGCCGATCCCGCTGACCACGACGTTTGCCGCCGTCACGAACAGGCTGGGATGGACGGCGGTGGAACTCAACCGCATCCACGAGACCGTGATCTGGGATTATCGTCTCAGCCGCGCGCTCGTGGCCGCTTTCTGCGGCGCGGGACTAGCTCTGTCGGGTGCGATCATGCAATCGCTGCTTCGCAACCCGCTGGCCGAGCCTTATGTGCTTGGTATCTCCGCCGGCGCGTCCACCGGCGCGGTCGCCATCGTCATTCTCGGCGTTGGTGCAGGTGCGGTCTCATTGTCGGCCGGAGCTTTTGTCGGCGCATTTGCGGCGTTTTTTTTCGTGGCGCTGCTGTCCAACGGTACGCGTGGCGGCGCTGACCGGACGATTCTCGCCGGCGTTGCCGCTTCGCAGCTCTTCAACGCAGCCACATCCTACGTGGTCACGACCTCCGGCAACGCGCAGCAGGCTCGCGACGTCATGTTCTGGCTGCTCGGCAGCTTTGGCGGCGTGCGCTGGCCGGAGTTTATGCTGGTTTCTGGCATCGTCGGCTTCGGGCTTGTCGTCTGCCTGCTCCATGCCAGGGTGCTGGATGCTTTTGCTTTCGGTGACGAAGCGGCTGCATCCCTTGGTGTCCATGTTGGCAGGATCCGCATCGCGCTGTTTGCGCTTACCGCACTGATGACGGCCACGATCGTCAGCATGGTCGGCTCGATCGGCTTCGTCGGTCTTGTCGTGCCACATGCGGCGCGCTTCGTCGTCGGGCCGCTCCATATCCGGCTTCTCCCAGCCTGCGCCATCGTCGGCGCAATCTTCATGGTGCTTGCCGACATCGCCTCACGCGCGCTCATCCCGCAGCAGGTCCTGCCGATCGGGGTCGTCACGGCGCTGGTTGGCGTTCCCTTCTTCTCCTTCATTCTCTGCCGGTTCCAGCGCGCGTCATGAGCATCAAAGCCGAAAACCTCGTCTGGAAAATTGGCAGGAAGACCATACTCGATGGCGTCTCCTTCGAAGCGAAACCGGGAAAGATGCTCGGCCTTCTTGGCCCGAACGGTTCCGGCAAGACTTCGCTGCTGCGGCTTCTCGCCGGCCTGAAGCGCCCCAATTCCGGGCGCATCTCGCTCGATCGGAGGGACATAAGGACCATCGGACGCCGCACGATCGCGCAGCGCGTCGCCTTCGTCGAACAGCATGCCACGACCAACGCCAATCTCAGGGTCGTGGATGTCGTCGAGCTCGGACGCTTTCCGCACCGCTCGATGTTTTCCGGCTGGACGCTCGCCGACGATCAGGCTGTTGAAGAAGCGTTGAAGCGGGCCGGCATGACCGCCAAGCGACATGATCGCTGGCAGAGCCTGTCCGGTGGGGAAAAGCAGCGCGCCCAGATCGCAAGAGCTCTGGCGCAGTCGCCGAAAGAACTGATCCTCGATGAACCGACCAACCATCTCGATATCCAGCACCAGATCAGCCTCATGCGGCTCGTCTCCAGTCTGCCGGTCACCAGCATCATTGCGCTGCACGATCTCAACCATGCGGCGATGTTCTGCGACGAGCTCATCATCATGCAAAGCGGGAAGATCGTTGCGTCCGGCACGCCGGCCGAGGTATTGACCGAAGAGATCCTCAGGGACGTTTTCTCGGTGGATGCGCGTGTCGAAGCCTCACCCTATCACGCCCGGCCGCACATCCACTATCTCCGTTGACGACGCCGCACCGCTGAGGCACAGACGCGAACGGGGAGCACCAGGCTGCAGACCGATCGCCGTTTCATCTGTCCGCTCCGATTTCAGCTCGCACAGAGCTTTTTCAGTGCCTTCTCCACGCCGTTGCGAAGGGCGGCCGAAATCTCGGGTTCGAACGTCGTGACAACGTCGCCGAACTCTCCCTCTGCCGCGACGATATCGATCGAACTTGCGTTCATGATGCAGGTGGCGAGATTTGCCTGCAGGTGAATTCGAGCCTTTGCCGAGAACCCGCCCTGGAGGGGGGCATCGTCCGACGTCCTGCAGGCGAGCGTGCCGAGTGCGCTAGCTTCGGCCAAATCTCCGTCAACCCGGATTTCAAGCGTATCGATCCTAACGAAGTCGAGCTTGTCGATGCCCAATTCGACCTTGACGCCCAAAACCGATTGCCTGACCTTCAAAGGCTTGCAGGGCTGCGCGGCCGCAATCGATCGTTCGAGAACATTGGCGGCGGATGCCGGCGAGCTCAAAGATGGCGTGGCAACAATGATCGCGCCGAACACCACGCACCTCAGATGGTACCAACCGTTCCGCCATGCCATGACCTGACGCTTCATGTCGCCAGGCGAACCGGCAAAGCCAGACCCCGTCTTCGAACGAATTTCAAAATGGTCCACACGCATACTCTTCCTCAAGTCGAAATGTGTCTGGCGACATCAGAATACAACGTCCCTATGCAAAGGGAAGAATGTTGCATCAGGTCGTCCCCTGTGACGTCTTCCTGGGCGGATCGAGGACTTGTCACCGGAGGCAAGTCGCCGTTCTGCGAGATCGTCAGGACCGGAGGTTTCCCGCAGACGAAGACAGGTGGGCAGAGCAATGCCGCGGGGTTGCGGCACTGTCTCCGCCCGTCCTCGACCGGCAAAGCCGGTCGATTTCTTTGACGCCCGTCAAACCTTGCCGGAGCGACCGGACGGCGCCTGGGCTGACCCTTCCGTCAATGCATCATTGCAGGCTTTGGCTTCTTTTCCGTCCATTGCGGCGGAGCACCATACTTCGAAGCGAGTATGCCAAGCAGCCCGGGTGCGCGGCCGAACGCATCGCAGGCAGCATATTTCGGCTTTCCGCCGAGCCAGGAGCGGGCGCGTTGCCTCGACGGAAGCGAAAGGTTCAGTCCCTTCGGTTCCTTTCCTGCGATCAGCACCTGTGAGAAGTCGCTGGCAAATTTCGTTGCAAGACCATAGGCGTCCCCGACCTCGGAAACGCGGGGATTGTCCTGAATGGAGTTTGCGCCCCGCGCCCACAGCATTGCGGCATTTTGCATTCCCGTGGCATCGAGCGCTTCGGCTTCGATTGCCAAGCCGCCAAGGCCGAAGGGGAGGCGCGGTACGCTCACAGGCAGCGCAAAGCCCGAACCGACGCTGACGACGGTCGCGAGCCCGGCAACCGCCTTGTTGGTCGGGACGATGTTGGCGACAACCGAACGAACTGTCAGATCTGCCGGCTGGCCAGCCGGGACCATCTGGTATTTATCGCTCAGCGCCACACACAGCGCGCGGTCGAGAGCATTGGAAACCAGAGACCGGTCCGCCTCGGACTTGATTTTGGACGCGGCACTGAAGGAAAAGACGGTCGGGACGATGGCGACGGTCTTTACCCGCGCCAGCTGCTGTCCGTCGACGTAGAGCCGTTTCTTGGCGAGCGTCCCCTTCAACGGACCGAGATTGCTGTAGGAGGCGAGCGTTCCCGCCTCCCTGAGCGGCACGGCAGCACAGCCGGAAACGGTTACCGTTATCAGCAGAGCAATAACCCCCAGGAGCGATGCCCTGGATGAATGATTGAAAAATCGACGATTTGAAAACGAATTGCTGGGCATGTGTCTCGTTGGCTCCGGTCATGGCGATGACCGGACACTCGGCGTCAACAATTGCCACACAATTACATGGTCCGCCGCTTGCTGCATTTTGGAGCTGGATCGATACCTTCGTTCCCGACGGACCACTTTCGATACCGACTTTTCCGCCGTGGTTTCGGCAATCTGCGTGACAAGGCTAAGCCCCAGACCCGCGCACTGCTCTTCGGCACACGCGGTATTCTCGACCTTGAGGATGGATGCGCGATCACTCGGCCCATCGATGATGGTTTGCTCTTTCGGGATTTCGCCTGGGACCTCGTAACGCTCCGTGGGATTAGTTAGTCTCAATCGAATGAAATTCGACGTGTTCGGAAGCGAGATCGGATCAAAAAATAATGATGTAGGCGGAACCCGCCGCCACGTCTTCACAATCACAAACCTATGGTTAGCCGAAATCTCCCCTTCGAATATTTCTTCCTGAGCGATGTCCGCTTCTCCGGGGATATCGTTGCTAATGTCGGGACGCGACCGGTTCGAGAGGTTGCTATCGACCCGAAGGGTTGCAGGTACCGCTTTATTGGGCTGGCAGGCAGGGAGCGGTGTGGACGCGTCAACGTGACAGCGCTGCAGCAGCAAGAGTGGATCGTTGCCCCCGATCTTATCTATGAGAAGATTGAGGGTCTCGACTGATTTCAATCCGAAGCTGACATAGAAATTATTAAATGGGATCGCCGTAAACGGCGTCACCACTGTCAAGCGCGCGGCAGCCCATGGACCCCGATAGGTTTCGGGGGTTAGACACCACCAAAATGCCGACGGCCTCACCTCTCCAGAGCCCGGCGCCGAACCTAGGCGGCACATTTGACTGATCCTGGCGGCAGAAGAGAGAGTCCCACCGTTTGCTTGTCATCCCGGGGAGCCCGATGCAAGATCTCAGTGGTAAGTTCCGCCAGATGCCACGCTATTCCGGCAATCCGGCGTCGTGGAGGGCGCCGCCGAGTGTTAACGCAAGCGTCGGTGCACAGTTTACGCCAGCGAACTGACGACCATAGCGAAAGGAAGGCTGAAGCTCGAGCACCCTTGCCGCGGCAGCTCGCGCTTCGTTCAGCCGGCCAAGTTTGGCCAGCGCGGCAGCCAGTTGCACATAAGTGATGCTATGTGCAGGATTGGCTTGAACGGACTTATAAGCCGCGCGACAGCTTTCCTCGTACCGGCCAAGCAGCAAGTGGCTCATTGCCTGCGCGTCGAACGCCGCCCACGCCCAGGAATCGAACGGGCTCAGCCGCACGCCCTGTTGGCTCCATTCTATCGCTCGCTCAGCCTCGCCACTCCAGCCGAGAATGACGCTGCCGAGGATATAGGTCAGCGCTGACGACGGGCTGATGGCCAGCGCTGCTTCCAACGCTGCGAACGCAGCAGCGCGATCGTGAGCATCCATCCCGAGCGAAAACCCGGCCAATGTCAGAGCCAGTGCATCGTCTTGTCCATGGGCAATAGCCAATCGGGCGTGGCGGATCGAAGCGGCACGATTGATATCCTGCAGGCCGGCGCGGAGAAATAGGCAATGATGACACATTGCTGCATTGCCGTGCGCCAGCGCGTACGCGGGCTCGAGTGCGATCGCGCGCTCAAGAAGCGTCAGTGCTTTCGTCACCTGCTCCGGCATGCCTGAATCGACGTCAGGCTGAGCCTGGAGCACGAGGTCATAGGCATCAAGGCTTTCCGGGCGTTTCCGCCGGACGCGTTCGATCTCCGCTTTCCGCACGCTCGGCGCTATCGCCCCCACCGCTGAGAGTGCGATCTCGTCCTGAAGCGCAAAAATATCCGCGGAACTGCAATCATAGCGCTCGGCCCATACGTGGGCTCCGGTCGATGCGTCGATCATCTGACCGATCACCCGCACGCTGCCACCAGACTTGCGCACACTGCCTTCCAGCACATAACGCACCCCAAGCTCACGGCCGATCTGTTTCACATCCGCGATCCGCCCCTTGTAGGCGAAGCTGGAATTTCGTGCGATGACGAACAGCCATTTAATGCGTGCAAGGCCGGTGATAATGTCGTCAACCATTCCATCGGCGAAATACTCCTGCTCCCGATCGTCGCTCAGGTTCGAAAACGGCAGAACAGCAACTGAGGGCTTTTCCGGAAGTGCCGGTCGAGCGCGGTCGGCGGCTGGCGCATCGCGAATATTTGTGGCCACTGGCGGTCCGACATATCGATAGCCGCGCCGCGGTATCGTCTCGATCCACTTCTCGGCATCCTCTTTCGCCAGCACCTTGCGCAAGGCTGCCATTTGAACCGTTAAATTGTTGTCGGCGACCGCCAATTCGCCCCAACCGGCCTCGACCAGCGCGTCTTTCGACACTGGCGCCCCGGCGTTTTCGAGTAGCCGGCGCATCAGCGCGACGGCGCGCGCCCCAAGCATGGTCGGCTCGTCCCGTCGATACAAAATCCCCGCCGCCGGGTCGAGGCGGAACGGGCCGAACTGGTAGATGTCGCTCCCACTCGTCATTCAGCACTTTTAGCAGATTTTTAGGAACGGATTCACGACTTTCGGGCATCGAGCGCCGATCTTGTAAGGATGTTTGCACCAGCAAACACTTTGTCAATGGAGGATCAAATGAGCGCCAAAGCCATCGTCCGCATGCCCGACGAGAAGAACGGAGTTATACTGCGTGGTCACCCTATGCACTTTCTCGTCACCGGCGAAGATACCAAGCACACGAGCATGTTCGACTGGACAATTCCCGCAGGATTCGCCACCGGGCGCCACGTCCACCGGGTGCAAGAGGAAACCTTCTATCTGCTTGAGGGCGAATGTGAGTGGCACGTGGGTGACAGGGTCATCAGGGCGACGCCCGGAACGTATTTGTTCATTCCGCCGGGCGTGCCGCACAACATCACCAATGTCAGTGAGACACCGGCCAGGGTGTTGATGACAGTCTCACCGCCCGGCCATGAGCACTATTTCGAAGAGCTCGCGAAACTTGCCGCGCAAGGCGCTCCGGATCCGAAAACCCTCGGTGATCTGCGGAACCGCTACGACACCGATCAGCTCTCGACCTTGACGACACGCACGTGAGCTTAAGTTTTCAGCGTGACGCCGGCAGCGGCCGCAGGATTTCCTCTTCGGGCAGAGGCTGGAAGCTTTTACGCCGCGTCATCGTTTCGCTGGTGCCGCCGCTCGTCCTGATTTTCCTTGTCCTCGGCACGATCTTCATCGGCCTTGCGACGCCGACGGAAGGTGGGGCGATGGGTGCGGTCGGTGCGCTTGCGCTCGCCGCCATAAATCGCCGCCTCGACCTGCCTATGATCAAGTCGGCGCTCTACGCGACGGCGAAACTCTCCTCCTTCGTGATCTTCATACTGCTTGGCGCACGCGTCTTCTCCCTGACCTTCTATGGCGTCAACGGTCACGTCTGGGTCGAACATCTGATGACCTCGATCCCAGGCGGAAAGGTCGGCTTCCTGATCGTCGCCAACCTGCTTGTCTTCTTCCTGGCCTTCTTCCTCGACTATTTCGAGTTGGCCTTCATCATCATTCCATTGCTGGCACCGGTCGCCGACAGTCTCGGCATCGACCTGATCTGGTTCGGTGTCATGCTGGCGATCAACATGCAACAAATGTGCCCCGCCTACTCCAACGGGTGCAAAATTTCCCGATTTCCGTTTCGTTAACCATCTGAATTAACGCCGTTCTTTTCTATAGCGGAAGTGATTTGGCCGATAGCTCCCTCATAGCTTTGGATTTAGAGCGTCGCTCTAACCATCGATAAGTATCAGGTATCGATAGTGATCGATTTCGAGCTTCAGAATGGAAATTTGAGATCGGACGTATAGCTAATCGCTACGACTTGCCGATCGATGAGCTTTGGTGCGGACAAGCGCGACGAAGCGTTGTTTGACCTCGGCAAACAACGCAGGAGGCAGTGGGCCGTAATAACCGCTGTCGCTATTCAGGGGACGCATGTCCGGCCCCGGCCAGGTGAACCGATTGCTTTCCGTCAGCACGATCCACGAGCGTTCATCATCCAGGCCAAGGCGGCGTTTAGTCCGCGCTGGAATCTCGATCGCCTCGCTTGGGTCACTCGGCGGCGAATGCGTGATCGGCAGAACCCGCACAACCGGCGTCTCGTCGTCGAGCGCGGCAACGATTGCCAACACGAGGCTCGGCCGATCCTTATCGCCGTCCTCGAGACCTTCGAGATAGTGCCGGTGCCAGAGATAGGAATAGCGGAAAACCCAGCCGACCTTCGGTTCAGTCGGCAGCATTCTTGTCGGCAGTCAATTCGGCATTAAGATGATCAAGTTCAGGATCCATTTCGGAGGCTTCGATAGCCGCGATATCCGCATCGGTGAGCTCAGCCGTCAATTCAACGCGACGTTCCCGGCGCATCAGCCGCTGATAGTCCTCATAAGCAATGAGGACGGTGCGCGGTCTGCCGTTTTTGGTTATAATGACCGGTTCCCGCACAGCGGCATCCTGGTAAGCCCCAAAGTTCTTGGAAACAGCGGCAGCAGTGACAGTTGACGTCATAGTTATACTCCGTTTTCCGTAAAATACGGGATTTCCGGGCAATTCTCAACAGCATAATTGTACTGACAGGCTTGCCGATAATGTGGATCAGGTATCGATAGTGATCGGTTTCATGGCGTCTAAGCCATCGCAACAGCCACTGTCGGTCGCCGCGGGATCTCAACCTGTGTGGCGGCGATCCTTGCAAAATGACAGCGTGGCCGAAGTCCATTTTCAGACTAAAACGAGCTCGCGGCGCAAGGCCGTCAGCAGGCGCTTGATGCTCTTCTGCGCCTGTTTGGCCAGCGCCATGCGCAATCGGTTCTCCTCGGCAACGACCATCTGCACGATCTGCCGCCGGCGGGCAATGAGCTCGGACAGGGTCTGCGTCTCGGCATCGCGCAAGGGCCGGATCGCCGGCTTCGTCGCCAGGACGAAGGCAGCGATGACGGCTGCATCGATCGGATCGGTCTTGGCCCTGCGGCCGAGCGCGTTGGCAAAGGCGCGCACCTGCGCCGGATTGACGACAACCACCCCAAAACCAGCGGCCGACAGGCTGCCTGCCGCTAACATCTCGTAGCCGCCGGTCGCCTCCAGGCCGACGATTGTCGGCCTGGAGGCTCCCAGCCTGGTGATTAATTCCTCAAGGCCGGCGTGGTCGTTGCTGACCGCGAAGTGCTCGCCCGAAGGGTGCAGCGCCACATCCAATCGGTCCTTGGAAACATCGATGCCGACAACCACGCTCTCATTCATCTCCATCTGATCCCATCCTTGTCTAAGCGGGCTTTGCTTTCGCAAGCGGCCCCGGCGACTGTTCGGGTTCAATGGAACGGCGGACGAAGACCCAGGCTCTCCCACGGGCTTGGTCCCCCAAAGGGGCGACGATCTTCCATCCGCCACCGCAACAGGCAGTACTACGCCAACAGCGGGTAAAGGGAAGTTACAAGGGGGACAAGCAGACAAATCGGGGGGATCGCCTACGCGCCAGCGCCGGCGGCTGCAAGGCGGTCCTGCAGCGGCCTTCAGCCGCGAAGGATGGGGAGACCGATTTTCCGCTTGGTAGGGGAGGAGAAAGCGCCGCCTTCCCCCTCTTGGTGCCGCCATTTGATGGTGCGGCAGGAGCACCTGACGGCGAAACGATGCGTCGAGTGCAGGCGAGCCGCGATTGCACCGCTGCCCCATGTCAAAATGGGAGCGGTTTTGGTCGGAACTGGCGACCACCAATCACTGCGTGTGAAAGTTTTCCGAAAAATACCTCTTGCCAGCCCGCGAGATTTCGGCCGCCATTATAGATGTAAGGGTAAAACCTTACGTGTTTCAATACCTTACGGAGATACAATGAACCCATCTGCCCTCATCCCCGCTGCGATCTACATGCTCGCTTCGATTGCATGTTTCACCATGGAGCAAGGGCTCCGGAAGACGAAACAACCCGTGTTCGCGGGACCGGTTTCGTCACGGATCTTCAGGTCCGAGAAGCTGGCATTCGCCGCTTGGCTGGCCGCCGCGCTCAGAGAACATCTCACAGAGGTTCTGCTGCGTTTCGTGCCCCTCAATGTCATCCTGGCGGGAGCAGCGCTTGCTGGCAAAGCGAGCGTTACAAACGCCCTTGCATTGGCGATCGGCCTTTCGCTGCTGATGGCGACGATCGAACATTTCTGGACGGTCGGCGAGACCTTCAAGTTCGCTCTCGGACGCCGGCTGATCAGTGCGATGGGCTCGGCCTTCAGCGCTCTCGCATGGCTGATGCTTCTGACCCGGATCTAGCATCGATGCTCTAATCCAACACCAAACGGGTGTCGACGCCGCCATTGCGCGCGACGCCGACACCAAAACACGGCACGCCATTGCTTGGTTAAGTTTGCGCTGAACATCGCCGTGTCTAGCAACGGCCCCGCGCTATCGCTGCGCAATCTGCAGCACGCGCACACAGTAACACAGGCGCGGTCGGATGAAGTGCGTCGCTGGCGTCATCACCGACCGGCAGCTACCACAGCCCGACGGCTACCACCGCCGGAACCATGGCAACGATTGCTGCTTCAACTTCCGCGTAGAGCTCAGCCTCTACCGTGCCGGCGTCAATTTCGACGACAAGCGCAAATCGCGCGGAAAGGTTCGCCGGATCCGGAACGCCCTTTGCTTTCCACCACCCGGTGACGGGATGGACCGCGATCAGGTTGCGCCGTGCGAGATCGGAGGCTGCACAGGTCAGCTGATCGATCTGCAAGGAGCCGACATCCCTGCGGTTGGACCCGAAATCCCATCCGTCCTGTTCATCGATCGCCAGGTCGTCGGACATATCCGCAAGCTTGCTGATCCGTCGACGCGCAGCATCCTCGGCGGCCGCGATCACGTCGGCCGTAGACAAGCCTTCCGCGCATCCGGCGATCTGACGCCAGTTGATCTGATCGATCTCGAAGCCGTGCAGCCGGCGACGCATGGCCTTCTCGATAGCGCCCTCGCTCGGCAGTGGATGCGCTCGGCGGTCTCATGACCGGTCCGCGTGCTCCATGCGGACACCATCTTTTCCTTTCGCATTGCGGCAGCATTACATGCGAAAAGCAAATCCGGTCATGCTTCCACAATTGTCGGAGCCCATATGGAAAAGCATTCAACCTGAACCGGCAGGGCACGACCTCATCCGCCTTCAACATCTGGAACAGAGCAATGGCTTCAAAACGAACGACAGGACCAGCTGCGGCGCTGGTGGTTGTCGAATCCATTCAAACTGCCGTCCTGACCTTTGATGCCGCCAGTGCGAAACCCGGCACCAGGCAATGTCCGATCATCCTCATCGTCAGAAGGAACAGAAAGATCGTTCATATCCGGACCCGCAAGGTGCCGATGGTCGAGATGAAACCGCGTCCCGTCCGGCTCGAACCGGCAAGACGGGTCGGTGGGCAGCCATAACGCGCAAGACCATTGCTCACCTGCTCGCAAACCTCTTCTTCTTGACGATCCTGTTTGGTGCGCTTCTCGGCGGTCCGATCCTGATGCTCATTTTGGTTTCGGAACGGCTTGCGCTTTGACCATGCCTGAACCGAGGTGGGATAGTCTGGTGCCCGGCGGTCATGCCAACTCGTACTGCTGCAGGCAGGCCTCGTGATTTCGACCGGGCGACGGATACGGACCGGCGCGCTTAACAAATCAAAATATCTCTCGTGGTGACATTGCCGAGCGCGTTGGAGAATATCGCGACAACATTTCCGCTGGCGGATGGTTTGGCCACGCTCCGCCAACTAAATTTAATCCCTCAATCGCGATCTGCCATTTGAGGGGCCAACCAACCCAAAGGAATACATAATGCGCACAGCTCGCTTGCCAAGCGACCGCTCACCTTACCGATTTTTGATGCCATTGATCGTCCTTGCGGTTTTCGCCGGCGCACCGGCGCGAGCCGAAGAACCTCTTTCCAGCGTGATCGCCGACGGCAAGCCGTGGGAAATGATCGTCGTCAAACGAAAGGCCTCAAACATCCTTGTGTTCCGTCCGGATGGCGGCGGAACCATCAGTGACAGCCTGGTGAGCATAAGCCCGACGTGGAGGGAGGCTCCAGGCGGGATTTGCATAAGGCCACGGCCGGAAGACGCTGAAAAATGCCTTCAGCTGACTCGGACGAAAGCCGGCATCGAAGCATCGCAGAACGGCAAGACCGTTTGGGTGCTGAAGCGATGAGGCACGCTCAAGCGATCAGGATTTCGGCGCTGATGGCGGGACGGAACGCGTCGCCATTGGCGCTCCATTCCGTCAACCGAAACCGGCGGAGCCTGCCAGGGATGTGGGGATGAGGACAGATACGCTCGCATCGTTCCCGACGCTTCTGGGGCACGCTCCCGCTTCCGAAAACCCAGAGGCGAAAGCTAGGATTACATCATTTCGGAGGCCTATCTCAGGTTGCTCAATTGACGATAATCGCGTAGAAATTACACGTGCGAAACAGCGGGTGAACCGTTACGACGAACGCGATTCCTATCGAAGGCTTTGATGCGGCTTTGACCTTGACCGATACACTCGACCATCTGCCGGCAAGCAAGCGGCGTGAGCTTGCCCGCGTGCTTGAAATCATCTTTTCCGAGGTCGAGCAGTTCCGTGGCACCAAGCTGTCGGCCAAGCGGGCCAACAGCCGGGTCCTGAAGGTTATTCTCTACGGATCCTATGCGCGTGGCGACTGGGTGGGACCGTTCGAGCGGCTACTGTTCCGATTACGATATCCTGATCGTCGTCAATTCCGAGGCCTTCGCGCAGGAGCAGGAACTGTGGCTGTCGTTTGACGAGCGGCTATTGCAGGAACAGATCGCTCACCGGATCGAAACACCGGTCATTCCGATCGTCCATAGCCTGCATGACGTCAACGACCAGCTGTCGCGCGGCCGGCCGTTCTTCGTCGATATCGCCAGAGACGGAAAGGTTCTCTACGAGGAGGAAGGACATCCGCTGGCGCGGCCGAAAGCGCTCGCTGCGGAAGAAGCCAAGGTCGAGGCGGAACTACATTACGCTAAATGGATGAAAATCGTCGATGCCTCCACGATAGCGCGGTCGGCATTGGGCGAGGGGCATGAGAGTTATTCGACTTTTCTTCTCCACCAAACCACTGAAACCCTCTATCACTGCGTGCTAGAGGTTCTAACGCTCTACAGTCCTAAATCCCATCGGATCAAGGTACTGCGCTCCAAGGCCGAGGAGGTCGACAAGCGGCTGATCGCCGCCTGGCCACGCGACAACCGGATCGCCCGTCGCCGCTTCGAACTTCTGTCTCACGCCTATGTCGAGGCCCGATACTCGCCAAACTATACAATCACCAGGGAGGAACTCGGTTGGTTGCTGGAACGAGTGCAGCTTTTGCAGACGACAGTTGCAACAATCTGTGAGGAACGCCTGATCGGACTTCCATTGGGCGAAGGTAGTGGAGCACGGCCGAAGAATTAAAGATCTCGCGCTTGAGCCGACCGCTCAAGCGATGTTCTTACCAGGCTTGTACAGAGCCCGACCGGTATAGGCAGCGGCATTGTTTGAGTGCTTGCCACGGCCCAAAAACCAACGAAGATTCGGGTCTTTGTTGATCTCAGGAGCACCTATCCGGTAAGGGAAGCGATCAAATACGGATTCGGTTACTTTGCCACCGGCGGGAGATCCGAGAAAAAGGTAGAAATGCGCTACTTCATTACGGGAACGGCAGGCTTCATTGGCTTTCATCTGGCCCGCCGGCTGCTGCAGGATGGGCATGAAGTAACAGGCTTCGACGGACTGACACCCTATTACAATGTCGGGCTGAAGGAGATGCGCCATGCGGCACTGGCGCAATATCCTGCCTTCCGCCCCGTCATCGCCATGCTCGAAGACAAGGCAGCGCTGGAAACCGCGGTCTTAGCGGCAAAACCGGATGTTCTCATTCATCTGGCAGCACAAGCCGGAGTGCGCTACAGCATCGAAAATCCGCAAGCCTATCTGCGTTCGAACATCGAGGGCTCCTGGAACATTCTGGAGCTGGCGAGCCGCATTGAGCTGCGCCATCTGATGCTTGCCTCGACCTCCTCGATCTATGGCGCCAATACGACTGTCCCCTTCCGTGAGACCGACCGCGCCGACGAGCCTTTGAGCTTCTATGCCGCCAGCAAGAAGTCGATGGAGCTGATGGCGCACAGTTATTCGCATCTCTACAAGATTCCAACCACGGCCTTCCGCTTCTTCACCGTGTACGGCCCGTGGGGCCGGCCGGACATGGCCCTCTTCAAGTTCGTCAAGAACATGATCGAGGATAAGCCGATCGAGATCTACGGCCAGGGAAACATGAGCCGCGATTTCACCTATATCGACGATCTGATTGAAGCCGTGGTCAGGTTGTCAGGTGTCATTCCGTCAGAAAGCAATCGTGTTGCCGACACAAGTATCGAAACGCTTTCGCACCAGGCGCCTTTCCGCATCGTCAATATTGGCGGCGGCCAACCGATCAGCCTCATGGACTTCGTCGAAAATGTGGAGAACGCGATGGGACATGAAGCGAAGCGCATCATGCTTCCCATGCAGAAGGGCGATGTGCCGCGCACCTTTGCAAGCCCCGATCTTCTCCACGCCTTGACAGGCTACCAGCCGAACACCTCTCTAGAAACGGGCACGAGGGCTTTCGTCGAGTGGTATCTGGAAGCCAAGCAGGAACTCGGCACGGTCGATATGTAAGCTGCTGATGGTGGTTACGATGCACCAATCCGCTTGAGGCAGTAGGAAAAGTGAGCATCCGGCTCGAGTGTCAGAAACTCGAAGCGCCACCCATATTCGACGCAGAACTTATTGACTGCCTCGACAACCCCGTAGACCACGGGTTTGACGGTGTTTCCGGTACAGAAATCGTGCCCGGCAATCCGGCCATTCTGCTTCACTTTTCGGTTTGCGAGTAGCAACTCGTCCCACGTCAGCGCAAAGGAATGATCGGTATCGATATAGATCCAATCGAAGGTCTCGTCATCGAACTGGGACAGCATATCGAGCGACGTGCCCTGCCGAATCACAACGCGACCTTCAGCGATCTCCGACCCAAATTTGTCATTGATGATTTCGAGGCCTTCGGAATAGCGGTCCATATTCCAGGGATCAACGAGATAGAGCTGCTGTGGCTGGTTGCGTGCCAGAATCTGCTCGCTGAATTCCCCCTCTGCAACGCCGAGTTCGGCCACGACCCCGCCCTTGGGCAGGCTGTCGAGAAGCTTGCCGCGGTCAGGCAGCAACCTCGCCTGTTCCGTGTGAGCGTAATCCAAAAAGGTCCGGGGGGTGCTTTGCCGAAGGGTCGCTCGCTGCTCTCGCGTCGTCATTTTCGCTCCGATTTTTTTCAACCGCACCTCTACAGAGAATGCCCACTATGGGGAAGAGCGGCGCCCACAAGCAAATTGCACAGAAACTCAAAAAGAGGCTTGCGGTTCTTTCTCAATATCGTTAGAGACGCTGCACCGAACGATGACACAGAGCATCGAGGGCGATTAGCTCAGTTGGTAGAGCGCCTCGTTTACACCGAGGATGTCGGGAGTTCGAGTCTCTCATCGCCCACCATTCCAATGTTTTCCACTTGATTATGCATCGCTTTTTTCCTCGTTTGTCTCATTTGAATTTTGAGGCTGCGAAAGTGAGACACTTTCTGTTTCTGGAGACTTGTCGCGGCGGTCATACGCGTTCGCCGTCATCCGTCTTTTGTTTGCCTTCTCGACATAGATTTGCGCTGTCTGGAGGTTACTCCAGCCGAACACCGCCATCAGTTCGGACGCAGTTGCGCCGCTTTCCGCAAAGGCGACAGATGCGGCTTTGCGGAGGCCATGTGACGAGCATTTCAGCAAGCCGGCCTCGTCGCACCATTCCCGCATCTTGTTGCCAAGCCCTTCGATCACGAACGGTTTGCCGAACGATGTGAGCAAGTACGCCTCACGGCCAGTCTCGGTGGCTGCTATTGCGGCCTGGAGATCCTTTGTCATCGGCGCTTCGATCGTTACCGGAAATCGGTCGCGATTTTTGAATGCGGTAAAACGAAGCCAACGCCCGCCTTGTATGGTCGTCTCGTCACGCGGGCCGATCCGGCACGCGTCAGAGCGGCGCGCTCCGATGTTGATCATGATCTCCATCGCCAGGCGTGCCTTGCTGCCGATCGGATGGAACGAGCGATACTGGTCAATTTCCTCCGGCGACCATGTGTGGAAACCGTCGCCTTTGACATGGATCGCCTTCACCCCGACAGCAGGGTTGAAGGTTGCCAGTTGCGGCTTCGATCCGATCGCCCAGTTGAAAAGCGCCTTTATGACCTTCACCAACTTGTCGGCGGCGCCTGGAGTATCACGCCGCTTGCGCTGGCTCGCCTCCATGTCTTCCTTGCGGTACTTCTTGTAAGGCAGTTTGCCGGCGGTTTCGCAGAATCGAGTGAGAACGCTGCGCTTATCGCGCTGCGTCGCCTTGTCGAATCGCTGGAACTTCTCGGATCGAAAATACTGGTCGCAAAGCCAATCAAACGTGTCCTCTCGTGGCGTCTCCTTCTTCGGAGCCGCAGCGACCTTGCCGTCGATGACGGCGAGCGCAGACCAATATTCGTCCATAAAGGCCTTCGAGATCTCGCCCGGCCGCTCCTCCAGAGCAGCCTTAATGCGGATTTTCGGCGCACCCTTCTTCCGCACGTAGTAGCGCTCGTTCCCTCTCCTATCAGGATCGAAAACGCAGAAGCGCGGCAATCTCGGCTTGATCATGCGACCACCCTGTCAAACGGGTGATCGCCATCTTCATCGACTTCCGGACCATCCGCGAGGCGCTGCCACGCCTCACGAAGCTTGTGGGTGTCCCATAGCGTCACGCCGTCGATTGGTTTTCCCTCAGGCATATAGCCTTTTTTGATCCAGTTATCGAAAAGCGAGGGCGAGATTGCGAGCGCCGCCGCTGCCTCGTCGCGGCGCAACGCAAAGCGCGGGATGGAGATTTCGCGGAGGGTGCCTTTCATACCACCCTCTTCACTTCGATTTCGACTAGCTCAAGCATTTCGGCCACGTTGTTGAGTGACCGCACGCAGAGATCCGCGACGCGCGACAGGCTCATGATTTCGTTGTCGTCAGGCGCATCCATATCGCCGACCGCCGAAAGGCGCCTGCTGATGAGCATTACCGCCGCCCGAACCTCAACAACGCCGTTGATTGTGTCTGCTAGCTCGTCAGTATTCGGCCGCGTCATATCGCACCGCCTTCCGGCTCGCCAACGATGATGGAAGGCTGCCGGGGAAATCCATCAATCCAAAGCGAGAAACCGCCGTTGGGCCGCACTGTATATAGCTGCGCCACGCGATCCATCGGCCCATGCATTCGGGCCAGAATGTTTTTCAGCTGGCCAACGCAGGCTTCGAGCTGCTGCTCATCGGTGAGCGGCAACTGCGGGGTTTCCGTAGCTGCCGCTTCTGACACGGCCGGCAACGTTGCGGCGGAAACGGCGGTGGCAATTTGGAGAAATTTGCGGCGGGGCATACTTGTGCCCGAGCCGCCAACTGAATTATGGTTGGTCCGCATTTGATAACCTCGAAGTGTTGGATGCACCAAAAAGCCGACGCCGGTCTCAAGCAGCGTCGGCTTTTTTCGTTTCATTCGAACCGTAAACCTGGCTCAGTTGAAAGATGATTTCAGCGTTCATCGTGCGTTGATTACGCTTCGCTTCCTCCTTGATTTTTTCTCTCATCCCGTCCGGGAAACGCACGTTAGTGCGATCTGCCGAACGGCTGCCGTAACCGTGTTCCTTCATTGAAATCCCCGTGAGCAATATCAGATGTCACCGTGACACTTTCAAAGTGTGTCACGGTGACTTCCTTGCGTCAATTGAAAAAATGCGTCACGGTGACACCAAACAATTTTCCAATTGATGATTGGTTTTTGAATGGCCACGGGCACTGGACGCGAAAGCGATAAGTTTATGCTGCGCTTCCCAGAAGGAATGCGCGACGAAATCAAGCGGCTAGCCGCCGAAGACGGACGCTCAATGAACGCTCAAATCATTGAGCTTTTGAATTTTGCATTGCAAAACAGCGGTCTGGACATCGACGAAATATTGCAGATGGTCGCTGCCCAACGGAAGGAAATGTCCGATCTACGGAAACAGGTTGAGCAAGGCGGCCTGCTCACAAGCGCCGGCAAAAATGATGCAAGGGTTAAGCAGGGAGAGGGTGGTGACGATGCTAGTGCGATTACTGACCTTCGTCGCCGGATTGCCGGTCTCCGTGAGGCGCAGGACATAGATTTCCTCCTCTATTACAACAAGGTCATCCAGCTAGGCCAGCTCGCCAGGGCAGCACTGAATACAGACGCGGCATCGCCTGAACTCCACCAAATGGCGCGCGAACTGAACAATCTCAGCAACGCCGAGGCCGCCCTTCTCAAGCGGCGTCGGGAAGAGGCGGCTCTCCGAGTCGGCTTGACCGCAAGCGCATTTGAATTGGATAGCGAGTTCGAAGCGGCCAGCATCGAGGACATCGCCTATCTGGAGGGTGTGCGAGACCTGCAGCGCGCCCGCGAGCGGATGCGACAAAAGCGTGCGGCGCAGAAATCCGACGAACCAAAGAAAGCCGCTTCCAAAAAGGACTCCGCGGCATAAGGTTGTTCCCGTCATCAATGGAGGGAGCTCATGGCGACAGACACTTGTGACGATATCGGCGATGATGATCTCGTGCCGTTGGCAAAGGCCTGCAAGATCTTCTTGCACGGTCATCTGACGAAATCTTCGCTCCGCAGAGAACATTCGCGAGGAAATCTGGAGATTATCCGGATCGCCAACAAGGATTTCGTTACCCGCAACATCATCCGCCGCATGATCGAGCGATGCACGGTGCGGACCGATGAGGGGGACGGCAAGACAGAGGCGACGCGGTCGATGGACCGCCCGTCGGGCGGCAGCGCTCATGAAGCACTCAAGATGATGCTAGCGAGGGAGAAGCAGGCACGAACGGCCGGGGTCGTCGCAGGATCGCCGAGAGCAGCAGCAAAGGCCCGGCTCAAACAGCTTCGCGATTCACTGCCGGCGACGAACCCACAGACGAGCCGCCGCGCCACTCGCAAGAAAGGCGACGAGCAATGACGGCCGAGGCTGATCGCACAACGATAATGTTTTCGACGCCCGAAGCCATCAGGAAATCAACCTGTTACAGCAATCGTTCCGCGTGAAACATGGCCACTGAAGAGAAAATCGGAAAGCTGGACGTAACCACTCATCAAGTGTCGCGGCGATCGCGATGATATCGGTGAGTCACTGCATTGGAATGTACCCGAAATCAGTGTTCAAAGCGGAACACAGCCACCCGCGTTGAGGGTTGAAATCACTCGGAAGCTGGAACTTAAATTTACCTGGGGGGATCGTGTAAGCCTTTCCCAACTCCGGTGCTATATTGAGCGGAATGGCGTTTTCGGATTTCGCAATCGCTGGAAAAATATCCATTTGGTCGGCGCCGTAGACACTATGAAAATAGCAAACACGAAAGGCTGCTTCGGTTATCTTCTCTGGCGCGAGTTTCACCCCATTCGGAATGGTAAACGACCCGCTTTTAAGTTCCCCGGTAACCTCATTGGAGCTAACAGCAAAAGTCCCAACCAAATCGAATTCGGCGCCAGGTGCGCCAGGGAGTGGCTTGAATTCAAAAGTACTTGGCGCGGACATCCCGTTTGAGATTAGCGCAACACCCGGAGGAACTGTGAGCGCCGGGCGTGGATTCAATATCTGCGCGACTATCGCTAGAAGGACGATCGCAACAACGGAAATCCCTGCTGTCGCCAGCACCCAGAGCAGATAATTCGGGCGCCTACTGCGAGTCGACCTCAGTGACTTAACTATGACAAGCCCAACGCCAGCTGTGCCCGAGACCACACTCGCCCATACGGCCTTGTAGGCGTCCGTCAGAAAGCTCGGAAGCTGCTGAAATGTATTTCTTGCAACAAATTGCGTGGCGATTGTGAAGATGAAAACATCAATCGCACCAGCTAGAAGTACGATAATAAAAACGTCAATGAGGTCAGGTGTCGCCCGTCGCGACTGATTCTGATATGCAGTCATAGCCTCCCCCAAAGCCCAAATTCTGCATTATAACTTAGCGCAATCGCGTCGACTGCGCGACTACTTATGATCGCATCCTCACCGCACTTGCCATGTAAGGCTAGTTGCCTCGCGCGCGATGGCGCTTTCCCCGAAAAGACCGGCAACTTTTCGAGAGCGACAGCACTCTAGAGCCGTGAGAACATCGGCCGCAAAGGCTCAATCGCCGGAAATGAAGGGTATCCCGAGTCTGTTTCGTTCGTAGATAACTGCCCGACACGCCATCTTCAATGACGCCTTTGAGGATCTGATCTCGCTCACGCGCCCCAAATCCGCAGGGCGATCCTTCACGTCGAAATCGTCTCCACTTGCCGCTCGACGGAAGTTTAGGTGCGCCGCGTCCAGCCGCAGTGCCGAGCCGGGAACTCGATCTTTTATGAACGATATGAAGCTGGCAATCTCATGCAACAGGCACACCGTTTCTGATACGTCCGGGGCGGAAGGGTCCCCAACCTTGGACCAGGCCTCGCCTGCAGCTTTCGCACAAGCTTCAGCCACATTCTCAATTTCATTGAGAGTGGCGTCGATCAACTTTCGATTGTCGGTGTAGCGCTGGGTGAACGAGAGGCCAACCAGACCAGTTATACCGGTTGCAAGACCACCCATAATCGAGACGAAGAACGTCTGGATAAGGTCAGGCATGCGCTGTTTGGTCGACGTAGGAACGTATGTCCTGCACGTAAATGTCGAAGTCCGGAGAGGCTACCAGTTTGATCTTCTCGAAAAACTGATCCGGGGTCAGGTGAAGCGTACGTACAAGACCGCCAAAGGCCTCGTCCAAAAAGGACGATGGGTAGCCCCGCGTCCCATCCATTTCGATTAGGACACGGTCATAGTTTTGAAATGCAGGGATGAGGAATTTCTCACGAAATTCTTGTCCAGATGCCTTGCCGTCTGTGTAATAGCGTCCGCCGGGTACCCGCGAGAATTCCTTGGCGACGTTGATGATCTTCTCAGCCATGGTCTTAATTCCGCCGATCACTTGCAATGCTCCATTCGATCAACGTGCCGCCGATTGATTCGGCGTGACTAGTTTCGTGGATGGACTTTGTCAAGCTATCATAAACCGCTTCACCTTTGCCACTGACAATTCTGAGGTATCCGGGATGATGGTCCAGCAGCCTCATCATGATTGGCAGGCCTTTGCCTCTCCCCTGTAAATGGGTGCGCGTCCTGCCATATTCCATTGCCGCCGAAATCATCTTGGCATCATCCGACCCACTTAAACTCAGGATAGGCCTTAAATGTTCCCACAGACCCGACCGTGGCAGCGTTGCAGGAATACCAACCCCTAAATCAAACACGGCTGCGGTCAACTGCCGCTCAAGCCTATCGTACGAGCCTGTCATGAACCATGTGCCAGGCTCGACCCCATACCATCGCTCTTCCGAGTAGGCGTGGTGCTTCGAGTTCTTTAAGGCTTCTATGAGCCCATCATAGATGAAGTTCTGCGCCGGCAGATCACCAGCGATTTCGGCAAGGCAGTCAAGCAAATGGCCACACTTATTGCCATCGACCTCGGCGTCGACGCTGTATTCTATGATTTCTAGGCTCGGGTTGTCATCTCGCCGCATCACCGGATAAACATTCGGCGTGGCGAGCAATTTAAAAAGGCCAAGCTCTTGCAGGGTGCGCCGCACCTCAGGATCCCACTCGTCCTGTCGAACAGCCGAGAGACGGCGGCCGACGAACCGTTGAAGCCGATACAGTTCCGCGGCAAGCATCAACGCTGCACCGGGCGCCACTTTCCTCAGCGCCGCAAACTCGATTCCAAAAGGACGATCGAACGCGCGGTCATTATATGCCATTGAGCGAAAATGGCTGAAAAACCCTATGACCTCGTCATAGTTGTTGCGAAGAGAGAAATCCGCCGGCGGTGTGATGAAGTCATGCATAACACGCCTGGAGCCGCGAGCCGACGATATCGTCGGCCGAATTGCTGAACTGCTGGGACGGCTTACACGATCAACATGCTCTTGTGATGACGGCACGCGCTTAGCCGTTGCCATTCTAGGGCCTCTTTTCCGTCTTCGCCTAAATTCGTTTCGGGCGCGGAGACGGTGCCACTTTATCTGATCAAAGGTTGTGCGCTTCAAAATGTCCTCACCGGACAAACATGTCGCACATTGTGGCGAAAGAGGCGACATTACAATTTTAACGCTCCCCAAATTTTCACAACTCCGTCGCAGACAGGCTGGTCGCTGGCGGTGTCTCGACGTGGATCTCAGCTTCCATTTCCTGCCCCGAGCTCCACCGCGAACTCTTCCAGGTCGTGGCACAACTGGTCAGCGATCGGGATCGCCCGAGAGGCATCGGTGCCGTCCCGAACCGCTTCGATGATCTCCAGAACCATCTTCTGAGCATCAACGTGAGACAGAAGGCCGTTCGCGACAAGCGTCCTGGTCATGATCAAGAGGCTCGTGTTGGCGAGCTGCAGGGCCGTGGCCGCAGCGCCCATAGCGATGTTCTGTCCGGTGGGCGGGAATAAAGGCGGCATAAATTTCTCCTCTCGTTGGCAGATCTTTGCACCCTCACAGAGGGTCTTTCGTCGAGCTCCAGGCTGTCCGCTAATGCAACATCACCGCGCGTGATCGAATATGTCAATTCCAGCGCTTGAGCACGGCGAAGGGTTCAAACCGCCCGGAGCGCCGCTTTAGTCCTGTCGAGGATGATGCGCTGCATCGTGGGCGCCCAGTGCACGTAATCGAGGGTATAGCCAGGCAGTACGGCGCCTTCTGCCGTCTGAAGATCAGAAACATCGATGACCACGCATTGATCACGACCAGCGCAGGCCGGAATCAGCCAAGAATTGAATGTGGCAATGCTCGTATTATAGGCCGATACCGTCGTGCGCGTCGGCGGCACGATTACGAGCGGTCCCGTGAAGTAATCCAGCACCTCGGCATAAAGTGCCTCGATTGCCGGAATGTTCGGGCTCGACGTGTTCAGGTTATTGATCGGGATGCTGGCGAGCACGATCGCGCGAGCCCGGGTCAGCGACGTGTAAACGCCAGAGCGCAAACGATGGATCAGGCCTTCGATCGTGTCGCCACTGATCCCATAATTGCACGCATACGGGATGCTCGACAGGTCGAGGCCATCGATGTTGCTGTCACCGAAAACGGCGATCGAGCCGCCTGTTTGCCGGATCAACCCCTGTTTTCGTCCGTCGGCTTCAATCCTTCCGGCCTGATAGTCGGTGGGTGTGAAGCTGACGGTGCCAGGCAGAGCTCCTTGGATGAGATTGAAGCTTTCGGGCGGGCGGATGGAAATTGCAATCCCGCCGGTCGCCGGATCTCCCGCGCCGGCACGTGGCATCATGTGAGTGGGGTCGAGCATCAGCCGATGATCTCCGTGCGCAGCCCATGGAGATAGCAGCGCTTCAGGTTGAAGGTCTTATATCGAACGGCAACATCATCCCCTGACGGCTGCCCGGTGACACTGACGATGTTCGTTTCGAAATAGGTTTGCGGGCCGAGCGGATAGAGCTGCGTCATGGTCGCGGCAGACCAGTTCGCGCCGCCATTTCGGCTGACTTCCAAGGTCACATCGGTGTTGAGTGCGAGGGCGTCGACCGCCTCGATGATGCCCGACACCTTGATCAGCGTCGGCGTGAAATCAAGGAACTCGAAAGCTTCCGTTACCAAGGCAATGTTCTGCGTGGTGTCGGGTCGTTCGACGTCGATCTGCTCGATGAGCACGATATCGTTCGCGGACGTCGTATAACCCGATGCGACCGTCGTCGATGCGTCTGTTCCGGCCTTTTGAAACAGCGTGAAATCGGCGTCGGTCGGGTTGATGCGGCCGACCGTTCCGCCGGCGGTGCACTGTGCTGACACGATGATCGGAATGCCAGCCGTGATATCGTAATCGACCCAGTCGGACCACTCTTCCTCATTTGCGGTCAACGTCAGGGTCGTCGAGCCACCGCCGAATGTCAGCTGCACCTGATCGCCAGTAAAAGATCCGCCGGACGCCGCATGCCCGAAATAGAGCGCCGTGAAAGTCGCTCCGGAGGAGCCGCCCTTGCAGAGCACGCGAACGCGAACACCGCTTTCAGTGACGCGGGCGGCGGCAAATTTCTGGCGCAGCGTGTTACCTGTCCAGCCACCGGCAGAGGTATCGAGAGACACATAACCGAACATCGTGATCTGCTCGGGAGGATTGCCCGCGTTCATGACGCGGCCGTTCGCTGCATCGAGCGCATACCCCGAGGACGCGCTCGTATCGATGCCGGCATCCGAACCAAAACCATCCGCCAGACCATTGCCCATATAAAGCGGTAGGCCGACTGCCTGCGACGAATGTATCGCTGGCAACGTACCGCCATCGACATAGAGCTTCTTTTTGACGGCAGCCGATAACTTGGAATCCGTTACCGCGCCGTCGACGATGGTCGCGAAGGGAAACGCCTGGAACAGCGTGCCATCAAAATAGAAATGTGCCTTGGAGGTCGTATTCCAGTAGAATGAACCCTGCTGAAGCGGATTGCCCTCTGGATCCGCGGTTGGAGCGGTCGCATAGGCGCCGAGATACTGCGTTCGAAATTGCGCATAAACAGCTTCGACTGCAGCCTGCAAAGCTGCACTTGCCTGATCGCTTTCGAGCTGAAATTCCGTTCCTTCCCAGATGCCGACGATCACCATATCGTCGGCAATCCCACCTGGCGCGATATTGTTGCGGCTGTTGGTCTTGATCGTCAGCGGCGCGCGCCCGTTGAAGCTGATCGTCACCGGCGACCCGGTGTTTGCGGTTGAAACTCGCACCCAGGTCAGGACACCCTCGGCGACGGGGATTGCGGACTGCGCTTGGATTGCATTCGGCGTGCCTTCGCCCGTATCCGTCGCCATGATGAAGGAATAGGGAAGAGGCAAGGCATAGAGCCAAAAGCCGCTGCCAGGTCCGCCCGATTTTCGCCAGATCCCATTGTAGCCCGGGTTGGGATCGGCATAGACCCAGACCAGTCGGTCTTGAGCATAGGAGAGATCGGCGAAAAGGTCCGCTCTTGTTTCCTTTGCAGCAGACCCGGCGCCGGCTCCCACGGCGTTGAGTATCGTCTCGTATTGGGTCAGCAAACCGCGAACTTCATGTTTCATTGGCTCGGACGGACTTCCGATAGGGCCATCACGGAATACGTATGCTGCATTAGGGCTGAAGGTCATTCACAACGCTCCATCTGATCGCGATTTCTAAGGGCTCTGAACTTGCTTTGAGAGACGCAACTTCGATAGTGCCGGCGTGCGCCTCTCAATCGGCCTGTGCTTTTTCGTTCTGCGTTCGACGAAGCCACTCTCGTTGCGCCTCGGAGAGCTGATAACCACTGCCATCGCTGAACGTTGACCCGTCCGAGTGCGTGACTCCTGCTGGCCGCCGCTCAGTTTTATCATCCGCCTCGGTCGATCCGGGCTCGCCGTTCGACGATGGGCGCTTGATCATATCGTCCGTCATGGTTGGCGTTCCCTCTACTCAATTGACCAGTGCCGGCGCCTCGCGAACGCTCATCAAGCCCGCGATGATGGCTTCGACGGCGGAATCGAGCTTCGCTTGCTCCGCCGCTGACATCGTCCCGAGTGTCTGCTTGCCGATACGGCGATAGACACCAAGGATGAGACTGGCGAGCTGTTCGCGGTTGGAGTTGTCGGGCATCCTGTGCCGTTGGATAAACTCGGAAATTCCAAAGAGGCCAATCGCTAAGTCCGTTCGCACCGTCATGAGCCCAACCTCAAACGCTCTACTTCTTGAAGCCGTTGCTCCCGTCCCACCCCCCATGTCGGGTGCGCCAGCTTGAGCACTTCGATTTCTCGAAGGCACCGTTCGCGGGCCTGCTGGGTGGTTGCTCCCGCCGTCTTGTCGACAACGATCGCTGACGGGTTGCTCGGGACCGGCGTGAAGGAAAACTCCATCATGTCGCAGGCCGTGTAGCGCTGCGGTCCCTTTTTCGGATTGCCTCTGTCCAGCGGCTCGGAGGCGAGCGGTAGGAAGCCGATCGAGACGCCAGACACGGAGCCGAATTTGACGCGGGTGTAGACCGTATCGGCCTCGCGGTCCTCGCCTTCCGGCGGGAACTGGACGAGAGCATGAAGGCCGTTGGCTTGTCGCTCAAGGGCGATGCACTTGGCGACCGGCATGTTCGAATTGTGGTTCCAGAGGACCGTTCCGGCACCACTCGCCATATAAGACTTCCAGCTGATGCCCTCGGGAACGATGATTTCGCCGTCGCGGTCGACATCGCTCGTCGAAACGACAACATGCACCTGGCGCTTTTCCGAGAGGCCGGTTGAGCCAACTGCCTGAGCAGTGGCAGCGTAGAATTTCAGGATCTGGTTCATCGATACCCCTCAGACCAGGACGGCGGCGCCGGCCGCGATGAGTGCAGCAGCTTCAGGCGCAGTGGTTTCAAAAGTGGTGCCGGAGGCAATGATGTGCGGAAAGGCGATGTTCTCGCCCAGGCCGAGGCGCTTCGGAAACCCGGGCGGGCACTCGGCGGAATAGTCCGCCGTCAGGCGGACGCGCTTGGCGACCGGATCGCCACCCATCGCGCCGCGGCTAAGATCGGCAATGATCGGCGTTCCGCCCACAGAACCGATCTGCACATTGTTTGTCCAACCAGCCATCGATCAGCCTCCTCAGAAAGCCGCGCCCTGCCAGCGCACGCCCTGAATGACGGCAACCGACTGGAACTGGCGCATCTGGAAATCGTGCTCGGCAATGCCGCGAATGAAGGTCATGTCGTTCTGGACGGCAGAAACAACATTGCCGCTCTGGTCGATGATGCTCGCTTCCTTCGACACCAGCAGCTCAAGCGTAGCCGCATCGAAGATGATCGTATCCATCATCTCGGCGATCATAACGAAGGAGCAGTCGGTATAATTCCCGGTGCTGTCGTAGAAGTTGGTGCCGATCTGCGTCGTCTGCATGATCGGATACCCAAACAGTGTGCCCTTCTCCAGGATTTCGGGATAGACCGGAAGAAATAGCGAATTTTTGGCATGGGCGAGAAACAGGAACGTCCTCGGGTGCATGAACCAGACGCGCTTGCGCTCCTTGACGTTTGCCGAGGCAAGCCGCGTGACCGCACCGACGAGCTCGTTGTGGACGGTCGCAAGGTTGAAGTTGGCAACCGAGCTGATGAAGTTGCCGCCGGTCGAGTTTGCGGGGTCGGGACCGTTCGCGCCATAGGTCGATGCTGCGGTAGTTTTCCAGAGGGCCGCCGTACCGCCGTTCGCGACTGCCCAGGTGTTGAGGGCACTGAGCATCCCCCGCGGGCTGTCCTGTGTGCCATCGCCAGTGAGGAAAGCGAGGTCCTCGCGCAATGCCATGACCTGCAGAAGATCGTCCCGCACCAGCGCATCGACGCCAGGCGAGCTGTAGCGGAGCAGGTCGTTCGAAATCGGTACGATCGCACGCAGTTTCTTGTAGGTAGCGACATCACCCCCGAAAGCCGGCTGGGCGGTGTTTATCCTCGAGACTTCGCTGCCATATGTTGCCACCGCCGCACCGGTCTGGCGCGGTACGCTCATATTTCCTCGAGGCATGTCGAGAAGACGTGGCCCAGCCGCGCGGACTGCCGTCTCTGCGCGAAGCAGCGGTGTGATTTCGGCCATCGTGTCAGGTGGCACGAGGACGCCGCCGGCGGACCCAGCGGAAACTTGCAGCGCCTTGGTCACGGGATGGCGTTCGCCATACGCGTCCTTTGCGATCTCGTGCGAAGAGCCCCCGTGACCGGCTCCGACCATGCGCGTGATTCCGCCCAGCACGAGGGACTTTTCGAGCACATAGGGATCGCGCTCGAATGATGCTGGCACTCGCGACGCGCCGAATTCGGCCATATCGCTCAGAATGGCGATCTGCGCATCGACATCGGTCACCGCTTTTTTCGCGGTCTCATATGCTCCGGCATCTCGGACGGGATCGAAACTGGCCTTGTTCACCAGCGCTTCGAGATCCTTGAGCTTTACCCCGCGCACCGTCTTCAGATTGGCGAGTTTGACGTTGATGCTCATTTCTGTTCCTTCGTGGTTTCTTCGGTGTCGGCGTGGGGTGGCGGGGTCGGAACGAAATCGAGGGCGCCGCTACGGACGGCAGCCATGGCGATGTCGGCGAGCAGGTCGAGCTGCTCACCGTGCTGGTAGCTCTTGCCGTCGGGCGCCTGGTACCCGCCGCGGAGAACAACGACGCGGCTCATGCCATTGCCTATGGTCGACGGTAGTGGATCACGCTGCGGCCTCGTCCGAGGCGGCGCAATCCGCTTTGCCACCTTCTCGACCACGCGCTTGACGGGCGACACAGGGAGGACTGACTTGGGCTTCGGGCCGTTCATCTGGTCGAGATAAGCCGTCCAGGGGTCGAGCATTTCGCGTCTAAGCAGCGGAAATGCAAAGGGCGGAAAGAGGATTCCGCCATTTTGGCCGAGCAGACTGATAGCCTTCTCATGAAAGGCGGTGGCCTGCTCGTTCATCGCGATCGCCGTCAGCATGGCCTCGCGAAGCCGGTCAACGATTTCAACTTTCTCCGCGCTCAGGTCCTCGATGATCTTGCGGCGAGCTCGATCGCGGGCGGTATTGAGGCGCTCGGCAAGCTCGACGCGGGCAAGGCAGATGCCCTCAAGTGCCAATTCGGTATCCGCCTTGATCTGCTCATCAGATTTGAGCGCGGCGTGATCGCCGGTTCGCAGGTGCGCGCCACGACGGACTGAGATTTCGTCGACGCGCCGGCGGAGGCCCTTCTCCTCGGTATCGAGTTCTGCAATTTTCGCCTCGACCTCGAGAACACTTTCATCGGTGTTCTGGTCGAAAAGTTTGCTGAGAAAACCCATGCCTTTGCTCCTTTTGAACAAAGCATGGCGACAGACCGATGCAATTTGAACGGAAAAAATTGCATCGGCTAAAATGGCTTGATGATGTCGAAAATCTGACGTGCTTTCAGCGGCTTGCCTCGGCGCAATTGTAAGATTTGCCACGCCGCGAGCATGCGAATTTCGGTAGGCGCAGACTTCTTGTTGGCCCTACGGAGATCTCTTTCGATGGTCTCGGCACGAGTTTTTACCGGCATGGTCTGATCACAATATTCGAGGTCATAGGCGCGGATCTTCGCGTTCCTGATCGACAGGTCCGACGGCGCGGGATCGGCTTCCTTCGCGCGCTCCTGCTCCGCCACCTTTTCAAGTCGTTCTCCCAGAGGGCCGCCTAGGATCTGTTGGCCTACCGCGATCGCATGAGACGTCGTCCAGCTCCAGATTACCTCATCTGGCAGCGCCAAAACGTCGTTGAGTAGCTTCCGATTGATCTTCACGTCACTCACCCCTTTCCGGCCGGAAACCAGCTTTGCGCCGCCGGCGCCGATTGCGGATCTTTGCCTGCGTCCGGCGTGTATATTCCTGCCTGCAGATCGCGCCACAGAAGCCCGGCAACCGGCCATTTTTGACGATCGGCGGCTGAAAATTGGTGCCGCAAATCTGGCAGGTCACTGGGCCGCGCCCCTTCTCGTCGGCAGCATGCGCCTCACGCCAGAGCGCCTGCAGTTTGCGCTTCGATGCGGCTCGGCATTCGTGTGAACAAAATTTTCCCGGGCGCCCCTTCCGCCGTCGCGGAACTTCGAAGGCCTCTCCGCATTCAGAACAAGCAGCCGTCGGCGCCGAGACGCCAGGCAGGTCCGGTTGATCGCCGCCGCAAAATATTCCCGAAAAAATGGGAAAAACTTCTCGATTTCTATCGCTCTGCGTCACGTAGACCACTCTATCCTATTGATTTTGTTTATGTCATGCCGCGACGATCAGCAGTAAACGGCGATTTATGGCGCCTTCCGATGGGAAAAACTCGGATCACACGAAAAAAATCCGTGACTGAGACCTATGCGGTTACGCCCCTCGACCGGCCCTGAGGATTTAAACCCCCTACCCCCTGGCTTCGTCATGACCCGTCCCTTCGAGCCGCGCATCGTTCGGAATGTTCAGCGCGGCAGCGCCCTCGGCTGGCAACCACACGCTCGTGGCTCGGCTAGGGGTCGGAAAGAGCGGCCAACCTCGCTGACGGTGCTCCTCCTGCCATTCGGCGAAAGCCTGACTGTCGATCCGCACCGACCGGTAACGACTGGCAAGATCGATCTCGAATAGATCGGCCGACACACGCCAACCCCGGGCATCCTGCGCTGCCTCGTCCATTGCCCGAACAGTAGGCCAGCAGTTCCGAGCCTGATGCGCCAAACGCTCTCGCTCGCCAGCATCGCCACCTTTATCGATAATGCGCTGGACGCCCGGGGGTGCCTTGACCGGTAGTTTCTCGCGCCCTCGTTGCAACAGACGAATGCGGTGCTCGACCCATTGGACGCTCAAAGGCTTTGCAACCACTGCGGGTTGGTCCGCCACGCCAACTCCACGCCCCCTCTCCCGAGCCCTTGAACGTCTCGTCTTGCGCAGTTTGGGGGGTTGGGGGGATTCAGGGTTTTGTATATATCTTTTATTAGTCGCGTCCCCTTTTTCGGTATGCGGTAAAAAGGGACGCGGCGAAACGTCCGCTTCCCTGTTTTGGGCACGCGGCGTTTCGCCCCTGATATCGAGGCCGTTACCCCGCTCTCGATGCGCTTGCTGGACGCGCTCCGGAGACGGCTCTGGATGTTCAAAAAGGTAGTACGTGACGCCCGCAAAGTGCCCATCTTCACCAACGTCATCGCACATGACGACATAGTGGCGCTGTTTCAGCTCGGCCACGATGCCATAGGCTTTATTCCGGCCACATGGCTTTCCGTTGACGCCAAGAAATCGGCGAACGTCCGCGATTCGGAGCTCCCAGTCCTCGGGTCGGCTGAGGAGATACACCATCAGAAACCGGGCGTCAGAGGACAGGTCCAGATCGTAAATCAGCGAATTTTGGATTACGGTATAACCGCCGGTGCGATTTCCCTTTCGCACCCGGCCGACACGTTCATTCTCCTCAGCCACGCACGCCCCCGTACCTCAGAGCATGCGCCCGCTTAGAAGCGGCCACGGCATCAAGTACGCTGATACTGAAATGAGCCATCAATGCGAGGAGCGGATTACCTTGCACCTCGTCGTAATTTGCAACCAACCAAAGAGCCGCTTCATCGACTTTCGATGAGACACCGGAATTTAGGAAACACTGTTTTTCCTCAATATTTTTCGGCGTCTCATTTTCGGTTAAGCCATTGGGATCGCAGCGGGCGTGCGGTATCTCATCGCCCACCATTCCCTTGAAAACCAAGCCTTCTAGCCTTGAATTTGGTCAGTGAGCCATTCATCCAATGCAGAGGTCGAGGCGGCGCTAAAAGTCCTGAAGGGGAAGGGTTTTCTTTAGTCCTCAGTGCCCGCTTGACTCCTCGCCGATGAGAACATAACTAGAACATCTAAAATGCACCGCGGAAAGATGACGGCAATGGACACCATGCCGAACGATAAGTCGTGGGAAGCCGCCAGCTCCATGAACATCAGAACCTACTTCGGCGACGATATTCGATACGACCTCTGAGGATCTGTACGAGAGATCCCGCGACCAGGGCTACGTCCTCTAATTTTCGGTTCGCCCAGGCGGATGGGCCGCGCGGTGACCTCCTTGTTAACCACCGAAGAGCGCTGCGCGGCCTGCCTAACGAAATGTCCTCCGACCATCGGCCGAAACAAGCGTGGGGTGAAACCTAGGCCGACCAAGCAGGATTTCTGCGGTTATGACGGGGGAGGAGATCATCGGCCGATCCGGCTGGACACCGGCACAGCAAACAGAACCGACCTGAGGCGCTGGAACGGCGGATTTGCGTGGTGGTCCGACACAGAATTACGCCGCAGCAGCGCTGGGCAGACTCCGCGCGGGAGGCTTCCCGAGCGGCCGAGGCGCACTACAACAAGCTGAGAGAGGCCCATTTCAGATAAGCGACCGTATGGCCTTCAACCACTGGCGCTATTTTCCGAACCTGGCTTGTCTGTGTTGGGAAGACCGGATGTCTTAAAGAGCGCCACGATCCTTAGAACCAGCCTTGTCAGTGTAGGAGCGCCCCACGAGAACTCCGAACTATCACTGAGTGCAGCTGCAAATGCAATCGATGTTCTTGAAGCCGGATCGCACCTCCGACTCAAGGCCCGTTTGCCGGCACCCGAGGTTGGTGACCCACTCGCCAAGCTCGGTGGTGATGGCATCCGCATAGACACGGTGGGCATCATTGTTGTTGCTCATGTCGTCTGCCATCCTTGTTCCTGCCCTGCCCTTTCAATGCCATGCAGTTTCACCGGCGCACTCGCCTCGGCATGCTGAAAGAAAAGGCCGCACAAAGGACGACCCGGATGATTGCGAGAAACGGCCGGAGCATTGTCGAGGTTTCGCCGTTTGAACTTGGATTGTACGGCAAAGGGTCTGGCCCATCCTCTGCTGCCGGCAGAATCCCCACCCGCCCCTCAGATCTGTCCGTAGCCAGCTTTTCAACCCCGTGGTGTTTTTCTCCGTCAACCGTCGAGTTGAGATATCGCTGCGAAGTTCTGCAGAAGGCTGCGCTTAAGCGGCATCTAATATCTACGCTTGAAGCGAGAGTTAGCATTTGCGATAACAACGTGCAGTGGCGTTCGTCGAGCACAGCTGAATGCAATTTGTTACGCACCTTTGGGAGACACCGTGGCAGATCTAGCAATTTATCTTCCTCGTCCAGCGACTGGCGTCTGGACTTGGTACAAGCAAGGCGGAGACGTTCTTGCCTTCATCGCGATCTCCCTATCCATGGCTATCTTCATTGGGCAGGAACAAATCATCTCGCGCGGCGATGTTGTCTATTGGCTAGTTGTTGGTCCCAGTCTTTTAACGCCGTTGCTTCGCTTCAGGCAGACACTCGAGAACCTGCTTTTCGGGAAGGCGCGGCCAATAGCCTTTTTCGGAATTGTCAGCGCCGTCTGGTTAATGATCCAGCGGGATTTTGGAGCCGTCCCACCTATCTTTCTGATCGTGTGGGTCGCAGGATGGGCGTGCCGAGATGAGGTGAGAATCAGCGCCCGAGCGCTTCTCGCTCTGGCCTTGATATTCTACGGCGCCGGCTGCATCTCCTTTTTGATGCAGCCTCCCTATGAGGATCACCCGTGGCTGATGCAGCCACTAGATCCGCCGGAAGCTGCCGAAGGGAGTAGCGTTGAACTTGCTTTGCCCGAACAAGATCGAGATGGGTTAAACATCAACGCCTGGGGTATTTTACCGAATCAAACTGCAGTCTCATTCCAGCCGTGGCGCATCTCGGCCACTCCAAACATCGCCACATCTGGAATATTCTCGCTCATGATCCTCCTGGTGATTGTCAGACGCTTCCGTCCAAACCCGTTGAAGATCGCGACGGCGGCATCCGCACTCTACTTCGCGACATTGTCATTCGTTCGAGCTGTTTTCGTAAGTTTTGCACTATTTTCCGCAACAATAGCAATAATGAGCCTATTGCCGCAGCGCCCGCGCCTCAAAGTTGCTGTTGCGCTTTTTATGACCATCGGAATTACCATCCTGGTTGCCTTATCGCCAATCCTCTTATATGCGCTGCAAGACTGGAGCATCGTGTCCCGAATGTTTCTTCGCGGACAGACCGGCATGTCTGTCGCGGATATATATCGCCAGATGTACCGTCCATGGCTATGGAGCGAGCATCTGAAACTCTTCTGGAGCAGCCCTTACCTTATGGGTCAAGGCAGTGAATTAGCGGTTAGCGCGCTCAAGAATATTATCAACGCAGGACAGATGCGGTCGGACTCCGTCTCGTTCCTCACCCGCATGGTGGCGACATACGGCATCCCCGCTTTCGGGATCATCATATTCTTGATCGAGCGGTGCTATAGCCACGCCAAAGAGAACGACATTTGGGGTGTCGCAGTCCTGTCCGTAATGGTGTGGCTGATGATGAGTTGGGGCAGTATCTTCCACCCCAGCAACGGCATGTTCGCCCTCGCATTCCTTTTCATCGGTAACGGGTCTCAAGCCTTCTCATGCAGCAAAGCATGCGGAGACGAGGAATAACGCTTATACAAAACGGAAACCTAGCCGGAGGACGATTATGGTCCGCATCTCTGCTATCGCTGTCGTAGGTGCCTGCATTGTCAGCCTCATGTTAGCATTGACCGCCGACATAGGCGAACCAATTCAGTGGCCCGAAATTCACGCCCCAAAAACAGGCCGGCTCGTTAACGTGGTGCCTGCCCTCGATACACCTTCTGAATCGCCTTAAACGGAGACATCATTGAACTCCTCGGAACCTTGCCCGCGTCTCGAAGTTGAGAGCAAGGATTGCGCGGCAATGTATTTCGCATACTGCTCGCCCCGGCCGGGGCGAGCGATCCACTCCCTGTTAATTCCCCCAGAGACTAGCCCGCTTCGGTGAGCTTTTTTTGCCGACGCCGGCGGCCATGACGAGCTATTTAATGCATGGTGTGCTGAGCAAAGCGTAGACTCTCCAAGAGAGCGCTCAACTCGTCGATACGACTATCCCTGTTGAAATCCTTTTCATTGAGCATAAATCCATTGCGACCCATCTGAGACCGATCGTAATTACTCATGCTCATCATCTTGAGCACAGACTCAGCTAACGCTGCCCCGTTGCCCGCGGGAGAAGCGAGTCCAGCACCGGCGCGGCTTAGGACATCCGCGCCCTCACCATTTAGCATGGCAAGGATGGGTAACCCTTCGGCAAGATACGATTGCATTTTTCCGGGAATAGTCATCGCGAAAATCGGCTCTGCTTTCAACGAAACGAGCAATGCATCGGCGTGCATGTAAAAGGATCGCATCCGCTCAAGCGGAAAACGCCCCGGAAGCAGAACGGAATCTTGTAATTGGCGACGCTCTACTTCCTCGCGGACCCAAGAAGCCATCCTTCCGTCACCGACAATGATCCAGCGAACCGCCTTGTTATGTTTCAACGATTCCGCAGCATCGAGAACGGCGCCGAAATCTTGAGCTTCCCCAATGTTCCCAGTGAAGACAATGGAGAATTTTTCTCTATCCGCAGGAATTTCGGAAGCTGGCTCCTCCTCAATATTGCGGTCAACTTTATCGGCCCAGCTTGGAAAATAGGCTATTTTGTCTGGCAATTGATCGAAGCGCGCAATTTCGGGGATAAAGCTGCGTGATTGTGCAAGTATCAAATCGCAACGGTCATAGATGAATTTGACGATCTTCCCGACTTGCTTCAGAACGAATTTAGAGCGAACGACGCCGGTGGCCTCCAGGCTCTCAGGCCACAAATCCAATACCCAAAAAGCAACCGGTGCTTTTTTCAACCACCGCAGAACTATTGCGGGAAAGCCAACAGAAATAGGCGAGGGTTCGAAGACGAATATTGCGTCAAACTTCCTCCCCCGCAGCTTGAATGCGCCAAAAAGGGAGCCACAGAGCGCGAAGCTTACATAATTCAATAACAAAGTGATCGCCCGCGCGCCCCTTGCTAACATAGGCACCCTGACAACCGGAATCCCGTTATAGCTGGCGAATGCGGAAGGATCCTGCAGATATTCTGGAAAGATTTTGCCGGAGGGATAGTTGGGTTTTCCAGTCAGCACGGTGACCTCATGCCCGCGATCAACGAGGCCAGTCACAAGATCGTTGATCCTAAACCCTTCCGGCCAGAAATACTGTGTGACGACGAGGATCTTCACAGCGGTCCGGGCTACTCAGCCGCACGCCAGACGACACGATTCACGTAATCCGTATAGCTATAAATGATCCTGACAACCTTGTCGGCGACATTTGGCATGCTGTAGTCAGACACAAGTCTGAACGCCCGACTAGTGGACGAGTGCTGTGCTTCAACCACATCGAGCGCCTGCAGAATTCGAGTTTGCGACAGCCCCGTCATAACTACGGCGGTCTCCTCCATTCCTTCAGGCCGCTCATGCGCCTCGCGAATATTCAACGCAGGAAAATTGAGAATTGATGCCTCTTCACTGATCGTGCCGCTATCAGACAACACGACGCGCGCATTCTGCTGAAGGTTGACGTAGTCAAAAAAGCCGAGTGGCTTTGATATATTGATCAGAGGGTGAAACGGGAGCCCGGCCGCGTCGATGCGCTTTCGCGTTCGTGGATGGGCGGAGACGATCAACGGTATGGCATAGCGCTCGGCAACTGCATTCAAGACCTCAACCAGTTTTTTAAAACTGACTTCGGGCTCAATATTTTCCTCTCTGTGAGAACTCACCACAAAATATCCCCGCGGCTCCAATCCAAACCGGCTCAAGACATCAGACTTTTCAATTGAAGGCATGTAATGATTGAGAACTTCATACATCGGGCTGCCCGTCTTTATCACACGGTCGGGCGGTAAGCCCTCGCGCAGCAAGTATTCGCGCGCGATGGTCGAATAGGTCAGATTGATATCGGCGGTATGATCAACAATCTTGCGGTTGATCTCCTCGGGTACGCGCTGATCGAAGCATCGATTCCCGGCCTCCATGTGGAAAATCGGGATCTTTCGCCTTTTTGCAGCAATCACGGACAGACAACTATTGGTATCCCCTAAAACCAACAGGGCTTCGGGCCGGACAGTCTCCAGGACGTCATCGCAGGTAGCGATAATCTTTCCAATGGCCTCGGCCGCGTTCTTTCCTGCAGCGTTCAAGAAATGGTCTGGCTTGCGAACACCGAGATCGTTGAAGAATATCTCGTTCAATTCGTAGTCGTAGTTTTGCCCAGTATGGACGAGTATATGATCACAGTGCTCGTCCAATTTGGCGATGACGCGCGACAACCGGATAATTTCGGGTCTCGTCCCTACAACCGTCAGAACTCTCAATTTCTTCTCTGGCATTTCAAACCTGCTTGACGATTGTATCCGGCTTTTGCGGATCGAAGGTTTCGTTCGCCCATAATAGGACGATCATTGTGTCTCTGCCGACATTGGTAATGTCGTGTACCCAGCCTGGGACCGTCTCGACAATACGAGGAGTGCTGCCGTCAGTGAAAAGCTCCGCCGTCTCATTGCTCAAAACGTGGCGGAACCGAAACTGCGCCTTGCCTTGGACAACAAGAAACTTCTCGTTCTTTGTATGATGGTAGTGTCCGCCGCGGGTCACGCCAGGATGGGCCGTAAAGAATGAAAACTGGCCGGCATTTTCCGTCCGAAGCATTTCTGCAAACTCGCCCCGCGGATCGCGGTGAGTGACGAGATCGTATGCGAAATGCTCGGGCTTCATGAATGAAAGGAACGTGGCATAAAGAGCTCGCTGCAGCCCGTTGCCGACCCCGCCGGGAGTCAGTGTCTCTCGACTGGCCTTGAACGCCTCCAACTGTTCTGCCAGTTTCCCAACGGTTGTCGAATACACTGGCTCAACAGTCGAGTATCCGCTTGCAGGCAGACCGTTCTCCAAGCGATCGATGAAGTCTGCAACCAAATCATCGATGTAGACTAGATGGATCACTGCTTCGGGATCGTGGATCGCAATCGGCTCGCCATTAATAATATTGTGACAGAATGTCGCCACTACAGAATTGTAAGCAGGCCGGCTCCATTTGCCAAAGACGTTCGGCAGACGATAGATGGCGTATCTCCCACCCGATCTGCTGGCATAAACACGAATGACCTCTTCTGCGTCGTGCTTGCTGCGTCCGTAAGGGTTGTCCCTTATGGCCTGGATCGATGAGGTGTAGATGATCGGAATTGCGGTTTCGAGGGACTCGAGCGCTTGGCACAGACGTTCCGTCATACCGACATTGCCGCTCTCGAATTCAGTATCATCTACCGGCCGGTTGACCCCGGCGCAGTGAAAAACCATAGAGGTCCCATCGAGTACGCTTGCCATTTTTGCAACATCAAAATCTCGGGCGAGCTCTCTGACGCCGAAACCCAGTTCTCGAAGCCGCACAGCCAGATTTGCGCCGATAAAGCCGTTTGCACCGGTGATGGTAACTGTCGCACTCATACATCAAACCTTACCGGTTTGCCTGCCCGCATCTGTTCGACGAAGCTGAGCTTATGCAACAACTTGATCATGCCGTCGACATCCAACCGTGTCGTCGTGTGTGAATTGTAATCCTGGCTTTCGGAAATCTTCGCCTCGCCCTCTTCGACATATTTCGCGTAATTCAGATCCCGAAGGTCGGGTACGACGCGGAAATAATCGCCAAGATCCTCCGCCGAGGCCATCTCTTCGGCGCTTAGAAGCGTTTCATAGAGTTTCTCGCCGTGGCGGGTTCCCATGACATGCACGGGATGGGACTGCATATTCATGATCGCCCTGATAGCTTCCGCAAGTACCCCAATCGTGGCTGCCGGCGCTTTCTGGACGAAGATATCACCGTTGCTGCCACGCTCGAATGCATAGAGAACAAGATCGATGGCATCATCGAGCGTCATCATAAACCGCGTCATCGCGGGGTTCGTGATCGTCAGCGGCTTTCCCGCCAAGATCTGCTCGACAAAAAGCGGAATAACCGATCCGCGGGAAGCCATGACATTGCCATAACGAGTGCCGCAGATGACGGTGCCGTTGTTGAGATTTCTCGACTTGGCAACCATGACCTTTTCCATCAACGCCTTGGAAATTCCCATGGCGTTAATCGGATAGACCGCCTTATCCGTGCTCAGGCAGACAACACGCTTGACGCCGTTGGTGATAGCAGCCTCCAGCACATTTTCGGTGCCGAGCACGTTCGTCTTGACCGCTTCAAGCGGATGAAACTCACATGACGGGACCTGCTTCAGCGCTGCTGCGTGAAAGATATAATCGACGCCGCGCGTAGCGTTCAGAACACTTGAATAATCTCGCACATCGCCGATGTAGAACTTAAGCTTGTCATTATTGAACGCCTTGCGAACGTCATCCTGCTTCTTCTCATCACGGCTGAATATACGGATCTCACGTATTTCGCTGTCCAGGAAACGGCGCATCACAGCATGGCCGAACGAACCAGTGCCACCGGTGATCAGGAGACAAGCGTCTGTAAACATCTCTTCCACTTCTCTATTCAGACAATCCTAGGCATCGACGGAATACCGCATATAGCTTCAAAGCGTTTTGATCCACGCTGAAATTACTCTTCGCGAGTTCAAAGGCGGCCAAACCCATTTTTCTCGACCTATCACGATCATTCGCGAGAGTGGAAATCGCAGCCGCAAGCCTCTTGGGATCATGTGGCGGAACAGCCAATCCCGTTTTCCCGTCGACCAGAGTGTCCTTGGTTGGATTCGTCACGGCAACAATGCTCGGAATGGCGGAGAATGCTGCCTCAAATACCGGACGACCCGGAGCGTTGTAGTGCGATGGAAAACACAACACATCAATGGACCGATAGGCTTGAGCGATATCCGACATGAACCCAACCAGATGAAAGTCCTTGGCCAAATCGTAGCTATGCAGCCGCTGCTCCACTTCTGCCCGGATATTTTGGTTGATTCCAAGAACGCTAAGGATCCTTGCACGCAGCGTTTTTGAGGAACGAGCGTCATCGCCGATAACGACGTATTCGACGTCAATGCCGCTATCTCTGATGATCCGTGCCGCCTCGACCAAATCGAGGATACCCTTCACCTTCAAAAGGTTGCCAACAAAACCAACTTTCAGCGAGCCCGATCGCGTTTTGGCTATAGCAGTTCGAAAGGCGGGATCGGGATCAGCAACTGGCTTCGGCGTGAAGGCGTTGTGAATAACCTCCACGTCCAAGTCTGCGGGCAGGCTTTGACGAACCGTTTCGTCAATTGCAATGATAGCACTGGCATTTCGCCGCAAAAACGAATTCACCCACCTGGTGCGCCAGGAACGATCATCGCTACGTGCTACAGAACGGACGTGGACCACGACCGGCACCTGATAGAGTCGTTTTGCAATCCACATCGGGAAAATGCCGGTGAACTCGTTGATGTGGATCAGATCGATGTCAGGCCATTGGCGATGAGCGTTCCTGATTGCCGCGATGGTTGCGGGAATGTTGAGAATTTCTCTCAAGAGGACAATCCATCGCGCGCCCCGATAATAGCCATACTGGGTATTGTCGAACTGGCTCAAACCACGGACAGCGATAACCTTTCCCAGCTTGCTGAAAAACGGCATGACGGTGCCACGGGGGGTGACGAAGTGCGGCTCGACAGTCGACGGAAATGCCCGAACAGCCTCCGTGAGGCTGCGTGAGGCACCGCCGAAGGTGCCGATCATATGTATGAAGAGGACTTTCACGTCTGCCGTCCTATCGCTCCGCTGGAATCATGCGAGACTTCCGTAGCTGCTCTGTCATATAATCAACGAGCATAGTAGCGCCCTCCCGGCTAAGATGGTCCGTGTCGGTGTACAGCAATCGGTTGGCGGTATGGGTGATGCAGCGCTCGCTTTCCTTGCTACAGAAAACATCGTCCGGATAGACTGCGAGAAAGTTCGACCGGCCGTCAAAACTCTGCAGAACGTCGTACACTCTTCGAGTGCGATCAAGATAGGCTTGCCGCGCCGTGGTAAGCGGCAATGCTCCTGTCGCTGTCAGTTTGAGTACTGTATGGGGTACGTTCCAGCCGACCTCCGGTACTGGCGCGATGTAGATCACGGTCAGTCCATTATCGAGCAATGTCTGTATCGTGCTCGAAAGCGCGCCTTGAACTCCAAAGATACGGTCGAGTTCGTTTGCTGGCGTTACCCCCTTTACCTCCACGGGGATCGGCTGACCCGGTTCTACGCCACCCTCACGGTTGTCAAACCGAGTCCCTTCCATATAGGCGTTGATCCGATCGTTTATCACGACGGTGGTGATGCGATCGTGCCTTAGCTTATTCAAAACGGCGCTTGCAAAATTCGCACAGTGCTCCGGCGTATAGACAGGATCGACGCCCAATACATACGGGCAGCCAGGATAGGTGAGCATTTCGGCGGACACACCAAGCGTTTCAAAAAGCCGCGACAATGCGTCCGAAAGGGTCTCGGCATGACTGTCACCGAGCACCGCCCACGTAGGAGGAACGCTCCGTAAGCCAATCATGCAAGCCTTTTCAATCGATGCCGATTTGCAGTCTTGCCCCTTGAGGCTCAATGTCCCGCGTTCAGCTGACACTGACATCATTGCTTGCTGGTCTGCTGTGTAGCGTTGTGGCAACCCGTCGGTGATCAGATTTACCGACAAGACGATCGCAAGGACCACAGTGGTGGCGGCGCACGTCACCAGCACAGTCATATTGCCGAACGAACTCGGTTTTCTGAACGGCCTCTCAACAAGTAACCAGGTCAAAATCGCCATGGCCACTGCGGTCGCGATTAACAGAACTCGCTGGAAATACGAAATTTCGCCGATGGCGTAATGACGAGCAAAAGCGAATATCGGCTGATGCCAAAGGTAGAGGGAATAGGAAACGAGCCCGATGCCAACGAAAGGCTGGGATGAGAGCAGGCGGCTCATCAAATCGCCGCTCCCTGCGAAAGCTATAATGCTGCAGGCGCCGAAAATTGAGAGCACGGTAAAGGCGTAACCGGTAAGGCCCAATGGTTGACCGAAAACGAAAGCCGCCAGGAGTGCCATGCCTCCAAGCAGCGGAAAAAGCCAGCTCCCCGACAACCCAGTTAGAACGAGTGGCGACCGATGCCGAAGAATAGCAGCGACTATAGAGCCGGCTAACAGCTCCCATGCGCGAAATTGGACAAGATAAAACACATCCGCAGGTTGCGAATGTTGAAATCCAAGCGCGAAAAAAAGCAAAAATGCACTAAGACAGATCAGATATTTTGCAGGCTTCCCAAGACTAAATCCGTAAATGAGACCAAGCAACAGCGGGTAGGCGACATAGAACTGCTCCTCGACAGAAAGCGACCAGAGATGGAGGAGGCTTGAAAGACCAGCCGCCTCAGAGAAATAATCCTGCGTCAGCCATAAATATATATTTGCGACAAAAGACAGAGCGGCCAAGCCATTTCGCGAAAACTCCTTCAGCGAATCCGGTGGAAGAAGCCAAATAGCCCCCAGTGTCGAAATGCCGATAACGACGTAAAGAGCGGGCAAGATACGTCGAATGCGGCGCATATAAAAACGCGAGAAATCCACTCGACCGCCAGCCAACTCATCGAGAAGAATGCTGGTAATCAGATAGCCGGAGATGACAAAAAATACGTCGACCCCGAGATATCCTCCCGGTAGGATTTGCTTGCCCCGCCAGAAGAATTCTGCATGAAAAATAACGACTGCGACAACGGATATCGCCCGCAGACCGTCGATTTCGGGTCTATAGCGCATCGGAACGGATCAGCCGATATATTGACGCGTCGCGTTCACCACCTTCTTGGCAAACTCGAAGAAGCCGTGACTGTTCGGATAATCTTCAAACGTCTTGCACGGAGCCTGCATCATCGCCTCAAAGCTTTCCTCCGACATGCCGAGCTTCTTGATCGTGTACTCCCGATCTTCTTCCAGCATGTGTGCCGGGTAGACGGGCTGCAGCATCGCCTCGATGGCTTCGTCGCGAGTCATTTGTCCGGACAGTATTAAATTCGAGTAATGAGCCTTCCGTTTATCAATATTGAATTTCCGCGTGAGAATATACGCTTGGTAGAAGCGTGTATATATAGATTCATAATGTTTTCCACCATAATACACCCAACCAAGATCATCCTCCAAAACTCTCATCGCCTTCTTTTTGTCGTATTCAACGAAATTCAGGACGGAAACCATCCGTATTTTTCTTAAGAAAACGTAGTAAAATAAATCCAACAGCGAGAAGTGAGGATAGTTTTTGAGTTTCGCACTACCAAACTTGCGGTGGACGCTCTTAACATAGCGCCAATCAAAGTAGCCGTAGCCCCATTTCTCGGGAAGAATCGCCTCTGAGATTACATTCGTGCCGGTAATAACGTGGCGCAACCCATATTTCGCGGCAAATCTGTAAAGGAGCGCAAATATCGCGTGGTCGGTCGGCACCTCTCCGTCAGGCGTTGAGGCTTTGAGAAAGGACAGCTGCAGATCCTTAAAATCGTCCCAGTTGAGCACGTGTGTGTGCAGATCGATATTCAGGGTTTTCAGAGTCTTTTCGATATTGGCGACAGCAAGCTCGGAATTCCAGCCGTTGTCGAGGTGAACGGCCAACGGACGCAATCCAAGGTCCTTCACGAGCCAGGCGACATAGGTGCTATCGACGCCGCCGCTCACACCAATGACGCAATCGTAGTCCCTGCCGGCGCCGGCCTGCTTGATCTCGTTCACCAAGGCATTCAACCGGCTTTCGCGTTTCTCCGCTGCGACGAGGCGCGTCTTGGAAACGGTGTCATACCGATAGCAATGGTTGCAGACCCCATCAGCGTCAAACTTGATGTCGGGGTCGGTCGTGTCCATGATGCAACGCGTGCAAACGATCATCGGCACGGATCTCCTGAAAGCAGCTTAGCCGAGCGCGCGCTCCAGCGCATCGCGAGGCGGATAGGTGATGAGAACCGCACGATGCGGCCCCTGAAAAACAAACATGGCACCAGCGGCCACAGCGGAAGCTCCGCCTTGAGATTTTGCCATTCGAAAGTCTTCTATCGTAGCGGCGCCACCCGAGGCAATAACCGGAATTCTGACCGCACTGGAAACAGACTGGATTAGTTCCAGATCGTAACCTTTCATTGTGCCTTCATTGTCAACAGCGGTGAGGTAGATCTCGCCGGCCCCCAGTCCTTCAACCATTCTGGCCCATCGAACCGGATCTTTTTCCGAAACCTTTGCACCGCTTGAGGAATAGACTTGGTAACCTCCCCACAGTAACTTCTTCACGTCGATGGAGACAATGACGGCTTGGCTTCCAAACTCCGTTGCGGCCTTCTTGATGAGCTCCGGGTCAGCGATCGCCGCATGATTGACGACAATCTTCTCGATACCTGCCTTCAGGATCGCGCGAATATCATCGATCGATCGAATGCCGCCGCCATAGGAGAGCGGCATGAAACACTCATTTGTAATGTTCCTGATCGTTTCAAACGCAGGCCCCCGGCCCTCCTTCGACGCGGTGATATCCAGAAGCACCAATTCATCAACTTCCTTGGTGTTGAAGATCTTGATCGCGTTTATGGGATCGCCGATGTAAACGGGGTTCTTGAATTTTGTCGTCTTGACGAGCCCGGAACCTTTTAGGAGCAGGCTGGGAATTACCCTTGTCGCGAGCATCTCAACCTCAGCAATTTTCTGCAAAATTCTTGAGCAACCACATTCCGTAGCGATGGCTCTTTTCAGGATGGAACTGCGCGCCACGAATGTGGCCTCTTTCGATGCCCGATGTAAAGCGCAGGCCAGCGTATTCGGTTTCCAACAGGGCGTCTGCGGGGTCATTGCAAACGACGTGGTAGGAGTTGGCAAAATAGAACCGCGGCCGCCCGGGAGTTGCCTCCGTCAGTGGCGAGACTTTTCTTACATCGACCTCATTCCAGCCCATATGCGGTACGCGCATCTCGGGGTTGCTTGCATTGTCGAACCGAATCGCAAGAGCATCGATCCAGCACAGGCCAGTCTCCACGCCCTCTTCACTCCCGGCGCCCAACATCTGCATGCCGAGACAGACCCCCAGAATAGGAACCTGCTTCTCGAGAACCACATGATTTAAACTCTCGATCATTCCGGTAGCCTTCAGCGTCCGCATGCCCGCATCGAAGGAGCCGACCCCTGGCAAGATAATCTTCTCCGCAGCAAGCACATCTTCCGGAGTAGTTGCGAAACGCGAACCGACACCCAGCTTCTTGAGCATGTTTTGCATGGAACCAAGATTACTAGTGCCGTAGTCGATGATGGTGATTTCGGTCATTTCGTCGCTTCGTAACCTTCTGCCTGTGGATGCAGCAACCGTGTCATATTCCCCAAGAAACCTTGCGCAAAGAAGTGATCCTTTGTCTTGACGGGAACTATTGGCCAACCTCGTCTGGAGACAATTGCCGCAAACCTTTCGGGATTGTCTACCAGAAACGCACCGTCATGCTGCAGTATCGCAGCAACCGATTGATAGGTTTCAAAAGGAATAATCCCAGTCGGCGTACCAATTCCAAGTGCATCGTAATGCGAAGCTGAGGATATGCTCAAATGCAGATCAGAAAGAGCGATTAACTCATGGGTTGAACGAGTTGACTTTCCCGAAATGATCTCCACACGTGGTTCGTGTCCGAGATATTGAGCATACAGTTCCTCTTCGACGTCATAGGCGGGATGAAGCTTAATATGGATCTTGATCGGCACACTCGCGTTTTGCAGGAATAGGATGACAAAGTGACATAATTGTTGCGCTGCAACACCTTGGGTGGTGATTGTAACTTTGATCTCTTCAGACGGTTGGAACATCGAATCGCGCAGTAGCCTTGCACGCTCGATGGAAAGCGCGCCGACAGCCTCGATCCGGCCTTCCGCTTCCAATGCCGTCCCCTGAAGCACCTCGCGGGTAAAATTGCCATAGGCCGCTAGGATCGAAGGCTTGATAACATCCGTCTTGGACGACAATTCCTTGGGAAGAACATTGGGATGAACCGCGGTGAATACACCGTGTTGCAGCTCAACAAATGCCACTTCCCGGTTTCGGCATGCATCCATCAATGCAAATTGCCCGCTGTCAGGCACCAGAACAACAGCTGGCGCAAATTTTCTGAGGACCAAGCCGTAAAGATAGGATCGCCAACGAAACACATTGTAGTGCCTTGCCAAGCGTCCAGCCGTATAATCACTGTAGCCGAACTCCTGGCCAAGTGCGTCGGCAAGCAGATTGAAGACCGGATCCGTTGACTTAAACGGGAAATAACGCCCGAGAATTGCGCTTAAGACGATGATAGACGTATCGTCAAAGACTGGACGGCGTCTTGCAATATAGGTTCTGTCTTCAAAGCCGGCGGCATCGTATGAAGACATCTTAGCCCCTCCATGGATCTCGTCACACAAGGCGTCAAAGTAGATGTCCACCGCTTGGTCTGCTTTGATTCCGCGATGAGCTGAATCATAGGTCTTGCATAGGTAGTGGTACCGTCTGCGCGGTAAAAGATACTGCAGGATACCGAAAAGTACGCCAATGACCAGTCGCTTGCGCGACAAGGGAGCGCGAATTAGCCCGCCCCGTTGCTTCCGCAACGATACTTCAAAGCGGATCAGCTGCCACAGGCATACACCGTCAACGACTTTCGAGAAAAGATCCCATCGCTCTTCAAATGAGCGCACGATTGCGCTGACCTCGGCTTCCGTAAGATTAGTGTCTTTGGTCATGCGACCAGCTTTCCCCGGAACAGGGTCCGCGCTGCTTCGAACCATGGTAGTGGATGCAACTTTTGCGAAAAAATCCAGACTGACAAGAACATCAAGAGCTGAGCAACGGCATAGGCCTGGGCGACACCCTGCAGGCCTTCGACATGCAGGAACAAATAAGCCAGGGCGAGATTCAATATGCCGCAAGATATTGTAATGCCGGCAAGATATGCCGTCTTTTCGCGATAGAAGACCACATTGGCGACAACCAGATACATACCTCCAAATGCCTGACCCAGTGCAATGAGCATCACGAAAGAAGACGCGTTCATAAACGCCTGGCCAACAAGGAACGGAAGGATCCAGGGAGCGAGAAACCCCACCATCATCGCTAAGATGAGAAGAGCAGCAAAGTAGATCATACAGAATTTCGCAATGAGCACGTTCTTCTGATGTCTATTCTCCTTAATCGCCTCGATCAGCCACGGAGACACGGCACGGCTGCAAGCGTCCGAAAGCAAATTCACACCCAATCCAATTTGGATAGCGACCATATAGATGCCAGTGCTCGCGAGATCGAGAAAATTGGTGATCAACAACCGATCGACCATGGCGATAAGCATGCCACCGACAACATGGGGGACGAGGGGAACACCGAACTTCAAGGCGTTCCGCACGTAGTCGACGCGAATATTGAGATCGATCCAGCGACCGTAAAATAGCATCCCCAGCGATATTGCGCCGAGAATGGCGATCGCCAAGGACATACCGATGAGCCGTCCCTCCCACGCAAGCCCAAAAGAAACGACAAGCACCAGAGATAACAAGGCATCAATTACAGCCTGACCAATTCGAAGCAGGCTGAACATGCCGGCTTGCTTTGCAGACTGGAAGATCGAAAGCATTGTCAGCAGGAGGAACTGCATCCCAGAGGTTAACACCGCGATCAGCAGCCATTTTCCCGGCAGATTGGTCAAAGCGATTAAGGGAACCTGGAGAAGAGTGACTGAAACGAAAACGATACTCGTCGTTGCAACCAATATTGCCAGGCATGAACCCACATATTTGGGGAAATCAATCTCGGCACGATCAAAGTAACGCATCCCGACAGCGCCGTGAACGCTTAGTCCGGTCAGCGCTCCAAGTGCAGTTAGGAACACGGAATACATAGCGACGAGACCGTAGTCCTCTGGCGAGAGCACTCGCGTCAGGATCGGCAAAAGAAGCAGTGGAAGCCCCGAGGCCAATGCATTCGTGGCAGTGAATGCGAATACCGAACGAATGACCTGCAGGTTGAACATCTAATCAACCGAAGAAGGATTTGATCGCAGTCGACACAGTCACAACGTCGGCGTCGGACATGTGTTCACCAATCGGCAGGCTGAGAAGCGTCTTGTCAGCCTGATTGACGAAAAGATCCTCCTGGCCTTGGCCGAGATAATCGTAGGCCTTCAGCTTCGGCAAGGCGACCGGATAGTGGACGCCTGTTTCAATGCCCTTCTCTGCCAGCCACGCGCTCAACTCGTCTCGTCTATCGGTTCGGATAACGAAGAGATGGTAGACTTGCTTGGCCCAGTTTGCGCGACGCGGCAAGACTATCTCACGTACGTCGGAAAGCTCAGCGATATAGCGATCGGCAATTGCAATACGTCTTTCCGTCCACGCCGGCAGGTTCGGCAGCTTTGCACACAGAATTGCCGCTTGGAGACCGTCGAGGCGGGAGTTTCTCCCTTCGAAGTCGTGGTCATATTTCGCAACGCGCCCGTGATTGGCAATCATGCGGGCACGCTTTGCCAAATCGGCATCTCTTGTCACGATTGCGCCTGCGTCGCCGTAGGCGCCCAAATTCTTCCCGGGATAAAAGCTGAACGTGGCGATGTCGCCGATCGTGCCAACGGTCTTGCCGTGGCACGTCGCGCCGTGCGCCTGCGCACAATCCTCAAGGATTTTCAGACTATGCTCGTCCGCAACCTCCTTGAGGGTAACCATATCGCACGGGTGACCATAGAGGTGGACGGCCATGATGGCGCTGGTACGCGGTGTGAGCTTTGCCCGCACCGTCTCTGCGGTCAGCGTATAGTTGCCGGGATCGACATCGGCAAAAACTACTTTCAAACCGCTTCGCGTGACAGCTTCCGAACTGGCGATAAAGGTATTGCCGGGAATGATGACCTCCGAGCCACCAGGAAGTGCCAGGGCTTCGAGCGCGATCTCGATCGCATCCGTCCCATTTGCCACACCGATGCAGAATTCAGTCCCGACATAATCGGCAAAGGCCTGCTCGAATTCCTTGACGTTCGGGCCGCCGATGAAAGCGCTGCTCGCCAGAACCTTGGCGATTGCATTATCGATATCGGACTTGATCGAAAGATATTGTGCGTGCAAGTCGAGGAATTTTATCATGGTAGATTCCGCAGTTTACGACATGGGTTTCCGGCGTAGATTCCCGGTTGAGAGATATCGCGTGTCACGACGCTTCCCGCGCCGACGACGACGTCATCACATATGGCAACTGGCAAAATTGTGGCATTGCTCCCGATCGACACCCGATCACCGATCCGGGTGCTTTTCCACTTCGATTTGTCACCACGGGCCGGTCCGCCGGAAGCAAAAAGGTCATTTATAAACATCACACCGTGACCGATGAAACAATCGCTGCCGATATCGACGAACTCGCAGATGAAACTGTGTGACTGAATGCGTGTTCCAGAGCCGATAGAGACGCTTTTCTGAATTTCGACGAAAGGGCCGATGAAAACGTCGCTACCGATTTCGCATCCGTACAAATTGACGGGTTCGACCACGGTGACATTGCCACCGAACTGAACGTCAGAAGCAATACCAACCGTTTTGCGTGTCAGTTCAGCCATTCTTGCCGCGCCCGAGTTTGGAATGACGCGGCACGACCGGGAGGAATACCTCCTTGCCGGTTTCGATGGATTCGTAGATCGCGTGGATCAGCTGAATACTCTTGCGACCGATACGCCCATCCACATCCTGCTGCCGGCCACTCACCAGGCAATCAACAACATGCTCGTAATACATCTGGTGGCCGAAGCCATAGACGTTCGGCGGGTTGACCGAGTATTTGTCCATGATTTCATCGACATTGTCTCGGCCATCTGTGAAATTCCAGACCCTCATCTTATTGACAGCAAAGCCACCGATCTCAACAGTTCCTGTTGCGCCCAGAACCGAAATCGAGCCTTCAAGATCCTTCGGTCGGGTTGCGGTGGTTGCTTCAATGAGGCCCAGTGCCCCGTTCTTGAACTTCAGAAGCACAACAGCCGTATCTTCCGTCTCTATATCGACAAGCGCTGTCGTGCTTTTCGCAAAGACACTTTCGACATCGCCCATCATCCATTCGAGCAGATCAATATGGTGGCTGGCCTGATTGGTCAGGACACCACCGTCCATGGCCCAGGTCCCTCTCCACGGATCCTGATCATAGTAGCTCTGATCGCGACACCACCTGACCCGGATCGTACCCATGACTATCTTGCCGAAACGACCGGCTTCAAGCGCCTCCCGAAGCTTGGCCACAGGGACGTTAAAGCGATTCTGCTTGATGACAAACAATCGCGACCCCGATGCATCACAGGCATCAATCATCGCATCCGCGTCCTCAAGAGTTAAGGCCATCGGCTTCTCGACAATGATAGGCTTGCCGTATTTTGCAAGAGCAATGACGTCTGTCGCGTGATTGCCGCTTTCAGTCAGGACTGAAACGGCATCGACGTCAATCTCACGCATCATTTCATGCATATCGGTGAAATGGGGGGCATTGAACCGCTCTCCGATGGCACGGGCCTTTTCCGGAACGATGTCACAGACCGCGGCGAGACGTGCGCCATCAATCTGGTTGAGGCCCAGGAGTTCGGAATGGCGAACAGCAATCCGACCACATCCGACGAGAGCGAAATTGAGCATGCGACTATCCAATTCTAGAGATTTCCTCTTGAGGGTTACCGCCTTAGCCACCGTCTGAACGTTTCGCAACCTTATAGAGCATGACAGGCACGATCTTTCGTGGAGTTGTTGTGGTTAAGGACCGCCCATAAATTTTCCGAGCAGATTCAGGCCCGCCAGGCCACTGCGCTCGGGATGAAATTGCACTCCGATAATATTGTCCTTCGTAATGGCCGCGGTGACGTCGTTGCCTCCGTGATCAACGACGGCGAGAAGGTTCGAAGCATCGTTCGTCTTTGAATGATAAGAATGAACGAAATAGAACTCCTGGTGATCCTCGTCGTCAGAGAGCGGCGTAGATTGCCATTGTTGCGGTAGAACACCCGCCGCCGGCTTCACCTTGCTCCAGCTAATATGCGGCACACGCAAAGGATTGCCATCCTTATCCACCGACGGAATGCGTTCTACCGTTCCCGGAATAAAACCCAGACCCGCATGGGCACCGAACTCCAGCGATGAATCCATCAGGACTTGCATGCCGATGCAGATCCCAAGAAAGGGACGGCCTGTCGCGACGTAACTGCCGAGGGCTTCGTCGAGACCAAAGCCCCGCAATGCATCCATGGCACGGCCAAAGGCGCCCACACCAGGCAGGATTACTCGTTCAGCCTGCAGAATTGTGGGGATGTCGCGCGTCAACTGCGGCTCAGCGCCAATCTGCTTGAGAGCGTTGCAAACGGAGAAAACATTACCGATGCCGTAATCAACGACAACAACTGATTGGTTCATACGCCGACCACTACCTTCTTTGGTGTTCTAACCGGTATTCCAACCTGCTTTAGCTCTTGCCGCAATTTCCCAAAATCAGTTGAGTCGGAATGAAGGGCCTTCGCGAAGGCGACAGCCGTCGCGCCCGACCGGACAGCTTCGGTTGCATGGGTGCCAGATGCTGCTCCTCCGGAAGCAATTACGGGAATGTCGACCTCTCGCGTGACGGCTTTGATGAGTTCGGTATCCATACCCTTCATCGTACCGTCGCGATCAATCGACGTGATGAGGATCTCGCCTGCGCCAAGTTCCGCACCCTTCACAGCCCATCTGACGACGTCCAGCCCGGTATGGTTGCGCCCATTATCCGTCATCGCTTCCCAACCACCTTGCGGCAGGCGCTTTGCTTCGATGGAAAGAACCATCGCCTGGGAGCCGTAGGTATCGGAAATTTCCTGTAATATTGCGGGCCGCTTGGTCGCAGCCGTATTTACCGCCACCTTGTCGGCGCCGACATCAAGCAGTTGCTTGGCCGACTTGAGATCGCCTATTCCGCCCCCGACAGTGATCGGCACAAACGCCTCCTGTGCGACCTCACGAACGATGTCCGTCAGATTGTTGCGCTCATAAAGGCTTGCAACAACATCCATGTACAAGAGCTCGTCAGCGCCCTGATGATAATAGAGCTCCGCTCGTTCACCAGGGTTGCCCATCTTACGCCAGCCCTCCATTTGCACACCCTTAATCAGGTGCTGCAGTTTGACATCAAGACGTGCGATAAGGCGAATGTTCATATTCCCGGCACTCAGTTCTGGGTAAATACGCTGCGGCGCAGCTTCCATTCACCATTGCCATAGGCCCAAAGATGAGGCGACCGGAAACGGTTCGACAGCGCATGAAAATAGGCACGATCCATGATCGGCGCTTCAAACTGCCTTGATGCATCGGGGAATTCCTTCTCCGGCAAGCTGAGGTATTCCATCAGCTCATCGGCAAAACGCTCGGGGAACTCGCCATCGTAGCGTCGGACGAGAGCCACGCCCTCTTCACGTTCCAGATCACCGGATCGAATTTCCTGCGCAGCGTCGTAGGTCGTGCGGCCAATACCGAATTTGATGAACGTCGTATAATAGTGAAGATCATCGATACGATCGTCGATCGAATTGTATTTCGAGTAGGTGCCGGGCGTCCGCTCGGGCGACGCTTCAAAACCACCATGCTCGACAGCGAAATAGTAAGCCGACTGCGGATGCCACCTAAGATAGTAACCGAGATAGTGAACCTCGATGCCCTTCTCCCGCAGCTCGTCCGGATTGGAAGGACGGTAGACATCGAGATCCGGCGCTCGAACACCATAGTCGTTGATCAGCGACTGAATGGACGTGCCGCCGAGAAAGATCTCACTGTCATCCGAAGTCGAAAAATAGGAATAGTCGCGTTTTGCAGATGTCATATCCGCGATCGGATTCCCGTACTCCGCTTCATTCTCACCGTAAAAGATCAGAGGTATGTTCAATCGCGCCGCCATTTTCGGCGCGTATGACTTCTGGCCGAAGATAAACGGCTGGAATGGATGGAACAGGTTCTCCACCGCAAGGCGTGTGATCAAGCGCTTTACCCGGCCGTTGGGCGTCAGAAGGTAGTTGTCAAAACCCGAGTGGATCCAGCGCTGGAAATTGCGCCAGCCCCATTCGGTATAGACGTGGGGCGCCCATGTTACCGTGAGTGGGTTCATGCCGAATTCGTATTTCAGCATCCACGATTGGTAGAAGCTGTCCTTGCCGCCCGAACCGGGCACCAGACAGTCATAGTGGCCGTTCCGCGAGCGATATCTGTCACACAGCACCTGCAATTCCCGGCGCCGCTCTTCCCAATCGATATTGCCATCCTTCTGCTCCGCCACCCGACATGCGTCGCAAACACCGTCGGAATCAAAATTGATCGTCTGTTTCTTGCTGTCCTTGGTATGCTTGTGCTCAACCGTGGAGTTAGGGCGTTGGTTGGAGATCACGCATCGAGAGCAGAACGCGACATGCTGGGGCAATCCGTAAAGGGTGTCCGGACTGCTTTTGTCCAATCGGTATTTCGAAAGGTCCAGCTCGTCGGTGCGCGGATCTGAGTGGATAAAACGCATTGCCGTCATCCTATAATTTCGAATTGCTGGTTGGTTAACGGTTATGAATTGCTCGCGCAAGAAGGTAAGTTCGGTTAAAGTTCGAAGTGCTCTTCTTCCACAGCATCGTAAATGGCGACCGCCTTGACGAGTGTTTTGCCGACGAGAGACTTCAAGCGAGCCGGTGGCAAACCGGTTTCGGGACGAAGCGAGACAAAATCGGCCGCCGAGACAACATGACCCTTTGGAAACTCCGCCGCAAATTTCAGCCCTTTGCGCACAAGCGCGCGGGTAGCCAGTTCGACGGGCTTTGGAGCTTTGACGCCATCGCCCAAAACGGTCTCAATCAGACGGATTTCAGACACCATTCGCTTGAGCTCCCCAGGCTCGATCGATGCCGCATGGTCGGGGCCTTGCATTCCGCGATCTAGTGTAATGTGCTTCTCTAGGATGCGCGCGCCTGCCGCCACAGCAAGAGGCGGCACAAGAATCCCAGCGGTATGATCGGAGTAACCTACCTTTTCATCGAGCGCCTTCTGCATTGTATGCATGGCCGCCAGGTTTACGTCCGACAACGCGGTCGGATAGGCTGTCGTACAATGCAAAACGCACAGATCTCCGTCGTGCCCTAGCGCTTGCCACACATCCCTTACAGCCCGAATGCAGTCTCGCACCTCGTCAAGAGTCGCCATTCCAGTCGATATGATGATCGGAAGGCAAGTCCGGGCAGCAACCTCTACAAGCGGAGTGTTGGTGATTTCGCCGGATGGAATTTTTATCCGCCTAATTCCCAGCTCGACGAGGAATTGAAGCGACGCAATATCAAAGCCGGTCGACATGAACTCGATACCCCTCAGGGCACAGTATTCGACAAGCTGGCGATGCTGATCGTGAGACAGTTCAAGAGATTTAAGTAGTCTGAACTGATCATCCTCGGCACCGTTCCGGCGCTGGTATTCGACAGTCTTGGTACCTGCGACGATCAAATCCTCAGCTTTGAACGTTTGAATCTTGGCAGCATCTGCGCCCGCCTCCACCGCCACATCGATAAGTTTGCGGGCGAGATCCAGGTTACCGTTATGATTGACGCCAATCTCAGCGATAATGAAACAACGATTCTCCACCGTCACTGCTTTTACTCCAAGACTTTTTTCGAATCCGACATAAGCTTTGCCGGGTTACCCACGTAAACACCCGGAGCAGCAATATCGCGCGTAACCACCGCTCCGTGTCCGACAGTTACATTGCCTACGATAGCCGTCGCGTGCCGGACAGAACTATTTGCTCCGAGAAAGCAACCGCTGCCCAAGGATGAACCTCCAGCTAGCACGGCGCCCGGTGCAAGATGCGAGAAATCGCCCACGACACAGTCATGTTCGACGATTGCTCCGTTGTTAACGATGACGCCATCACCAATCGTTGCCTGAACACCAACAATACCTGCGAGCACCACGACCCCTCGACCCAACCGCGCTGAAGCACTGATTGTGGAGGCCGGATGGATGATCGAAGCGGGCGCAAATCCCTTTGCCAGATAGGCATTGAACAATTTCTGGCGCAGGACAGCGTTTCCTACCGCCGGAACAAATACCCACGTTTCATTATCGCGCACAACTTCCTTCTCGTCTTCGACGCAGCGCGCAATCTGTAGCGACCAGCTTTTATGTTCCTTGGGATCGACGGCCACCACACGAGCAAAATGATTGTTCATTAAGGCTGCTTCAAGGACAACTCGACCATGTCCGCCTCCCCCCACAACGAGCAGCGAAGGCTTTTTCTTCTTCCAGAATATTGGCAATGGAAGCTTCATAGACGTTGACGGATCCGATGAACAATCAAAAACTACTCCTTCGGGGCCTGGTCGGGGAGGTCATAGAAGGGCTTTTGTAGCAGCCGGGCAAAATCGATTTTGCGAAGAGCTGACAATACTAAACCGGTAGCGTCACCCGGCCTGCCATAAGGAGGGGCGCTGTCTTTAATGGCATCGCGAAAAGAGGGCGACATTGCTTCGGTCATGGCCCTTACGATTGCCCCGGTTTCCTCGACCGTGTCGATGACGGACATCGCTTTCAGCCGGCCCAGCTGCCGTGGGCCTACGTTAACAGTTGGGACGTCCACTGCGGGAGCCTCAATGAGGCCACTTGATGAATTACCGAGGACTACGCTCGCATATTTCATCGCCGCGAGGTAGCGTAACTGGCCTAGTGATGCAACCAACCTGACCCGATCCGGGTGTTGGGAATGAAATGTCTCAAGCCTCGCATTAATTTTCCGGCCGCCTGGATCGGAGTTGGCTTTCGTAATGATCACGGCCAGATCCGGAAAAGACTGCAGTGCCTCAAGGACATACTCCAGGGCAGCAACAGGCGACGCAGAATCCATCGTCGCCGGATGGTAGGTCATCAACACATAATCGCGTTCCGGCTCGATTTCGAGTTCTCGCATCAGTTCCAATCTATCGGGTATGGAAAGCCGCCTGAAATTATCGAGGCCGATCGCACCAATGTTGAATACTCGTTCCGGCGCCTCACCCATCCGGATCACTCGATCAGCGTACTGTCCGGCAGCCGTGAAATGAACATGCGCCATTTTTGTAATCGCATGCCGGAAGGTATCGTCCATGGCACCTAGAGTTACTTCGCCGCCATGAATATGGCCAATAGGGATATGAAGAAAGGTTGCAGCAGTCGCAGCCGCCAGCGCTTCAAATCGGTCCCCCAGTATGACCAGAAAATCGGGTTCGAGCTGTTCGAATGCCCCGCGAAAGCCGTCAATGGCGCGACCGAAGGCGCGTGCCATGCCGGCGTCGCTGTCATCATCGTCCAGACAGGGTATTTCAGCATCGATCTTGAAACCGTCGGCCCTAATGAAGCGAACGGTCTCTCCGAATGCCGGCGACAGATGCATGGCGGAAACGGCAATCTGCAATTCGAAATCCGGATCGTCGTGCAGATCACGCATGAGCCAATACAAGAGGCCGTAATCAGCCCTTGTACCGGTCGTCACACATATCCGGGGTTTAGTCACCGTATCACCTCGTCACCGAGGTCGTAGATCGTGGCAACGAGTTCAGTCGTCGCCAATGCGTCGTCGATCGTTGCTGCTCCCGTATTTTCCCCGCGCCAGGCACCCAGCACCTTTTCAGCTTGCACTCGAAAGCCTGGCTTAAATTGCAGATCTGCTTCTGTAGCCTGAACCTCATTTAGGCTGCGCTCGCCTGCATTTTGAAATATCGCCTTTTCGAGAGGCCGCATCTCCCATCGCCTATGCGGCGCGGAAACCGTGCAGGCCCAAGGTCCTGGACCGTTCCATACAGCCTGATAGATACCGCGATCTCCCGAGGCAAAACTGACATGCGCAAGCACAACCCCCGGCTCGCCGGCCTTCCACGGTTGCAATATCTTTACGTCAGTCACGCCACCGCGGCCGAAAGTCATTAAGTAATCAACGAGATGGATTGAGTTAGCATACATCCAATTGTCGACCACCGCCAAATTGTGGCCGATGGCCCGCGCGGTTTCGAGACTTTGCTGGTCTTGAACATAGATAAAGCGAGGGCCAGGATTTGCAGAAAGATCTGCGAGCGCGGTCCGTGTGGAACCAAGTGTGCGCCGATTGAGACCAACCCACGCACGCCGGCCCGAGGATTTTACCTGCCCGTGAAGCGCACGCGCTTCTTCAAGGTTCAAGCCGATCGGCTTCTCCATGAAGACGTCAACGGTATGCGCCAATATTCGAGTTGCAACTTCAAAAATGGCCGGCTCATATACTGCCATCACCACCAAATCGGGCCGGGTGCTGGCAAGCATTTCATCAAGGTCATCACTCACAATCGGAATGTTCCAATTGTTGGCGATCGCCTGAGCCTTGGCCTTTGTCCTGTTGCTAATACCGACGAGCTCGACATTTGGCAGGGACACAAAAGCCTTTGCATGCTCGGCGATCATGCTTCCTGCACCGACGAGGGCGATACGGCATATTTTAGTGTTCACATGAATACCCTTGTAATTGTCCGGATCTCTCCCGGCGATCTGGAATAGGCGCCTCGCCCGATTGGAACGCGTCATCCTTGTCAATTTCCGTCAGACAAATCAACACGGGACAACGCTATTCCGTTTCTGCTATGAGAGCGGCACAAGTCAACCTGAGGTTCATTGAAATGAAAATGTGTGTCGTGGCGGCTCGGTCGGGGTCGAAGGGGTTGCCAGACAAAAACATCAAACCTTTTGCCGGTCGGCCGCTTCTTGCGCACACAGTTGAACAGGCTGTTCAATCAGGAATTTTTGATATTGTCGCGATCTCCAGCGACAGCGATCGTTATCTTGATATCGGTCGGGAGGCCGGCGCAAATCTGCTCGTCAAAAGGCCGGACGAGCTTGCCACCGACTTTGTCGCGAAGCCCCCCGTTCTCAGTCATGCTCTTCGCACAGCAGAAATGGAAGCCGGGCGGGAGATCGAGATGTTCTTCGATCTTCAGCCGACCTCTCCATTAAGGACTCCTGCGGATATTCCTGGGGTCGCCCAAAAGCTAGAAGCGAATGCCGACCTTCTCAACGTTGTGTCCGTGGCGCGCGCAAAGGCTTCGCCTTATTACACGCTTGTTGAGGAAACTGTAGATGGCCGCATCGAGCTGTCGAAGCCCGGGATGCAATATGGACGTCGACAAGATCTGCCCAATTGTTATGAGCTCAACGGATCCATCTATGCTTGGCGTCGGCAACCCATCGTTGATGAAAGGCCCGCCATCACTGAACGGACAGGGTTCTGGCTTATGGCTGATGAATGCAGCTTCGATATCGATACGCCACTTGATTTCGCAGTCGCTGCCTTCGTTGCCGCCCATCATTTCGGATGGCCCGAAACACGCTAAGTTTTTCGCCTAGATCTCGATTTCGCTATCTATCCAGTGAAGTAAAGATCGCATACAAACACGAAAGCGGACTGAGAAAACCATGATTACAGCCCTCATTGGCCTTGGACGAATGGGAATGCGCCATGCCAGCGTCTTGGAACAATGCCAACTTCCGATCGTGGCGATAAGCGATATAAATCGTGAAGTTTGCGATGGCGCCGGAAATAAGTATGGGATACCGGAAGAGCGCCGCTTCATATCGGCAATTGAACTCATCGATCAGATCCGACCGGAATTTCTGATCATTGCGACAACGGCTCCCGGGCATTGCGAGCTTGTCGTCAGGGCGGCGCGAAATGGCGCCAAAATGATCCTGTGCGAGAAGCCTATGGCGACCAACTTGCGTGATTGTGAAATGATGATCTCCGCCTGTAATTCCGCAGGTGTGAAACTGGCAATCAATCATCAGATGCGCTTCATGGAACAATACACGCTCCCGAAGTCCATGATCGAGTCTGAGGCTTTTGGCGGCCTTGGGAGCGTTATCGTAGGTGCCGGAAACTTTGGCATGGCGATGAACGGCACGCATTATTTTGAAATGTTCCGTTATCTGTGCGGCGAAGATCCGCTAAAAGTGTCGGCTTGGTTTTCGAAGGACGAACTCGCCAATCCTCGTGGCCCCCAGTTTAGGGATGCCTCCGGAAGCATCCGACTGGAAACACCGTCTGGAAAACGCTTCTATATGGATTGCTCCCACGATCAGGGGCACGGCATGAACGTGACTTATAATTGCCGATATGGGCGCATCTCAGTTGATGAATTGGCCGGCACTCTCTCCTTCGTCGTTCGTAAAGAGGAATACAGAAATGAACCAACAACACGCTATGGTATGCCTTACGATTCCGGCTCTGTAACAATTGCTCCGGCCGATGCTGTCGCGCCTACTCGCTCCGTTCTCGAAGCCCTTCTTGCGGGCGCTGACTACCCGACGGGAGAGCACGGCCTGCTTGCCATGAAATTACTTATCGCTGCCCACCTTTCCAACGAACGTGGGGGAGCGACGATCGATTTGCGCGGCGAGCCTATTTCGGGAGATTACACCCTACCGATTGCATGAGCGTCGAGGGGTTGCCGCCGTCATGTAGCGCGCCAGTTTCTCGGGCTCGGAGTGGCCTTGGTGAGAATTAGAAACGCACCGCGGCCAATCGGCGTAAGAGACACAATTCCTGCATTAGCGATGAGATATGGACGACAGGCTAGTAAAAGATACCGCTATCAGAAAACCGAACGCCCTCACGGATATCTTGATGCATTCTAAGGTCCAATCGGTCTGGGTATGGTACAAGAACGGCGGCGACATCCTTCTGTTCCTGGCTTATTCGCTGCTACTCACAATTTACATGGGGCAGGAAAGGATCGTCTCGCAAGGAGAACCGCTTTATTGGCTGCTTACACTGCCAGCAGTTGCAGCACCATTACCGAGACTCAGACAGACAGTAGAAAACCTCATATTTGGTTGTGCGAGGCCTATCGCCGCCATGGGTGTAACGGCGTCTATCTGGTTCGGGTTAAGAGGGGATATAGGTGTCATTCCCCCAATTGTCTTGATCGCGTGGGTTAGCGCATGGGCGAGCCGCTCGGAGGTGCGCATCAACGTTAGATGGTTATTCGTGATCATCCTGGTATTTTACGGGCTCGGCAGTTTGAGCTTTGTCCTGCAGCCGCCGTTCGAAAAGTACAGTTGGTTGATGCACGAATACCACGGGGATCCACTGGGCGCTGACGATTCTGGCGATATTGCGCTACCGCCACAAGACCGAGAGGGAATTGATATCAATGCCTGGGGCATTTTGCCTGGCCAAACTGCACCCGCTTACGGGCCATGGCGCATTTCGATGGTCCCCAACATTGCGACTTCCGGCATCATCTCACTTTTCGCTTTTCTGATTGTGTTGAAGCATCTGCGTTTTCGATGGCTCAACATCACAACCGTTGTTGCCGCAGCTTATTTCACTATCTTGTCTTTCGTGCGTTCAGCGCTGATCGGTCTCGTGCTTTTCAGCGCCACCACCGTTGTTTTAACGCTACTTCCTGATAACGCGAGGCTTCGTGTTACGGTGGCGTTCACTATGACGTTGGGACTTATCCTCATCGTCGGTCTATCCCCGTTCGTCCTTTATCATCTACAAGATATTCCCCTCATATCCCGGTTACTCCTGCGCAATCAAAGCGGGCTTTCACTGGAAGCGATCTACCGACAAGCTTACCGGCCCTGGCTGTGGCTTCAACACCTGCAGATCTTTTGGCAAAGCGACTACCTGATGGGATACGGAAGTAGCTTGGCTCAGAGCGCAACGGAAAAACTTCTAAACGCAAATCAAGTAAGATCTGACTCTGTGTCCCTACCGACGCGTCTGCTCGCTACATATGGTCTACCGGCCCTGGGATTTTTCTATTTCCTTGGCGAGCGCTGTTACACTCACGCCAAAAAAAACGACGTCTGGGGGGTATCGATGCTGTCGCTACTTATCTGGCTTATGATGACATGGGGTAGCATATTTCATCCGACAAATGCGATATTCGTGCTTGCACTACTGATCATAGGCCGCGGAGGAAACGCCTTCCATGAGGACCGCAAGCAGCGATAAATCCGAAAACATTTGCCACTTCGTCAGTTGTTGGCGAACTGCCGTCTGACCTTGTCGACAACGAAGTCCTGATCGGCGCCCGTCAGACCAGTTGAGCATGGCAGCGTCACGATCCGTTGCCAGAGGTTGTCGCAGACCGTCATTTCCGTCTTCGGCGCCCCTACATAGGGCGCCTGGAGATGGGCTGGTTTCCAGAAAGGGCGGGCGTCTATGCCGGCCTCCCGCAAACGAACGCGGATATCGGCCAACTGCCGTGGGTCCCTGTTGTTCACGACTATCCCGGAAAACCAACAACCGCTTCGCGCATATTCCGGATCCGGAAAAGGCGCGATTCCAGCAATATCCGAGAAGGCCTCCCTATATTTCCGTGCTATGTTCCTCTTAAACTCGACAAATCGGCCCAGATTTTCCATCTGAGCACAACCAACCGCCGCCTGAAGGTTTGTCATTCGGTAGTTATAGCCGACCATGTCGTGATCGTAATCGGCTCCGACTCTGGCGGTGGTCGTCAGATGACGAAAGAGGCGTGCTTTTTCCGGATCATCCGTAACGATAATTCCGCCACCGCCGGCGGTGACAGTCTTGTTCCCATTGAATGAGAACATCGTGAAGTCTGCGCCCAGACTTCCCGATGGACGGTCTTTGTAGGTGGTACCCAGTGCAGCGGCCGCGTCAACAACAACCGGCAAATAGTGGGCCTTCGCCAACTCGTTAATCTCATCCATCTGGGCGGGAATACCGAGCGTGAAAACCGGCAATATTGCCGAAACTCGACGCCCCGTTTCCGTGTGAAGTAACACGCCGTCGGCGCGGCGGTGAGTCTCTTTCTCGAGTTTGTTGGCCAACAACGTTACGTCAATCGACCAGTTTTCGGGAGAGACATCGAAAAGCCACGGAAGTGCTCCGCAATGGGCAATTGCGGCAATCGAAGCGATGAACGTGAATGATGGCGCAATGACCAAATCGTCGCGCCCAACGCCGGCCGATAGCAAGGCCGCATGAAGCGCAGTAGTCCCTGCGGATGTCGCAACGGCGTATTTGGCACCGGACGCAGCGGCCACCATTTCTTCGAAACGGGTGACGAATGGTCCCACCGTCGAGACAAATGTCGACGTTATGCATTCCTGCAAATATTCGGCCTCACGGCCGGCCAGGTTCGGTACTGCGAGCGGTATCATTGAGCCTAAATCCGTGAATCCAGAGTTTTTTCACTTGGCTTGTGGGTCTGCAGAAAGGACGGTTCGACCGCAGCCACAAGCTCCTTCAACCGATCCTTGTCGATCTGCTGTGGCCAAGTCGGCATATTGGCTGCGGCGAAAAGGGCTTCTAGGCTGTTGATCAATCTTCCAATCGATCCGCTAGCAGCACTTTTGTACTTGACGAGGGAAAGTCCCGCAAACCCTCCGTCCATGACGCTTTCACCATTCGCGATGAATTCCTCGTAGGCCTTCTCACCTGCGGTATCGAGTGGCGTCAGCAGAAGTGGCCAAGAACCGGAGCCGCGAAGCAAGCTCGTCGCCCGCACCGCTTTGGTTTCATCGCTGAAAATCACTGGCTTCAGCTTCAAATGCTCCAGGAATGCCTTTGCGACGTCTTCGAGCAAAACGAGATGTTCATCGGGACTAAGCTTAGGAACGACGATGTGTTGACCCGGCGCGCACACTGCTGCCAAAGTGCAGAGATGACCGGCCTCCTCCATGGAGACAAAATAGCGCCGAGTATCGACTGGCGTAGCCAGCGGCTGTTCCCGTTCGATGCGCCGCTGGAAGCTTTGAAGAAGCGAACCGTTTGAGAACGCGACATTTGCAAAGCGGGCAGAGACAATTTCCGCGCCGAGATCCTTCACAGCCTCGCCGCTGAACATCACATGCTCCATGAGACGTTTGCTCGCGCCCATAAAGGAGCTTGGATTGGCTGCCTTGTCAGTAGAAACGGAGAAATATCTGCCTTTGAACTGCACTTCGCTCAACCACCGTAACAGGCGAGCCTGTTTGAGCAAGTTCGTGTCAAACATCTGCAGCATTGAGAAGGAATCCTTCTCCGACCTCACGTGCTTAATTGCCGCAAAATTCAAAACGAAGTCGTAGGGAGATTGGTCATGAATAAGAAGTCTCATCGCTGGCGAGCCAAAATCCAGCGGCAAGGTCCGAAAATCCGGAACGGCAAAGCCTCCTGGGCTGGAGCGGAGTGTCCGAACCAACTCCGCCAACTCGTTCTCATTCTGATCGATCACGTGAAGAGCACATGGCTCGAACCCCGAAATGACGGATATCGTAGCGGAACCGATTGATCCGGCAGCTCCGATAGCAAGTACTCGTTTGCCTTTGAGCTTATCCCGCAATTGCCCTTCAAAACGCCTCATATCCTCAGAGAAGATAGAATTCTCTCTTCCGGTCGCGATAAACGCGAGTTCGCTGTTCTTGCCGCTTTTATGAGCTTCAATGGGCATCTAAATTTCCTGCTGTAAGATCACGGCCATTTCGGCGCTTGTTTGCTGGGATCACCATCCCCGAAACTGTCATTCGCCCTAATCAAATCCTCATGGCGCCCAACATCGAGCCAGGGCTCTCGGACTGGAAAAACAGCGGCCGGCAACTGACGCTCCATCAGATATTCAAAGAGGTTTGTCATATCGAAAAACTGTCTGTCCGGGACATGCTCCAGAACTTGGGGCTCAAGCAGATAGATCCCAGCATTGACCAGAAAGTTGCATTTGGGTTTTTCCGTCAACTTGGTCAGATGGCGACCGGAAACTTCAACGACACCAAATGGCACTTCATAGCTGTGATTGTTGACCGCCATGGTCGCCACCGCGGACGATGTTCTATGAAAGTCAAGCATAGCCTGAAAATCAACCGTTGTGAGTATGTCACCGTTCATCACAAAAAAGGACTTTGTCGGAGCCTCCGGCAGAAGAGACAATGCTCCCGCGGTTCCCATCCGCTCCTTTTCCCGCACGAAAGTGAACCGCGCTCCAAACTTGGAACCGTCAGCGAGATGGTCCTCAAGCATATGCCCAAGATAATTCACACACAGCGTAATATCTGTGAGGCCTTGTGCCACCAGATTATCAACAATAATATCGATGAGTGGCCTACCGCCGACCGATATCAACGGTTTGGGAACATTTTCGGTTAGCGGCCGAAGTCGAGTCCCCAGCCCTCCCGCCATTATTATCACCTGGTTCTCTTGGTACGAAAGCTGTTCAAACGCGGGGAGATACGCCAAATCCCGCAGTATGCCAGCCTCGTCGACGATAGGAAGGTGAAGAATTTGCTCGTGGCGGAGGCGACCAAGCAAAATGCTCTTTTCAGTACCTAGCATTGCCGAACGAGGATTTTGTCTCATAAATTCTTGAACTGGCGTATCCAATCCATGACCTGAAAGCAGCGCCCGTCGGATATCTCCGTCGGTAATGATTCCAGTCAGTTTTCCCTCATCGGTGACAACGACAGCGATCTTCAGACCATTGCTGTCTATGACTTCGATTGCGAGGCGCATCACCGCGTCCTGCGCTATCACGACCCTGGAAATGTCAATGTAAGTCATTCCGATCCACTACTCCGACGAAATCGCAGACGGCAAAATCGCCCCACGGTTTTGTTGGCGGTACTCTCTAGCTCAGTAATCTGGCGATTCATAGTCTTCAAAAGCGTCGTAGGACCCGGGGCAGCGCGTCAGAATGTGTGCGGGTATGAACGGATTAGCGACCCATTTCACTGGTGCTCTTTGCGTTCTAAATAGAATTCTAGTGATTTTACACCGGCCCCACGCCACGCTCGGACTCTCAAACCCAATACCAGCTGGATAGGAGCCAACGGCCTCACTCTATGACGCAAACACCGTCATCTGCGGTGGCACCACCGCCAGGATGCCGGCGCGGCGAGCGGCGACATACCTGAGGAGCTGTTCGATCACCCTCGGCATGACGGGCTTTTGCACCACGCCAACCGCGCCGCGGACACCATCTGTGACGACTTCCGGATTGGCAGTCATGAAGACGACGGAAATGCCGTGGTCTTCTGCGAGCTGCCGTCCGATCTCAGGGCCGGTCACGCCATCTGAGAGATTGACATCGACGAAGGCGATATCGGCGAGCGGTGCGAGCCTGAAGGCCCCTCGCGATCCGATGCGAGGCCTGCGACATGCACGCCCATGTTCTCGATCGTCATTTCGAGATCGAGGGCGATCAGCAATTCGTCTTCGACAATCAGCACTCGCTGTTCCATGAGATGTTCCCGTTGCCAGCTACGCATGACATTCGTGGCCATGACAGATCCCCTTTACGCGTTACTTTAGGAGACTCCGCTTCGTTGAAGACAGACTGCTTCGGCGAGGCTCGCAGCTTAAACGGGCGATGCGACGATATGTTCCGGCATGAAACGCAGTATCTCTCAATTAAGATTTTGTTAATATTGATAAATTCTTAAAACTTTGGGCACATCATAAAAAGGCGGCCACTTTAGCCGCCTTCTGAAATTCTGACCTTGGAGGCTTCTCAGCCCTTTGCCTTCAGGACCAGAACCGGCTCCTCCCTGTAATCGGCCGGAAAGATCTGCCTCAGGTTCTCGATCTTCGGCAGGTCGTTATAGACGATATAGGGGTAGGTCGGGTTCAGCGCCAGGAAATCCTGGTGATACTGCTCGGCCGGGTAGAAGCCGGTATAGTCGGTGACCTTGGTGACGATCGGCTGTTTGAAAACATGCGCCTTGTCGAGCTCAGCGATATAGGCTTCGGCGACCTTGCGCTGCTCAGGGTCGGAGATGAACAGCGCCGAGCGATATTGGGTGCCCTGGTCCGGTCCCTGGAAGTTGAGTTGCGTCGGATTGTGCGCGACCGAGAAGAACACCTGCAGGAGCTTTCCGTAGCTGACCTGCTTCGGATCGAAGGTCACCTTAACGGATTCGGCATGGCCCGTCGTACCGGTGCTGACCGTTTCGTATTGGGCCGTTGCCGCTTCACCGCCGGCATAGCCGGAAACGGCGCTTTTGACGCCCTTCACATGCTGGAAGACGCCCTGGACGCCCCAGAAACATCCGCCGGCGAAGACGGCGGTTTCCGTCCCCGATCTGCCCGTCTCGTCGACAGCAGGGGCTGGAATGACGACGGCGTCTTCCGCAGCTTGGGTGGCGACGGAACCGAGCCCGAGCGAAAGGACTGCGGTTGCGAAAAGCGCGGCAAGGACCTTGCCTGACGTGGATATGGACATGGGGGCTACCTCCGGGACAGTGTCGAGAAATCCTTGCCGATTGACGAAAAAGCCGCAAATCACAAGCTGTTCACTCACGCCGATGTGACGATTACGCGAAAGCTAACGTGCGAAACCGGAACAGGCGGCAAGGTGAGTTGACAATTCCCTGAGGAGTGGGGACAGTGCCGCCCGGTTCAGAGCCAGCACCCGGGGGGATCCAATGTCTGCGCGCTCGTTCTTCGCCTTTTCCATCCTTGCCGTATCTGTGTTTTTTTCCGGCCCGCCGGCTTTTGCCGCCGACGCCAAGCGGGAGATCGTCACCGTCAAGGACGCGGATTATTTCGGCTTCGACCTGCGCACCGAGCAGAACCTTTCGCTCGATCAGTGCAAGGCCGCCTGTATCGGCGACAAGAGCTGCAGGGCCTTCACCTATAATCCCAAGGTGAAATGGTGCTTCCTGAAATCCGATTTCAAGACGATGAACGCCGCCCCCGGCGCGATTGCCGGCCGGATCGTTGAAACGACCGCTGCCGCCGCGCCGAAAGAACCGGATATCGGTGCGGCCCCCCGCCTACCCTTCCTGTCCGACGATCTCGTCCAGCAGGCCCGCGATTTCCGCAATGATTTGGCGCTGGCCGACGACCAGCAAGGCCAGGGAGTCGACAGCCTGACCGCTGGCGCGCGCCTCGACTTGACCGGCGGCAATCTTTCCGATGCGCTGAAGGCCTTCCATGGTGCTCTGTCGATTACCCCTGACGACGGCGATCTCTGGATCGAGACGGCACGCGCCGCCACCTCGCTCGGCACGCCTGACAGCGGCATCTTCGGCCAGGCGGTGATCGATGCGTTGAACGGCTACCAGCTGACACGCACGACCAACAAGCGCGCCGATGCGCTGGCGGTGCTTGCGAAGGCCCTGGAAAAGAATGCCAACTATCGCGATGCCCTGAATAGCTACAAAGCGAGCCTTGCGCTCGTCAGCGCCAGGGACGTTCAGTCGGACTACCTGCAGCTCAAGCAGACGCAGGGCTTTCGCATCACCGAACATACCGTCGATGCCGACAGCGCCACACCGCGCGCCTGCGTCACCTTCTCCGAGGCACTGGTCAAGACGGTCGACTATGCGCCCTTCGTGACGCTGAACGGCGCTGCACCCAAGGCGCTGGAAGCCAAGGACAAGCAGATCTGCGTCGAGGGCCTCACCCACGGCGAAACCTACAAGATCGGCTTGCGTACCGGCCTGCCCTCCTCGGTCGACGAGGTTCTAGAAGCGCCTGTGACGATCGACGTCTATATCAAGGACCGCAGCCAGATGGTGCGTTTCACCGGCGACAGCTTCGTGCTGCCGTCAACGGCGCGCCGCGGCGTGCCGATCGTCTCCGTCAACATGGCATCCGCCAATCTGAAACTCTATCGTATCGGTGATCGCGGCATCGCACCGCTTCTGACGAGCTCGCAGTTCCTGACGCAGCTCGACGGCTACAGCGCCCAGAACATCCAGGACCAGAGCGGCGAACTTGTCTGGCAGGGATCGATCGAGATCGCCAACGAGCTCAACAAGGATGTCGTCACCTCCTTCCCAGTCGACGAGGCACTGCCCGAGCGCAAGCCAGGCGTTTATGTGATGGTGGCAACCCCGTCGACCGGCCCGGCGCAGGACTGGGATTCGCAGGCCACACAATGGTTCCTCGTCTCCGACATCGGCATCACCACCTATGCCGGCACGGATGGGCTCAACGTCTTTGCCCGCTCGCTTGCCTCCGCCAAGCCGATGGCCGGCGTCGAATTGCAGCTGCTTGCCAAAAACAATGAGGTCCTCGGCACGGCCACGACCGATCAGAACGGCCGCGCCACCTTCACTGCTGGCCTGATGCGCGGCACGGCAGCCCTTACGCCTGCCGTCATCAGCGCCAAAAACGGCACGTCCGACTATGTCTTCCTCGACATGACGCGTGCCGGCTTCGATCTTTCCGATCGCGGTGTGACTGGCCGTGCGTCACCAGGCGCGATCGACGTCCTGCCCTGGACCGAGCGTGGCATCTACCGCGCCGGCGAGACCGTCCATGCCGCAGCCCTTGCGCGCGATACGGACGGCAAGGCGATCGAGAACCTGCCGCTGACCTTCATCTTCTCACGACCGGATGGCGTGGAAGACCGGCGCATCGTCAGCCAGACGAGCAATCTCGGCGGCTACCAGGTGGACCTGCAGACGCAGGAAAACGCCATGCGCGGCACCTGGACGATGAATGTCTATACGGATCCAAAGGGCTCGGCGATCGCGACCAAGACCTTCCTCGTCGACGATTTCGTGCCCGATCGCACCGACATGGAGATCAAGACCGACTCCAAGGAAATCGGCACGGATACGGCCGCGACGATCACTATTTCCGGCAAATATCTCTATGGCGCTCCAGCGGCGGGCCTGACGATTGAGGGCGATGTCGTCGTCAAGCCGACACGCGTAAATGCCGCCTATCCCGGCTACCAGTTCGGCCTTGCCGACGAAGAGGCGAGCGAGGATTCGCGCCAGCCGATCGACGGGCTGCCGGAACTTGACGAGAATGGCGAAGCCTCGACGGATCTGACCATCGGCGAACTGCCGGCCACGACCCAGCTGTTGAATGCCACCGTCTATCTGCGCATGCAGGAGCCCGGCGGCCGCGCCATCGAGCGCTCACTGGAGATCCCGGTCAAGACCGACGCGACCGCAATCGGCATCAAGCCGGAATTCGACGGCGATCTGCCGGAGAATGCGCTGGCGAATTTCACGGTCATCGGCCTCGACACCCAGGGCCAGAAGCAGGAGATGAAGGGCCTGCGCTGGAAATTCTACAAGCTGCGCCGCGACTATCAGTGGTATCGCGAAGGCACTGCCTGGAAATACGAACCCACCTATACGCCCGAAGAGGTCGCCTCCGGTTCGGTGGATGCGACGGCGGAAAATGGCGGCAGGATCCAGGCGCCGGTCGAGTGGGGCCGCTACCGGCTCGAGGTGGAAAGCGCCGATGCAGACGGCCCAACCTCAAGCGTCGAATTCGATGCCGGCTGGTTCGTGGCCTCGACCTCGACGGAAACGCCTGACGGTCTGGAAATCGCCCTCGACAAGGACAGCTATGAGGTCGGCGAAACGGCCAAGCTGAAGGTGACGTCGCGTTATGGCGGCGAGTTGATGATCACGGCCGGCACGGAAAAGCTGGTTGCCGTTGAGAACGCCACGATGGGCGAGACCGGCGGCGAGGTCGATATTCCCGTTACCGCCGACTGGGGTGCGGGCGCCTATGTGACCGCGACCCTCTTCCGCCCAGGCGATTCACTCGACACCCATATGCCGGCGCGCTCGATCGGCATCAAATGGCTGAAGGTTGATCCTGCCGAGCGGGCGCTGCAGGTCAAGATCGATACGCCGGAAAAGATGCTGCCACGCGGGCCGCTTGATATCGGCCTGCAGGTTGCCGGTGCCGGCGCCAATGAGGAGGCCTATGTCACGGTTGCCGCCGTCGATGTCGGCATCCTCAATCTGACGCGCTACGAGCCGCCGAACCCTGAGGACTGGTATTTCGGCCAGCGCCAGCTCGGCCTCGAGATCCGCGACCTCTACGGCCGTTTGATCGATGGCTCGCTGGGCGCGACCGGCAAGCTGCGCACCGGCGGCGATGGCGGGGCCATCGCACTGCAGGCAAGCCCGCCCACACAGAAGCTTGTCGCCTTCTTCTCCGGTCCAGTGAAGCTCGATGCCGAAGGCAAGGCGAAAGTCAGTTTCGACATTCCGCAATTCAACGGCACGGCGCGTGTCATGGCGGTTGCCTGGACGAAAACCGGCGTCGGCCACAGCGCCAAGGATGTCATCATCCGTGATCCTGTCGTCGTCACCGCAAGCCTGCCGAAATTCCTAGCGCCCGGAGACAAGGCCAATCTGAGGCTCGATATCGCCAATACTGATGCGCCGGCCGGCGACTACAAGCTGACGCTCACCGGCAACAGCGCGCTCACCATCGACGGGCCAGCCGAACAGACGCTGAAGCTCGAAGCCGGCGCCAAGTCCGACCTGACGCTGACGCTCGTCGGCGGCGCGCCGGGCGATGGCAGTGTGGCAATCAACCTGTCCAATGATCAGGGCCTGTCGCTCGACCAGGTGGTCGACGTGCCGGTGCGGCCGTCCTCACTGCCGGTCACCGAACGGCGCGTCATTGCGTTGGCACCAGGCAAGAGCCTCACCATCGACAAGAACCTGCTGGCCGACAGCGTGCTTCCAGGTGCCTCGGTCGCCGTCAACGTCACCCGCTCTGCCGCCTTCGACATTCCGGCGCTGCTGATGACGCTCGACCGCTACCCCTTCGGTTGCGCCGAGCAGACGACGAGCCGCGCCCTGCCGCTGCTCTATCTGGCCGAAGTCGCCAAGCAGGCCGGTATGGATGAGACCGATGACGACATCCACAAGCGCGTGCAGGATGCCATCTACAAAGTACTCTCCTATCAGGCCTATGCTGGAAGCTTCGGCCTGTGGGGACCGGATTCCGGCGATCTCTGGCTCGATTCCTACGTCACCGACTTCCTGACGCGGGCGCGCGAGCAGAAATATGACGTGCCGGACCGTGCGCTGGTACAGGCGCTGGAAAATCTCCAGAATTCGCTTTCCTACACGACCGACGTGAAGGGCAAGGGCGATGAGATCGCCTATGCTCTCTATGTGCTTGCCCGCAACAAGAAGGCTGCCGTCAGCGACCTGCGCTACTATGCCGACACGATGATCAACGACTTCCCGACGCCGCTCGCCAAGGCCCATATCGCTGCGGCACTTGCGCTTTATGGGGACGCAACCCGCTCGAAGAATATCTTCGTCGATGCGCTGCAGATGTCGAAACAGTCGATGGTGACCCGCGTGAACTTCTCGCGCACCGACTATGGTTCGGTGCTGCGCGATGGCGCAGCAATCCTGGCGCTTGCCGCCGAAAGCCGGCCGGTTCCGCCCGTCATTCCGGAACTTGCCAAGGCGGTCGCGCGGGAATGGGATCGCAGCAAATATACGAGCACCCAGGAACAGGCATGGATGCTTCTGGCGGCGCGTGCCCTGCAGAAGGGCGACGACGATCTGAAGATCAACGTCAACGGAGCTGAGCGAACCGGCGCCTATATGGCGAAGATGACGGGTGACGCGCTGATCGACCATCCGCTGACATTGACGAGTGCCACGAGCGATACGGTTTCGGCCGTCGTCACGACGGTCGCCGCCCCCGTCAAGCCGCTGCCGGCCGGCGGCAACGGCTTTACCATCGAGCGGAGCTATTACACACTCGATGGCGAGGAGGCCAATGTCAGCGAGGCGCAGCAGAACGAGCGCTATGTCGTCGTCCTCCATGTGACCGAGCAGAACGACTGGGCCTCGCGCATCGTCATTACCGATCTCCTGCCGGCCGGCTTCGAGATCGACAATCCGAGCCTCGTCGACAGCGCCCAGATGACGAATTTCGACTGGGTCGGCGAAATGTCGGCCGCCCATACGGAATTCCGCTACGACCGCTTCGTCGCCGCCTTCAACCGCGATGAGAATTCCGCGCGGGATTTCAACGTCGCCTATGTGGTGCGCGCCGTCACCCCCGGCGTCTACGATCATCCGGCAGCAACGGTCGAGGACATGTACCGTGCCGATCTGTCTGCGCGGACGGCGACCGGCAAGATGGAGGTCGTTGCGGCTCGACAATGAGGCGGTGGCAGAAATTTGCGATCGGGACTGCCGCCGGCATAATCATTGCCGGCGCAGGCCTTTTCGCGCTCGATGCTGCCGACCGGGCCTATCCGCCGCCGCTCGAACAGGCTGAAGCCGTCTCGCCCGAAGTGCTCGATGCCGACGGGCAATTGTTGCGCGCCTTTGCAACGCCGGAGGGGCGCTGGCGGCTGAAGACACGCGTTTCCGACGTTGATCCGCAATTCATCCGCATGCTGGTCGCCTATGAGGATCAGCGCTTCTACGACCATCGCGGCATCGATGTCTGGGCGCTTGGGCGCGCGGCGCTGCAATTCGTCAGCAATGGCCGCATCGTATCCGGTGCCTCGACGCTCTCCATGCAGGTGGCAAGGCTGATCGAGCCGCGCGAGGGCCGGTCGCTTTCGGCAAAACTCCTGCAGGTCGTGCGCGCTGTGCAGATTGAGCGGCGGCTTTCGAAGGAAGATATCCTCGATCTCTATCTCACCCATGCGCCCTATGGCGGCAATCTGGAAGGCGTGCGCGCCGCAAGCCTTGCCTATTTCGGCAAGGAGCCGAAGCGGCTGACGGTGGCGGAGGCGGCGCTGCTGGTCGCATTGCCGCAATTGCCCGAGAAGCGCCGGCCGGACCGGAACCTGAAGGCCGCCGAAGCGGCGCGTAAGCGCGTGCTCGACCGTATTGCCGTGGCCGAGGTGGTGGGCGACGGCGAGGCCGAACGCGCCGAAGGGGTTGCAATCCCTGCCCGCCGGCTGCAGCTTCCAGCCCTTGCCGCTCATGTTGCGGAAGCGGCGCTCCGCAAGGACCCGAAGGTGGTCCAGCATCAGACGACACTGAAGAAGCAGGTTCAGGCCGGTCTCGAATCCGTCGCGCGCGCCGCGACGCTGAAGCTTGGGCCGAAGCTGTCGCTCGCCATGGTGATGGCGGACGCCGAAACCGGCGAGATCGTCGGCGAGGTCGGATCGGCCGATTATTTCGATGCCAGCCGTTCCGGCTGGATCGACATGACGCGCATCAACCGATCGCCCGGCTCGACGCTCAAACCCTTCATCTATGGCCTTGCCTTCGAGCAGGGACTGGTCAGCCAGGAGACTATCATCGAGGACCGGCCGGCGGATTTCTTCGGCTACCGGCCGCGCAATTTCGACATGAGCTATCAGGGCGACGTGACCGTGCGCGAGGCCCTGCAGCTCTCCCTCAACGTGCCGGCCGTCAAGCTGCTCGATGCGGTCGGCCCGTCGCGGCTGATGGTGCGTTTCCGTCGTGCCGAAGTCCGCCCGACCTTGCCGCCGAACGAGACGCCGGGTCTGGCGATTGGCCTTGGCGGCGTCGGCATCACGCTGAAGGATCTCGTGCAACTCTATACGGCGCTCGCCAATCGCGGCCAGCCGGTCAGGATCGGCGACGGCGTGACGAATGTGCCGGGCAAGATCGATGGCGAACCGTTGCTGGAGCCGGTCGCCGTCTGGAATGTCGCCGACATCCTCTCGGGCGTCATACCGCCGGCCGGCGCGCCGCAGCGCGGCATCGCCTACAAGACCGGCACGAGCTACGGCTATCGCGATGCCTGGTCGGTCGGTTATGACGGACGCTATGTGCTTGGTGTGTGGGTCGGACGGCCGGACAATAGCGCCGTACCCGGTTTGACGGGTTATGGCACGGCCGCACCCATCCTCTTCGAAGCCCTGGCGAAATCCGGCATCGCCACGACACCGCTGCCGCGCCCGCCGGCAGGCGCGGTGCGCATTGCGCAGACCGATCTGCCGATCAGCCAACGGCGTTTTGCCGTCAATGCCAACGGGCTGCTCGCAGCGTCCGGGCGCGAGCCGTCACCGCAGATCGTCTATCCGCCGGAGGGCGCCCATGTCGATCTTGGGGCAAAGGCGGGCGATCTCTCGCCACTGATGCTCAAACTGCAGGGCGGCCGCGCGCCCTTCCGCTGGCTTGCCAACGGCAAGCCGCTGCCCGATCTTTCCCGCCGGCGCACGCAAAGCTGGATGCCTGATGGCGGCGGGTATTCCAAGCTGACGGTGATCGATTCCATGGGCCGGGCGGCAAGCGTCGGCGTCTTCGTCGACTGACGGGAACAAAAACCCTTCACAACCGTTGGAAGATGTTCCCTCCAAACGGCAAAAAACGACTCCATGACGCTTCCCTCCGCGACCTACCGGGTCCAGTTCCGTAACGGCATGACCTTCGATCGTGCCTGCGGGCTTGTCCCCTATCTGAAGTCGCTCGGCATCAGCCACCTCTACGCCTCGCCGGTCTTCACCGCCACGACGGGCTCGACCCACGGTTACGACGTGACCGATGCCAACGAGATCGATCCGGGACTTGGCGGAAGGGCGGGCTTCGATCGCCTGACGGAGGCGCTGTCGGAAGCAGGCATGGGCCTGATCCTCGACATCGTGCCGAACCACATGGCCGCTTCGCTGGAGAATGCGTGGTGGCGGAGCGTCCTGGAGTTCGGCAAGCACAGCCCGTTTGCAGCCCATTTCGACATAGATTGGAGCGAGAAATTGACCCTGCCGCAGCTCGGCAGCAGTTTCGATGAGAGCCTCGCGGGCGAACTGACGATTGCCATGGACGAGGCGCATGGCAATCTCGCGGTGGGCTATTATGACACCCTCTTTCCGCTGAGCATGGAAAGCTACCCTCTGCTCTCGGCGGAACTGGATGATCCGGTTCTCGCCGGGATGGCCGAACTGGCAGGCTCCATCGGTGGCGATGACCTGCATCGAGGGCTGCGCGACATGATCTTCGAGGCCGGCGATCTCACAAGCCTGAACGGAAAGCTTGCGGAGCTTTCAAAAGATCATGCCTTCATGATGCGGCTGCATGCGGCGCAGCACTGGCAGCTTCAGCGCTGGCAGGAGGCTTCGGAGCATCTGAGCTATCGGCGGTTTTTCGAGGTGACGGGGCTGGTCGGCCTGCGGGTCGAGGATGTCAGGGTCTTCGAAGAGAGCCACCGGCTGGTTCTCGATCTCGTGCGTCAGGGCCAGGTGCAGGGCCTGCGCATCGATCATATCGACGGGCTGGCGGAACCGAGAGCCTATCTCGACCGCCTGCGGGAAGCAGTCGGCGCAGACACCTATATCGTCGTCGAGAAAATCCTTGACGCAAGTGAGGAATTGCCCGCCGACTGGCCGGTGCAGGGAACGACGGGCTACGAGTTCATTGCCGCCGTGAGCGGGCTTTTCGTTGAGGGCAACGGCTTACAGAAGCTCGATGAAGCCTATCGCCGGCTGGCAGGTGGCAATGGCGATTTCGAAGCCGGGCGACGGACGGCCAAGCGGCTGATGGTCGAGCGGAATTTCGCTGGCGAGACGGCCCGTCTGGCACGTATTGCAGCCGGCCTCTTTCCCGAATTGTCGAGCGATGAAATCACTGGGGCGATCTCAGAGCTTCTGATTGCCTTTTCCGTCTACCGCACCTATGGGGCCGATGGCCCGCTCGATGCCCGGGATACGGATCGGCTGAAAAAAGCCGAGTTGGCGGCTGCCGGATATCTGGACCATGCGCAGCCGTTACAAAGCATCGTGGCCATCCTTGAGGGCAAGGTCGACAACGAGGCGGCCCGCGAATTCCGCCACCGATTCCAGCAGCTCTCCGGTCCCGTCATGGCAAAGGCAATGGAGGATACGCTTTTCTATCGCTACAACCGGCTGCTGGCGGTAAATGAGGTCGGTGGCGAGCCGGATCATGTACCCGGCGGCATCGAAGCGTTTCACCAACTCATGCAGGATCGGGCGCGCTCCCAGCCTTCAGGTCTTTCGGCCACATCGACGCATGACACAAAGCGCGGCGAAGATGCGCGGGTGCGGCTTTACACTGTGAGCGAAGGCGCCGACGTCTTTGCCAACGCCGTCGAACATTGGCGCAGACTGAATGAAAGTCACCGTATCGAGCTAGCGGATGGCGCAGCACCCGAGCCCAATCTGGAATGGATGCTCTATCAGGCGCTTGCCGGCGCCTGGCCTGAGGATTTCGACCGCCGCCATGCGGATGTACTGCGCGAGCGTTTCGCCGCCTATGCGGAAAAGGCTATTCGCGAAGCCAAGCTGCGCACCGATTGGACGGCGCCGAACAATGACTATGAAGAGGCGGTCCGTGCCTATGCGGCAGCACTCGTCTCACCCGACAACGACGCCTTCACCGAGGATTTCGCCCGCGTCCTGCAGCCCTTCATCGAGGCCGGTTACGTCAACAGCCTGTCGCAGACGTTGATCAAGCTGACGGCACCGGGCATTCCGGATATCTATCAGGGGGCCGAAGGTTTCGATTTCAGTTTCGTCGACCCCGACAACCGGCGGTCGCCGGATTTCGAAATACTCGCAGGCTGGCTTGCCGAGGGCGGTCCGCTGGCAAGATTGCAGGCGGAAGCGCTGAAACAGCGCGTCATCCAGATCGGCCTGGGACTCCGGCTCGAGCGGAGCCGGCTTTTCACCGAGGGCGAATACCTGCCGCTTGCCGTCAGCGGTATCAGAAGCAGCCATGTCGTCGCCTTTGCCCGCCTGCACCATAACGACTTCGCTATCACCGTCGTGCCAAGACTGATGTTCGGCTGGCTTGATCCCGGCGTGCTCTTTGCCGGGACGGAATTCTGGGAGGATACGGCGATATCCGTGCCTTCACCGCTTCACGGTCTCAAGGCCGATCTCCTGACCGGCAAGATGCTGGAGCCGGGAACCAAGATCGCGCTTGCCACCCTTCTCGGAGACCAGCCGGCGGCCCTGATCGTGCCGGCCTGACGGTAACCTGAATAAATCCACGCCGATGAAAAAAGCTGTTGACCTTCCAGTTGCTGGAAGGTTCATAAAGCTGTTCGGATGCCGGAAGGGCATGAAAGGCGCAGCATTATGGATACCAAGCACGATCATCATCGCGGCCACGACCATCATGAAACTGGTCACGACCATCACCGTCATGCCGACGGTGCGCAATGCGGCTGCGGCCACGACGAAAAGGCTGAAGACCTGGTGGTGCGCGATCCCGTCTGCGGCATGACCGTCGACCCGAATGCCAGCAAGCCTTCCCTGGATTATGAGGGTCACACCTATCATTTCTGCAGCGATGGCTGCCGAAAGAAATTCGAGGCGGCACCGCAGGATTATCTGACAGCCAAGGACCCAGTCTGTGGCATGAATGTCGATCGCGCCAGCGCCACGCATTTCCTCAAGCACGAGGGCGAAAAATTCTATTTCTGCTCGGCAGGCTGCAAGGTGAAGTTCGAGGCCGATCCTGAAACCTATCGCGATGGCAGGAATCCCGCGGCAGCCGCCATGCCGAAGGGAATGCTCTACACCTGCCCCATGCATCCTGAGATCGTCAGCGACCATCCCGGCGACTGCCCGAAATGCGGCATGGCGCTGGAGCCGATGGGCATTCCGCCCGAGGATGAAGGTCCGAACCCGGAACTCGTGGATTTTGTCCGGCGGCTCTGGGTCAGCGCCGTTCTTTCGATTCCGCTCCTGATCCTCACCATGGGTCCTATGCTTGGCCTGTCGTGGCCGCGCCAAGCGCTCGGTGAACCGCTGGCGAGTTATGTCGAACTATTGCTGGCGACACCGGTCGTCCTCTGGGCAGGCCTTCCCTTCTTTCGCAGGGCATGGGCATCGTTCGTCAACCGCAGTCCGAACATGTGGACATTGATCGGCCTCGGCGTCGGCACGGCTTATGTCTACAGCGTCGTGGCGACCTTGGCGCCTGATCTCTTCCCGCATAGTTTCCGCGGCCATGGCGGCTCTGTTCCCGTCTATTTCGAGGCCGCCGCCGTCATCGTTGCGCTGGTCTTCGTCGGGCAGGTGCTGGAATTGAAGGCGCGCGAACGCACCGGCTCTGCAATCCGCGCGCTGCTCGACCTCGCGCCGAAAACCGCGCGCCGCATCCATGCCGACGGCAGCGAAAGCGATGTACCCGTCGACGAGATCCAGGCCGGCGACCGGTTGCGGGTACGCCCTGGCGAACGCGTGCCGGTCGACGGTTCGGTGACCGAGGGCCAGTCGACCATCGACGAATCGATGATCACGGGCGAACCGCTGCCGGTAGAAAAGGCTGTTGGCGACACACTGACCGGCGGCACCATGAACAAGAACGGCGCGCTGATCATGACCGCCGAAAAGGTCGGCGCCGACACAACATTGTCGCGCATCGTCGACATGGTAGCGAAGGCGCAGCGCTCGCGCGCACCGATCCAGGGGGCTGTCGACCGCGTTTCGGCGATCTTCGTTCCCACCGTCGTCGCGGCCGCGATCGTGGCCTTCCTCGTCTGGTCCTTCGTCGGCCCGGAGCCGCGTCTGGCCAATGCCCTGCTTGCCGCAGTCGCCGTGCTGATCATCGCCTGCCCCTGTGCACTCGGCCTTGCAACACCGATGTCGATCATGATCGCCACCGGCCGTGGCGCGCAGGAGGGTGTCCTGATCAAGGATGCGGAAGCGCTGGAGCGTTTTTCGAAGGTCGATACATTGATCGTCGACAAGACAGGCACCCTGACCGAAGGTAAGCCAAAGCTGACTGAGGTTGTGGCCTTGGGCAGCATTGATGAAAACCATCTGCTGGCGCTTGCTGCGAGCCTGGAACGCGGTTCGGAACATCCCCTCGCCGAGGCAATCGTCTCCGGTGCGGAAGAACGCGGCGTCACCTTCAGCGACGTTACAGGCTTCGAGGCAAAGACCGGCAAGGGGGTGGAAGGCAAGGCGGGCGGCGCATCCGTCGCGCTCGGCAATGCCGCCATGCTTGCCGATCTCGGTATCGATCCCTCGCCGCTGTCTGAGAAGACCGAGGCGCTGCGCGGCGAAGGCAAGACCGTCATGTTCGTCGTCGTTGACGGCGCGCTGGCCGGCCTTGTCGCCGTTGCCGACCGCGTCAAGCCGACAACGGCTGCCGCCATCAAGGCGCTGCACGACAGCGGCCTGAAGATCATCATGGCGACCGGCGACAATGAGCGGACGGCCCGTGCGGTGGCAAGAAGCCTTGGGATCGACGAGGTTCGCGCCGATGTTCTGCCTGAGGACAAGAAGGCGCTGGTCGATGAACTCCGAGCGAAAGGCGCTGTCATCGCCATGGCCGGCGACGGCGTCAATGATGCGCCGGCGCTCGCGGCCGCCGATGTCGGCATCGCCATGGGTACGGGGGCCGACGTTGCGATGGAAAGTGCGGGCATTACGTTGGTGAAGGGCGATCTCAACGGCATCGTCCGCGCAAGGCGGCTTGCCGAAGCCACGATGCGCAACATCCGCCAGAACCTCGGCTTTGCCTTCGGCTACAATGCACTCGGCATCCCCGTGGCCGCCGGCGTGCTCTACCCGATCTTCGGCCTGCTACTCTCGCCGATGATTGCGGCCGCCGCCATGAGCCTCTCGTCCGTCTCGGTCATTGGCAATGCGCTGAGGCTGAGGGTGGAAAAACTCTAGCATTTCCGTCTTTCTTCGGGTCATCCTCACTTTGTGTGGAAATCGGCCCTTTTGATCGGCTCTGTGGCCTAAGAAAGTTCAGGGCCTGCTCTGCCGTACATCGCGCGTTTGATGGTTTTCAGGCGGTTGATCTGACCTTCAGCCTGACAATTGCTCCAGGGCAGGTCAATGGCGTTGCGGACAGCGTCGATGCCTCGGCGCAGAACACGAGCAAAGCGGGACAAGGCGGCGAGCCCGGATTGAATGGCATCATCCGATCCATTCTGCGAGTTTCATCGAATCTCGGCTACAAAATAGACCGCGAAACCGCATGGCAAAGCTGCGCAAAACAACAAACGCTTTTGATCCATGCTTGAGGGCATCGACTTTCCGCGCCTGATTGATTGTCAGCGCACCGCGCGGCTTTTTAATACAATCTTAGTGGCACGTCGTGCATTGGTGATTGTTGTGCTACCCACAAGAGGTTTTCCAGGTAAGCAACGACAACGACGTAAGCGGGGAACCGGGGCAGCCCGATGGACAGGCGGGACTTTCGACCTCGATACCCGACGCGTTGCGTGAAAGAAGGGCAATGGTTTGCGTGTTGTTGTGGTATCTCGTTCGTCACTGAGCAACGCTTCCGCACGCGCAAACGCGAGCCTATTTTGCTTAACCATTCATCGCCTCGCGCTCGTACTTCGTCAGAGATGCGTTCGACGAGATCGCATTTGTCGGCCAGTTGCGTGATCAGCAAAGCGTAGGCAGCGCCCTTGTTGCCCACCCCTGCTAGAGACTGCGGCGCTGCCGCTCCGTTATTTACAGTCGTCCCCCTCAAAGGCGGTAAGTCAAGAGCGTATCGACCTCCTCCGGCGAGCGCCCCTGCAGAACGTCCAGGTAAACACTGATGTCCAGGAAGAGAGGCCCGCCGATTGCTGGTTCGTCGGCAGCCCATGCGAGATTTCCGTCGGGCCTGTGAGCAAGTGTTCCCAGGTGCTTTTCAGGTTTTAAGGCTCGGAGGGTTTCGGAAAGGTCAAATCCCAAGATCGATATCCGCCGGTATGGTGCCCTTGCGAGCCACCAGACGCATGCCGAAGTCGTCCTCAAGAGCCAGCCGAGAGAGCGCCAATTCCAGCAATTCGGTATCGGAGCTAACACGGGCGCGTTTCTTGGCCGCCTCGATCAACTCTGACGGCAGCGCCCGGACAAACGGGTATTCTTTGCCGTGCCAAGAAGACCAACGGCCCTTGCCTGCTCCAGTACGAGCCTATTGCGGTTCAACGCAATCCTTTCTTCCCACGGCAGTGTTTGGTCGGGCGGTCATAAAGCTCTCCTGCGTTGAACAGAATACATATAACGTTGAACGTTGCTGCAAGGTCTTTCAAGCGGCCGGGTTCGTCCAGTAAGCGATCTCGGCGGCTTTCGATTTCAGTTCGATCTTGAGCCACTGGTCGCTTGTGTCGAGATAGCTCCACGGATCCTTCTTCTCCGCTTGCATCTCACGGATATAGGACCGGTAGCGGTAGTGTTGATAAACCGACATGATGAAGGTCGCATAGGAATGGGCCAGGGGCTTGTGACCCCGGACAATGAGGTAGTTCTCATCGTTCTGCTTGCTGGCATTGTTGGAGAAGTTGTGCGAGCCCGTCACGAGGATCGGATTCGCGCTGAGACCGTCGATCAGCAGGACCTTGGCGTGCACGATGGCGTGGCCGACCGAGGCGAGGAAGGTTTTGCGTGTGACTTCGCCAATCCACGGGCCGATGCCTTCTTCGCCCTGCGGTTGGACGATGGAGTAATGATCGGGTTTGAAACTGTGATCGCTTGAAACCAAGTCGACGGTCAGGACATTTCCATTGGCTTCATCCTCTGCCTTGGGAAGGCTGCTCACCACACCCTTGACATACATGTCCTTTTCATTGGCCCGCTTCGCGCACAGGTCCTGCAGGCCATCGTTACCGGGTGTGAACATCAGGAAGTGAATGGACGACTTCGCACCATCGATCAGGTCGGAGAGTGCTTGCATGTCGCTTCGATCGGTCGTCGGCGTAAACCTGACCGTGACATCGACGCCCTGCACCTTGAAACTCTTCGGCTTATCGTTGGAGGCCTGGAGATCGGGCGTGAACGCAGCCGGCTGGGTTGTCGGCGGCGAAGCTTTCGCCAAACGGTCCCATTGCTCTTGGTAGATCTTCGCCAGCCCAGCATCTGCCACCAACAGGCCATTGTTGATCTGGGTGCATAGACCGGTCGTCGCCCAATTGGTGCTTCCGGTCCACACAGCCTGTGGCCCCGCGGCATCCGCGCGGACCATGAACTTGTTGTGCCCCAGACCCTTGCTGCCCAAGAGCCGGTCGATCGTCGGAAAACCATGGTCGTTGAGATTGTCCCGGGCGCTTTTGTTGCCGTCCGGCGTCGCCGAACCGTTGGCCAGGATGAGTTTCATCTGGTTCGGGAGTGCGATGATCGCCTCTTCCAGCAGGTCATCATCGAGTTCATAGAGGGCCGCGGAGAGCGTGTTTCCGGAAGTCTTGACATCGGCCAGAATGCCGAATAGCCCCGCACCCAAGTCACCTTGCAGAAACTTGCGGAACTCGTCGGCACCGCCCTTTTTCCTGAGTTTGTCCTTGACCGCTTTCGCCGAGAGATGGTTGTCTCGCATATAGCGCGCAAAAAACTGCGACAGGACGAGTCCGCGATTGAAATAGCATGAGAAACCCTTGCCAGCGTCAGCGGTCAATGACACCCATCCGGTCCAAGAACTCACTGGGCCGCCTGTAAAACCGCCGTTTCTATCAGTGATCATCGCCGTGACGCGGTACTGGACCTGGCTTCCAACGTCGACGGCATGATCGGTCCAGTTGAACCTTTGGAACGGCCAGATGTTGGACGGCTTGTGATCGCCCGACTTCGGCTTGTCTTTTTCGAAGCCGACACGGTTTTCAACGATTTCCGTGACCGTCACACCGCCGGCCTTCCGCTTTCGTTCAAGCTGGAAACCCCAACATCCCGGAATAAAATCACTTGGCGCCCACGCGACGAACGCGTCGTCGGAATTGGTGTACACTGACAGATTGATCTTGATCGCCATGTCGCCCCCGCTTGTGCAGCTTAAGCGCGAACAATAGCACAGTACTTCTGCCCGTAAATGACAGTTGTCGGATCGCGGTGACTGTGGGACTGTTCAAGGGTGCGACGACGGTATGGGTTATTGTCCAATCACCAAAAGCCTTCGATCGCGAGTCGGCCGTCAAAGCTATGATGGCCTCGGTGAGGTTGGGGCGTCCTGCTAGCCGGGAAGAACAGATCAATGCCCTGCCCTTTTCCGCGAAACCGGCGCCACCCTTTCGTCTGGCGCGGGCATATTCAGGCCTGTCCTTGGGACTGACCGTAGGGGACAAGGACGTCGATCCGAAGGGCGAGCAGCCTTGGATCCTGATCAGCTATGAAACACAGCCAATGTCGAGCCAGGCGGCGTTGGACGGGTTTGCCGAAAAACATCACCTGCTGGCAATCGGCAACGCGGTTGAATTGCCAAACGACTTGAGCCCGCATACTAATGGTCGAATTCCACATGATCGCCATCGGCGAACTGATCAAGTACCCAGCACACCATCCCCGGTAAGCAAGCCCCAACCGCGGGCCTGTACTACTACAACTGCAAATGTTTCAGGCACGTAAGGGCGGGCGTGAGCCCGGCTCTGTGAACGAGCATGAAGTGGCGCGAAGGTTTCAGTGTGCGGCGCCTGGTTTCTCTTTTGCCCTCACAATGGCGTCCGCTTCCTTCCCGTATAGTTCCTCGAAGTGATCGAAGGTCTTGGAAAAATAACCAATACCCTGCGTCGCTGAGCGCAGCGCCCGCGCCAGATCGTTAAGTGCGCCGCCCGGAACGAGCGCCCGGAAGATGTCCCATCCCTTGGCGGTTTCATCACGGTCGAAGCCGAGAACCTGACCGTTGAGAGCGGCGACGATCTGGATCAGGCTGCCCGAATAGACCGACGGGATGTGGAACTCGCTGCGGAAGACCGGCTGCATCAAGACGGTCGATCCTTCGGAAAGCGCCTGTCGCACCCCCATTTTCGACGCAGTCCGGAAGGCGTGTTCCGAACTATCGACGGTATGGTGCTGACCATCGAACAGCGTTACGCCGACATCGATGACTTCGAAGCCGAGCGGTCCTTTCTCCATCGCTTCGCGCGCGCCCGCTTCGACGGCGGGGATGTAATTGCGCGGAACGGCGCCGCCCTTGATGGTTTCGCCAAAGGTGAAGCCCCGGCCGCGCTCGTTGGGGTGAATGCTCAACTTCACATCCGCGAATTGCCCGGCACCGCCGGTCTGTTTGCGATGGCGGTAATGAACCTCCGATGGTTTAGTGATCGTCTCGCGGTAGATTGGGCTGGGCGTTCGGTCGGTCACGGAGATGTGAAAGACATCGGACAGCGTTCGGCAGAGATCGCGCAGATGCACCGGCCCTTGGGCGCGGACGAGTTGAGCGCCCGTGCCTTCCTCCTGCAAGATTTTCAGACCGCGATCCGTCTCGGAAAGTTTCGCCAGCGTTTCGGAAAGTTTGTTTTCATCGCGTTCACTGCCCGGAATTAGGATCCTTTCAAGCATCGGCGTGGGTGGTTCCGTCCACTCAGGCGGGGCGACCACCGCGCCGGAGGTCAACAGCGAAGGGACGGGCAGGTGGTCGGACTTGACGGTCGCGAAGACATCCCCCGGCGCAGGCAGAACTGCCGAATTGGACCGCCCGTTTGCGAGATTTTGTACGGCGCCGAGGCTGGAGCCGCCCAATGATGCGCCTTGCCGCAGTCCCTCGCCAAGCGCACGCACCAGCACCGTCTTGCCGACATTCTGGCGATAATAGGCATGGAAGCTCACGGCCACCAGCTTGCCTTCATCGACAGTTCCCGTATGAGCCAGGCGCTGTCGAAGAACCCCTACCGGCGGCGCCTCGTGACGCAGCGCCTTCATCAGCCTCATCATGCCGTTGCCATGGCTTGCGGCACCGATCAGGACCGGAATAATTCTGTTTTCCCTGAGGACCCGTGATGAAATGGCATAGAGCGCGTCGCTGGGCGGCTCGCGATCTTCGACCAGTTCCTCGAGAAGCCAGTCATCGAATTCGGACAGGTGTTCCAGGAGCTCGGTGCGCGCTTGGTGCTCGCGTTCGGCAGTGCTTTCGGGGATTGCGATCAGCGCCGAAGTCTGGCCTTCCCGGTAGCGCCACGCCCGTTCCGAAATCAGATCGCAACTGCCTATGATCCTGTCTCCCTCGCGGATCGGGATCTGGCGAAGCAAAAGCGTGTGGTTGGCGTAGTCTTGAAGCGCGGCGATCACGTCCCTCAGCCGCCCTCTCGGTTCGTCCATTCGATTGACGAAGAGGATGCACGGCGTCCCCGATGCTTCGACCATCCGCAGATAGGGCGCGGCGAGCACAGCCTCCGCGGGTGCCGATGAAACGCACAGGATGCAGGCGTCGCTGGCAAGAAGCGCATGCTGTACATGCGCCAACGCTTCGTTGGGTCCTGGCGCATCCAGTGCACACCACGCCTCGTTTCCGAAGGTGAACTCTGTGAGGTTCAATCCATAAGGGGAGCTGGATTTTCTCGGCGTCCCCTCCAGGGAGCCGAGCTTTTCCACGACTGTCGATTTTCCAGTCTGCGAGGGTCCAAGCACGGTAAAGCAGCGCATCGGCATTCCTCCAACTGCCATAGACACAATTTTCAGCCATCATAGGATGCCCTGAACCGCTGCAAGGCGCCAGAGGTGTTCAGTTTCACAACGCTTTGACTTAGACTTGCCTTTGAGGCTGATCCACTCAGTGGCTGAGAACGCATTGACGAATTTGCGATATCGACGTCTACGCAGGGTCGCGATGAGATGCAAAGTTGGGTGAAATCTCGACACGAATGAACATCACGGAAGCTCTTATGGAGTTTTTCGTCAGGCAGCCTAGGCGCGAGGCCACTCGTCGATCTCGATCGCGATATCGCGGCCCAGGCCCTCCTACTTATCCAAGGCAGGGCACAGGCGTGGGTGGAAGAAGGTCGCATTACCACACGGTGGGGGCCGTCGATCCGCAACACCGTCGGCCGGCTGGTTGAACGGCTGCCGCCGCTTGCGCGGGAGCAGCTCCTGGTGTTCGAGACCGAAAGCAAGCGGACATCCTTTCGGCCGGACGGGCCGGTGATTTTCATCCGCCTGACCAAGCAATTGCAGGAGCGGATCGTCGGACTGGCGAACATCGTCCGAGATCAGGAGCTGCAGCACGTCGTTATGCCCGTTGTGGCGGCCGACCATGCCTAGTCCGCGCATCACCTCTATTCGCCAGACTCGCACCTGTTCATCGACAGCTGGCTCTGTGTCTCGGCCGGCGAGATCTGGGCGGAAGGAACCGGAAGTCTTGGCGCGAGAAAGATCGGCCCGAGCGGCATGCCACCAACCGGACGACGAACGGAGCGACGGTCCTTACTTTACCGTGATGGCAATACCGCTGATATCTGCGTTGACTTGTAGGCCGACCTGCTTGCCTGATAGTTCGAGTTGGGCGCCCTTCTCATTGGTCATGACGATCATCTGGGCTCCTTTGCCGATCGCGCCGCCACCGCCCGCCGCACCGTAGACCCCCGTCACATCTCGGGCGCGGCGAATATGGCGAACCGTACCATGAAAATTGGTCTTAGAGGCCCCGAAGGCGAGCCCGCCTGAGATGCCGCCGACAGAGATGGGATAGTGGCGGCCATGGAAGGTCAGCGTGCCCTCGCCTCCAGAACCACCTACAAAGAAGGCAGCCTTGTAGACTGAGAAGCTGATCGTACCGCTGTCGGCATGCGCGGAGCCGGCAAAGCTGATTCCCGCTGCAGCGATAACCGCAGCCGCGACTGAACGAAATCTGGACGAAATCTTCATGATGCGAGTCTCCTCAAAACCGAGGCTTACCCAGCCAGGAGGGCAGGTCAGCATTATGCCAAAGCCACAGCTGAAACAGTCTCGCGCGTCATTAGTTCCAAGCATGCGGTCAGAATCCGGCCGGGAGAAAGACAACGGCGCCACCGGCTTCTTCTGCGGTTCCGAGCCTCTGAAGCGGCAATTTCTCGCCAAGTGACGCCACATAAGCATCCGTCTATCACCAAGCGCCTTCGCCAGGATCGGCGTGTCGATCGGGCCTTAGCGAAACCCGTTAGTGAGTTCGACTTGACCTCAGTGGCCGAGACACCTCTTACGGCTTGTCATCATGCGGATATTGACCTGCCACCGAAGTTTCATCCGGGTGCGATTAGAGCCTCGGCGGTTTTCAATACGCCAAATGGCGCGGTGGGAGCAACCGGCGGAAACGCGAAGCTTTCATCTTGCGTAGCGTTGGAGCCGGTTGCGGCGATGGACCCGGCATAGTCTGCCGGGGTCTGGTATCCGAGCGATGAGTGCGGCCGGAAATGATTGTATAACGAATTCCCACATAGCGCGATCGGCAATAAGATGCCAATTTCGCTCATGAACGGCTCATCGGCTCCCTTGCCGAACGGAGCCATGACCCCGGAAAATTCCAGCTCTGGCTGGCCCAAAATCGGGGTGCACTTCACAATGGGCCAGAGCTTACTTCAAAATGGATTATTTCAACGGGGCAAGGTCATGGGTCCCCGCAAGATCTGCTAGGCTGTGAATATAGCAAAGTGCTTGACCGGGGGGCAGATTGGGCGGCCGGCAGGTGAGGATTTGAGGATGACGTGTTTTATCTGCATGACATGCGGCACCCAGTTCAGCGAGAGCTCCGAACCACCGTCAGCCTGCCCGATCTGCGAAGACGATCGCCAATTCGTGCCGCAAGCGGGCCAAGGGTGGACAGACATTGCGGGGCTGAGCCAGACACACAGCATCATCTGGAATGAGGAAGCGCAAGGCATTCACAGCCTGCAGATCTCATCTCACTTCGGGATTGGTCAGCGCGCCTTTCTCATCGAAGGACCAGACGGCAACATTCTCTGGGACTGCCTCAGCCTCATCGACCAGGCTAGTAAAGCGCGAATTTCTGCCTTGGGCGGCCTGACCGCAATCGCCATCTCCCATCCCCATTTCTATTCGTCGATGATCGAGTGGAGCGCAGCCTGCGGCGGCGCACCGATCCACATCCATGCCGATGACGGCGAATGGGTGCGGAGATCCGGCGCAACCCTACGGCGTTGGACGGGCGAGGTGCTGCAGATGAGCCAGGCGACCATGATCCGGTGTGGCGGCCATTTCGCGGGCAGCTCTGTACTTCATTGCCCTTGGCTCGAAGGCGGACGCGGCGCGCTCTTCGTCGGCGACACGATGCAGGTGACCATGGATCGCAAATGGGTCAGCTTCATGCGCAGTTATCCGAACCTCGTTCCGCTCAACGCGCACACCGTGAAAGGAATTTCGCAGGCGGTGCGGCCATACCGATTTGAAGCGATTTATGGGGCATTCCCTGGCAGAACAATCGAAAGCGACGGCAATAGTGCCGTGGAGCGGTCCATGGAAAGATATTTAAAAGCCATTGGTGTCTAGGGCTCCGTCGCCGAACGAGTGACGATCACGTTGCAAGGAGACGCAAAGTGCCGAACCGAAGCCATGCACAGACAATTGCCGTACCGGGTGGGTCGATATTCGCCACTGTTACCGGCAGAGGCCCGCCGGTTCTATTGCTGCATGGCTTCCCTGAGACCCATCTGATGTGGCGCGGCGTCGCTCCTCTGCTGGCCTTGGAATTTACAGTCGTCTGTGCCGACCTGAAGGGATACGGCGCGAGTGCTTGTCCGCCGTCCACCCCCGATCACCTGCCTTATTCCAAGCGTGCGATGGCTGCCGAGATGGTCGAGTTTATGGCAACGCTTGGCTTTGACGCGTTCATGGTCGCCGGTCATGACCGGGGCGGCCGCGTCGCCTATCGCATGGCGCTCGATCATCCCGCGACGGTAAGAAGCCTTGCCGTTCTCGATATCGTCCCCACCTCGACTGTCTGGGATCGAGCTGACGACCGATTTGCGTTAGGCTTCTGGCCATGGGTGTTGTTGGCGCAAGCCGAGCCTTTGCCGGAAAGACTAATCACTGGTGCACCGGACGCAATCATCGACGCCGCGCTCACCGGCTGGGGATCTTCCGCCGCGGTGTTCCCGCCTGAGGTCAGAGAGGCCTATATTGAGGCGCTGAGAAATGCAGACCATGTTCACGCGATCTGCGAGGAATATCGTGCTGCAGCAGGCATCGATCGTCAGCATGACACGCATGATCAAATCTACGGGCGCCGGATTCGCTGCCCATTGCACGCGCTCTGGAGTGGGACGGGCGCGCTGGCCGCTTGGTACTCTGACGACGGTGGCCCGTTAACGTTATGACGGCAAATGGCAGACAATGTCGGTGGTCGCGCAATGCCCGGTGGCCACTTCTTTCCGGAAGAGTATCCCACGGAAACGGCGGAGGCGTTGGCGCAGTTTTTTGGCGAGGCCGCGTCTTCTTCCGACTAATCTTCGCGGGCTGGAAACAGCAAAGCCGAGGAGATTCGGCTGCGCAGGATCGCGATCCCGTCAAACGCCTCCGTTGAGTGGCTTGTCATCAGCGAGCAGTAGCTTCGAATGGGATCGGTCGATCATATCGGATGAGGTTTCGGGAAGCCCAAGACCCCACCGTTTATTAGTGTTGTTGTGGGCTCTGCAATGAAGGCGCAATGACCGCAACGGGCCAAATCCAGCCAATGCCCGGGCGACATCGCGCCACAACTGGTCGCGTTGGTGTGTCATTGCACGAACTTCTCGGGAACCATTAGCAGTCTTGTGCACTCCTCCTCAGATTGGGAGCAAGGGAATGGACAACCGGGTCAGACACCGCAGAATCTCCATAGGAAACATCGATACCTTCTATAGGGAAGCCGGTGCACCGAATGCGCCCGTCATCTTATTGCCGCACGGCTATCCATGCTCGTCCTTTGAGTTTCGAAACCTCATGCCAAGGTTGGCGGACCGGTGGCGATTGATTGCGCCCGATTACCCAGGGTTCGGCAATAGCGCCAACCCTGAAGATTTCTCCTACACTTTTGACGGTTATGCAGGCTGGCTCGACGCCTTCGTAAGGGCGCTCAACCTCAATCACTTTGTTCTCTACCTTCATGATTTCGGTTCGCCTATTGGCGCAAGGCTGGCCATAATGCAGCCGGATAGAATTGTCGCGCAGATCATCCAGAACGGCGATATTCCCTACGAAGACGCTTTGGGACCGAAATATGCCGACATCGAAAAGACGTGGTATCTAACTGTCGACCAAATGCGCGCCGAACTTCATATGGCGGTCACCGAAGAGAACTATCGGGAAGAGTTTCTGAACAATGTCCGCCCCGAACTAGCAGAGCTTATTTCACCGGATATGTGGCAGTTGCACTGGGCCATGACGACGGAAAGGAGGAAGGATATCGCTGCCGAGCTTCTGTCCGATCTGAAGCCGAACCGCGCATGGTTTCCCACCCACCGCCAATATCTACAGGCATACAAGCCGCCGACCCTGATTGTCTGGTGTCCCCAAGATCATTACATGCCGGAACAATCGGCTCGTGCCTATCTTCGCGACCTGCCCAAAGCCGAGCTTCTGGCTGTTGGAAACGAACCTAGACGAGGTCATTCCACTCGTCAGAAGCTTTCTCAACCGTCTCTAAGCCGCCGTCGAACGAGACTTTGATGACTTTTTTCTGCCAACAGTTGTCATGGCAGGTCACGCCAATTGCGGCTCGCCCATCGGCTCAACTTCCCGCGCTCGATGAATGGGGGCGCTGCGACGCTCGAAGACGCGCCGCAAGCTCTTTATTCTTTCTGTTCCCGACGTCGCCCCTGAATGGGACGGTTTGAAGATAAGGCAACGGCCTTTCCGGGAAACCGAGGGTGCTCGAAGGAAAGGCCGCTCCGCTCATTATCGTTCGACGGGCGGAAAATGGCAGTCGATGTTATGTTTTTGTGGTCTGTGTCTCTTGTGGTTTCCATCATCCCTCCCTATCAGCGAAGGATATGGCGGCCGTCAAAGGCCGGCCGCCAAGCGACTTGGGGCGATTAGCTCGTTATGGCGATGCGCTTGACCTGCGACTGTGCCTTTTCGGTCTTTGGCAATGTCACGGTCAGCACGCCGTTCCTGAACCGAGCCTCGATCTGGTCTTCCTTGACCTCGACACCGAGTGAGACGCGGCGCTCGAACCGGCCGTAGAAGCGCTCGGAGAACTGGCGATCCTTGTCTTCACTCTCTGAGCGTTTTTCGCCCTTAAGCGTCAGCATGCCGTTGTTGAGAAGAACCTCAATGTCCTTCTCCTCAAGGCCGGGCACTTCGGCGGTCACCTTGATCGCCTTGTCGGTCTCAGAGATTTCGACACTCGGCCAGCCGGCGCCAAACGCTGAGCCCCTGCCCAAGGACGGCAGGCCGGAACCGAATCCGCGGAAGACGTCGTCGAACAGGCGGTTCACCTCGCGATGAAGGGACAGGAAGGGATCACGCTCATCATCGCGAAGGAGGCTCGGAACTTGGTTACCATCGTTGCGACCCCAGGGAATCAAATCACGAACACTCATTTTTCTTCTCCTTTCTGTTGGTTCAGTTGGCAACGCCCACATGGTGGCGCCGATCGCCTGGCGCCTTGTGGGTTCATTGCGCTAGTGGAAGGCTTAAGCCGCCCGCTTCTCGGCTTCGATCCGTTTCGTTGCAGCCTTCGGCAGAGCCAAGACCGGCTCCCAGCACCTTGACATGCTCGGCGACCTCGAACCGACGCTGGGACGAACGGCCCGTCACTGCCATGTCAATGCGGTAGTCGTCGGCACTGGTCTTGACGATGTCGTAGGGCGGCGCGTTGTCGATCGTCTCGATCTGGCGCGTAGCTTCGAGTGTGTTCAGCATCCGATCGAAACCGATGCTTGATCGGAACAGCGGGGAGAAATCGAGGTTTGTCCTCATAGCCATATCCTCCTTACAAGCAACATGGATACAAGGAGGCGCCAAGAGCACATGCGCCTCCTGGACTAATCGATCTCGATTGGGCGATCGGATAATACCTATTTAATTCAGCCGCTTGACGTTTCAAGAGCACCGGAACTGCTGGAAAAAAATGAATTTTTCGATCGCTTCACCAAATACGGATGCTGGTGTGATTTGATTGATCGGATCCTACCTGAATGGAGCTCGCAGGTTGGCCGCAATGAGGGTCGCCCGCGGCCTCTCGCCGAAGCGTCTTGCGCGGAAAGCAAACCTGGAGTGCGTCTCAATTTCAGATCGAACGAAAGCAAATCAACCTCGGGATTGGCTCACTGGCAAGATCGCGGGCGTCCTTGAACGTAGGATCAATGAGCTTCTTGCAGAACCAGCTGAAGGCGAGCAACCTCCTGCAAATCTGCGTCCAGAGGTTTCTGGGTCGGAATATCCTGTCGCAGAGCAAGTCCTGTGGGCCGACTGCGGTCAGTCCTCTATGGGTAAAGCGAAACCAGCTTTCACTCGATCCATCACCACCATTGTTTTGAAACCTTTAATATCGTGGTTCTCATAGAAGAACCTACGTGTGAAAGCTTCGTAGTCCTCCATGTCTTTCGCCGTAATCACCAGAATGAAATCGGCATCGCCCGTCACGTAATAGCCGATCATGACCTCCTTCGTGGCGCGGATCGCCGCCTTGAACCGATCAACGATGTCTACCCGTTCGCGCTCCAGAGAGACAAGCACGATCATCGTGATGCCGCGCCCGGCAGCCTTAGGCGCGACGATCGACACGTCTGCCTCGATCACCCCCTCCTCACGCAACCGCTTCAGCCGTCGCTGACAGGCAGTAGGTGAGAGATTGACGATCTGCGCCAGTTCTTCCGAGGTCAGGCGATTGTTTTTTTGAACAGCCTGAAGCAGTGCCCTATCGGCTCTATCGAGAGGGGTCATGCAGAAATCCTGCGTTCAATATCAGAACTAAGCCCATTTCCTGCTCCAGACATCAAATTAATGCAGCCGATCGATCATGGCGCGCGGTTAGTCTTCTTGTAAACCCCACTGGGAGCTCCGCATGAACGGTATCGCCAGCGCTGCGCTGAAAACCCTACAACGACCTGACCTGATCGAGCGCCGCGCTTTTCTCGACGGCACATGGGCTGCGCGCGGAGCGACGCTGAGCGTCATCGATCCGGCAACTGGCGAACATCTTGTCGATGTCGCAGCCTGCTCGCTTCAAGATGCCGATGCCGCCGTCGACGCGGCAAAAAATGGCTTTCTCGATTGGCGTGACAGGCTCCCTGTCGAGCGTGGCAAAATCCTCCGCGCCTGGGGCATGCTGATGCGTGATAACGCGCATGACCTCGCGGTCATCATGACCACGGAGCAAGGCAAACCGCTGGCAGACTCGCTTGGCGAGATTTCCTATGCCGCCAGTTTCCTCGACTGGTTTGCAGCTGAAGGCGAGCGTGCCTATGGGGAAACGATACCAAGCCACCTGCCTGGCAGCCGCCTTTCGGTACAGATGCAGCCGCTTGGTGTTACTGCCGCCATCACGCCGTGGAACTTTCCCTCTGCCATGATTACCCGCAAGGCGGGCGCTGCGCTCGCCGCCGGCTGCACCATGATCGTCAAGCCTGCACCGGAAACACCGCTGTCGGCGCTGGCTCTGGCGAAGCTTGCTCAGGAGGCAGGGATGCCCGCCGGTGTCTTCCAGGTTCTCACTGGGGAGGCCGCGCCGCTTGCGCGCCGTCTGCTGGAACACACGGATGTGCGTGCCTTTTCCTTCACCGGCTCTACGGAAGTCGGGCGTATCTTGCTCACGCAATCGGCGGCGACCGTGAAGAAGGCCTCATTGGAACTTGGCGGCCACGCACCCTTCATCTTGTTCGACGACACCGAGCTTTCCAAAGCCGTGAAGGGCTGTATCGGCGCAAAATTCGCCACGTCGGGACAGGATTGCCTTGCCGCCAACAGGATCTACGTCCAGCGCGGACATTACGATCGGTTCGTCGATGCCTTCGCCAAGGCGACCATGGAACTTAACGTCGGTCATGGCCTCGAACCCGGCGTCGATATCGGGCCGATGACGCGCCCTTCGGTTGCCGAAAAATGCCGTCAGCAGATTGCACAGGCACTTTCCGCCGGCGCGCGTCTCGTCTGTGGCGGACAGGACAGCCCGCTCGGCGGCAATTTCGTCACGCCGACCGTGCTTGCCGATGTCACCGATGACATGCTGATCGCCCGCGAAGAGACCTTTGGACCGGTCGCTGCAATCCTGCCGTTCGATGACGAGCAGGAGGTGCTCGCCCGTGCCAATGCCACCGAAATGGGTCTGGCAGCCTACCTCTATACCAACGACCTCGCTCGCGCGATGCGTCTCACCGACCGACTCGAATACGGCATGATCGCCGTCAACACACCGAAATTCACCGGCGCCTCGATACCCTTCGGCGGCTGGAAGCAATCCGGCCTTGGTCGCGAAGGCTCGCGCCACGGCCTGCTGGAATATCTCGAAGCAAAATATGTCTGCTTCGGCAACCTTGCTGCATGAAAGGATCCGCCATGATCACCGACCTCAACCAGATCGCCGAGATGGACCGTAATTCGGTACTGCATCCCTTCACCCAGCTCAAGGATTTCGCCAGCGGCAAGTTAGGCGATCCGACGATCGTTGAGACGGGCAAGGGCATCCGCATTCAGGACGCCAACGGCAAGCAGCTGATCGACGGTTTCGCCGGTCTCTACTGCGTCAACGTCGGCTACGGCCGCACCGAGGTCGCCGAGGCCATCTCGCGCCAAGCCTACCGCCTCGCCTATTACCATACCTATGCCGCCCACACGACGGATGAGCTCGCGATCCTCTCCGATCGTCTGGTGAAAATGGCGCCGGGCAAGATGAGTAAGGTTTTCTACGGCATGTCGGGCTCCGATGCCAATGAAACCCAGGCCAAGCTTGTCTGGTACTACAACAACCTGCGCGGCAAGTCGAAGAAGAAGAAGATCATCTCGCGCGAACGGGGTTATCATGGTTGCAGTGTCGTCTCCGGCTCCATGACCGGCATGAGTTTTTACCATGACCATATGGACCTGCCGCGTGCGGGCATTCTCCATACCGGCGCGCCGCATTTTTATTGGGGCGCGGAAGCAGGTGAAACGGAACTCGAATTTTCCAAGCGCCGCGCTGGCGAACTTGAAACCCTGATCCTGCGTGAAGACCCGGACACCATCGGTGCCTTCATAGCCGAGCCGGTGCTCGGCACCGGCGGCATCACCCCGCCGCCGCAGGGCTATTGGGACGAAGTGCAAATGGTCCTCAAGAAATACGACATCCTGCTCATCGCCGACGAAGTCATCACCGGTTTCGGACGCACCGGCTCGATGTTCGGATCGCAACACTACGGCATCGAACCAGACCTGATCACCGTCGCCAAGGGCCTAACATCGGCCTATTTTCCGCTGTCGGGCGCAATCGTCGGCGAAAAGGTTTACAAGGTGATGGAAGACGGTGCCGATCGCGTCGGCGCTTTCTCGCACGGCTACACCTATTCCGGTCACCCGATTGGCGCGGCAGCAGCCAACGCCGTTCTCGATATCGTCGAGAAGGAGGATCTGCCGGGCAATGCACGTACGGTCGGCACCTATTTTCAAGCGCAGCTGAAGGAAAAGTTCGCTCAGCTCCCGATCGTCGGTGAAGTACGAGGCGTCGGTTTGATGGGCGCCATCGAATTTGTCGCTGATCGGGAAAAGAAGACGCGCTTTACGCCCGGCCTTGCTGTCAGTGCACGTATCTCGAAGGCTGCGCGCAGCCGTGGACTGATTGCCCGTGCCATGCCGCATGGCGATATCTTGGGTTTTGCGCCGCCGCTCGTCACGACGAAAGAAGAGGTCGACGAGATCATTGCCATCGCCGAATCCGCTGTGCGCTCGGTCACGGACGAATTGGTCCAGGCTGGCGAGAGGATCTGATGCAAGCATGGCTGCCGGACGGGACGGGACGAGGCTTGCGCGGCACTGCCTGCTGCCGAGCATAATCGCGACGATCGTGATTATTTCCGAAGCAAACACGGTTCAAGCTGCATAACGCTTCATCTTTGGGACGAAGCGTGCATAATGTCATGAAATGATCGTCCTCAAAACGAGACAATTTCATGCGCCGTCAAGCCAATCCCCTGAACCTTGTTCCGATGACGGCGACCAAGCCGGTGGCATGGCGGCCGCAGCTTTCCAAGCAAAAGGGCGAGACGAAGCATGCAGCGCTTACCGAGCGCATCATCGCCGATATTGATGCCGGCGTTCTCAAGCCTATGGATCGCATGCCGACGCATCGCGACCTGGCGCGCGAACTCGGCCTTTCCGTCCAGACCATAAGCCTCTCCTACAAGGAGGCTGAGCGGCTCGGCTATCTGAGCGGCGAGATCGGTCGCGGCACCTTCGTCAAGACCCGCGTGACCGACCGCGCCGGCCGCATGATGCTTGACCACAGTGCCAACGAAGTGCTCGACCTCTCCATTATTCGCGGCGTCTATCTCGACGCGCATGAGGCCGCATCGCGCGAGATCCTTCGTGAGTTGTCCGAAGGCGACAACGCAAGCTTCATGCGTCCCTGCCGCCCGATCGCCGGCCTAGATCGTCATCGAGAGACGGCGCGCATCTGGTTACGCAGGCTCGGCGTCGCGGCCGGGGTGGAGCGCGTTCTCCTCACCAACGGCGCCGCCCATGGCATTTTTCTCGCCCTGAGCTGCATTGTCCGCTCCGGCGATGTCGTCTTAACCGAAAATCTCACTGATCACGGCATCATCGGACTTTCCAATATACTTGGCTTCAGCCTGAAGGGCTTGCCCACCGATAATGAGGGCATTTTGCCCGATGCATTGGAAGCCGCCTGTGCAGCAGGCGGTGTGCGGGCATTGGTGCTCATTCCGACCCTCAACAATCCGACAGGTCATGTCGTGGGTGCAGAACGCAGGCGTGAGATAGCCGCGATTGCGGCTCGTCATGGCATGTTCATTATCGAAGACGAAGTCTATCGCCCGATGATCGAAGAGGACCTGCCTTCCATCACGGAAATGCTGCCCGATCTCGGTTTCTTCGTCACGAGCTTCACCAAAGTGGTGCTGACTGGGTTGCGTGTTGGCTATCTCGTTGTTCCACCCGCCTATTCCATTCGCGCCGCCTCAATCCTGCGCGTGTCGAGTTGGAGCGGCACCTACCTGACCGGGGAAATCGCAACACGCTGGGTCGAGAATGGCACGGCGCATCGTCTGCTTGAAATCCAGCGTGACGAAGCACAGGCGCGCCAAAAGATCGCGACAGAAATCCTCGGCGACCATATCGCCTCCAGTCATCCTCTCTCTCTCTGCGCCTGGCTCAAGGTTCCGCCGCACTGGTCGGAGGACGGTCTGGTCCGTTCGCTGACCAACCAGAAAGTCGCCGTCACGCCGTCCGAACCCTTTATTGCCGGACCGGGTCATGGCGGCGGCATTCGTATCTGCCTGGGCGGTCGCCTGACCCATGCAAGCCTGGCCAAGGCGCTGACGACCGTGCGGCAGGCCTTTGAGCAATTGCCGCCGGTCTACGATGTCGGTTCGATCGGCTAAAGCGGCCCTCGGGACAATCATTGAATCATTACAATATAATAATTGACATGATTTTATTTCGCTCACAACATGACAATCATGAAGAGCGACGCCCAGTCCAGATTGACCGAAGAAAAGGTCCAACCAGTCGTGCTGGCAGACATCGAGCAGGCTGCAGCCCGCATCGTCGGCCGGGTGACGCGCACGCCGCTTATTCGCTCTCGCACGCTCTCTGAACGCACCGGTCAGCCCGTCCACCTGAAGCTCGAAACGTGCCAGCCCATCGGCGCCTTCAAGCTGCGCGGCGCGATGAACGCAATCCTGTTGCTCGATGATGCGGCGCGCAAGCGCGGTCTCGTTACCGCCTCGACAGGCAATCACGGGCGCGCAGTCGCTTACGCCGCACGCGAGCTTGGCGTTCGCGCCATCATCTGCATGTCATCGCTCGTTCCGGCCAATAAGGTCGAAGCGATCCGCTCGCTCGGCGCCGAAATCCGCATTGTCGGCCTGTCGCAGGACGATGCACAAGAGGAGGTCGAACGCCTGACCGAGAGCCGCGGCCTCACGCCGATCCCGCCGTTCGACCATGCGGACGTCGTTGCCGGTCAAGGCACAATCGGCCTCGAAATTGTGGAATGCCTGCCTGAACTTGCAGCCATGCTTGTTCCTCTTTCCGGCGGGGGTCTGGCCGGTGGCATTGCGGTTGCCGTCAAGGCCTTGAAGCCGCAGACCCGGGTGATCGGCATATCGATGGAGCGCGGGGCAGCCATGCATGCAGCGATTGCCGCCGGCAAGCCTGTCGCAATCCGCGAGGAGGAAACGCTGGCGGATTCGCTAGGGGGTGGCATCGGCCTCCAAAACCGTGTCACCTTTACCCTTTGCCGCCATCTTCTCGACGACATCATCCTCCTCAGCGAGGACGAGATCGCCGAAGGCATCCGCCATGCGGCACACGACGAGAGCCTAACCGTCGAGGGCGCTGGCGCGGTCGGCATTGCCGCCATCCTGGCAGACAAGGCCAGCCTGTCCGGTCAAACCGCCATCATCGTCTCAGGCGGCAACATTGACCCGAAGATGCACCAGAAAATCGTCGAGGGAACCACCCTATGAGCCGCATCTGCATTCTGATGGAAAAAGACCTTCGCTCCATCGTCAAGCTCGACGCCGCTGCTGTCGATTGCGTCGAACAGGCCTTTGCGGCGCTCGCCACCAAAGCCGTTGCTATGCCGCCGATCCTACGCCTCGACATTCCGGAATTTCGGGGGGAAGTGGACGTCAAGACAGCCTATTTGCCAGGCCTTGACGGCTTCGCCATCAAGGTCAGCCCCGGATTCTTCGACAATCCCAAAATCGGTCTGCCGAGCCTGAACGGGTTGATGATCTTGCTGAGCGCCAAGACCGGATTGGTCGAAGCCCTTCTTCTTGACAACGGTTATCTTACGGATGTGCGCACGGCAGCGGCCGGTGCGGTGGCCGCACGCCATCTGTCGCGCAAAGACGCCAGCATCGCCACGATCCTTGGCGCAGGAATGCAGGCACAGCTGCAGCTTGAGGCTCTCATGCTTGAGCGCCCGATCAAATCGGCACGCATCTGGGCACGCGACCACGCAAAGGCGCAGAGGTTTGCTGTCGATTTCGCGCGCGGCCATGGAATAGAAGCCGCCGCCATTGCCAATCCGCGCGAGGCCGTGCGCGGGGCGGATATCGTCGTCACAACGACGCCGGCAGACAAGCCGATCCTGATGGCCGAATGGCTCGAGCCCGGTCAGCATCTGACCGCAATGGGATCGGATGCAGAGCACAAGAACGAGGTTGATCCGGCCGTCTTTGCTCGCGCTACTTACGTCCCAGATCGAATATCGCAGACCCGCATTCTCGGTGAGTTGCACCATGCCATCAAGGCCGGTGCAGTCCTGCCGGACCAGCATTTTGTCGAGCTCGGAGCTGTCATCGCCGGCAAGGCGATTGGCCGGTCGAATGCAGACGAAATAACCTTTGCCGACCTTACAGGCACTGGCGTGCAGGACACAGCCATCGCCAATCTGGCGCTTGCCCGCGCGACAGACGCCGGACGTGGCCAGACGATCGAAAACGACATCAAAATGGGAGATGCAGCGTGAGTGTGACGCTGAACTTTACCCGCGAGGAATATGCCGCGCGGCTTTCCAAAACCCGTCGCGCGATGGAAAAGGCGGGGATCGATCTCCTGATCGTCACCGATCCATCCAACATGCACTGGCTCACCGGCTATGACGGCTGGTCCTTCTATGTACATCAATGCGTTCTGGTTCCGCCGGACGGCGAGCCGATCTGGTACGGCCGCAAGCAGGATTCCAACGGTGCCAAGCGCACCGCCTATCTGGACCATGACAATATCATCGGCTACCCCGATCATTACGTCCAGTCGAGCGAACGCCACCCGATGGATCTCCTGGCCCAGATCATCGGGGAGCGCAGATGGTCGAGCCTTACCGTCGGCGTCGAGATGGACAATTATTACTTCTCGGCAGCCGCGTTCGCCTCTCTGCAAAAGCATTTGCCAAATGCCCGTTTCAAGGATGCGGCGGGCCTCGTCAACTGGCAGCGCGCGATCAAAAGCCCGACCGAACTCGACTATATGCGCAAGGCAGGCACGATCGTCGAACTGATGCACAAGCGCATTGTCGACGTCGTCGAACCCGGCATGCGCAAATGCGATCTCGTCGCCGAGATCTATGATGCCGGCATTCGGGGTACGTCCGAATTCGGCGGCGATTATCCGGCGATCGTGCCGCTTCTTCCGTCGGGCGCAGACGCTTCCGCGCCGCACCTGACCTGGGACGACAAGCCGATGCGTTCGGGCGAAGGGACGTTCTTCGAGATCGCCGGCGCCTATAAGCGTTATCATTGCCCACTGTCGCGTACCGTATTTCTGGGCAAGCCGACGCAGGCCTTTCTCGACGCGGAAAAGGCGACGCTCGAAGGCATGGAGGCCGGACTTGCAGCAGCAAGGCCCGGCAATACATGCGAGGACATCGCCAACGCCTTCTTCGCCGTCTTGAAAAAATACGGGATCATCAAGGACAACCGCACCGGCTATCCGATCGGTCTTTCCTATCCGCCGGACTGGGGAGAACGCACCATGAGCCTGCGCCCAGGCGACCGCACGGAGCTGGAGCCCGGCATGACCTTCCATTTCATGACCGGTCTCTGGCTCGAAAACATGGGACTGGAAATCACCGAGAGCATCGCGATCACCGAAACAGGCGTCGAATGCCTGTCGAATGTGCCGCGCCAGCTGTTCGTGAAAGGCTGAGGCCATGCTGACGAGTGCGCCCCGCCCCTCGCCGATCGCCCCTTCCGTCGATTTCGACAGGAAGGGCGTGCAGCACGGGCATCTGCGATTGCCCTACAGCCGCGACGACAGCGCCTGGGGTTCGGTCATGATCCCGATCTGCGTCATTTCCAACGGCGAAGGCCCGACCGCCCTCCTCACCGGTGCCAATCATGGCGACGAGTATGAAGGTCCGGCGGCTCTCTTCGAACTGGCACAGACACTGGATCCGGCACAGGTGAGCGGGCGCATCATCATCGTCCCGGCGCTCAATTATCCCGCGTTTCGCGCAGGGACCCGCACGTCGCCGATCGATCGCGGAAATCTGAACCGCAGCTTTCCGGGTCACCCGGATGGAACGGTGACGGAAAAGATCGCGGACTATGTCACCCGCCATCTCATACCGCTCGCCGACATCGTGCTCGACTTCCATTCGGGGGGCAAGACCCTCGACTTTCTTCCCTATGCCGCAGCACACGAACTGTCCGACAAGGATCAGGAGGCCCGTTGTTTTGAAGCGGTGGCAGCGTTCGCTGCCCCCTATTCAATGAGGATGCTGGAGATCGATGCGGTCGGCATGCTCGATACGACGGTCGAGGAAATGGGCAAGACCTTCGTCACCACGGAGCTCGGCGGTGCAGGCACCGCCAGCGCAAAATCGATCGAGATCGCGCGAAAGGGCAGCCTCAACCTCCTGCGCCACGCCGGCATCCTGGAGGGCGCGCCAGATACCCGGCCGACCCGCTGGCTCGATATGCCCTCGAGCGACTGCTTCACATTCGCTGAGGATGACGGCCTGGTCGCGTTTGCGCACGATCTCGGCGATCCGATCCATACCGGCGATATCATCGCCAGCATCTACCCGGTCGGAAAGACCGGTGTCGCGCCAATCCACTGCCGCGCAGCCATGGATGGCGTTCTGGCGGCTCGCCACGTGCCCGGCCTCATCAAGGCCGGCGACTGCCTTTCCGTCATCGCGACGATCACGGAGAAGACCAAATAAATGCAACCATGTGAGATCCGAAAACGGACCACAAGAACCTTAACCAGAGGAGAATTCGAATGCACATCTCAAAAACCATCTGCCTTTCCGCACTTGCGCTCGGCATCGCCGTCACGTCGGCCAGCGCACTGACCGTCGAAGAAGCCAAGAAGCAGGGATTTATCCGCGCCGCGACAGCCAACGAGATACCCTACTCGTATATGCAGCCGGACGGCACCTCCGCCGGTATCGGCCCCGACGTTGCCAATGCCGTCCTAAAATCCATGGGCATAGAAGAGGTCAATTGGACCGTAACGCCCTTCGGCACGCTCATTCCGGGTCTCAAGGCTCGTCGCTTCGATTTTGCCGCCGCAGAGCAGAACATATCGCCCGAGCGCTGCAAGCAGGTCGCCTTTACCGAACCCAACTCGTCCTACGGTGAGGGACTGCTGGTCAAGAAGGGCAATCCGATGGGCCTGACGACCTACGGTGACATCGCAAAAGACCCATCGTTGAAAGTCGCCGTCGTTTCCGGCGCAAACAATGTCGACTTCCTGCGAGCCGTCGGCGTCAAGGACGAGCAGATCGTCTTCATTCCGGCGAATGCCGATGCGATCCCCACCGTACAGAGCCGGGTCGATGCCTATGCGGCAACCGAGTTGACCGTTTCCGAACTTGCCAAGGGGCAGGCCAATGTCGAGCAGGTCGCGCCATTCAAGGATCCGATCGTCAAGGGCGCGCCGGTCCGCAACTATGGCGGCTTTGCCTTCCGTCCGGAAGACAAGGAATTGCGCGACGCGTTCAATACTGCGCTGGTCGCATTCCGAAAGACGGACGACTACAAGAAGATCCTCATGAAGTATGGTCTGTCGGAACAGAGCATCGCTGCAGCGGCAGAGAAGAACGTCGCCGATCTCTGCGCCGGGAAGTAACAAAATAGCGCCCGGTCCCGGACTGGGCGCCACCTGCTTTCATTCGGAGAGATTGCCAGATGAGCTGGACAGCCTATCTGCCGATGCTTTGGCAAGGCGCTACCGTAACGATCACGATCACCCTGGCAGCGATCGTCTGCGGCGCGGTGCTTGCCTTCGTCTTCGGCATCCTGCGCGTCGAGGGAGGACCGATCCTGTCGGCCGTCGCGCTGTGTTACACGGAGGTGTTTCGTGGGACCTCGCTGTTCGTTCAGCTGTTCTGGTTCTATTACGCGCTGCCGCTCGTCGGCCTGAGTTTCGATCCGATCACCACCGGCATCTTGGTATTGGCCGCCCATGTCGGCGGCTATGGGGCCGAAATCGTTCGAGGGGCGCTCATGTCGGTCTCCGTGCAGCAGCTGGAAGCCGCCCGGGCGTTGAATTTCAACCGTGCCCAGACCCTCTTTCGCATTTCGCTGCCACAAGCCATCGTCGAAATGATGCCGGCCTTTGGAAACCTCGCCATCGAAACGCTGAAGCTGTCCTCGCTGGTGTCGTTGATCTCGATAGCCGATCTCACCTTCGCTGCCCAATCCATCCGCAACATCACGCTGGACAGCGCAAGCATCTATTCGATCACCCTTGTGTGCTACTTCGCCATGTCGCTGGTTTTGATGGCAGCCGTGCGCGTGATCGAGCGTCTCGTGCGGCGCGGCGACGTCTTCCCTCGCTCGGCTCATTCGTGAGGACCTTACGGATATGATGTATGGTTACGAATGGGACACCACGACCTGGATTACCTACACGACCTCGATCCTGCCAATCATTCTGATTGGTTTGACCGTCACGTTGAAGGCTGCCGCCGCGGGATTTGCGATTGCACTGGTGCTCGGCCTGGTGTTCGCCCTCTTGCGCCGAAGCCGCGTCAAGGTGATCTCCTGGGCGACAGCCATTATCGTGGAGTTCCTGCGCGATACGCCGCTTCTGGTGCAGCTGTTCTTCCTCTACTATGTGCTGCCCGATTTCGGTATCGTGCTGCCGGCCTTTCTCACCGGTGCACTGGCACTCGGTCTGCAATATGCGGCCTATACGTCGGAGGTCTATCGCGGCGGCATCGAAGCCGTTCATCACGGCCAATGGGAAGCGGCAACCGCGCTCAACATGTCCCGCATGCAGACCTATTACGACATCATCCTGCCCCAGGCCATTCCGCGAATCGTGCCCGCCATGGGCAATTATCTCGTGGCCATGATCAAGGAGACCCCGGTTTTATCGGTTGTCACCGTTCTTGAAATGATGGGCCTTGCCAACATGATCGGCGAACGCACTTTCGAATATCTCGTGCCGCTGACGCTTGTCGGTCTGATCTTCCTTCTGCTGACGCTGATCTGCTCAGCAGGCCTCCACCGCTTGCAGAAAGCTCTTCCAAAGGCAGGAATACCCTTGCGATGACCGACAATATCGATCCGCCCATCATCGAGTTTTCCGATGTCACCAAGCGCTTCGGCATTCTGACAGTGCTTGACCACTTCAATTTCAGCGTCGCGAAAGGCGAGAAAGTCACGCTTATCGGACCGTCAGGCTCCGGCAAATCGACGGTCCTGCGCATTCTCATGACACTCGAACCATTCCAGGAAGGCAAGCTGACGCTTGCTGGCACGTCCTACCACGAGCAGGGCGGCAAGGGCCGGTTCCAGGCCTCTGAAAAACACTTGCGCCAGATCCGCAATCATGTCGGCATGGTCTTCCAGAGCTTCAACCTCTTTCCTCATATGACGGTCCTTCGCAACGTTGTCGAGGCGCCGGTGCGGGTGCTGGGAATGGCGCGGGCGGAAGCCGAAGCGCGTGCGCTTGAACTGCTGCAAATGGTAGGGCTTGCGGATAAGAAGGACCACTATCCGGTCCAGCTTTCCGGCGGGCAGCAGCAGCGTGTGGCAATTGCCCGTGCGCTTGCGATGCGCCCACGGGTTCTGCTTTTCGATGAACCGACATCGGCGCTTGATCCGCAACTGGTAGGCGAAGTGCTTTCCGTCATCCGCGCACTGGCGCATGAACATGATCTCACGATGCTGCTCGTCACCCATGAGATGCGCTTTGCCCGAGAAGTGTCGGATCGCGTCTGCTTTTTCGACAAGGGTCGCATCTGCGAACAGGGTGCACCGGAACAGATATTCGGTTCGCCGCAAGCGGAGAGGACGCGCGAATTTCTGTCATCGGTTTTAGGATAAGGAAGGAACCAAGCGAGGAAGAGACTTGGGCGGAAAGTCTAGAAATAAAATAGAGCGGTTGGATAGGAGCGCTTGAAAGGAATCGACCTTTCAGCACCGCGCGGGAAGTTCGCTGAGATACGGCCTTGCGGTATCGCGAAGCTGACGCAGGCAATGCTCACGCGGTCAGTTTCTGGCGCACCAATGTAAACGACGCGGCAAAAGCCGACGTTCGCAATCGCTCGCGCGTGCAGACCATGTGCGTGTCGATGAAAAGTTCGGTCTCATCGAACATCAGTGGCCTGACGTGGCCTCGACCAGATTCTGCCCGCCGAGGATGCCGATGCCAAAACCCTTTCCTGCTGCCAAGGTGCGACAATGGCTGACGGCGCGCTTCCTAGTATTTCGGTCGTCCCGATCCGCAGCGCCGGCTCCCAGATATCGCCGCGGTTAGGGTCATCTATGGCTTCTGGCCAAGCTGTTTAGGCGCCGTAGGCGTCATCAGACTCCGCGCCATTGAGGAAGCCGTCCACATGATCGGGTGCCGGACTTGAGCCGGAACCTAAAATGGAACCTATCGCTGCCCGCGAGGTTGGTAAGCAGGAGGATTCAGCTATGGCCAAATGCGACCAATGCGGCAACGATTATGACAAGGCCTTCCAAGTAAATCTGGGGAATGAAACCTACACGTTCGATAGCTTCGAGTGCGCGATCCAGAAACTCGCTCCGACCTGCCCGCATTGCGGCGTTCGGATAATCGGGCATGGTGTTGAGCAGGGCAACATCATTTACTGCTGTGCGCATTGCGCCGAACAGGAGGGAGCCGACGCTCTTACCGATCGCGCGCCTTGAGACTGTCTTCGGTTTGCGACTTATTCCAGCGGGACTCTTTATCGTTTGGGTTCGGCGCCGGCGTCTCTCTTGTATCTCGCGGCGGATGTTTGCGATCATCAGACTCGGCGGGCGCCACCTGGTCGTCGGAATGGCCGACAGGCTGCTCTTTCGGGTCGATCCTTTTGTCGAGGACAGTAATTTTCTTGGGCATAGCCAATTCCTCTAGCTTCACCGAGAAGAACCGTCCGGTCGCACTGAAGGTTCCAAGCCCTGAAACGGTGCTTGGCCGGTAGCAGTCGATAGCGCGTAAGACCGTATGTCCGTCTTCGTGGTTGAGGCAGCTCGACACTGATGTTCCGAGCGTTACTCGGATAGGTCGAGCCGATCTTAAGAGGACGAGCTGTGGCATCGATCAACCTGTCCAGGCCACATCCGGGAAAACTGCTGTGGCTACCCCACTGCCATATCTCGCATCACGCCACGAACAACAACGTCGAGACGAACAGTGGCGGCGGTCTGATAGTCGTCATAGATGTCGCCACTGGGCAGGCTGGATGACCGGTATCGCGGTCTTGCTCTCTGTCGCTTGCCAATGTGCCAAAGGTCTTCTCGCGAGCAGGAAAGAAGCAGATCCATGGTCAAGCCGGAGGAGCGACTTGAGTTGTTCTGCTAGCCGCTGTTCCTTGCCTCCGGTGCACATAAGCTATTGATGAACAAAGAATTATTTCTTTGGCTGTTTTGATCCACAATCACCCGCGACGGTTCAAACGGGCAGCAACAAAGCCTTTGAAGGTTGACTCTCTGGCATCGGCCATTAGCTTTCCACGCGCACAAAGGTGCTTTCGACCACCTTACCGAAACAAACGAATGGTGAGTTAAGTGAGAGGAATCAAAGAACTTTCGCCTAGCGAAGTCGATCATGTCTCCGGCGGCGCTTCGGTTACCGGGTCTGTCAGAAGCTATATTGACGGCGCTGCCGCATTGGCCGGCGGCGGGGCTATGGGTTATGCCGCGGCAATCGGCGCTGGGGTCGGTCTATCGACCTTCGGTGTCGGCGCTCTTGCCGTTGGAGCGGTGGGCCTCGGAGCTTACGGCATCTACAGGCTCGCAACGGCCTGAGAAATTCCTTTTTTGGGTCACTCAGGCTCTTCGCCGTCAGGCGGGGAGCCGCCAGAGATCGGTCCTCAAGTGGCCGATGGCTCCATCCTCAGAAAGCGTGACCGTTTGCTTTCAGCCAGCCGCTTTTACGCCGATCCCTGGGCAAGCTGGGGATATGAACCGAGCTTCGATGGAACGCTGCTGGCCTGGTGGGGCACAAAGGGCGGGCACCCGGCGGTTTTCGTCGGCCAGATCACGGCAAAGCCGGCGAAGGCTTTTGCCAGTTTTTCCGGACCCCTTTTGCATTTCTCCTGGCGCGGCTACGCCAACCGGCTGCTGCTGACGGAAGGGAACCGGCTGTTCGAGGTGGATCCCGGACGTCCGAACGAACGTATCGACGTCACGCCGGAGGGTTTCCAGACCTGGCAGATCATCGCTGAACCGTCTGCCCCCGGCGCAAGACAGGGCGTCATCTCGCACGATCGCAGCCCCGCCTTCACCGATCTTTATACGACGCTCGCCGACGGCACGGCACGGCAACTGCTCGAGGAAAATTCGGGGCGTACGGAGAGCTGGCTGCTCGATGCCGATCTGCTGCCCTGCCTGCGTGTCGAGCGCGGCGAAGATGGCGCCAGGCGCTATGTCGCAAAGCTTGCCCACGGCAGTTGGAAAGAGATTGCAGCACTTAAGCCTGATGAGACGCTGATCATCTGGAGCGTCGACCCACATGGCCTGCGCTATGAGGCGCTGTCGAACCGCGGCCGCGACAAGATCGCGCTCGTCGCCATCGATCCTTCAACCGGGCAGGAAACCGCAATCGCCGGCAGCGACGCCGTTGATATCCTCGATGCGATCCGTTTCAACCCCGCAGAGCCGACCGACCTTGCCGTCATCCGCAACGGCTTTCCACGTTTCGTACCCATCTCTAAACGCGGCGAGGCCTTCGCCGAACTCGTGTCCAGCGCTGGCCGGCATGCCGATTTCGAAATTACCGGCGCGTCGAAGGATGGCAGGATCATCTGCGCCTCCGTTTCCTTCGACGCGCAGCAACCGCGCGCAATGCTCTTAGATCTCGCTGCAAAAACCGCTCTGACGCTCGGGCGCGAGCGGCAGGCGCTGCCCGCGACGGCAACCACACCTGTAGAGATCGCCGCACGCGATGGCGAGCAGTTGAGCGCCGTTCTTTCATTGCCGGAAAAGGTCGCAACACCCCTGCCCGCCGTCATCACCGCCCATGGCGGCCCGGCACGGCATGAGAACTGGGGCTTCGACCGCGACAGGGCCTTCCTGGTAAGCAGAGGCTATGTCGTGCTCTCGGTCAATTATCGCGGCTCGACCGGTTTCGGAAAGCGCTTCCAGGCGCTTGGCTTCCGGCAGTTCGGCCGCACCATGCAAGACGACCTCGCCGATGCCGCACGCTGGCTGATCGACAAGGACATTGCTATGCCCGGCCGCATCGCCATTCAGGGAGAAAGTTTCGGCGGCATGATCGCGGCGCTCTCCATGAGCCGCGACCCCGGGCTTTTCGCTGCCGCCATCATCGATTATCCCGTCGTTGATCTGCCCTTCCAGATGGAACACAACCCCGCCAGCTGGGCGCTTTTCACCGATCAGGTGGAGCAATATTTCGGCACGCCGGCCAATGAGGCGGATGCCCGTGCGCTCCGCGAATTTTCGCCGATCAACCAGGTCGAGCGCACCCAGGGCGCCTTCCTGCTGACGGCAGGCGAAGCCGATCCGGTCGTCGGCGCCGAGCAGACCAGGCACTACGAAATGGCGCTCCGTAAAGCCGGTCGCACGGTGACCGCTCTCTACTTCGCCGGCGAAGCACATGGCTACGCGAAATGGCAGACGAAACTGGCAAGAGCCCGTGCAATAGAGCTCTTTCTTGCCGGTTGCATTGACGGGAAGGCAAAAAAATTCGATTGGCGGACGGCCCTGACAAGGCATTGGAAATAAGAAAAAAATACGCCTCTGGATGATTTGCACACGCAGTGCGCGTCAATTTCATTGATAACGAAGGATTGATGCTCGCGCTGATTGCTCTAAACTTGCTCTCGTTCGCTAGAAACGGCGGATTTCTGTTCACCTCGGAGGCACCTATGGCTGACGTTCAGAGCGTTAACGCAAATTCGAACGACTACTACATCCTTCCCCTCGAAGACTTTGAGATAGATGCGGTCAATGGCGCCGGCTCTTGGGTCGGCCATGTCGATCGCGGCATGATCGGCGGCACGGCTGCGGCCGGAGCTACCTTTTCGACGACAGGCAGTCTCAGCAAGGCAGGGATAGCCAGTGGATTTGGATTTGCGGCGGGTGCTGGGAACAGCGTCTACAATGGCGGATTATCCGGCAGTGGCAACTCGAGCGGCCGCGTGATCTGCACTCATTTCTATCGGCGCGGAAAACTCGATCGCGATCTCTGGCGCGCGGATCTTGAGTTCACCTTCGAGAACCTGTCGGAAACCACCATTCGCGGCTATCACTACTGGGCTATCCCTTACGTGCGCCTGATGCGCCGCAGCCTGCTCGCAGAACAGATCATGTATCCGCTGGCAAGAGCCCGCGCTGAGGAAATAGCCTTCCAGGCGGGCCGTCGCGCCAAAGGATCGATTTCGGGTAAGATCGTTCGTCTGATCGGCGAACCGATCTGCTACTTGATTGGTTCCATGGTGAAGCAAAAGGACTTTGCGCCGCTTTGGACCGAAATCAGTAAAGGTTGAGGTGTCGCCATGACCGCACTCCAACGCATCATTGTCAGCGAAATCGGTCTTTCCGCCGTCATTGCGGCGGCCTCGGTGATCGGATTGCCGAAGCTCAGCGATCCGGCAGCGCCGGTAAACTATCCGCTGGCCGTCATCGTGTTTCTGGCATGCTCCTTTGCCTTCGTTGGGTACGAACTTCTCGCCCGGCGGAGCTGAGCTTTCGAATTTGACGCGATCAGGGGCCGGGTCACTGGCCTCATTCTCATCGCCCGCGGGTCGTCCCCTCCTTCAAAAGCTTCATTTTTCCTCTCAAGGTTGACGAATATTCCTCTTCGCCTAGCTCCCTTAAGGACGACAGAGGAGGAAATTCAAGTGAATGTCCGTACAGGCATCCAGCCGCCGGCCCTGCCCGCCCTCACCCCGATCATAGAAGTCTTGTCTCGCTGAGATGAACCTGTTTCGCCGAGAAGCTCTGGAAAGACAATCCCAGCGGCTGGCAGGAACGGTCTCTATGGCCGTACCGATCGGTTGGCACCTGACCGGCTATCTGATGGCCGTCGTGCTTGCGGGCGTCGTGATCTTCCTCTCGACGGCGAGCTATTCGCGCATCGTCCAGGCCACCGGCGTCATTCTGCCAGACAAAGGCATTGCGGTCGTTATCCCGCCCCGCGCCGGCGTCATCATGCAGATGATGGTGTCCGATGGCGACCATGTGAACGAGGGACAGGAACTGATCGCCGTGCGCTCCGAGGACTATCTCGTCAGCGGCGAATCCGCCTCGAAAAAAGTCGCCGAAATGCTGCAGCGGCAGAATGCCAGCATCGACGAGCAGCTGCAAGAAGTGAAGAATGACGAAGCGTCCCAGACGGCGCAGTTTTCCGCACAGATCTCCGGCTTTGAAACGCAGATTACCAAGCTCGAAGGCCAGATCGGCCTGCAGCAGGATCTCATCAAGTCGATCGAAGCCGATGTCGAGCGCATTCGTGGCCTCGTCAGCAAGGGCATCGTGGCGCAGCGCGACGTGTTGCTGCGCGAGGACTCGCTGACCGAGCGCCGCCAGCAGATGTCGGTGATCGAGAGTACGCTGTCCGAACGCCGCTCCGATCTTTCCGATGCGCAGCGCATGCTCGACCAGGTGAAGGCCCGCGCCAACGAGAAGATGGCATCGCTGGAGGCCCAACGCGAAGACGTCAATCGCGGCATGGCGACCAACGAGCAGTCGCGCGCCTATACCATCCGCGCCGCCATGCCCGGCACCATATCGGGGCTCACCGCCAGGATCGGCGAGGCCGTCAATCCGCAGCAGGCACTGATGAGCATTGTGCCCGAACGGGCCGTGCTGCATGCCCAACTCGACGTGCCCAATGCGGCGATCGGTTTCGTCGAGGTCGGCCAGGATGTGCGGCTCGCCATTGACGCTTTCCCCTACCAGAGCTTCGGCACCGTCGGTGGCCATGTCGCCAGCCTGTCGAAAAGCCCGGTGTCGCGCAGCGGCGCTGGCAGCGCCAACCTCAATTACCTCGTCAGGATCGAGCTCGAACGTCAGGATATCCTCGCCTACGGCAAGCCGCAGGCGCTGTTTCCCGGCATGACGCTGTCGGCCCGCATCGCGACGGCCCGCCAGTCACTGCTGGAGTGGCTGTTCGAGCCACTCTACGCCTTGCAGCGCCGATAAGGAGGGACGTCTCGTGAACACTGCCGTCCTTCAATCAGGCTTTTTCTCCAGCGCCCGCGTGCGGTTGATCCGCCAGACAGAGGTCAGCGAATGCGGCCTTGCCTGCCTTGCGATGATCGCCGGCTTCTATGGCCGCAGCATCGATCTGGCGACCATGCGCCGGCGCTTCACGCCCTCGCTGCGCGGCGCGCCGCTTTCGAGCCTCATCAAGATCGCCGACCAGATCGGTCTGTCGCCGCGCGCTGTCAAGCTGCCGCTGGAGCAGATCCCCAATCTGGCGCTTCCCGCCATCCTGCACTGGGACATGAACCACTATGTGGTGGCCGAAAAAGTCTCGGCCGGCAAGGTGCTGGTCCACGATCCTGCGGGAAGAAGCGAATGGCTGCAGACGTCGGAAGTGTCAGGTCATTTTACCGGCGTGGCGCTGGAGCTGAGGCCTAACGAAACCTTCGAGAAGAAGAGCGAGCGCGAGACGCTGCGCTGGTCGCAGCTCTGGAGCCGTATCACCGGGCTTTCCGGCGCCTTCGTGCAGGTGCTGATCTTGAGCCTGGTGCTGCAGGTCTATGTGCTGGCGCTGCCCTACTACCTGCAAATCGGCATCGACACGGCGTTACCGGCCCTCGACCACGATCTGCTCAGCGTCCTTGCGCTTGGCTTCGGATTATTCACTGTCTTCAATGCCGCCGCGAGTTTTCTGCGCTCCTTCGTCATCCTTGCCGCAGGATCCGCCCTCGGATTCGGCATCGCCGCCAATATTGCCCGCAAACTCTTCCGCCTGCCGCTCGACTGGTTTCAGAAGCGCGAGGTCGGGGACATCCTCTCACGCTTCCAGTCGGTGACACCGATCCAGAAGCTGCTGAGCGAAGGAATTGCGGCGACATTGGTCGATGGCGTGCTGGCGCTAACGACTTTGGTTATCATGTTCTTCTACAGCGCCGAGCTTGCGCTGCTCGCCATCACCGCCTTCTTCCTCTACTTCATCGTGCGCCTCATCTCCTTCTCGCTGGAACGCCGGGCGCAGGAGGGCAGCATCATTGCCCATGGCAAGGAACAGACGGCGTTGATCGAGACGATTCGCGGCATCCAGACCTTCCGGCTCTACAATCGGGAAAGCATGCGCCACAGTATGTGGCAGACGCTGCTGACGGATGCAGTTAACGCCAATATTCGCGTCACCCGCGTCGGAATCTGGCAAAGCACCGCCAATGCGCTGATCTTCGGGCTCGAAAACATCGTCACGATCTGGCTCGCGATCGGCTTCGTCATGGATGGCGGCTTCAGCGTCGGCATGGTCTTTGCCTATCTCGCCTATAAGGGCCAGTTCCTGGAAAAGACCGGCAATCTCGTCGACCAGGCAACGGCCTTCTTCATGCTGCGCCTGCATCTGGAGCGTCTGTCCGATATTGCGCTGGAGCCCGACGATCGCAGCTTCGGCTCAACCGAGAACGCGATGACGAAACTCAAGGGGTCAATCGAGCTCAAGAACCTCTCATACCGCTACTCGCCGACCGATCCGGTGGTGCTTTCCGATGTCGGCCTGACGGTCGGCGCCGGCGAGCACGTCGCCATCACCGGCCCCTCGGGCTCGGGCAAGACCACGCTTTTGAAGCTGATGATCGGGCTTTTGGAACCGATGAGCGGCGAAGTGCTGATCGACGGCATGCCGCTCAACCAGTTCGGCCACAAATCCTTCCATAACCAGATCGCCGCCGTGCTGCAGGACGACAATCTCTTCGCTGGTTCGATCGCCGACAACATCGCCCTCTTCGACGAGCAGCCGAACCGGGACGCCATCATCGCCGCCGCCAGGGCGGCCGCCATCCACGACGAAATCATGGCGACACCGATGCAGTATGAGACGTTGGTGGGCGACATGGGTTCCAGCCTGTCGGGCGGTCAAAAGCAACGCGTGCTTGTGGCGCGTGCGCTCTATCGCAAACCGAAGATGCTCTTCCTCGACGAGGGCACCTCGCACATGGATGTCGCCAACGAGGCCCGCGTCAACGCTTCGGTCAAGGCTCTCGGCATCACCCGCATCATCGTCGCCCACCGGCTGGAAACCGTGGCTTCGGCCGATCGCGTGCTTTATCTTGACGAAAACGGCCTCGTGTCGGTCGAGCAAGACAGATGATCACATTCGGCGCCTCAAGATGCTCGAGAATGACATAGTGGAAAAGGGAGGCGAGTCTGTCATCTGGAAACAGCGGCAGTCGATCCCGGCCAGCAGGAAAAGGTCATTGCCCGCTTCAATGCTGACCGCGACGAGCATTATCATGAGTTTCTTGAACGCTGTGGCGACTTCGAGAAGGAAATCGCCAAGGAAACGGCAGCTGGGAAATTCTCCTACGCTGAGCTTGAGGAGAACGACGCCGATCTGAAGAAGCTTCAGGACTGGCTCGAAAAGATCAGGAAGCTCGACTTCTACGGTGCGCCGCTTGCCGCCGCAGCAAAGGAGCGCCTGAAGGCCTGCGAAGGGCTTCTGAACGTCTTCGCCAAGCGGGTATCCGAGGCCCATGAGGAAACACGAAACGGCGACCCGAAGCCAACGGAGCAGAAGGACTGATGATGACGGTGCTCATGGGAGAAGGACTGAGGCGGGTAGTCCGGCGCGTTGCGCCATTCAATCTCGGTTATTTTGGGATCGAATTCCTGGTCGCGTTGTCGATCGGTTCGGTTTCCCTATTCGCCGACAGCGTGGACTTTCTCGAGGACGCCTCGATCAACTTGCTGATTGCCGTGGCCTTGGGCTGGAGCGAGCGCAATCGAGCCCGTGTCGGAATGGCGCTCGCCGGCATTCTCCTGATCCCAGGGCTCGCCACCGTCTGGACCGCATGGGAGAAGTTCATGACTCCTGTCGCACCGGACCCACTGCCGCTGACTCTGACGGGCCTAGGCGCTCTTGTCGTGAACCTCTCCTGTGCTCTGATGCTTACCCGCTATCGTCATCATAGTGGCAGCCTGACCCGAGCTGCATTCCTCTCTGCCCGCAATGACGCATTGGCAAACATTGCCATCATAGCAGCCGGTCTGCTGACCGCTTTCGTGTGGCACTCCGCCTGGCCGGACCTGGTTGTCGGGCTTGCCATCACGGCAATGAATGCGGACGCCGCGATGGAGGTCTGGACGGCAGCTCGCAATGAATATCGCACCGCCCAACCATAGATCAGGAGTCCTCAGCAAGCATGACCCAATTGCTACAAGACAGGTGAATCGATGGAATCAGAATGGCAAGAACATAGTCGCTTCCCCTTCAGGGAGGTTCGATTGCAAACGATCATAGCGCTGATCAATAGGAACTGGCCGCTCTTGCTGGCTGCCCTGCTCACCGTTCTCGTGATCATCGCCTACAATGGGGCGAGTTGCTTGAAAAGCATCATCGCAAGCTGATGGAGAATATCCACTACGCGCTCGCCGCCGTCATCCTCCTTGCCGCATTCTATTTGATAGCCCTGCTCGTTCATACAATTTGGACCACGATGCAAGACGACGATTTTCAATGATCGAAGTCAGCTGGCAAAGGCAGAAGGACGTTCAGGGCTTGGCCGTCGCAAGCGATGAGCGATCCCGGATCAGAAATGGGCTGTACAAATAACTCAGACTCCCGGCCGTGGTGGCGGTAATATGGTCGGCATCCTTGTAGATCGGCAGACCGTCTCGAACCGCGTCACATTGGCCATTACTGCAGATCGTTGGAAGCGGGTCGACGATCGCGGCGCGATATTTGGCAGCAAGACGCGTCAGGATCGCACGCGAGAGTGCCTGCCGTTTCTCGACATAGTCCCATGGTGGGGCCACATCGGTCGACGCTCCCGCCATCATCGCTTTGGAAATAGCTTCCGGCATATAGTGCCCCATCTCTGGGACATCCATGACCAGGACGACCTTGGTACCCTGTCGCGTCAAGTCCGCCATCAGATCATCAAGCGTTTCGACGACTGAAGCAGACCTGTCTTCCAGCGGTGCCGGCACCGATGGGTCGAAATAAACGCCTTCATTCGGCAGTTCGGCATCGTGGACGTATTTGGGCCAGTAGGCGACCAGGAAGACGAGCGGAATGTGTCGGGATATGATCAGGTCCCGCACTGCGCGATTGAAATCGCCACAACGCTTAGTGTCACCACGAGGTGTGAGCTGAACGCCCGGCAGAGGCGGGCAAGAAGAATGTCCGGCAAAGAGGCCCGCAATACCGGTTTGCATGGCTGCGGCATCGATAGCCGGAGCCATCGCCCCAGAGTGAGAGTCTCCCCATACAAGGAAGGCAGGATTGTTTGATCCTTCGACGCCGAGCGGGCAGAGTTTGCCTGCACGTATGTCCGTCAGCGTCGGCCCCGTCCTGTCGGAATCGGCGAAGCATGGAGGCACGCTGAAGCGGCTTTCGTCATAGGTCGCGGCGTAGACCTTCTGCACATCGGCGGGCAGTCGGCTCGGCACGCCGTCGTGATGAGCAACGTAGTTACCCAACCCAACCACTGCGATCACCATCATTGCCGCCCCGGCAAATAGCGGCCTGCGTCTCACCGAGCTGCCACGGCCACGGAAGGGCTGTTCGATGAACCGCCACGAAACGGCGGCAATGATGAAAGAAACCACGACGATCAGGCCGCCGTGAAACAGGGATAACTCGCGGCCGGCCATCACCCGGCTGAACACGATGATGGGCCAGTGCCAAAGATAGAGGGAATAGGAGATCAGGCCCACAAACACCATTGGTCTTGATCGGAGGCAGCGGCTGGCAGGCCCTTGTTCGTCGCCCGCATAGATTACAAGCGCAGCACCAAGGCATGGGAGTAGAGCAGCCGGGCCGGGAAAGAGAGTGCGTTCGCTAAATCCGAACACCGCGACGGCAATCAGAAAAATGCCGCCCGCTGCAAGGCTTGCCCGTATGATCGGCCGTTGCAGCACAGGAATCACATTGAAGGCCAGCAATGCGCCAATGAGCAGCTCCCAGGCGCGGAACTGCAGCAGATAGAATACCTCAACCGGAGAATGGAAGACGACCCATGCACTCGCTACGAACGAGGCGGTCAGCAAGCCGATCAAGATGGACACCGTCAATCGCGGCGCAAACCGGCTGATCGTCGCCAGCAGCAATGGAAACAGAATGTAGAATTGCTCCTCGACCGCCAGCGACCAAGTATGCACCAGCGGCTTCATCTGCGCCCCGATGTCGAAGTAGCCACTCTCCTTCTCGAACTGGATGTTCGATGTGAACAAAGCTGCGGCCTTCAGGCTACGCGCGAAATATTCCAGTTCGGCCGGCATCAGCAGGAACCATGCGGCCACGCAAGAAGCCGCAAGTACCGCAAAAAGAGCAGGAAATATCCGCCGCACGCGGCGTTCGTAGAAGCGAACCAGGCTGAAATTGCCATGGGCGATGTCAGCTGAGATCAGCGACGCCATGAGGAAACCGGAGATGACTAAGAACACGTCGACACCGATAAAGCCGCCGCCAAAACCCGGAATGCCGGCGTGATACAACACGACCGGAATAATTGCCAAGGCACGCAGTCCGTCAATATCCGCACGATACGTGAGCCCAGCTGGTCCTTGGCCGTGAACTGGCGCTTGGACGGATGGACGCCTCAAAACGAGATTCAAACGTATTCTCCGAATTTGCTAGTGGTACGTGCTTATGACTGCGGTATGGCTTGAACATGGCTGATACCATGGAGTCCTTACAGTGGAAAACAGAGGTGAAGAGGGCGAAAAGCATCCAACTTATCAGATGCTACTCCTAAAGAGCGATATCCAGCTCTTAACTGATCGCGGGAAGCTAGCATCCGTCCTGATATCTAGCCGCTCCATGATTCTTCAGTGAGACATGTGTCACTTTCCATTTAATTTGGGTCATCCTCACTTTGTGGGAGATCGGCCATTTTGATCGGCATCATCCGTGCCCTAAGAAGTTCAGGGCCTGCTCTGCCGTACATCGCGCGCTTGATGGTTTTCAGGCGGTTGATCTGACCTTCAGCCTGACCATTGCTCCAGGGCTGGTCAATGGCGTTGCGGACAGCGTCGATGTCTCGGCGCAGAACACGAAAAAAGCGGGACAAGGCGGCGAGGCCGGATTGAATGGCATCATCGATCCGTTCTGCGAGTTTCATCGAATCTCGGCTACAAAATAGACCGCGAAACCGCGTGGCAAAGCTGCGCGAAACAGCAAACGCTTTTGATCCATGCTTGAGGGCATCGACTTTCCGCGCCTGATTGATTGTCAGCGCACCGCGCGGCTTTATGCAAAGAGTAGCGGCAATAACCGGTGAGATCAAATGACCGGTTTGCGGATCACGCACATGCGCATTGTTAGAAGTCTCGGCGGCGACAGTCGTTGGAGCTGGTCCCACATGATCTTTTCCCGTCTTCTCTGCTCGGCGCCACGTTGCCAGGAGGCGTTCAAGATTGGAGAAGCTGCCGGTGTATCCGCAGTGCTTGATGTCGTGAAACAGATGCCGCCCGCGGCGATTTCCATCCTTCCAACACTCGACGGGAAACGCTTCAAAATATAGAGGAGATGTCGGGTGCACCGCGCCCCTACGTCGATCGGGTGCCCGGCGAAGCTGATTGCGCGCCATCGCTTCTTGGCCCTGATCGTGTGATCTTCTATCGTCTTCAGAAATCTCAATATCATCGTCGGGCAGTAATGCTCTGCCGGTAGAGCGGCCGGAAAGACTCATCTCCTCCTCGATAGCGAGCCGCAAATTTTGAATGAGATGGAAGCGATCCGCCACCTGCGATGCTTGCGGCGCCCCTTCACGAGCAGCCTGTGCATAAATCCCGCATCGATCTCGGCTGACGACCTCGATAGAGGGGTGTCGCTTCAACCATTGTGCCACACTTACCACGCTCCGGTCTTCGAGAATGTCTACAACCTCTCGACGCTCAAGATCGACCATGATCGTGCCATATCGCCACGATTTCCTCCAACTCCAGTCATCAATGCCAACGATCCGAGCCGGGGCTTCATTGTCGGTAGGTGCAGCATTGCGCTTCAAGTGCCGGATGATCGTGTCGTCGCTGATCGACATCCCGAGCCGCTCCGGGAGGCCCGCCCGCATTGTGGCCAAGCAGGGCGACTATTTCGGCGACCCTACTTGTGCGGCGAGCATAAGGGGAAGCAACCACTGGGACCCGGTCAGTGAACGTTTGCCGTCTGCACCGCCGATATGTGCAACGCCGGCGGCTCAACTGAAGCTTCACCGTCACGGCATCACCTTGGATCGGTAGATCTTGAAGACTGCGGTACGATCAACCGTGCCGATTTCTGCTCTGATGTTGGCAATCCGGGCATATGCTGGACGTTGGCCCGCAAGCAGACACAACCCATTTGCCTTCATCGCTAAATACGACGCTCTGCACTTTAATACCCGGACCGGGCGACCATTTCGATTTCGTTCGCATGCCAGCACATACCGGCGTCCTTGCTAACGGTCTGTCAACCACACAAAGTGAGGATGACCCCCATTAATGTCGTGTACCGTGGTTTCTTCGAAGCGGAAATGCTCTATCTCTTTGTTTTTACGCAATTCCGGACGCAAAACTCCTGCGCATTTTACTGGAATTGGTCTTAGAGGAAATAAGCGATGAATATCGGAGAGGCTTCAGAACGGTCCGGCCTGCCTTCGAAGACCATCCGCTACTACGAAGACATCGGCCTAATCCGCCCCGACCGGAGCGGAAACGGCTACCGGGATTATGCGGCCTCGGACGTGCACAAGCTGCGTTTTTTGCAGCGCTCGCGCGGCCTCGGCTTTTCGGTGGAGGAATGCCGCCAGCTGCTCGCGCTCTACGAGGACAAGAGCCGGGCGAGCGCCGACGTCAAGGGGATCGCCGAGGCAAAGCTTTCGGAAATCGATCGGAAGATCCGCGAGCTGACGGAGCTGCGGCATACGCTCGAACATCTCGTCCATGCCTGCCACGGCAATGATCGTCCTGACTGTCCGATCCTGGAAGAACTTTCGGACACCGCCACTTGACGCTGTCACGACTCCCCTGGTTATCGAGGAGCATTTCTCGCGCGCATGCAAGGAAAGCGGTAGCTCCTCGAGGGGCGTATCAGCGATCGAGAAATCATGTCGAAGCGCGCTTTCGAGAGTGAAAGATAGGCTTCAAGTCTCCAGTAAATCGACATGGTGATGAATATTGACAATATGTGCTACGCTGCCACGTTGGAAGAAGAACGGAAGGGTCGAGGTGATGGCATCAGGTAGCATCCATGTGAAGGTCAGCGGCGCGCTGCAAGATCATATTCAGCAGCAGATCGGCGACGACGGCCTCTACGAAAACGCAAGCGAATATATCCGTGCGTTGATCCGGCGCGATTTACAGACCCGTGACGAGGCATGGGATGCCCTGCAAAAGGAACTCGCCCCCGCGATGCGAGCCGCTGACAGTGAATTTGTCGCTATCAGCGCCGAGGATGTTATCCGTCGCAACAAGCGCCGCTAGCCATGGTGACTTATCGATTTTATCCCCGCGCCGATGCAGCGCAGGACAAGATGTGGCGCGACACATTTGAGGCGTGGGGCGAAAAGCAGGCGGACGCCTATATCCTTGGTTTGCACGGTCATTTGCAGCGGCTGTGCGAGGATCGAATGATATGGCGACAGCTTCCGCAGCGCCTAACGGTTCCGGCAGATATCAGGCAGAAGGCTTACTTCGACCGCTACGAGCATCACTATGTCTTCTTCCGCGAACTCGATAACGGCGATATCGGCATAATGAGTATTCCTCACGAACGGATGGATTTAGCCGTTCGGCTAAGAGAAGACTTGGCAGCTCTCTCATCCAGAGAGCCCTCTTAGAAGTATTCGACAGGCTGCATGCATCGGATCGGAATGTTCGCAAACTGAAAGTTGGACGTCCGTCCTTTTCTTCTGCTCCATTGCCCACGTAAAAGAGGTTCGCCGGGGGAAACCGCCTACCGCCCCGAGACGTCGACTTCCTCTTCCTGCTCATCCTCGACGGTGGTCTCGTCCAGCCGGTGCTTGATCGCCAGCGCATAGATGACATCGAGGATATTGCGGTCTTTCAGATGGGGATCGGTCAGCGCCAGCAGCGAGGCGCGAACGATTTTCTTGCTGGAGGCTTTCGGACAGCGCCTACGGACGAAATCGTAAAGCGCATCGCCCACCAGACCGTCCATGGCGCCGTCCACGAGAGCCTCGTAGACCCGCTTCTTTTCTTTCATTGTATGTATTCCCCTGCAAATCAGCGGGGCACATACTCTGTCATGCAATTGTCATAAACAACCGCCGGAAACCATGTGCCGACAATTGAACGGCTGTGCAACCGTGGAAAACAGTAATCTGGCGGAGCCACTTCCTTTCAACGCCGCGCTCGTCCGATCTCTTCGACGTGACACCAGACCGCCAATAGCGGAGTTGTGGTACAACGCATGGCAAAGGACTGTCCCGCTTCGGCCGCGAAGACGCCACCTGTTCCGGTCGCAAACCAGCTCTCCCCGGCAATCGAAAGTTCGCAGGGTGACAGCAACAGGAAAGCCCGCGAAAACCGCTGCACGTGATCGGGGAAACGGCTGTACGGCTCCATATAGGTAAGGCCAATGCGGATATCCGTCCGGTCTTCCAGTCCACCGGGTCCGACGATCACACTGTGGGCATGAGCTGTCTCGAAGTTCAGGCTGGCAAATGGTCCGCTTCTGCCTCTGATCCACACAAGCGAGTGAGCGAGACGCCGAACGCACTGCGCCACCTCGGCGCAAATACCTCTGGTCGCGATTGCGTTTTGGAGGGCCGCCTCGAGGCCTGAAGGGGTACCGTTATCCTGAAGCTGCTTGTGGCTTAGCGTTCCCGTGCGTTCAAGCTTTTGGAAAACCTTTCCGGCGACAAAACTCGCCATCGTTGAGGCCGACGGATGCAGCATCGCGCGAGCCAGCAAGTTCAGGAAGTTTTCGAGCTCCGCCGGACGATCCGCGGCGCTCCGCTCGCGAAGCCTGCGTTTTACCGGTTCCTTCTCGTCGGTGATGAGGAGATCTGCTTCTTGTTTGGTGGTTCTGCCCATTACCTTCTCCGTGCAGGCTCTTCCCTACAGTGCCCGGACCAGCGACAGCAAGGTTTCTGATTGATCAGACGTCAAAAAGCTCGTCCTGAGCGGCGAGTTCCTCGACCCGCCGCGCCAGATGCAGGAGAATGGAAAAGCGGCCTGAGACCGTCGTTGTCGGGTCATTCGGGATGCCCCCCGCTGCGAGAATTGAGCGGAGGGCACGGGTGGAAGCGGAGCATTCATCTGGATTGAGATGACAGAACCGCATCCCCGCACCGTCGGGATCGCTGCCTTTTGCACTTTGCCGGCTGCCCAGGCGCTACCCGCGAAGCCGGCCTATCAGGTTCAGTTCACCAGATTCAGTCGGCGAGCCGCAGCTTCAGCGCCGCCACACCGACGGCCAGGTTGACGCCGACATCGCCTTCAAGCGAAACCGGCTGCAGCGAGACGGTCTTGCTCGTTCCGCCCACCAGCACATTGGCGCCGCCGCCGATGCCGACGCTGGCATCGGCGGTGACACCGGCATAATTGCCCTGCAGGCCGGCAACCGGTTCACGCGTGGCGTTAAAGACGAGCCAGACCATCCGGCCCTCTTCGACGGTACCGACATCAAGACCGAAATCGGTGATCGTGCCGACATAGTGCTGGCTGACATCACCGGCCGCGTTCGGCGTGTAGGTGCAGTCGACGTCCTGCTTGGATCCGACGATGACACCGATGCCCTTGGAAACGTCGCAATCCAGCTTGCCGACATCGGCCTGGGCGGCGTTTGCAACGACAGGGGCGGCCAGCATGCCGGCTGCGAAGAGGGAAAGAAGAATGGTTTTCATGATGGATCCTATTCGGGTTTGGAAGTCGCTATCAGCAATGCCCTCGCCTGAGAGAACCGCGGATGCTGCCTGACATCGTCGACGAGGGCTCGCCGATCGACGAAGAGAATAGGGGTGCGGCCCAACGGCGTGAAATCACGCGCTGGTTTAGGCGGGCCAATACGTAAGTTTAGTTCCGCCTGGTTCGGGATGGGCGTATCTTCCACTCTATCGCCTGACACCTCCTCCTGACAGGCGATAGAAATCTCGGTTAGGGCTTCCCGGTGTCCCTCCCCTCCGCCCGAAGCCACGGATTGCCCGAGGATCCGCAAATGGCCGCCTTCCTTTATGGAGGCGGCCTCTTTTTCCAGCATACAAGATCACCCATCGTAGCCGAAGCAGCGTGCGGCTTAAGGCTACGGGCCTGACTACACAGGTCCGGGCCGCCCCGGAAGCAGCCTAGACGTAGGTATGATTCAGCAATGCGGCATGCGCGACTAACGTCTCGAGCATCCGGGACGAAGCCCGGTTCGATCATCAGAGAGACGAGGTGCCGTCATGTATCAGGATTCGATTGATCATTTTGCCCAGTCCGGCGAAGAGAAAGCCGAAGAGGTCCGTAGCCACTTTCCTGCCTTCCTGATCGGGGCGGCGATGGCCGGCGCCTATATCGGTTTCGGCGATATCATCATGTTCACCGCCGGCGCGCATGCCGATCCGGCCTGGGCGCATCTCGTCATGGGGATCGTCTTCTCGTCCGCCCTGACAATCGTCGTCTTTGCCGGCAGCGAGCTCTTCACGGGAACGGCGATGTATATGCCGCTTGCCGTGCTGACCCGGCGCAGCCGTATTTCGGATATGCTGCTCGTCTGGGCAAGTGCCTGGATCGGCAACCTGATCGGCGCGGTAGTTCTCGCCGGCCTTTTCCACCTGGCTGGCGGCGGCGTGCTTCTGGGCGATGGAAGCCAGGCGTTCTTTTCCGTTGTTTCCGCCAAGATGTCGGCTGGATCACTGGAACTTCTCGCCCGCGGCATTCTCTGCAACTGGCTTGTCTGCCTCGCCATCTGGATGGCGGGGCGCACGGAAAATGCCGCCGCCAAGATCATGCTGATCTTCTGGCCGATCACCATTTTCGTCGCCGCCGGTTATGAACACAGCGTCGCCAACATGTTCACCTTCTCGATGGCGCTGATGGGCGAGCATCCGGCCAACATCACGCTTGCCGCAGCAATCCACAATCTCGTCTGGGTGACGATCGGCAACCTCATCGGCGGCGCGATTTTCATGGCGCTTGGCTACTGGCTGCAGTTTTATGGCAGCGGCCACGTCTCCTTCTCGCCGGCCCCGGTTCGTGTCCGCGCAAAGATCTCCACCGACCGCAATGAGAAATGAGGCATCTCATGACCGATCCGATCACCATCACCAGCCTCAGCCCGTTACAGCCGTCCCCTTTGCCGGACACTCCGGTCGCGCCGGTCGGATCTCCGCCCGCGACAGTGATTTCGCTGAGACGCCTTGCCATTCCGCTTCTCGCCATTGCCCTTGTCAGTGGCGGGGTGGCCGTGGCAACCGTCGATTGGAACCGGTGGGTGGCAGGTACGGCATCGCAATCAACCGACGACGCCGTCGTCAGCGCCGACGTCTCCACCTTGAGCGCCCAGATCAGCGGCATCGTCCGCAGCACGCCGGTTACCGACTATCAGAAGGTGACGAAAGGTCAGCTGCTCGCCGAGATCGACCCGCGTGAATATGATGCGGCGGTCGAGGGTGCCAAAGCCAATCTTGCCGCGGCAAACGCGTCGCTCGCCAATCTGGCGAACCAGATCGAGCTACAAAGGGCTGTCGTACAGGTGGCCGAGGCCCAGAACGCATCGGCTGAGGCGCAGCAGACGCAAACGGAGCAGGAGTTCCACCGCCAGACAAGCCTTGGCGGAGCGACCTCGCAGCAGCTGTTGCAGCAGGCACAAGCCGCCTATCTGCAAGCCCAGGCCTCTGTGAAATCGACAGCCGCTTCGATCGAGCAGCAGAAGGCGCAGCTTAATGTGTTGAACGGGCAATATCCGCTGCTGCGCTCGCAGGTCAACGCCGCGCAGGCCTCGCTTGACACAGCTCTCATTCATCAGGGCTATGCGCGGATCTACGCGCCTTTCGATGGCGTCATTGGCCGCAGGCTCGTCCACGAAGGTGACCTGGTGGCCGCCGGAACGAGCGTTATTTCGGAGGTTCCGCTTCCGAGCGTCTATGTGACCGCAAATTTCAAGGAAACGCAGCTTTCCCGCATGACCCCAGGCCGGACGGCAGACGTTACCATCGACACCTTCCCCGGCCAGATACTTCACGGTAAGGTCATCGGCCTGTCTCCGGCCAGCGGCTCGATCTTTGCGCTGCTGCCGCCCGACAACGCGACCGGAAACTATACGAAGGTCGTCCAGCGCATCCCGGTCAAGATTGTCTTCGATCCCGGCCAGCCGCTGCTGGACCGGCTCAAGCCCGGAATGTCTGCCGTCGTCACGGTCGATACGAAGCCGGACCAAGAGCAATGAGCGCGGCACCGCGCGCCTTTGGTCCGCTGACCAGCGGCACGACGACCAGCCATCCTATTCTCATCGTCGCGGCCCTGCTGCTCGCCTCCTTCGTGGTCGGCTTCGACACCCGCGTTTTCGCCGTCGGACTGCCGGATATCCGCGGCGCGTATTCGCTTGGTTTCGACGAAGCCTCATGGCTCAGCACCGTCGCCAACGCGCCGCAGATCTTGATCTCGTCTGCCGTGGCCTGGCTTGCGACCGTCTTCGGCGTGCGGCGGGTCATGATCCCGACGACATTGGTCTATGCCTGCATTTCGCTGGTTATTCCCTTGGTCCATGATAGCGCCCTGCTTTTTGCGCTGCATGCGGCAAGAGCCCTGCTGCTAGGCGTCTTCATACCCGCAACGATCATGGTGATCTTCCGCAATCTGGATATGAAATACTGGCTGATCGGCCTTTCGATCTACGCGCTTCGCGTGCCGCTGTCACAGAATCTGGGCTTCGTGCTGGTCGGCCTCTACGACGATTATCTCGGCTGGCAGTGGGTCTATTGGCAGGATGTGATCGTCACGCCGATCATCGCCCTTCTCCTCATCATCGGTGCTCCCAAAGAAGAGATCAATTCAAACCTGCTCAAGCATGCCGACTGGGGCGGCATGATGCTACTCGGATGCTCGATGACGATGATTTATGTTGGTCTCGATCAGGGCAACAGGCTGGACTGGTTCAATTCCGGCATCGTCACTTCGTTGCTGGCAGGCGGCACGATTCTCTTCATCGGCTTCCTCATCAATGAGAGTGTCGTCGCCAATCCCTGGGCGCATGCGAGCGTGATCCTGTCGCGCAACATCGGCATCGGCTATGCGATCATCATCGCCTTTACCTTTGCCAGTTCCGGCGCCTCGATTTCCATTCCGGGCTTCCTGCAGACGGTCGTCGGTTTGCGGCCGATCGCCATCTCCGAACTCTATATCTTCGGCGCCGTCATCCCGGTCTTTCTGTTCATTGCCTTTGCGATCTTCCTGCTGCGCCGGATCGATGCGCGGCTCTGCATGATGATGGGATTGGCGGCGATGGCGCTCGGCTCTCTCTGGGGATCGAACCTCTCCATTACATGGGCGCCCTTTAACTTCCTGCCGGTCGTGCTCCTCCATACGGCGGGGCAATCCTTCGCCTTCTTCGCGACCGTCGTCTATCTGATCGCCAATTCCGACCCGAAACGTTCGACGGCGGTGTCTGCCTATATCCAGGTTATCCGGCTCGGTAGTGTCGAACTAGCTCTGAGCCTCTTGAACACCTGGCTTCGGCAACGCGAGCAGTACCATTCCAATATCCTGACCGGGCCGATCTCGGGATCGTCAAGCAACCTCCACAGCGTGTTGGCAAAGCTGGAGACGCTGTTCGGGACAAGCCATCGCGGTAGTCTCGAAGCCCTCTCGGCAGTTGCGGCTGATATCCATGCGCAGGCCAGCGTGCTTGCCTATGCTGATATCTTCGTCCTGTCCTTCTGTTCTGCGATCGCCGGCCTTGCGCTTGTGGCCTGCATGGGCGCCATGCCCGTCGGACCGCTGCATCCTGATTTCCGCAAGAACCCGCCGGCCGCCGACGCACATCCGGCCTCAGCCGGCTGACCGGGCGACACTCGATATTCCTTCGAATAACCCTTGGTGCATCGATCGCGGCATGGGCGGATTCCGATCTTCGATGCTGTGGCGCGCTGCAGCGGATAGAGAGATTCCCGTTCGGGTCTTGCGTGCTTTCTACACGAAGTTCAACGTCAATCCGGTGTGGATGATGACCGGTGAAGGCAGCCCTTAAAATCGGGACGCAGTCGATCTGTATCACGGCGTCACGAGCCAAGTTGATGCCTTTATCGTGCGGGAAAACTGTCAGGTGGAACCGGACAAGCGCCTGAAGCTCATCCGATTCCTGATCGATTACGCCGAACAGCACGGCGAATTCACAGAGGAAATTGCAGAGAAATATCTGAGGTCAGCGATATGAGTAAGTCGAGCTTTGAGCAGAAAATCGAACAGGGTTTTTACACGATCGGCCGCCAACGCGATCAACTGGCATCCGAAAAGCGGAAGTTGCCAAGGCAGTTGCGCTATGCCCAGCATTCGGCCCGGCTCGCGAGCCTTTCAAAGCAATACGATTTCGGGATGGTCTTCTTTGCTGCAATGGGAGCCCGCTCATCTTGTTTGATGCAAACAGCGGCTCCGAAGCTTGGTTGACCCGCGCTGAGCCTGCCCCTCATGCTGTTCGCTTGCGGCAGTGCATTGCGTGGCCGGAAGATGGTCAGCCGGATCAGAAGCTTCCATAGCCGTTTCGGTAGCTGGCAGTTCTGACGGCAGTTATTAAACCCACTTTGATGGGTTGAATAATTTCTAAAAATGCATTATTTGAACCATTAAAAGGGTCAATTAATGCGCCTGACGCTCCAAACCCATTTTAATGGCGAGTGGCACTACGCCGCCACGCTAGAACTCAAGGACGACGCGGCCGGCTTCCAGGGCGCGTCGATCGTCGATTACGATCTCGACTATTTCGTCACCGTGGCGTCGGCGGAATTCGCAGCCGGAAAAACGGTCCGCGACCATCGCGCGTTGTCCGTCCGTTATCCCGTTGATCTCGAAAATCGATATAGCAGCAGCTGGCCGCCCTTCCTCTTGGATCTTATGCCCCAGGGGCATGCAAGGCGAAAGCTTGCCGAGCATCTCCGCCTTGCTGAAGGCTCGCGCGTTTCCGATCTGCCGCTGCTTCTACGATCGGCAACGGGCGGCATAGGCAACATCCGCATCAAAGAAGCGGCGGACGCCGAAGCAGAACGGCTGCGCGGTGTTGAGCGCCAAGGGGTGACAGAAGCGGAAATCCTTGAACGCTCAGATCGCTTCATGGAAGTCGCCGATCGCTTTGGAATGCTTGCCTCCGGCTCCAGTGGCCTGCAAGGCGAATGGCCGAAGGTCTCTATGACGCAGGCGAATGACGGGCTCTTTTATCCCGACAGCTTCGTGGCCGACGATGAGGCCATGCGCCACGTCATCGTCAAGCTTGTCCGCAGCAACGAGCCTGTAGACCGCCTGATTCTCGAAGGTGAAGCCCTTTATTCACGGATCGCCCAAGAGATCGGTCTGAATGTCAGCGAACCATCGACCTATGCCGAAGGCGTCCTGATCATTCCCCGTTTCGATCGGAAGAAGAAAGAAGGCGGCGGAACCGTACGGCTGGGCCAGGAAAGCCTGGTGTCAGCGATCGGCGTTGCCGATTTCGGTCATGTCGGCACGCATGAGGCCTATATCGACGTTCTGCGCCAATATTCGGCCAATCCTTTCTCGGACATCGTCGAATACCTGAAGCGCGACATCGCCAACCTGGCGCTCGGCAATCCCGACAATCACGGCCGGAATTCCGCACTCAGCAAGCACCAGAACGGCACGATCCGCCTGTCTGCGCTCTTTGATTTCGCACCAATGCGGCTCGCCAAGGAGGGGATCGTTCGCTCCACCCGATGGGCCATGATGCGTGACGGCGGTCGCGATCATCTTCCCGATTGGAAGCGTATTTGTGCCGAACTGATGCTCGATCCTGCAGAGCATAAAGCGCTCGCGGCTGCGCTTTCCGAGTTTGCCGAACATCTGCGCCTGTCGCCGGCCATGGCGAAGAATATGGCTGCGGCCCCGCAGGTTCTGGAGCGTGCAATGGGGCGCTGCATTGAGATAGCAGACAGCGTTCTGGCGGCGTGCCACTGATGACAAAGGACCGCTAGATGGCTCGATGGAAGAAACCGACGAAAGAGGAGATTCTGGAAAATCGGCGAACACTGGCGGAACGTGCTCGAACTGGGGACCTGAGGCTGCCCGGTGCTGTGTCGGAGATCCGTAAAGGGTTCGGCATGACGCAGGAGGAGTTTGCCAAGACGCTGTCGCTTACTAGGCGACAAGTTGCGGAGATCGAAGCCGGCACCGCGAACCCAACGCTCGAAACATTGGAAAAGATAGGTCGATTATTCGGATTCCGAGTTGGTTTTGTGGCCAAATAGCTCTGCGTGGCGTGAAACGCGGGCAACACAGACATTGGATATTCGGATTTTCAAGAGTCTGTATTGTGGGCACCAGACGAGAATTTATAGCGCAGTTTTTCATTCAGACAACAGGACTGAAAGACAGTTAAATGCCAAATGTCGGCCAAAAATTTCTCGAAGATTTCGATCTCCTAATGAAATCAGGTGTCATCGGTCTTTTTGATCATTTCGAAATAGTCGAGATCGTTCGCTACCAAGACGGGAATGCTACACCTGTCAATGTCATGACAATAGCCGTAGCTCTTGAGAACGGGACGGGCCAGAAAACAGAGAAGCTGAACCAGGCCCGTATCCGGCTGGGTGCGGCGAAGGAACACTCCTTTGGTGTTTTCAAGTCTACGGCGAGTGCGGATGCGCTTAGAGAGGCGCTGCAGAACTATTTCACGACCAGAAGCTGGAGCCCAAATGGTGCCGCGTCGTCATCATCGGATGCGCATGGCCGTTCCTGATATCGCCGTCCCCGCCCGGGCGATGGATGGCGAAGTCGGACGGCTGCGCCATAGCGATCAGCGAGACCGGCGGCGAAGACTCGAGTCAGCGCCAGGCGCTGCTCCGCATTGAGCTCATGCGGAAGCGCGATCTCGAATTCCCGGGCGACACGCGCGTCGCCGCGCTTCTTCGCCCAATCGGCCGATACGCCGGCCGGAAGCACGATCTCCGCATGCTCGACACCCTGCCGGTTGGAAAAGTCGTGCACCAGCCCATCGCGTCCGTTCTTGAGGCGCACGGCGGCACTGTAGGCAGCCGAGGCGAAGGCGCTGCGGCCGCCCCTGCGGGCGATCGGCTTCATGCTCATGTGGTAGATCACCATAGCCCTCCCCTTGTCTTGCGGGACGTCGACCTGCGCGCTGAGTTGCGCAACAACTCGTAAGTGCCGCGCCAGCCTCGATTTCCCCTGCTAAGATTGCGACTGACCCTTTGGCCTTGCGAGGCGGACAAGATCATCTGCCGTCTCGACCAGATGCGTCGGAGAAGCGGCTTCGAGCGCCTCGCGCCGGGCGTATCCCCAGGTCACCGCCGCTGAAGCCACACCCTGGCTGGCCGCTGCCTCGACGTCTCTCACCTCGTCGCCAACGACGATGGCCTCGGCTGGCGGTCGGCCGGTCGCTCGCAACACACGTCTGATCCGTTTGCCCTTGCCGAAGAGAGAGGCACCGCATTCGAAATGCGTGAACAGGCCGGCCGACGGACCGAGGGCGCGCTCAATGTTGACGCGACTGTTCGAGCTGACGATCGCGAGCGAGACACCCTGCGCGGCGAGTTCCGAAAGGAGTTTCTCCGTGCTCGGGAAGAGCTCGACTGTTGCCGTGCCGGCGAGTTTGCGCATGTCCTGCGCGATGAAGGGTAGCCGCCAACCTGGGATCTCCAGCCATTTGAGGATTTCGCGATTGGAAAGACCGCGAAGATAATCGATCTCGGAATCGGTGGGCTTCCTGAACCGGTGACGATCGGCCATCTGCCGGAGCGCGCCGACCATCCAGGCGCCGCTGTCGGCCAGCGTGCCGTCAAAGTCAAAAAGAAAAAGCTGGTAGGTCGAGGCGATCATGAGTCGCTGAGTAACAGGTCCGAGCCTGCGGATCGAGAGGGCCAATCTCGACCCATTGTCACGGTAGCCCGTCGGACAGATCGAAGACAGTGGCGTTGTCCTTTACCTCGCCCAGTCCGTTGTAGGACGCATGACGCAGGCTCCCGTCATGCGTCCAGCCGCCAAACTCGATCTCGGCAATCAACGTCGGCTCGGCGAAGACCAGGTTCTTTCCCTTGAGCGAGACCGCCGGCGTCTTCGTCTTCAATGTGTCGAATAGGCGCAGAGAGCCGGTGCGAATGCTTTTCGCGCCGGTCCTTCTGCGTGCCGCCAGCTACCCGGATGCGGAGGCGTATACCTATGGGGAACGGCGACTAGACCTGCGTATAGATGCGCCGATGCCCGCCCGGACGTAGCCTTGTCCCATAGAATTGATTGACAGAACACAGAAGCGCCGGCCGGCCTGCCGATAATCAGCAGCCTGACCCCTGGCCTCAGCACCATTGTCAATTCAGGAGACAGGTACAGAGGCCACCCAATGCCGGTGGCAGTGCAGCATAATTCAACCGTTAATCTATGGAGCCGGCAGTGACATCCATCCGCATCGTGACTGAACCTCGTCGCCGGAAACCGGCGATCCTTGCTGCTGCCGCCATTCTCGCCATTGCGGGCGGATCGGCCGCAGCCTTCTGGCTTGCAGGGACGGAGCCCACCATTGCCGCCCCGGAGCCCAGCTCGCTGGCCGTGCCGGTCGAGGTCGCCACCCCCACCGTTACCGACGTACCTGTCTATCTCGACGGTCTCGGCACGGTGCAGGCGAACTATACGGTCAATATCACGACACGTGTCGATGGCGAACTCCAGAGCGTGATGTTTGACGAGGGGCAGGCTGTCAAGAAGGGCGATGTGCTCGCCATCATCGACCCTCGCCCTTTCCAGGCCGCCGACGATCAGGCGGCCGCAAAGATCAAGCAGGACGAGGCCGATCTCGCCAACGCGCAATACCTGCTCGCCAAGGATCAGAAACTGTCCCAGCAGCAGATCGTCACCCAGGAAACCGTCGAGCAGCAGCAAAGCATGGTGGCAAGTGCACAGGCACAGCTCGCGCAGGATCAGGCGGCCAAGGAGGCCGCTGACGTCTCGCTCTCCTATACGCAAATCCGCTCGCCGATCGACGGGCGCACGGGTATCCGCCGGATCGATGCCGGCAACGAGGTCCACACGACCGATACGACGCCGATCGTCACCATTACCCAGACACAGCCGATCACGGTTGTCTCAACACTGCGCGAAGACGATCTTGATGCGGTGCGCGACGCGCTGAAGGCCGGCCCGGTCGAGGTGACGGCGATGTCGATGGACCAGTCGCAGCAGCTTGCGTCGGGCACGCTCTCGCTCATCGACAACGTCATCGATCAGGCAAGCGGCACGATCCGCATCAAATCGATCTTCCAAAACAAGGACGATGCCTTGTGGCCGGGCCAGTTCGTGACGCTGAGGGTCAAGCAACAAACACTCCAGAAGGCCGTGACCATTCCCTCCGCAGCACTTGAGCGCGGAGAAAACGGCTTCTTCGTCTACATTATCGATGCCGCCGGCACGGCTGCCGTGCGCAAGGTCATCCCCGACCCGATCGAGAACGGCCGCGCCGTCATCGAAAAGGGCCTTTCCGGCAACGAACAGGTCGTCACATCGGGCCAGTATCGCCTGGATGTCGGCACTCATGTCAGCATTCAACAGGCGGCCGCTACGCAAGCCGCCAGCAAGGAGTAGGCATGTCCATCTCCTCCTGGTTCATCGAGCGGCCGATCGCCGCCTCGCTAATGATGGCAGGCCTCTTCGGCATCGGCATCGTCGCCTACCCTCTCCTGCCGGTGGCACCCCTGCCGCAGGTCGATTTTCCGACGATCCAGGTCTCGACGCAGCTCCCCGGCGCCGATCCGAAAACCATGGCATCCGCGGTAACCCAGCCGCTGGAGCGGCAGTTCGGCCAGATCCCCGGCGTCACCCAGATGACCTCGACGAGCACACTCGGCTCGAGCGCGATCACCCTGCAATTCGATCTGTCGCGCGACGTCGATAGCGCCGGCCAGGACGTGCAGACCGCAATCAACGCAGCCGGAGGACAATTGCCGACGGACCTGCCTTCGCCGCCGACCTATCGCAAGGTCAATCCCGCCGATCCGCCGGTCATGGTTCTTGCGCTCACATCGGATACGCTGCCGCTGACGCAAGTCGACGATTTTGCCGAAAGCGTGCTCGCCCAGCATATCAGCCAGCTCGACGGCGTTTCGCAGGTTCTGATCTTCGGACAGCAGAAGCCGGCCGTGCGCCTGCAGATCGATCCCGGCAAGATCGCCGAGATGGGGCTTGCGCTGGAGGATATTCGCAGCGCCGTGACAAGCATCACCAGCAACGCGCCGAAAGGCAGCGTGCAGGGTGCGGAACACACCTATACGATCTACGACAATGACCAGCTCCTGAAGGCCGCCCCGTGGAACGATTCGATCGTCGCCTATCGCGACGGCGCGCCGGTGCGCATCAGCGATATCGGGCAGGCAATCGACGGACCGGAAAACGATCAGCTGGCCGCCTGGGCCGATGGCAAGCGGGCGATCCTCCTGCCGATCTTCAAGCTTCCAGGCGCGAATATCATCGATACGGTCGGCTCGATCCGCGCCGCCCTGCCGCAGTTGCAAGCCATCGCGCCGGCCGCCATCCACCTCTCCATCCTCAGCGACCGGACGACGACGATCCGCGCCTCGGTGGCAGATGTCGAAACGACGCTTATCATCACCATCGCCCTCGTCGTCATGGTGATCTTCATCTTCCTGCGCAATGTCTGGGTAACGGTGATCCCAAGCGTCACCGTGCCGCTGGCGCTTCTGGCCACATTGGCGCTGATGTATGTCGCGGGCTTCAGCCTCGACAACCTCTCGCTGATGGGCTTGAGCATCGCCGTCGGTTTCGTCGTCGACGATGCGATCGTCATGGTCGAGAACATCCATCGCCATATGGAGATGGACAAGACGCCGAAACAGGCGGCGATCGACGGCGCGCGCGAAATCGGCTTCACCATCATTTCTATCAGCATTTCGCTCGTCGCCGTCTTCATTCCGCTGCTCCTGATGGGCGGCATCGTCGGCCGGCTGTTCCGGGAGTTCGCAATCACCGTGACGATGACGATCGTCGTCTCGGCCCTCGTCTCGCTCACCATCACGCCGATGATGAGCTCCCGCTTCCTGAAGCCGGAAAAGGACGCCCGCCACGGCAGGCTTTACAATATGAGCGAGAAGGCGTTCGACGGGCTTCTTGCCGCCTATCGCCGCACGCTCGACATAGCGCTGCGCCATCACCGGCTGACGATGATGGCATTCCTCGCCTCGCTTGCGGCGACCGGCTTCCTGTTCGTCAGTATTCCCAAGGGCTTCTTCCCGACGCAGGATACGGGTCTCATCACCGGCATCCTCGAAGCCTCGCAGGATATTTCCTTCGCCGAAATGTCGCGCCACCAGCTCGAGGCAGGCAATATCGTTGCCAGCGATCCCGGGGTTGCGACCGTCGGCATGGCCGTCGGCGGTGGAGCGGGCCAGACCGTCAATAACGGCCGCATGTTCATCACACTGAAGCCTGAAGACCAGCGCGATGCCTCGGCAAGCGAGATCATAAACAGGCTTCGCCCGAAACTCGCGCAGATGCAGGGTGCAGAACTCTTCCTGCAGCCGGCGCAGGACATCAATGTCGGCGGACGGGCCTCGGCCACACAGTTCCAATATACCCTGCAGGACGGTGACGCCGGCGAGTTGGACGACTGGGCGGCCAAGCTGCTTGCCAAATTCAAGACGCTGCCGGAGCTGACGGATGTCGCCACCGACCAGCAGAATGGCGGCGCCACCGTGACGCTTACGATCGACCGCGACCAGGCATCTCGCTTCGGCATTGCGCCGCAGACGATCGACAACACGCTCTACGATGCCTTCGGCCAGCGCCAGGTCACCCAGTATTTTACCGACCTGAACAGCTACCACGTGGTTCTCGAACTCGCACCGCAGTTCCAGAAGTCGCCGCTTGCGATCAACGGTCTCTATATCAAATCGCCGCTGACTGGTGAGCAGGTTCCCTTGAACCAGCTCGTCAAGCAAACGACGGAGCCGACGGCCGTGCTTGCCGTCAACCACCAGAGCCAGTTCCCTGCAGTCACACTCTCTTTCAACCTCGCAAAGGGGACCGCACTCAGCCAGGCGGTCGCAGCAATCAGCAAGGCAGAGACCGATCTCGGCAAGCCGGCAACCGTGATCGGCACGTTCCAGGGCAATGCGCAAGCCTATCAGAGCTCACTCGCAAGCGAGCCGCTGCTGGTGCTCGCAGCCATTGCCGTGATCTATCTGATCCTCGGCGTGCTCTACGAGAGCTACTTCCACCCGCTGACGATCCTGTCGACGCTTCCCTCCGCCGGCCTCGGTGCTCTCGCCATGCTCTGGGCCTTCGGCTTCGACTTTACCGTCATTGCGCTGATCGGTGTGATCCTGCTGATCGGCATCGTCAAGAAGAACGGCATCATGATCGTCGACTTCGCCATCGCCGCCCAGCGTGAACAAGGACTGTCGCCGGAAGACGCAATCCGTCAGGCCTGTCTCCTGCGCTTCCGCCCGATCATCATGACGACATCGGCAGCACTTCTGGCCGGCCTGCCGCTGATGCTCGGCCACGGCACCGGCTCGGAGCTGCGCCAGCCGCTCGGCTATGCCATGGTCGGCGGCCTGCTCATCAGCCAGGTTATGACGCTCTACACCACCCCAGTCGTCTACCTCTACCTGGAAAAGCTGAGCGAATTCGTCAGCCGCAGACGGCACGCCACCACCGGCGCCCCAACCCAAGCCCCGGCGGAATAACCCTCCCAATCGACACGAAAGGATTAAAACCATGGAACCTCTTTCTAGACGTACGGTTCTAGCGCTTGGAGCAATGGGCGGCACGGCACTTGCGGCGGGTGCTGCGCACGCAGCGAGCTTCGGCAATCCCGATCAGCCGGCCGAGGGTGCGATCAACGCCAATCCTGCCGGGCTCTCCGATCCCGGCCCGAAGAACCCTGCCATCAACGATCAGTTTCCCTCGTTCGGCAATCCGCCGGCAACCGATGTCGGCGATATGCAGCTCTTCTGGGGATCGTTCAACAATGCCCCCAAGCGCATCCAGAACGGCGGCTGGGCACGGCAAGTGACTCAGGCCGACTTTGCAATTTCCGAAGCGGTCTCCGGCGTCAATATGCGCCTCGGCCCCGGCGGTATCCGCGAGATGCACTGGCACCGGGCTTCCGAATGGGCGATCATGACCAATGGCCGCTGCCGGGTGACTGTGCTTGATCCGCAGGGACGCGCCTATGTGCAGGACGTCGAGGCTGGCGATCTCTGGTATTTTCCGGCCGGTTTCCCGCATTCGCTGCAGGGCCTCGGACCAGAGGGCTGCGAATTCGTCCTCGTCTTCGATGAAGGCGACCAGTCCGAATACGGCACGCTGCTCCTGACTGACTGGCTGGCGCATACGTCGCCGGAGCTGCTTTCCAAGAACTTCGGCGTGCCGCAGGACACGTTCAAGAACATCCCGTTGCAGGACCTCTGGATCTTCCAGGGCAAGGAGCCGGGTCCGCTTTCGGCTGACCAGGAAGCCGTGGCTTCCGCTGGCCTGCCGCCTTACCCCTTCACCTACCGGCTGACGGCATCGGCACCGCTGAAGCAGAATGCATCGGGCACGATCCAGCTTGCCGACAGCAGCATCTTCAAGGTTTCCAAGACGATTGCCGCTGCGATCGAGACGATCAAGCCGGGCGGCGTGCGCGAAATGCACTGGCATCCGAATGCCGACGAATGGCAGTACTGGATCAAGGGCGAAGGCCGCATGACGGTGTTCGATGCCGGCCCGCGCAGCCAGACTGCCGATTTCCGGCCCGGCGATATCGGCTATGTCAAAAGGAGCCAGGGCCATATCATTGAGAATACCGGCAAGACCGACCTGCAATTCGTCGCCGTCTTCAAGGTCGCCGAATATCAGGAGGTCGGGCTCTCCTCGTGGCTCACGCATACGCCGCCGGCGCTTGTTGCCCAGCATCTCAATGTCAGCGTCCAGGATATTGCCAGGTTCCCTGCCGACCAGCCGGGGATCATGCCAAAGGGATGACCCTGGGGATCATGCCCAAAGGCTGATTCTTGCTATGAAGGTCCGAACGGCCACCTCCGCCATGGCGAATGGCGGGGGTTTAGGCATGATCCGGCAGGCACACATGCCGTTTCCGAAAAAATACGAAAAAACCTGCATTACCGCGGAATAAAATCTGCGATGCTTTCGTATACTCAATCATGGAACGGAAAGAACGCCCCTTCGATGTCATCGGTCAGCTTGCTGCACTTCGGCGCTACGCGCGCTCGCTGGTGCGCAATTCGGACGAGGCGGAGGATCTGGTGCACGATGCACTGGTTCGGGCCTTCGAGAAGCGCAAGAGCTTCCGCAGCGGCGGGAACCTGCGCACTTGGCTGCTTTCCATCCTGCACAACGCGCATATCGACCGGATGCGGCAGACCCGCTCGCTGACACGGCGCCATGATGAAGCGGCGATCGAGGCGGAACAGTCGCTGCCAGCCGGGCAGGAACATGCGGTGCGCCTGCAACAGGTGCGCAACGCCTTCTTCGACCTGCCGGAGGAACAGCGCGAGGCGCTGCATCTCGTGGCGATCGAGGACCTGTCCTATCAGGAAGCGGCCGATGCGCTCGGCATTCCGGTCGGCACGCTGATGTCGCGCATTTCCCGCGCCCGCGCCCAGCTGCGCGAGTTCGAGGAAAAGACGCCGCGCATCGCACATCTGAGATTAATTGGAGGGAACGGCAATGAAGGCGATTGATCCAATCATCGATGCCGATCTCGACGCCTATGTGGACGGCGAGCTCGATGTCGCGCGGCGCATTCAGGTGGAATCCTATCTGTCCGAGAACCCGGCGATTGCCGCAAAGGTCATGGCCGATCTCAGCATGAAGGGCGAATTGCGCCTGGCGCTCGCCGGCGAAAGCGCCTTCGGCCACCCCGAGACGCGCGATGCTGCCCGCAGGCTGGAACGCGGCCTTTCCTATGGCCGCATCCTACATTCGCTGCAGCGCATCGCTGCTGTTGGTGTTCTCCTGGCCGCCGGCTGGGTGGCGCATAATTCCTTCGGCGCCTTCACGGCAACGGAAGTCGTCGCTTCGGTTCCTACACCAGCCTATGTCGAGGATGCGGTGCGCGCCTATCGCACGGCAGCACTTCGCGAAACCATCCCGTCGCAGACGGCTCAGGCCTACAGCGCCGACGATATTCGCGCTGCGACCGCAATCGTGATGCCCGAATTGCCGAAGGGCTGGAAGGTCGCCGATGTGCAGGTCTTCCCGTCGGAATTCGGTCCGAGCGTCGAAATGGCAATCGAAGAGACCGACGGCAAGCGCCTGTCGCTCTTCGCCGTCCGGCCGGGTGCCTTCGAAGTGAAGCCGGTCAGCCATATCGCGCTTGAAAAAACAGAAGCCGCCTACTGGCAGATCGGCGAGGTCGCTTACGCGCTGATCGCCGACAACAGCGGCGCCAATCTCGATCAGGCAGCCGAACGGCTTGCCCGATCGCTCTACTAGTTCAACCGAGGAGATCAGTCATGAACCCGATCAATCCCCGCTATGGTTACGGCTCCGGCGCCCAAACACAGGCCCTTTTCGACGAAGGCCTGCGCCAGCACATGCTGCGCGTCTACAATTACATGGCGCTCGGCCTCGTCATCACCGGTATCGTCGCCTTCATCGTCGGCTCAACGCCGGCGCTCTACGTGCCGATCTTCAGCACACCGCTCAAGTGGGTGGTGATGCTGGCGCCGCTTGCCTTTGTGTTCTTCTTCTCGTTCCGCATCCAGTCGATGTCGTCAAGCACCGCACAGATGACCTTCTGGGCCTTCTGCGCCGTAATGGGCCTGTCGCTCGCCTCCGTCTTCCTGGTCTTCACCAAGACGAGCATCGCACAGACCTTCTTCATCACTGCTGCCATGTTCGGCGCGATCAGCCTCTACGGCTACACGACGAAGCGTGACCTCTCAAGGATGGGTTCGTTCCTGATGATGGGCCTCTTCGGCATCATCATCGCCGGCATCGTCAACATCTTCCTGGGTTCGTCTGCCCTGCAGTTCGCGATCTCGGTGATCGGTGTCGTCGTCTTCGTCGGTCTCACGGCCTACGACACGCAGAACATCAAGGAACAGTATTCGGAAAACTACGATCAGGAATCGAACCAGAAGCTGGCCGTCTTCGGCGCGCTCTCGCTCTACCTGAACTTTGTCAACCTCTTCCAGCTTCTGCTCAATTTCACGGGCGAGCGGGAATAAGGACCGCGCTTCTGGGGGCAATGGAAGCGCAAGAGCGCCCGGTCTGAAATCTGTGACAGGATGGCAGATCGGGTGCTCACCCTAAATGAAGACGGCCGGGCAGGATGTCCGGCCGTTTTCGTTTGTCTCCCGACTTTGGTGCGCGGATCGAGAATTTCTCGGATGCGGTCTTGCCCCATCACGGCTCCCGCGATCAAGGTCGATTTTCCATCAACGATTCGCGCATGGCACGTCTGGCATTCGCCTGGCCGCTTTTCGTGTTCCTGGAAGCCGACAAATGCCGGAGCGCCCGCAAGCGGTGCGGCAAGGTTAAAATGCCGCACGATCCGTGATCGTAGAATTGACGCGGGTCAATGTCGCAGCCTGTGCGCAGGGCAAGCTCTCCCGGCGATCCAGGGAGCGGCGACATGGACAATTCGGCTGATTCCGGCACCACCTATCTCGACAGGAGCACAGGCAATCAGCGGCCCTACTGGGCGCTGCCGCTGCCGGAGCTTCTTCGAGAGCTCAAGTCGAAGCCCTCCGGCCTCACATCGGCGGAAGCGAAAGCGCGGCTGCAGGTATATGTTGCAAATACCGTCGATGCCGCCGGCGAGGCGGATGCGTTCCGCACGCTGCTCAAGCAATTTGTCAGTCCGCTCGTCCTCATCCTGATCTTTGCCGCCATCGTCGCGGCAAGCGTTGGGGAACTGCACGATGCACTGATCATTGGCTGCATCGTCCTCGCAAGCTGCCTGCTCGGATTCACCCAGGAATATGGGGCAGGCCGTGCCGTCGAAGCCCTGCGGAAAAGCATATCGCTGTCGGCGACCGTGCTGCGCGACGGCACTGAACGGGCAGTCCCGGCCGCGGCGGTCGTGCCGGGCGACGTCATCAGTCTTTCGGCTGGCAGTCTCGTGCCGGCGGATGCGGTGATCCTGTCGTCTCGAGATCTGAATGTCAGCGAGGCAGCACTGACCGGCGAGACCTTTCCGGTCGCCAAGGCTCCCGGCATCTCGCCGCCGGAAGCCCAGATCGGCACCCGTCTCAACTGTATCTTCACCGGCACTTCCGTGCGGAGCGGTACGGCGAGCGCCCTCGTCGTCGCCACCGCAGGCCGAACCGAATTCGCGACGATCGCCCACGCGGTGACGCGTCAGCTGCCGGAGACGGAATTCTCCCGCGGCATTCGCCGCTTCGGCTATCTGATGACACAGATCATGCTGGCGATCGTCCTCGTTGTCTTCGTCGCCAATCTCCTGCTGCATCGACCACTGATCGATTCGCTGCTGTTTTCGTTGGCGCTCGCCGTCGGTCTGACGCCGGAGCTGCTGCCGGCGATCATCAGTGTCACGCTGGCGCGGGGTGCGCGGGTGATGGCCAGGGAAGGCGTCATCCAGCTCAACAGCTGTGATCAGCATGGCGGTCGCTTCGCTATTCCTGCCCTTCCTGCCGCTGCTCGCCAAGCAGATCCTGCTCAACAATCTTCTGGCCGACGTACCCTCCATGGCAATAGCCACGGACCGCGTCGAACATGCCGACGTGCTGCGCCCGAAGCGATGGAATATCGCTGCTATCGAGCGCTTCATGCTCTGCTTCGGCCCGATCAGCTCGCTCTTCGATTTCCTGACCTTCGGTTTCCTGATGTTCCTCATCGGGGCGACCGTCGATCAGTTTCGCACCGGCTGGTTCGTGGAATCGCTGGTCACGCAACTTGCAACCATGCTGATCGTGCGCACCGCTGCCGCAAGCTGGAAGAGCCGGCCGAGCCGGCTGCTCTTCGAGGCGACGATGCTCATCGGCATTGTCGCCATTGCCCTGCCCTATCTGCCATTTGCCGGCACTTTCGGGTTCGTACCTCTTCCGCTGCCCCTGCTTGGCGGCCTGCTCGGCATTTCGTTGGTCTTTGCCGTCACCCTCGAAATTGCCAAGCGCCTCTTCTTTCGCCGGAGCAATGGCAAACATGCCTCACTGCGGGGGGCCGCTGGTCATAGTTCACCAACGGCGTGAAGCCGACCCCCGCGGCCCCTCGCTGCAGCCGGTCAAAGAACAGTATTCGGATGGCTTGGAGAAACCTCACGGGCTTCGGCATTTGCGGGGGCGGGTTCTGAGCCATTCGTCCCGATGAGATGGATGATCTCATCGGCGATCCTTTCCGCAGGCCGAGTGGCATCGAGACGCGGCCATGCAACGGCACCTGTATCATGCGCAAGCTGATGCGCCAGGATATCGACCGTCGCGTCGGAGGGGCCGCCGGTCCGTGCCGCAACGCGCCGCAGCAGCAATGCCGGATCAGCTTCGAGCCAGAAGGCTGAGAAGGGATGGTGACATTCTTCTGCCGCGTCCTCGATCATCCGCCGGTTGGCCGGCTTGTCGAAGACCGCATCGGCCACCGCGGAACCGCCTTCCGCAAGGATGAGGCGGGCTCGCCAGGCCATCTCCTCATAGACCTTTGCGGAAATCTCAGGCCGATATGCAGCCCGCGGCAGCCTCGTCTCGGCTGGAACGCCATGCATCGCCTTGCGAATGCGGTCGCTTTCGATGATACGCGCGCCCGGCGCCTGGCCAATGCGCGGCGCCAGTGCTTCTGCAAGCGTCGTCTTTCCCGACCCGCTGAGGCCGCCGATGGCCACGAGCCGTCCTGCCACCGGCTGCAGCAAGGAGCGGGCAAGCTGGAAATAGGAGCGCGCCTCGCCGGCCAGCATCGCCGCCCGCTCGCCCGCGTCTTCCGCCTGGGTGGCGGTGACATGCGCGCGCACGGCAGCGCGCACGGCGATGAAGAAAGGCAGCGCGGCAAATCCGTCTTCCTCATCCATCTCGTCGAGATAACGGTTCATCACCAGATTTGCGAATTCGGGATGCCCGCGGTGCCAGAGGTCCATCAACAGGAAGGCGAGGTCGTAAAGGATATCGGTCGTTGCGATCTGATCGTTGAACTCGATGCAATCGAACAGGCACGGTTCGCCATCGAGCAGGAAGATATTGCGAAGATGCAGGTCGCCGTGACAACGCCGAATCTTGCCCGCCTGTTCACGCTGGTCCAGCAGGCCGGCAAGCTGGGTCAGACGCTGGTCGAAGGCCGCTGTCAGTTCGCCAACCTCTTCGGCTGAAAAAACATGGCTGGTCGCAAAGCCGGCCTCGTTGACCTTCAGGACGGCAGCCATATTGGCCGCGCCCGAGCCATCATGGACGACCGGGGCGAGACGATGGAACCGGACGATCGCCTTCGCCAGCGAGGTCACCATCGATGGTGTCAGTCCGCCTGACGTGGCGATGCGATCGAACAACAGCGACTGATCGAAACGCCGCATCTCCACCAGCGCGTCAACCAATCGGCCCTGGCCGTCGAGCGCAAGATTGCCGTTCCCCTCCAGCGTGATCGTCCTGACGCCGAGATAGATGCCGGGCGCGGTCGGCGTATTCAATTCGACTTCCTTGCGGCATGCCGCCAGACGTATCTCCGGGGAGGAGAAATCGGCATAGGGCAGCTTCAGGGCGCGCTTCATCTTGTAGGCCCGCTCTCCTACCAGGAAGATCCGCGATATATGTGTCTCGATCGTTTCGACGGGCACTGCATTCTGGGACAACGCGTCCTTCAGAAAGGAAATGGTTGCCGACTGGTCTTCGGTGATCATCTGCAGACCTTTCAATTGCCGTATAGCCTTGCCAGCATTGCGATCCTCCCGGGACAACGCATTGACCCGCATCAATGATCGGATCGTTGTCGCAGAATAGGAAAGAATCGACATCGTGCAGTTGGCGGGGGAGATGATGATGGACCTGTCTTCAAGAAGGCAGCTTGTCGAAACACTGATCCCGATCATTCGGAAGGCGGGCAAGGCAGCGTTCAAGCTGCAGAAGGATGACCTTGCCACCAGAGCCAAGGAAGACGGCACGCCCGTCACCGCCGCCGATCTCGCCAGCCACCGGATCCTTCGCGCGGCATGCCTGGCATCATTCCCGGCAATCCCCGTTGTCAGCGAGGAAGATACTCCTACTGCCGGGGCCGGTCAGGATACGAATGCCGCAATCCTCCTGATCGATCCGCTCGACGGCACCAAGGAGTTCATAAAAGGCCGCGACGAATTTGCCGTCAACATTGCTCTGGTCGAGGACGGGCGCGTCAGCGCCGGGCTGATTTATGCGCCTGCCCGTGACCGGCTCTTCTTCTCCTGGGGTTCCGGGTTTGCCTTCGAACGGACAGCCGCCGGCCTTCGACGCAAGCTCCCGTACCACCTCGCGCCGAGGCCTCAGCCGATCGCCCTTGTCAGCCGCTCCCATTGCGATCCACGGACCGAAGCCCTTCTCGCGGCACTGCAACCTTGCGACGTGCAAAAAATGGGATCGTCCCTGAAATTCGCGTTGGTGGCTGCCGCGGAGGCTGATTTCTATCTGAGGCTCGGTCCGACGATGATCTGGGATTGCGCTGCCGGCCAGGCGATCATCGAGGCTGCGGGCGGCGCGGTTCTGCAGGCTGACGGATCGTCGCTCGGTTACCGCTCCAATCGCACACAAAAAATGGACGGTTTCATTGCCGCGCGCACGCCCCAGCTTGCGGCGCGCGCAGTTGCCGCCATGACGGCGCTCGAAACCGGAACCGGCTTCGCCACATCCCGATAGCGCCGCCCCTCAAGGCTTCAGGACGGCCGCCCCGCTCAGACGACCGGCGCGCAAATCGTCGAGCGCCGCGTTGGCTTCGGTAAGCGGATAGGTTTTCGTGCGGGTCCGGACACCTGCCTGATAAGCGACGGGGAAAAATTCCTCAGCGTCCTTCCTCGTCAGATTGGCGACCGAAACCACGGCTCGCTCGCCCCATATCAGGGCATAAGGCATTGCCGGCAGGTCGCTCATGTGGATGCCTCCGCAGACGACCTTGCCTCCCTTCCGCACCACCTTCAATGCGGCCGGCACGAGTTCGCCGACGGGCGCAAAGATGATCGCCGCATCGAGCGTGACGGGCGGCGGCTCATCCGAGCCTCCTGCCCAGACGGCACCGATTTCGAGCGCGAAGCGTTGCGCTGCCTCGTCGCCCGGGCGTGAAAACGCGTAGACCCCGCGACCCTGCCACCGGCAGATCTGCGCGATGATATGTGCGGCCGCCCCGAACCCGTAGAGTCCGATCCTCCTGCCGTCACCGGCCTTCTTCAGCGAACGCCAGCCGATGAGGCCGGCGCAGAGGAGCGGAGCAAGGGCAACGGGATCGGCTGCACTATCGAGCACAAAGGCATAATCGGCATCCGCAACGACATGGGTGGCAAAGCCCCCGTCACGCGTGTAGCCGGTAAACTGCGGCTCATCGCAGAGGTTTTCCTCTCCGCTCCTGCAGAAGGAACAGCAACCGCATGTGTGGCCGAGCCAGGGCACGCCGACCCTTTGACCGATGCGCGACGGCGCGATCCCCTCCCCCACCGCCTCGACGATGCCGACGATCTCATGCCCGGGAATGAGCGGAAGCTTCGGGTTCGGGAGATCGCCATCGCAGACATGAAGATCCGTCCTGCACACGGCGCAGGCCTCGACCTTCAGCATCAGTTGCCCCGCTGCCGGCACCGGATCAGTCCGGTCCACCGCACGCAGGGGCACACCAACCGCTTCCAGGATCATTGCCTTCATAAGCTGCTCCTCATCTTGAGGATGTCATGATCCTGAAACTACGGCAAACGGTCATTGACGGTTGTCAAAAACAGGCCATGTGCGCCCATAGAAATTCTTCACTGCGAAGATTTTGATCCGGCGCAATGAGGCAGGCCGCCAGTTGTGATTGGCTTTCGTGAAAAACAGGGAGATCGAGAAATGGACCGTCGTCGCTGGCAAGACCACAGCGCCTTCATCATCGGGGTATGGCTTATCGCCTCCCCCTGGGCGCTTGGAAGCTTCAGTCCGGACTCCGTGCCGCTCGGCATTGACGCCTGGAATGTCCTCGTCTGCGGCGTCGCCGTCGCCATCCTCAGCGCTGCAGCATTCGCCTCCTACCGTCTGTGGGAGGAGTGGGGTAATCTCCTGATCGGTATCTGGCTTGTTGTTTCGCCATGGATGCTCCACAACGCCGAAAGGCCGCTCTTCGTCTGGAATGCAGTGATCTGCGGCCTCTTTCTTATGGTTCTCGGCATATCCGTTCTTCGCAACGCGAAGGCGCGAGAAGACCTCTGAAGAAACGTACGGCGGCGATCGGACCCTCAGACATGTCGGGACTGGTAATGATGGAAGCTTTTCAGCGCCTCAGTCTGGCGCTTGCGATCGGAATCCTCGTCGGCATCGAGCGCGGCTGGCAGGAGCGCGAGGCTGCGCCGGGCAAAAGGGTCGCAGGCATCAGAACCTATGGCCTCTCAAGTTTCCTCGGCGGCCTGTGCGGATTCCTCCAGCCTGTGACAGGACCGATCCTGCCCGTTGCTATCTTTGCGTTCTTCTGCATCACGATCCTCGTGTTCAGCACCCTGCAGGCGGCCCGCGATGAGGATTACAGCGCAACGGCTGCCATTGCGGCAATCATGGTGTTCGTACTGGGTTTTTCCGCCGTCGTTGCCGACATGACGGTGACCGCGGCAGGTGCCGTTGCGATAACGGTTCTTCTTGCGACGCGCGAACCGCTGCATGGGTTCCTTCGACGATTGACCTGGCTTGAGCTCAGGGCGGCCTTGATCTTGCTGACGATGACCGTCGTCGTCTTACCGATCCTGCCCAACGCGCCGATTGATCGCTGGCAGACGATCAATCCTTTCGAGCTCTGGATGATGACGATCCTCGTCGGAGCCGTATCCTTCGCCGGTTATGTACTGATCAGGCTCACCGGCGCACGTGCCGGCATCTTGATGACGGGCGCAAGCGGCGGCATCGTCTCCTCGACAGCCTTGACGCTTTCCTTCGCCCGCCAGTCGTCGCAGACCCTGGACTGTCCCATCTGCTTTCGGCCGGTGCAATGCTGGCGGGGGCGGTCTCCCTCACCCGCACCTTCTGATCTGCGGCGTCGTTGGGCCAGCCGTTCTGAAGGAGCTTGCACCGTTGGTCGCTCCAGCAGCCATAGTCTTCGCCATCACCGGCGGCCCTATCGGATCGTTGCGGCGTAGCGACAATACTCCCGATTTTTCACCGAAAAACCCGCTGGAGATCATGGTCGCGCTGCGTTTTGCCCTTGTTCTGGCCATTGTAACAATCTTGACGCGGGCGACGCTGATCGTCTTCGGAACACAATCGCTGCTTGCTCTTGCCTTCATCACCGGTCTCGGGGATCTCGACGCAATAACCCTCTCGGTCGCCAAACTGTCATCGGGCCAACTGTCCGCAGATGCGGCTGCTTACGCCATCGCGGTCGCCGTCTTCGCCAATCTTCTTGCGAAAGCAGTGCTTGCAGCAAGCATCGGCAGTTTCGCCCTTGCAGTCCGACTGGCGATCGCAACGACCGTCGCCGCTCTTGCCGGAATGGCTGGCTTTCTTTTGGCATGAGCGCGGACACAGACCTTGCGGCCGGTTTCTCTCTCAACCCGCAATCCCCGCCGCGATCCATCTGCGCGGACACCAGCCGATCCCCCTTCAATTGAGTGATCATACGCGGCGCGTTCCCTCCTGCCCATAGCGTCGTTCCGGCCTCGAGGCATCATGTCGGCAGGGCGGCAATCTGCATCATCACGAGGTGGATGACCGGACCGCGACGATTGTTACTTGCAATGTTTATAAAAACGTCTATTACTAAACATATTGCTAAACATGAGGGTTGAGGAGTTCATGTAGGCATTTTCTGAAATTGGTAGACTTGCATGTCGGCGGGGAGCCGGCTTTGGTTCTGGGAGGAACGTATGCAAAAGAAATCGAAAGCCCTTCTCGGGCTGGCCTCGGCATTCGTCATGTCGTCGGCGCTGCCCAATCTCGCAAAAGCTGACCAACTGACACTCTGCTGGGCGGCCTGGGACCCGGCCAACGCGCTGGTCGAACTCTCGAAAGATTTCACCGCCAAAACCGGCACCGAAATGAAGTTCGAGTTCGTGCCGTGGACCAGCTATGCCGACCGCTTTCTCAATGAACTGAACTCTCACGGAAAGCTCTGCGACCTGATCATCGGCGACAGCCAGTGGATCGGCGGCTCGGCGGAAAACGGCCACTACGTCAAGCTCAACGACTTCTTCGACAAGGAAGGCATCAAGATGGATGACTTCGTGCCGGCGACGGTGGTTGGCTATTCGGAATGGCCGAAGAATACGCCGAACTACTGGGCTCTGCCTGCCATGGGGGACGTGGTTGGCTGGACCTATCGCAAAGACTGGTTCGAGCGGCCGGAATTGCAGAAGGAATTCAAGGAAAAGTACGGTCGGGAGCTCGCCGCACCCCAGACCTACGACGAACTGAAGCAGATCGCCGAGTTCTTCCAGAAGCGCGAAATTGACGGGAAGACCGTCTACGGTGCTTCGATCTATACCGAGCGCGGTTCCGAAGGCATCACGATGGGCGTAACCAACGTGCTGTATGACTGGGGTTTCCAGTACGACAACCCTGAAAAGCCCTATGAAATGAAAGGCTTCGTCAATTCTCCCGATGCGGTGAAGGGTCTGGAATTCTACAAGTCGCTCTATGATTGCTGCACTCCGCCCGGCAGCTCCAATGTCTACATGGTCGAGTCGGCCGATGCCTTCAAATCCGGCCAAGTCGCGATGCAGATGAATTTCGCCTTCACCTGGCCTGGCCTCTATAAGGACGAGAAGGTGGGCGGCGACAAGATCGGTTTCTTCCCCAATCCGGCTGAAAAGAAGCACTTCGCTCAGCTCGGCGGACAGGGCATTTCGGTTGTTTCCTATTCCGACAAGAAGGACGCCGCCCTGCAATACATCAAATGGTTCGCCCAGCCGGAGGTGCAGGCGAAATGGTGGCAACTCGGCGGCTATTCCTGTCTGAAATCGGTGGTGAACGCCCCTGACTTTGCCTCCAGTCAGCCTTATGCCCAGGCCTTCCTGGACTCGATGGCGATCGTGAAGGATTTCTGGGCCGAGCCGAGCTACGCGACCCTCCTCCAGGACATGCAGAAGCGCGTTCATAACTATGTCGTGGCCGGCAACGGCACCGCGCAGGAGGCGCTTGATGGCCTGGTGAAGGACTGGACCGAAGTCTTCCAGGACGATGGCAAGATCTAGTGTCCGGCTGGACGCACAACCTTCTTGTCAGAATGGCGGCCCGGCTCGCCAAGACTGCCGGGCCGCCAAGTGTCTCATATACGCAAAGACCAGGTGACACCTTGAACATTTCCTCTTCCTCTATGGTCGAGAAGGCTGCAGACGCAACTGCAAGGGCGACGCCGACATCGCTTGCCCGCCGCGTCCGCGGACTATCCGATCGAGCGATCGCCTGGGTATTTATCGCGCCCACCATTATCCTGCTTCTCGCCATCAACATCTTTCCACTGATCTGGGCGATCTATCTGTCGTTCACGAATTATCGCGCCAACCGTCCGAATGCGCCGGTCCTGAACGTTGGATTGGGCAATTACGAGCGGGTGCTCAACGACCCCGACATCTGGCAGGCGATGCAGACGACGGCGCACTTCGTCTTCTGGACGATCCTGCTGCAGACGGTCATCGGTTTTACGCTCGCCTATCTGATCGACCGCAAGTTTCGCGGCCACGCCTTCTGGACGACGCTGATCCTGATCCCGATGATGCTGTCTCCAGCCGTCGTCGGCAACTTCTGGCGCTTCCTCTATGAGCCGCAGATCGGTCTCTTCGCCTATGCCGTTTCCCTGGTCACCGGCATCCCGACAGCCGACATCCAGATGCTCGGCAGCGTTTCGCTTGCACCGTGGGCGATCATTATCGTCGACACCTGGATGTGGACGCCGTACGTCATGCTGATCTGCCTGGCAGGTCTGCGTTCCATCCCCGACTATATCTATGAGGCGGCCGAGGTGGACCGCGCCTCCGCCTGGCGGCAATTCTGGTCGATCACCGTGCCGATGGCGCTGCCCTTCATCATGCTTGCGGTGCTGTTTCGCGGCATCGAGAATTTCAAGATGTTCGACATGGTGACACTGCTGACAGGCGGTGGCCCGGGCTCGACCACCGAGGTTGCCTCCATCACCTTGAAGCGGGCCGCCTTCGAGAGCTGGGCAACCGGACGGGCGTCGGCCTTTGCCATCGTCCTCTTCGTTGCCGTGTTCGGTCTCGCAAACATCTACGTCAAGGCACTCAACAAGGTGAAGCAGCGATGAGCTCGGTTACCTCAGCCCATTCGGTCGTCGAGCCGAGCCCGACCAGCAAGAGGATCGCCGGTGCTATCGTGATCCTCTACGCCCTGATCACGATGATCCCGCTCGTCTGGATTTTCCTGACCAGTATCAAATCTCCGCCGGATTCCATCAGCTATCCTCCGAAGATCGTCTTTGCGCCGACCTTGGAAGGCTACTGCAATCTGCTGACGACAAGAACGCGTCAGACGCCGGAATACATCGCCTCCCTGTCTGCACCGACCGGCACTTGTGATGAGGTGACCCGCAAGCGAAACATGGTCATTGCGGGTCCCTCGAATTTCCTGCCGCGCTTTGCCAATTCTCTGGTGATTGCCTTCGGCTCGACATTTCTGGCCGTATCGTTGGGAACCTTGGCCGCCTACGGTTTTTCCCGCTTCAGGATACCGCTCGCCGACGACCTTCTGTTCTTCATCCTGTCGACGCGCATGATGCCGCCCATCGCGGTCGCCATACCGATCTATCTCATGTACCGCGAGCTTGGCCTCTCCGACACGGCGCTGGGCATGATCCTGCTCTACACGGCAGTCAACGTCTCGCTTGCCGTCTGGCTGCTTAAAGGCTTCATCGACGAGATCCCGCGCGAATATGAAGAGGCTGCGATGATCGACGGCTACACCCGGCTGCAGGCCTTCTGGAAGGTCGTCCTGCCGCAGGCAACCACCGGCATCGCCGCCACCGCGATCTTCTGCCTGATCTTTGCCTGGAACGAATATGCCTTTGTCGCATTGCTGACCTCGGGTGAAGCCCAGACGGCACCGCCATTCATCCCGACCATCATCGGCGAAGGCGGCCAGGACTGGCCTGCCGTTGCTGCGGGAACAACGATCTTCCTGATCCCGATCCTCGTCTTTACCATTCTGCTGCGCAAGCAGCTCTTGCGCGGCATCACCTTCGGAGCGGTTCGCAAATGACCCATCTCATCGAGACCCCACGCCCATCCCGCCCGAAGCGCCCCTTCTTTTTGCGCCGGGGACCCATGGAGAACATCGCGACCGCCTTGATTGCCGTCGGTTTCCTCATGCTCTTCCAGCCGTTCCTTCTCGTGCTCTATACCTATTCGTTGGTAACGCTGCTCGCAGGCACCGCCATGTTCATCATCGTCTCGAAGTTTCCGGAGTGAACCATGGCGGACATCAGGATAGAAAATCTCCGCAAGCAGTTCGGCAGCTTCGTGGCGGTGCAGGATTCGAGCTTCGTCATCCATGACGGCGAGTTCCTGGCACTGCTCGGCCCCTCTGGCTGCGGTAAGACGACGACGCTTCGCATGATTGCCGGCCTGGAATTGCCGACCAGCGGCAAGATCTACCTTGATGGGGAGGACGTCACCTTCAATCGCGCCAGCGCCCGCGACATTGCCTTCGTCTTCCAGCTTTTTGCGCTCTATCCCCATATGAATGTGCGCAGGAACATCGGCTTCCCGCTCCTTTCGCAAGGCATGCCGAAGGCTGAGATCCGTCAGCGCGTCGAGGAGACCGCGCGGCTGCTGCAGATCGATCATATCTTGAACCGGTCCGTCTCCGGACTTGCTGGCGGCGACCGCCAGCGCGTGGCTCTCGGCCGCGCGATCGTGCGCCGTCCGAAGTGTTTCCTGATGGATGAACCGCTTGGTACGCTGGACGCCGAATTCCGCGAGGTGATGGTCCATGAGCTGCGCGAACTGCATAATCGCATCCACGCGACGACGGTTTACGTGACGCATGATCAGCATGAGGCGATGGCGATGGCCGACAAGATCGCGGTCATGAACCATGGCGTCATCGAACAATTCGGCACGCCGCAGGAAATCTACAGCAAGCCGGCCACCATGTATGTCGCGGATTTCATCGGCTCGCCGCCGATGAATTTCATGCGCTTCACGTCGGGTCTCCAGTCGGGGGCGCAGTCGATATCGCTCAACGGCATCGACGTCAGCGTTCCCGAGGTGCACCAGGATATGGCCGAGTCGGAGCTTGCGCTCGGCGTCAGGCCCGAACATATCCGCCTCAGCGACACGTCACCGTTGCGCGGAGCCGTCTATGGCAGCGAATATCTCGGAACCAATCAGGTCGTGGCAATCGAGACATCGAGCGGCGTGGTCAAGGCACGCGTTCCGGCAAACCGCGATTTCCGTATCGGCGAGACTGTTGGCCTTGAATTCAATCCGGGCAAGCTTGCGCTGTTCGACTGCAAGTCGGGCCGCGCTATTGCCTCGGCACTCTATTCGGAGGCTCAACATGGCTGACGTCGTTCTCAAGGGGCTCGACAAGCGTTTCGGCGACACTCAGGCTCTGGCTGATCTCAACCTTTCCATCCGTGACGGTGAATTCGTCGTTCTGCTCGGGCCGACGGGTGCTGGCAAGACGACCACGTTGCGCCTTATTGCGGGGCTGGAACACCCCGACGGTGGACGCATCGAAATCGGCGGCCGCAATGTCGCAAGCGAAGCTCCCGCTGAACGGGATGTCGCCTTCGTCTTTCAACAATATTCGCTCTATCCGCACATGACGGTCTACGACAACCTCGCATTTCCGTTGCGAGCGCCGGTGCGCAGGCTGACAAACGAAGAGATCGACCGTCGCGTCCGGGACATTGCGCGCATGGTCAGGATCGATCACAAGCTGGAGAACCGTTCGACACGTCTGTCGGGCGGCGAAATGCAGCGCGTTGCGATCGGCAGGGCGCTGGTGCGCAGGCCTGCCATTTATCTGATGGACGAACCGCTCTCGTCACTCGATGCGAAACTGCGCGCAGAACTGCGCCTGGAACTGAAGCGCATCCAGACAGAACTCGGCTCGACACTGCTCTATGTAACCCACGACCAGGTCGAGGCGATGACCATGGCGGATCGGATCGGCATTGTCTCGGAAGGACGGCTGTTGCAAGTCGGAACGCCGCGCGAAATCTATGGCAATCCGGCCAGCCTTCATGTCGCCGCGCGCCTTGGCCAGCCACACATCAACCTGTTGCCGGCCGATCTTCTTCCTGGTGCCAATCCGCCGCCGGGAACGAAGACGATCGGCGCGCGAACCGAGCACCTTGATATCGTCGTCGATCAGAACGCCAGTGCGAAGATCGACTGGATCGAACATCTGGGGGACCAGAACCACCTTCACATCAAGGTGCGCGACCACAAGCTGGTCACGCTTGCCGATCCATATCTGGCGATCCGGCCAGGGGATCGAATAAGCTTGACGCTGCGCGATCCACTCTATTTCGACGCAAGCGGCCAGCGCCTTGGATAAGCAACTGAAAGAAACGAACTCATTGGCATAAAAGACGGATCTGTCTCCATGAAACACTTCTTCAACCGCCGGGAAACCATCGTCACCGAAGCCTTGGACGGCCTGCTCCAGACGAGCAGCGCCGGCCGTCTAGCCCGTCTCGACGCGTTTCCGGAGATCAAGGTGATCCTGCGGGCCGATTGGGACAAGTCGAAGGTCGCAATTATCTCAGGCGGCGGGGCGGGGCATGAGCCCTCGCATGCAGGCTTCGTCGGTAAGGGCATGCTGACGGCAGCTGTATCCGGCGAAATCTTTGCCTCGCCGAGCGTCGATGCGGTGCTGACGGCGATCCGCGCCGTAACCGGCCCCAAGGGCGTCCTGCTGGTCGTCAAGAACTATACGGGCGATCGCCTTAATTTTGGTCTCGCCGCCGAAAAGGCGCGTGCCGAAGGTTTCGACGTCGAGATGGTCATCGTTGCCGACGATATTGCGATCCCCGGCATCATCCAGCCCCGCGGCGTTGCCGGTACGCTGTTCGTGCACAAGATCGCCGGCTATCATGCCGAGGCCGGCGCCGGACTCAAGACGGTGGCGGGCCTGGCGAGCGCCGCAGCGGGCAGCATCGTCTCGCTCGGCATGTCGCTTTCAACTTGCAGCGTGCCCGGCCAAACGCATGAGGATCGACTGGGTGCCAATGAAGGCGAACTCGGTCTCGGTATTCACGGTGAGCCCGGGGTCGAGCGTATTTCCCTGCAGCCGATTGCCGATTTGGTCGCGACGATGACCGAGCGACTGGCGGCGAAGCTCGAGGGTGCGGCAGATCATGCGCTGCTGATCAACAATCTCGGCGCCGTGCCCCCGCTTGAAATGGGGGTCATCGCCAATGCTGTACTGTCGTCGCAGATCGCCGACCGTGTTCGGCTTATCATTGGGCCGGCACCGATGATGACCGCTCTCAACATGAACGGCTTTTCCCTGTCGCTCATTCGACTGGACGCCGACCGTGAAGCCGCCCTTAGGGCCACCGTCGAACCCCATGCCTGGCCGCCCGCGACCGAACGGCACGAGATCGCTATCCTTCCTGCGCCTCAACGGGCGTCGCGACAGAGCGATACAGTACCCGCCAGCGACAACAGGAACAATCGTCGCCTCCTGACGGCGCTTTGCGAGCATCTGATTTCGCTCGAGAGCGAGCTTAACCGCCTGGATGGCCGGGTTGGTGATGGCGATACTGGCTCCACTGTTGCGACCGGAGCCCGCAGCATTCTTGCCCGCATCGACACACTTCCACTGAAAGACCCTGCCGCGACAATGGCCTCCATCGGCGAAATCCTGAGCACGAGCATGGGCGGCTCCAGCGGTGTCCTTCTCTCGATCTTCTTCACGGCCGCATCCAAGTCCATGGCAGAAAAGGACGATTTCGCCGCTGCCCTGCTTGCCGGTCTTGATCGGATGACGTTCTATGGAGGCGCTGTTGTGGGCGACCGCACAATGGTCGACGCACTGGCTCCCGCGCTTGCCGCCCTTTCATCAGGGGACGTCGCAGCCGCGGCAAGAGCGGCGACGGCAGGTGCTCAGTCGACAAGGGCGATGCGACAGGCAAGGGCCGGTCGTGCCTCCTACGTTGGCGAAAAGGATCTCGAAGGCGTGCCCGATCCCGGTGCTGTCGCCGTGGCAGGCGTTTTCGAAGTGGCGGCAGCGCTCGTATGAGCTGTGAACGCGGGAGGGTTTCGGGTGCAGGCAGAACCGGTTCTTCTCATGGGATTGATCGAAGCTTGCCGTGCGACGATCGCGGCAAACAGCGAGCACCTGTGCGCGCTTGATCGCGCCATTGGTGATGGCGATCATGGAACGAACATGCGACGTGGCTGCGAAGCGGTGAGCGCCGAGGACGCCTCCGTTTCAGCCCTTCCCTTGCCTGACGCGCTTGAGAAAATTGGCCTGACGCTCGTGATGAACATCGGCGGAGCGGCAGGCCCGCTTTACGGGACGCTGCTCATGGAGATGGGCCGCGAGCTCCGTGCCCCGGACGAGGAGAAGGATTTTCCGTCGGCACTGAAACAGGCGATCAACGCCGTCGCGCGTCGTGGCCGCTCACATGCCGGGGACAAGACGCTTCTTGATGTTCTCTATCCCGTCCAGGACGCGCTCGCACATCGATTGCCTTTGACGGATATCGCACGCCAGGCCGAACTTTCTGCCGAGCTGACTGCTGCGATGAGAGCCATGCGCGGGCGGGCCTCCTATCTCGGAGACCGGTCGATCGGCCATGTCGATCCGGGCGCCTCAAGTTGTGCGCTGCTGACAACTGCGATCTGCCGCTACCTCGAGGAGTACCGACCGGTATGAATGGGAACAGACCTAACGTTGGGATTGTGATTGTTTCCCACTCGCCTCTGGTTGCGCGTGGTACCGCCGATATGGTGCGGCAGATGGTCGGCGACAGTGTGCCGCTTGCCTGGTCGGGCGGCAACAGTCACGGCGAACTTGGGACGGATGCCCGCGGCATTCTCAAAGCCATTGAGGAGGCTTGGTCGGACGCCGGCGTTGCCGTCTTCGTCGATCTTGGGGGGGCTGAAACCAACAGTGAAATGGCGGTTGAGATGCTCGGCCTGCCGCGGTCGAAACAGGTATCGATCTGCAATGCACCCGTCGTGGAGGGAGCTGTTATCGCGGCGGCCGAGGCCTCCGGCGGCGCATCGCTGACCAAGGTCATTGCGACGGCAGAGGAGCTGTCACCCTGATGAGCGGCGGATTGCGTATGGGAAGCCGTGAGGGCGAACAGATACATGCCAGCTGCCAGACGGAGGTCGAGGTCAAGCATGCTGTTGGACTGCATGCTCGGCCCTCGGTTACATTCACGCGGCTTGCAAAGTCGTTTCCCTGCTCGATCGAAGTCGCGATCAACGGCAGCGATGTCTGGCTGAATGGCAAGAGCATCATCAAGATCATGGGTGCCAGGATCCGCAAGGGATCGTTGCTCAAGATTCGCGCCGAGGGGATCCTCGCCGAGGAGGCGATTCGCGCATTGAAGGGCCTCGTCGAACGTAACTTCGATGAGGAAAAAAAGCATGGCCGCACCGTCTAGACTGAAAGCCACGAGTGCATCGCCAGGCGTTGCGACCGGACCGGCCTATGTCGCGAAGCCGATGGCCGCTGCTGCGTCGCCGCCATCAAGCCTTTCCGGCCATACCGAACTCGGCGATGCCATCAAGAAGGCCATCCGCGAACTACGCGACCTTGCGGCCGGGAAAGACCCTGAGAGTGGCGAAATCATCGAGTTTCAGATCGAAGTGCTCCAGGACCCGACGTTGATGGAGATGGCCGGCGCGCGGATCGATGCGGGCGAGAATATAGTGTTTGCCTGGGTCGGGACACTCGATGCCTATATTCGCGAACTGGAATGCGCAGAGGAAGACCAATTGCAGGCACGTGCCATCGACATTCTCGACGTCAAGAATCGTGTCCTGTCGATCCTTACCGGGACGCCGATCGACGACTTTCCGGCCGGCTCCATCTATGTTGGAAAAGACATGGAGCCCAGTCGGTTCCTCGCACATGACTGGTCGGCTGGTGGGGGTATCGCTCTTTATGCGGGCAGCGCAGTCGGCCATGTGGCACTGCTTGCCAGGTCTCGCTCGGTCCCGATGGTCATTGGCGCCGGTCGCTTCACAACGGAGAAGGGACAACACATTGGCGTTGATGGCGATTCTGGTATCATCATGCTTCAGATAGCCAAGCAGAGCGCGACGGCGGCTCCGCTTGACCATCGCCTGACAAGCATGGCATCGGCAGCCGACAACGGCACATTGCACACGGCAGACGGTTGCCAGGTCCTGCTGGCCATCAATGTCAATGCTCCCGAGGAAATCGATGCGATCGACGTTGCGACAACCGCCGGCATCGGATTGATGCGTTCGGAATTCGCCCTGACGTCGCTTGGGGATGCCGCAAATGAAGAAAAGCAGTTTACAATCTACCGCCGTCTGCTGGATTGGGCAGATGGCCGGTCAACGACAATTCGCATGCTGGATATAGGCGGCGACAAGCCGCTCGCCGGACTTACCGACGTACCCTCGCTACGCGGTATCCGTCTTCTGCTTGCCCGGCCGGAGATCGCGCGTGTTCAAGCCCGCGCGCTTTTGCGTGCGGCAGTCTTCGGCAGTCTTCAGATCATGCTGCCGATGGTGATGTTTCCATCCGACGTCGATGATATCAGGCAGATCTACCGCGAAGAATCTGACGCGCTCTCCCGACGGGGCGTGCCGCATCGCATGCCTCCCGTCGGGATGATGGTAGAAGTCCCGGCCGCCGCGCTCATGCTGGACGAGTTCGAAAGCGCAGACTTCTTTTCGTTTGGGACGAATGACCTTGCGCAATATCTCGTCGCATCGCCACGCGAGGATGCCGACTTTACGCTTTACCAGGCCAAGGCGGTGCCAGCCGTACTGCGCCTTTTGACCCAGGCCATACGACTCGCCGGAAGCAAACCGGTCAGCATCTGCGGCGACATGGCCGGGGATCCATCCCTGACTGCGGATCTGCTTGCCGCAGGCATACGGCATTTTTCCGTGGCACCCGCTCAACTTCCCGCGATAAGATCGGCAATCGTCGGCCTGAAGGCAGATGGCACAAAGGCAGCCGGAGAATAGGATGGCGCGCGAAGACACCGAGGACGCCATTATCGCCTACAAGTCCATTCTGGCGCAAATCATCGACAACAGGCCTTCTGGAACACGCCAGCGGCTCGCGACGGAACTTGGCAAACATCGCAGTTTCGTCACGCAGATAACAAGCCCGACCTATGCAACGCCGCTTCCTGCCCGGCATCTCGCGACGGTCTTCCGGGTGTGCCATTTCAGCGCCGCTGAACAGGAGCGCTTTCTGGATGCTTATCAAGCTGCACATCCAGGCAAGCTGCCGGAACTTGGCGCCTCGGAAAAACTGCGGCATCTTTCGCTGATGGTGCCCGATTTCGGCGACGAGAGACGCAACCGGCTGCTGGAGGAAGCGATTGGCGATCTGGTGCAGAAGATTGCCGCAATTTCTGGGCTGTCGGATTAAGCAAGCCCTTGTGGCAGACGCAAAAGGATTGGCATGATCATCGCCTTGGGAGGGGCTTGATGAAGAAATTCATGAACACAGCGGAGACTATGGTCGCAGAAAGCATCGAAGGCTTTGTGCGCGCCCATCAGGAGTTCGTTGTGTTCGGCGCCGACCGCAAATGTATCCGCCGCCGTGAGCTGGTTCCTGGCAAGGTCGCCATCATTTCTGGTGGTGGGGCAGGCCATGAGCCGATGCATATCGGCTTCATCGGTCGCGGCATGCTCGATGCCGCCTGCGTAGGGCATATCTTCACGTCGCCCACGCCCAGCCAGATCGTTAGCGCGATAGAGGAAGCAGACACCGGCGCCGGTTGCCTACTTGTCGTCAAGAACTACGATGGCGACGTCATGAACTTCGAAATGGCGTCAGAGATGGCGTCGGACCGGCATAGAATTGAAATGGTCCTTGCCTGCGACGACATCGAAACGACGAGGGGCGGCGACAGTCGTGGGCGACGCGGGGTTGCCGGTACGCTGATCACAGAAAGGCTGCTTGGAGCGGCCGCCGAGCAGGGCCGGTCCCTTTCGGAACTAAAAGCCTTTGGCGACAGCCTCTCCTCACGCATCCGGTCGATGGGCGTTGCCCTGACCGGTGTCGCGGTGCCGGACACCCAGCGCACAACCTTCGCGCTCGGGCCGAACGAGGTAGAAATGGGCGTCGGCATTCATGGGGAGCCGGGTCATTCGAGAGAGCGTTTCTCCGATGCTGACACTATCGTCAGGTATCTCAGCGAGACTATCCTCAACGATATCAGCCGAAGCACAGACAAAGCGTTGCTCTTGGTGAACGGACTTGGCGGCACGCCGCCTGCTGAACTCTATCTTGCCTACAACTCTGCCATTCGTATCATGTCGGAATACGGCCTGCAGGTCGAGCGCTCGCTTGTTGGCGCCTATGCCACTTCGCTCGACATGCAGGGTCTTTCCATCACGCTCGCATTCCTCACGGACGAGGAGCTTTCTCTATGGGATTCGCCCATTGCTACCGCTGCATTGCGCTGGAGGTGCTAGGCATCCCGCGATCAGCCGGTTTTCTGGTGCGGAAATCTCGTGATCCCGATCGAGATCGGTTTTTGGGCGTCAACGGGTATATGCAATCGTTTTGCTGAGAATTCGACCGATAGCCGTTTCGGGAAGGCCAAGATCGCGAACGCTGCTCATATGATTGGAGCCTTCGAGCCTTTCGCTGGTGACTGACAGTCCTTGCTGTCGCAAGCGCGATGAGAAGGCGTCCGCCTGCTGATGAAACGGCGGCGTTTCTTCGGCACCCACCGCGATGACGGTGTGACAACCCTGGTCAAAGGAGTGCAGCATCGGGGAAAAGTCAGCAACCTCTCTGTCAGTAATGGCGATCTCTGAGCGCAGAAACGATGATTGCAGGGGCTTCAGGTCGTAAAGACCCCCAAGCAGGAGGGCTGCCGACACGCCTGAGAAAGCCTCTTGTCGATGAAACAGGAAGCTCGCAAGATGCGCGCCGGCGGAATGACCGCTGACCGTAAAGCGCGAGGCGTCGCCGCCGTGGCTCGCGATGTGTTCGAGCACCCATTGCTTGGCCCGTCGAACCTGGTCAACGAGCACCTCCATCCTGACATGCGGCATCAGAGCGTAATCGACAATGATGGCGATCGCGCCTGTGCCGGTAATCGTGTCGGCGACATAGGAGTAGTCGCGCTTGGAAAACATCCGCCAGTAGCCGCCGTGGATGAACATGTGCACCGGCCGCCCGTCGCATGTACCATCGGGATAGAAGACGTCCAAGGTTTCGCTTGCACTGTCTCCATAAGAAATTTCTCTCATGCGGAGCCTCGCCCGGGTCGAAGCACTCCTTGCCCGGATCTCCGACACGATAGCGTCGAATTCCCGCACATGTCCCCGTATGCGAAACGGATCGGTCTCCAAAAATGTCTCCTCCGCGTCAGAAGCTCGTTGCGATATATTTGGCTTCCATGAATTCGGCGATGCCGTGATGCTGTCCGCCCTCACGTCCAAGACCACTTTGCTTGACGCCGCCAAAGGGCGCTGCCGGATCGGAAACCAGACCCCGGTTGAGCGCGATCATGCCTGCCTCCAAAGCGGAGGAAACGCGCAATCCGCGTGCTATGTCGCGCGTGAAGACATAGGCGGCAAGACCGTATTCGGTGTCGTTGGCACGCCTTATCACTTCGTCTTCGGTCTTGAACCTGTAAAGCGGTGCAACCGGTCCGAAGATTTCCTCATGCGACATCTCGACACGATCGGGCATGTCAACGAGAACTGTCGGCGGGTAAAAGTAACCCGGCCCAGCAGGGGTCTCGCCGCCGCAGGTGACGCGCGCACCCTTTGCCTTAGCATCATCCACCAGGCGATCAACCTTCTCCACCGCCTTTGGCGTGATCATCGGCCCGCATTCGGTGAGGGCATCGACACCGGGACCAACGTTGAGAGCTGCCATTCTTTTGGTCAGCCCTTCTGCGAAAGACTCGTAGATTCCCGACTGGACGTAGAGACGGTTTGCGGCGGTACAGGCTTCGCCGGCATTGCGCATCTTGGCAACCATTGCGCCGTCGAGTGCTGCCTCCAGATCGGCGTCGTCAAACACGATGAACGGAGCGTTGCCGCCGAGTTCCATAGAACACGAGATGACATGCTTGGCCGCTTCAGCGAGAAGCAGGCGACCAACACCTGTGGAGCCTGTAAACGAAAGTTTTCTGACGCGCGGATCCGCGAGAATGGCGGCGCTGAATGGGGCGGGAGTGCTTGTCGTCAAAACGTTGACGACGCCTGGCGGCACGCCAGCCTCCTCATAGATCGAGACCAGTGCGTAGGCCGTCAGTGGCGTCTCGCTTGCCGGCTTCAGGATGACGGTGCAGCCAGCGGCAAGCGCCGGGGCGACCTTTCGCGTGGCCATTGCAGCCGGGAAATTCCAGGGCGTGATCAGCAGGCAGATGCCGATCGGCTGGTAATCGACAATGATCCGGTTGGCCCCCGACGGAGCGATACCGAATTCTCCCGTTATACGCACGGCCTCTTCCGCGTTCCAGCGAAAGAACTCGGCGGCATAGGCGACCTCGCCGCGGGCGTCGCGCAGCGCCTTGCCATTCTCCAGGGAGATCAACGTGGCAAGCATTTCGGAACGCTCTATCATCAGTTCGAAACAGCGTCGCAAAATCTCCGAGCGCTTGCGCGGCGGTGTCGACCGCCAGCCAGGCGCAGCACGGGATGCGGCCTCGACGCTCGCCTGCGCATCCTCGATGGTCGCGTCCGCTACGGCAGCAAGAAGCGTCCCGGTCGAGGGGTCGGTCACATCGATCTTGCGCCCGCTTTTCGATTGCCGCCAGCTCCCATCGATATAGAGGCCGCGGGCTGCGGCCCCAATGTCTGGCAGGTGGGGGTCGATCTGTGGCATTTGCTGGGCAATGGTCATTTTATTCCTCGAATGTTTAAAGGGCGGAGGCGGCAAGATCGCCGTCATAGGCCGCGCGAACGAGACGCTTCATGGCGTCGATGTCGAAGGGTCTCGGGTTGTTCTTGATCAATCTGTCGATGCTGAGCGCCTGTTCGGCAGTCCAGTCGAGCTTGTCGGCGGTAAGCCCGAGATCGGCGAGTGTCGGCGTGATGCCGATGGCCTGAAAGAGCCTGCGGATCTCCTCAATCGCCGCCTCCGCCATCTCCTGCTTCGTCCTGCCCGTTGAATCGAGGCCCAGCGCTTGGCCGATCTCGGCCATTTCGGCCGTCGAGGCGGAGCGGTTGTAGTTCATGACGTAGGGCATCATCGTTGCAACACCGAGCCCGTGGGCGGTATGGGTCAATGCGCCTGCGGGATACTGGATGGCGTGTGCTGCTGCAGTACCGGCCGTGCCGAATGCACAGCCGGCGGCCAGCGCCCCCATCATGACGTCAGCGCGCGCATCTTCGTTCGTTCCCTCCTTGCAAGCCGTCTCCAGGCTGCGTCCCAGGAGCTTGATGGCGAGAAGCGCGAAATGATCGGTAAGTGCACTCTTACCGATGAAGACATGGTTCTGTGGCAGCAACGGGTCGGTGCCGCGTCGGGCGGCCGTGAATGCCTCGATTGCGTGGGTCAATGCGTCTGCGCCTGCAACAGCGGTCAGACCCGGCGGGCAGGACATCGTCAGCTCCGGATCGCAGATAGCCGCTGCGGCGATGAGATATGGACTCGATATGCCGACCTTCAGTGTCCGATCCGGGTCGGAGATGACGGCAACCGGCGTCACCTCGGAACCGGTCCCCGCCGTGGTCGGGACAGCGATGATCGGGATTGTCGGACCGGGAACCTTGAACTCGCCATAGTAGTCCGCAAGGCTTCCGCCATGGCTTATAAGCAGGGCGGCGCATTTTGCCATGTCGAGGCAACTCCCCCCGCCTATCCCTATCACCATGTCGGGCGCGAAGCGCTGCGCCTCCTCAACGCATGGCGCAACGGTGTCGCGCGGAACGTCCGGCAGGACGCGGTCGTGGACCAGTGTCTCGATCGATGCCGCGTTTAACGCGGCGACAAGCCCGGCGAAAACGGAAGTCCCTGCAAAGCGCTCATCCGTACAGATCAGCGCCCTTTGACCAAGCCGTTTGGCGACCGACGGCAGCGCGAAACGTTGGCCCTTGCCGAACAGAATTTCTTTCGGGAGCCGGATAGCTGCAAAGAGGGTCATTGTGCTGACCTTCTCACCAGTTGTGGGATGAAGAAAGACCTTGAGGAAGCGTCGCAAAATTGGCGCGCGATTTCTTTTGCGCTCATCCAAATCACCCTCATGAAACCTCCGATATAAAATCCTATAGGATATGGGATTGTATATCGCCGAGCATCGTGTTAGCGATTGTTCCTGTCAAGAGGCAAAAGAAATACAGGGCCGGAATACGATGATGCTCAATGCCACGCCTGATCCGAGTGGTTTCATACTGCGCAGCAACAGTCTCGCGGACAGCGTCTACGAGGTGATCTTTGCGCAGTTAATGTCCTTGAAGATCGCCCCGGGTGCGCGCATCACCGTCGATAATCTCGTCAAGGAATTCAACGTTTCCCAGACCCCGATCCGCGAAGCGCTCGGCCGCCTCGAGGGAGAAGGGCTTGTCGTCAAGACGCATCTCATCGGTTACAGCGCAGCCCCGCAGATCACCCATCGGCGCTTCGATGAGCTTTATCACTTGCGGTTGCTTCTCGAGCCCGATGGTGCCGCGAGGGCGGCAAGGGCCATGGACGATGAAAAGCTCGCTATCCTCAGGGAGGCGGCCGGCGTCATGGGGCGCCGGGAAGGGGCCGATGAACGGCTGCGTTATTCTACCTTCGCGCGGCAGGACGCCGTTTTCCATGACAGGATCATGGAATTTGCCGGCAACGAGCTTATTCGCCAAACCCTCAGCCACCAGCACACGCATTTTCACATCTTTCGACTGATGTTCCATTCCCGCGTCACCGAAGAGGCGCTGGATGAGCACGAGGCGCTTCTCTCCGCCTTTGCTGCAGGTGACCCATCGGCCGCCGAGAAGGCAATGAGAACCCATCTCGAACATTCACGGGACCGGCTCGTGCCGGCTTTTGATTGAGAGGCGGGTAATGTCAAGCGTCATGACCATCGAGAGGAAGGGGAGGAGCGCGGTGTCCGAGGCAGACGGCCTCGTCTCTCATCCGGTCCTTCGTGCAGAGGGGATGTCGAAGCAGTACGGACCGGTCACCGTACTCTCGGAAGTCACGCTCGATATCTTGCCCGGTGAGATCCACGCCATCATCGGCGAGAACGGCGCCGGCAAGTCGACATTCATGCGGCTCCTTTCCGGTTATGCCGAACCCACAGCAGGAACGCTGTCGATGGGCGGCCGCAAGGTCGGCTTCTCAAAGCCTGAGCAGGCGCAGGAGGCGGGTATTGTTCTGGTGCACCAGGAGATCCTGCTTGCGGACGCCCTGACCGTCGCAGAAAATCTTTTCCTCGGCCGCGAACTGATGCGTCATGGCTTGGTCGATGATCGGACGATGCGGCGTCTGGCCGTCGAAAAACTTCACGACCTTGGATGCCACGTGTCGCCAAACGCCCTGGTGCGTGACATCTCGCTTGCGGATCGCCAGCTCGTGCAGATCGCGCGCGCACTCCTCGACGACTACAAGCTTGTCATTTTCGATGAGCCGACCGCAGTCCTGACGGGTGACGAGGTCGAGCGACTGCTTGCCATCATCCTGCAGCTGAAGGAGCAGGGTGCTGCTGTGCTCTACATCAGCCATCGCCTCGATGAAGTCGAGCGGCTTGCCGACAAGGTGACGGTGCTCAGAGACGGCAAGATGGTCGGCACATATCCCGGTCACAGCCTCACGCAGATGGACATGGCGCGGCTGATGGTCGGGCGCGATCTCGCCGCGCTCTATCCCGAGAAGACCATAAAGCCGGCCCTGCAGGAGATGCTTGAAGTCCGGGACCTCAGCGTTCCCGGCTTCGCAAGCGATATCTCGTTTACGGCACACAAAGGCGAGGTCCTCGGATTCGCGGGCATGATCGGTGCCGGACGCACCGAAGTGTTCGAGGGCATCATGGGCCTGCGCCCTGCCACTGGAACCGTAAGATTACAGGACAGGGCGATTGACATCAGGCGTCCCCGGGCGGCGATGGATGCCGGCATCGGCTATCTGACCGAAGACCGCAAAGGTAAGGGGCTGCTGCTGCAGGAGCGGCTTGCACCGAACCTCACGCTGTCCGCCCTCGGCAGATTTCATCCCGGCCTTCTGATGCGCCGCCGCCGTGAGCAGAGCGCGCTCGTCGAAGCGGTCGATACCTACGACATCCGCCTGAAAAGTTACGCAGTCAAGGCGGGCCAGCTTTCCGGCGGTAACCAGCAGAAGCTTCTGCTTGCCAAGGTGCTTCTCACCGACCCTTCGGTCGTGGTCATCGACGAGCCGACGCGCGGGATCGACATCGCGAATAAGGCGCAGATCTATGCCTTCATCGAGCGCCTCGTCGCAGAGGGCAGGACCTGCATCGTCATCTCGTCCGAAATGCAGGAACTGATCGGGATCTGCGACCGGATCCTTGTGATGCGGGAGGGGCGCATCACGGGAGAGGTGACGGGCGACAGAATGACAGAACATGAGATTGCGCTTCTTGCCACCAGCGAAACGAAGGTTGCGGCGAAGCAGGGAGGAAGACAATGACTGTGATTACGGGTTCGACGCCGGTTCGGCCGGAACGGGAATGGAACATCGGCTGGTCGGATGTCGGTCCGTTCCTTGCGCTTCTGGCGTTGCTGCTGATCGGTTTTTCGATCAACCCGGATTTTCTCTCGGCAACCAATCTCGGCAATGTGATCACACGAAGCGCCTTCATCGCAATCATCGCCGTCGGTGCGACCTTCGTCATCTCGTCCGGCGGACTGGATCTTTCAGTCGGTTCGATGGCCGCATTCATCACCGGCATAACCATCATGTTCATGAACAGGATGGCTCCCGACTGGGGTGTCCTGGCAATTCCTGCCGGCATGGCCACAGCGCTGATCGTCGGGCTCCTCTGCGGGCTGATGAACGGGCTCATCGTTACCGTCGGAAAGATCGAGCCCTTCATTGCAACGCTCGGTACCATGGGGATCTTCCGTGCTCTCATCACCTATATGTCGGATGGCGGAACGATCTCGATCGATCGCAGCCTCCGCGACGCCTATCGGCCTGTTTATTTCGGGACCCTTGGCGGTATTCCCTTTCCGATCCTCATTTCGATTGCGGTTGCCGCCATCGCATCCTTCATCCTCTACAAGATGAAATATGGCCGGAAATGCGCTGCCGTTGGGGCAAATGAGGATGTTGCCCGCTACTCAGGCATTTCCATCATCAAGACGCGCACGATCGCCTACGCGATCCAGGGCGTATGCGTTGCGATCGCCGCGATCTGCTATGTGCCGCGCCTCGGAGCCGCGACGCCGACCACCGGTGTCCTGTGGGAATTGCAGGTCATCACTGCGGTCGTCATCGGCGGAACCGCCCTGCGGGGTGGAAAGGGCCATGTCTGGGGCACGGTTGCCGGAGCCGTCATCCTCGAACTCATCGCCAACCTGATGGTGCTCTCGGATTTCGTCTCCGAATATCTCGTCGTCGGTGTCCAGGGCGTCATCATCATCATCGCAATGCTCATTCAGAGGTTCTCGAAGTAACCGCGTCCGGACCGCGCGGATTGATGTTTGTGGTCCGATTCTGGGAGGAATGAATGTCTAGAAAATGGATTGCGGCTCTGGCCGTCAGTACGGTGCTGCTCGCCGGCCAGGCCCTTTCGGCAGATAAAAAGGTTGTCGCAGTGTCGATCCCGGCAGCCGATCATGGCTGGACGGCGGGCATCGTCTATCACGCACAGGCTGCCGCCAAGGAAGTCAATGCCGCCTTTCCGAATGTCGAGGTCGTCGTGAAGACCTCGCCCTCGGCAACGGCGCAGGTGAGCGCGCTCGAAGATCTATCCGCAGGACGCAAGCTCGATGCACTGGTCATCCTGCCCTACACGTCGGAGGAACTGACGACGCCGGTCAAGGCGGTCAAGGATGCCGGCACCTTCATCACCGTCGTGGATCGTGGTCTCAACGACCAGTCCATCCAGGACCTCTACCTTGCCGGCGACAACATCGCGGTTGGCCGCAATACGGCGAAGTTCATGATCGACAAGCTGGGCGGCAAAGGCAACCTCGTCGTCTTGCGCGGCATTCCGACCGTCATCGACGATGAGCGCATCCAGGGCTTTCAGGATGCCATCAAGGGAACCGATCTCAAGGTTCTCGACATACAGTATGCGAACTGGAACAGTGACGACGCCTTCAAGCTGATGCAGGACTATCTTGCCAAATACCCGCAGATCGACGCTGTCTGGGCAAATGACGACGACATGCTTCTTGGCGTGCTCGAGGCCGTCAAGGAATCGGGTCGCAAGGATATCAAGCTCGCCCTCGGCGGCAATGGCATGAAGGACATCGTCAAGAAGGTCATCGACGGCGATCAGATGACGCCGGTCGAAACACCTTATCCGCCCGCCATGATCAAGACCGCCATCTACATGACCGTTGCCAATATCGTCGGCCAGGCGCCGGTGCGAGGCACTGTCAAGCTGGATGCGCCGTTGATCACGCAGGAGAATGCCAAGGAATATTACTTCCCCGACTCTCCGTTCTGACAAACCTGAAACCGGGGCGGCCGCAGCCGCCGCCCCATCGCATGAAGAAGAGGAGTAAATCATGCCTGGTAAGAAGATACTGATGCTGACCGGTGAGTTTACCGAGGAATATGAAATCTATGTCTATCAGCAGGCGATGGAGGCAGTCGGCCATACGGTCCACGTGATCTGCCCCGACAAGAAGGCTGGCGATCTGATCAAGACCTCGCTCCACGATTTCGAAGGCGATCAGACGTATACGGAGAAGCTCGGGCACTTCTTCACGATCAACAAGACCTTCTCGGAGGCCGAGGCGCAAATCGATCAATATCACGCAGTCTATTGCGCAGGCGGTCGCGGCCCCGAATACATCCGGACCGATAAACGCGTCCAGGCAATCGTGCGGCATTTTCACGAGAAGCAGAAGCCGATCTTTACGATTTGCCACGGCGTCCAGATTCTGATTGCCGTTGACGGTGTGGTTCGCGGCAAAAAGGTGGGTGCTCTGGGGGCTTGCGAGCCGGAAGTTACGCTTGCAGGGGGTACGTATATCGATCTGTCGCCGACGGAAGCTTATGTCGATGGCACCATGGTATCTGCGAAGGGATGGACCGCACTTGCAGCATTTATTCGCGAATGCCTGAAGGTGCTGGGCACGGAAATCCGTCACAGCGATGATATCGCCAAGGCTGCCTGAGCTCTCACTCCTGCTACGGCTTATGATCAGGCAACGCTCGCGAAACGCGGGGGTTGCCTTTCCAGGAACGACTTTCCTGCCCGCGGAAGCAGATAGCAGATAGATGCTCTGCATCATCTGCCGGCAGCAAAGTCATGGCGGCGCCGCAAGCGCAAGGCGGTGAATTGCTCGACACCTTCTCGCCAGCCGAAGGTGCCCTCCGCCAGCGCCCCCACCAGCGCCCGCTCCGAGCGCTGGTGGTGCTCGAACAATTCGGTGGAGAAGTGCCCCGAGCGGTCCTGCGACGCCATTTGCAGCCGTGCTCTTCCGAATCGCATCGAACTCAAAAGGCGTCAGTCCTTTCAAACTGACGCCCATCTGCGCGCATATGGTTTGCCCGAGTACCCAACACATCCATCGAAATGCCCGGGCTGGCGGTCTTTAAGCCGGCAGCTGGAAGATCCAGTTGGCGATCAGTACGATGGCGAGGCCCGTGGCCAGTGCGAGGTACGGCAGCATGCCAGCCTTCTTGACGCCGAGGTCCTGGCCGACGAGCCCGAGGTCCTCCATGGCGCCGGGCGGGAATTTGCCTCCGTCGCGCACATAGTGGCGATAGGCGAAAACCGGCAGGATAAGCGCGGCGAAGATGAAGCCGACCCAGAGCGCATTGGCATAGCCCCAGACCTTGGCGCCGGCGCCGAGGAAGAGCGCGTTGACGAAGGCAAGCACGGTATTGACGCCGATCAGCCAGGTGGGGGCCTTCCAGGGGCGCTCGACATGACCGGAATCCATGCGATGGATCCAGCCGGAATTCAGGTTCAGGAAGTTGAAGATGATGTAGCCGACATTGGAGACGGCGAGCACGAAGAAATAGCCGCCGGCATCGGACGCGATCGCCAGCAGGAAAAGATTGAAGGCAAAGTCTGTCCACATCGCCCGGGTGGGCGCGCCGTTTTCATTGACATGGTCGAGATATTTCGGCAGCCAACCATCCTTCGAGCCCTGGTAGAGCGTGCGCGAGGAGCCTGCCATCGCCGTCATGATGGCGAGGAAAAGCGCCATGATCATCAGCACGACGAGAAGCTGGGTGACGACACGGCCGGCGCCGATCAGTCCGCCGAGTGCTTCAGCGACGCCCGTGCCGTCGACGATACCGGGCGCCAGCATGCCCGCATGACCGAGTACGCCCTGGAAGGCGAGAGGTACGAGGAAGAAAAACAGGCAGCAGGCAAGGCCGGAATAGAAGATCGCCTTGAAGGTGTCCGTCTTCGGGTTCTTCAGTTCGCGCGTATAGCAGACCGCAGTCTCGAAACCGTAGGTCGACCAGGCGGCGATATAGAGGCCGCCGAGGAAAAGCGTCCAGCCGCCATTGCTCCAGGTGCCGTCAGTGCTGGTATAGGCCGCCGTTGGCGGAACCAGCCCGGTGACGTTGGCGCTGACGATCTGGCCGCTGATGATCGGATAGAGACCGATGACGAGCAGCGGCACCAGCACGATGATTGCCAGCCATTTCTGGACGCTCGCCGTTTCGGAGATGCCGCGATGCTGGATCGCAAAAATGATCAGCATCAGGATGCCGCCGATGAAAAAGGTGGCGTTGATATTGGCGGTGGCGAGCAAAGGAATGCTGAAGCTTGCGAGCGACCAGCTGCGGATTACCGGCGTCAGCGCGGCGACACCGTCCGCGCTCAGCAGCGCCTTGACCGCATCCTCAGGCGAAGTGCCGGCATGGGCGGCAATATATTCGGCGACGCGGGGACTATCGGCCGTAATCGAAGCGGCATGCGCGCTGATCCAGGCGAGGACCGCCTGCGAATCCGCTGCCGGGATCGGGAAGAAGGCATTGAGGATATATCCGGCCGCAATGGCGCAGCCGAGCGAAAGCACCGGGGACCAGGCAAACCAGTTGCACCAGACGGACAGCGGCGCGATGAATTTCGAGTAACGCAGCCAGGCCGTGGCACCATAGACCGAGGCGCCGCCCGACTTGTTGCCGAACATGCCGGCGATTTCGGCATAGGTGAAGGATTGCAGGAAGCCCATGATCATCGAGATGATCCAGAC
>Ga0102588_1000097_pt1 | contig 162620 bp, 170 predicted proteins | sample AraplaMF_Col_mMS_FD_76854 | JGI IMG/M metagenome (GOLD analysis project Ga0102588, IMG submission 76854) | Arabidopsis root microbial communities from the University of North Carolina, USA - plate scrape MF_Col_mMS (SPADES assembly) (version 2) | ecosystem: Host-associated > Plants > Roots >...
CCCGGCCGATATCGACCCCCCCCCTGCCGATATACCGGCAGGGGGTGCCGACTCTGGACCGGCACCCCCTGCCGACTCTGGACCGGCACCTATTAACCACTCCAACCTAACCACTCCCCTTAACCGAGAAGAGAGAGAGCGCGAGCGCGATTTTGAAGGGGAAGAAGATAGGAAGGCGGTAGAGCGTGAATTCAAACGGTTCTTCATCGGTTGGAAGACCGCCATCAGCGACAGCGAGCCGGAAGCGCGTGGCTGCTGGCAGACATTGACGGCGGAAGAGCGGTCTGCGGCGCTGGAGCGCTCGGCGCAGTATCAGGACGCGGCGCTGTCCACGGGTCGTAAGCACCTCTGCTCGGCGGCGCGGTATCTGAAGGAAAAGCGCTGGGAGAAGCTGCAGGCGCTAAACGTCCAGGCGCAGGCATCGGCCGCGCCGGAAGCCTATACGGCCTATTCCAGGGCCGGCCGTGGGCTGTTGTTCTCAGAGCTGCTGCGCCCGCAACGCTATCTTCAGCTCACGCCGCTTGAGCAGACGATCATCGAAAGTAAGCCTGAGAAGTACGACATCATCTGGCGTGACAAGCGTGAAAAGCAGGGCTGGCCTGAAGCGGCCAAGCTGATCGAGATCACGATGCAGCGCAAGCGGTTCAATGTTCCTTCTCGGATTGTCGAGCGTTGCCAGGACTTCGAGAAAGTGCGTGTCGGAAGCGCTGAATGGGAAGCTTGGAGGGAGCTTCACCATCGTCGTTTCTGGCCGTGGCTGCCTGCACCGGACAAGCTTGAATGGATGCAGTTCCCACCACTGCCAGCGGATATGGACGCGGATCTCGACACGCTCGTCGAGGAGGCATTGGCAAGGTTTCAGGCGAAGATTGAGGTTCGGGGCAATGATGATGCAGCATAATAAGTTCGACGGCGTGCCGATCGCGTCTGGATCTGGAGAGCGGTTCGAGGACCGGATGCGCCGAATCAGGATCGATCTCCTGAGCTATGCCCAACATCGAGCATCCGATGATTCGCCATGGTTTGCGGCTCGCGTTATGTCGGGTCGCGAAATAGCTGTGAAAAAAGCATTGGACAGCGCATCTGTCGAGGCGTGCGTGCCCATGCGAAAAGGACCCGAATATAGGCGCCGCGGTCGCATTATCCCGGCGACGATGATCCCGGTAATGACAAGCTATGTGCTTGTTCGCTTTCAGTATGACGAGCGGGCGTTCATCAGCCTCAGGAGCTTCGAGCATGTGCATGGCATTCTCTCCAGCCCCGAAGGTCCGCACCCGATTGGGCACTCGGAAGTGAAAAGATTCAATGCTTTGGCTGATGGCGGGAAGCTCGATTGGGAGCGTCAAACCGTCGTGTTCAGGAAAGGGGAAACAGTGCGTATATCTGATGGACCATTTGCATCTTTCAACGGCGAAGTCATATCCTGCCGCAATGACGGCAAAGGCGATGCTGTCGTTGAGATCAATATGTTCTCCGGAAAGGTGCCGGCTCTTTTGCCTCTTGCAATCCTTCAGAAGGTATGACTACAAATCTGCCCACGGATGATCCGATGATCCCGTAGTGAGCCCCTGAGAACGCCGTAGCAGGTGGGAACGAAAGTTCCGGGGTCGGTACACCGGTCGGACCCCGCCTTGACAGCTTCACCTGCGAAGCACCGATTCAAGGCCAGTGCGCAAGCTATGACCAGATGAATGACGAGGCGGCCTAACGGTCGCCTTTGTTGCATCTAGAGATATGGGCAAGCTGAAATCTCTACAGCCTCGACTGAAGACGCTCGGGTCTCGCCTCTCTCAGATAGCGCCGGCCAACAGGCAGGAAGCTGAAGCGATCCGACATCGCGAGCGTGATCAGAACCTCGAACATCGCAAGTGGTACAAGACCAGCCGTTGGCAGAAGCTGCGAGAACAGGTGCTGGTGCGAGATGCATACATCTGCCAGCGCACTGGCGTCCTCTGCATCGGCAAGCACCCAGCGCCGAACAGTCCGGTGGCTGACCACAAGACGCCGCACCATGGTGACGAGCGTTTGTTCTGGGATATCGAGAACCTCCACTGCGTCAGCAAGGCCTACCACGACAGCGAGAAGCAGAAGCAGGAGAGGTCCGGTGGCTGGTGAGCTGAGGCCGCTGTGCGTCTACTGCGAAGAAGTGGGATGCGATCTCGTCCTTAACTTCGACGACGTTGATCCTGGTCGGGAAGAGATGCCCGTTTGCAATGACTGCCTCAAGTTGATGTTCGAGAAGGCCTTCAGTCCGGAAGGATCGGAGACCGAAGGCGCGACCGTCCATTAGGGGGGGGGTCGAAAGTCTGGAAGGCCTCCGACCCCTAGACCCGCGCCCCTCTCACGCAGAGATTTTATTTCCGCCATGGACGAGAAAAACGACCAGACAGACGAGAATGCGGTGGAACTTGATCTGTTCGGTCGGCCGATAGAGGCTCTCAAAGATCGTCGCGGACGGCCCTCTTATGCAAAGTCGAAGGAAAATCAGGAACTTGTAACAGTCCTGCGTTGCGCGAACTGGAGTCATGAGCGCATTTCCCGCTACATTGGTTGTGACGAAAAGACCCTGCGTAAACATTTTTCCCGTGAGCTGGATGCAGGCGCAGACATCGTGGAAGCCGAAGCTTTGATGGTTACCTATCAGAAAATGCGTCAGGGCAACTCGGTTGCCACTGGTCGCATCCTTGATCTTGCTGACAAGGCGCAACTTGCTACGCCTCAGCGTCGGTCCGTTCCAGCGCCAAAGGCTGAGCGGCTCGGTAAAAAAGCACAACTGGAGCAAGACGCTCAAACTGGCCATCGCGATAGCGGGTGGAGTGAACTTCTCCAATGAGCGTGGCATTAAACCCTGCCGAAATGACACCGGAATGGAGCTTTGCTTGTCCCGACTGGTTCGACCGGTTGCAGCGTGGCGCTTCGATCATACCGGACCTTCCCCTTGACCAGGAGAAAGCTGAGCGTGGCCTTCGCATCTTCGAGAAGCTGCGAGTGCCGGATATCGACGACAAGCCTACCCTAGGGGAGGCATGCGGGCCTTGGTTCAAGGACATCGTTCGAACTGTGTTCGGTAGTGTCGACGATGATGGCGTGAGGCATGTCTCGGAGATTTTCGCTCTTGTCGGCAAAAAGAACTCCAAGACCACGTATTCGGGCGGCCTGATCGTAACCTGCCTGCTTGCTAACAAGATTCCTCGCGCCGAAATTCTTTTCGTGGGTCCGACGCAAGAAATCGCCGATGCGGCTTTCCAACAAGCAGTCGGTATGATCGAGGACGACGAGGAGGGCTATCTTCAGAAGCGCTTCCATATTCAGGACCACAAGAAGGTCATTCGCGATCGAGTGACGAAGGCGTTCATCAAGATCAAAACCTTCGACATGAAAGTAATGACCGGCTCCAAGCCAGTGATCGTTTTGCTCGACGAGCTCCACATTATGGGGAGTATAAGCTACGCAACTCGTGTCATCCGTCAGATCCGTGGCGCCTTGGTGCGTCGACGCGACAGCCTGTTCATCATCATCTCTACTCAGAGCGATGAAGAGCCTGCCGGCGCGTTCAAGTCCGAACTGGAATACGCTCGGGGCGTACGAGACGGAAGAATTACCGGCAACATCCGGATGCTTCCGATCCTGTACGAGTTTCCGGAGGCGATGCAGGTAGATGAGGAAAAGCCGTGGATGGATCCTCGGCATTGGCATCTGGTTATGCCGAACCTCGGACGCTCTCTTCACCTCGACAGCATGATTGCTGACTTCGAGGCGGAGAAGGAAAAGGGCGACGAGGCAATTCAGATATGGGCATCGCAGCATCTGAACGTTCAGGTTGGTTTGGCATTGCATGGAGGCCGCTGGATTGGTGCGGACTACTGGCCCGCCGCATCTGATACGCGGATCACCATCGATTTTCTTCTTTCGGTTTGCGATTGCATCGTCGCAGGAATCGACGGCGGAGGTCTGGACGACCTCCTCGGCCTTACCCTTCTTGGTCGACATCGGACAACGCGTCAGTGGCTTTGGTGGTCAAAGGCATGGGCGCAGCCTGATGTCCTTCGGCTGCGAAAGGAGATCGCTGAGCGCCTCAACGACTTTGCCAGAGACGGCGATTTGGTCGTCTGCAAGACGCCAACTCAAGACATTGAAGAAGTGGCAGCCATTCTTGAGCGCGTGTGGGCTGATGGGATGATGCCTGAGAAAGGTGCGATCGGCCTCGATCCGCAGGGAGTGGCCGCGATGGTGGATGCGATAACTGGTAAGGGGATTCCAGATGAGGCGTTGGTAGCCGTTTCCCAGGGCTTTCGCCTGTCTGGCGCCATCTGGGGCGCCGAGAGAAAGCTGAAGGATGGCACGATGAAGCATTGTGGCTCCAAGTTGTTGTCTTGGTGCGTCAGTAACGCGAAGGCTCAACAGGCCGGAAATGCCATCATCATCACCAAGCAGGTCGCCGGAAAGGCCAAGATCGACCCGGTCATTTCCGGGTTCAACGCAATCTCCTTGATGAGCCGCAACCCGGAAGCGATCGGGAGTACGGGTGATCTCGGTGAATTCCTCAAAAACGCGGTGATGGCCTGATGGCTTTTTGGTCCAACTGGTTTAGCGGTCGTTTCCTCACGGCCCGCGATGAAGAGCTTTACCGTCTTCTTGGCGCTGGCGAAAACTGGGCGGGCGAACGGGTCACGGCTCAGGGTGCAATGAACCTTTCGGCGTACTGGGCGGCCACTCGCATCACCGCGCAGACCGTTGCCAGCTTGTCGTTCGACGTCATGGAACGCACCAAGGATGGTGTGAAGGTCAGAGCGCCGGATCACTGGCTCCAGGAACTCATCGATAACAGCCCCAATGCCGATCAGACCAGCATCGAGTTCTGGGAAGGTCGCGTTCTTGGCCTTTGCACCTCAGGCAACGGCTTCGCTGAAAAGGCATTCTCCGGCAAGAAGCTGGTCGCCTTGAACCGAATGCCTGCCGATACGCGGGTGTATCGCAACAGCGACGACGAGCTTGAATACAAATTCTTCGACCGCGGCAAGGAGGAAATCCTTCCCGAAGCGAAGGTCTTTCATATCAAGGCATTTGGCGATGGCGATGTTGGCCTGTCGCCTGTGGCCTATGCCCGGCAGACGCTGAGCCTCGCGATTGCGACCGAACGAGCAGTGGGGCAGGCCTTCTCAAAGGGCATCCGCTCAAAGGGTTTCTTCGTTATGCCGGCGGGCTCCCGTCCATTGACGCCCGAGCAGCGAAAAGATGCGAAGGCAACGCTCGTCGATGCCAACAGCGGCCCTAATGCGCCATGGGCTGGCATTCTTGAAGGGGGGGTTGATTTCAAGACTGTCAGTCTCTCGATGAGAGATGCCGAAATGATCATGAACCGTCGCTTCAACGTCGAGGAAGTCTGCCGCTGGCTGGGCGTGCCGCCGATCATTATCGGCCACTCCGGCGAAGGTCAGACGATGTGGGGAACTGGTGTCACTGCCGTCATGCAGGCCTGGCTCACCTTCGGTCTGCGCTCGTACCTTAAGCGCATTGAGAAGGCGATCGAGAAGCGTATTTTCACACCGGAAGAGCGTCTGCGGTTCTCGATCAAGATTAACTACGAGGATCTGTTGCGCGGCGACAGCACCGCTCGCGCTGCCTTCTATACCTCTCTTCTCAATGCCGGCGTGATGACCATCAACGAGGTGCGGCGCCTCGAAGGATTGCCGCCTGTCACAGGCGGCGACGTGCCCCGCATGCAGTCGCAGAACGTGCCTATCGACCAGCCAACAAGCAATCTGGGTCATAACGGCGGCCCGCCGATTGGAGAAAACGAATGACGCTCCGCAACCTTCCGGAATTGCATCGCCCTGAAAATGCGAAGTGCTCCTTTGCACTCTCGGAAAAAGCCGTTCAGGCGTGGGTGCCGATGCAGGCGCCGCAGGCGGCTGCGGCTGAGAGCGATGCGACGATCGGTATCTTGGACGTCATCGGTTACGACTGGTGGACCGGTGAAGGCGTGACGGCGAAGCGTGTAGCGGCCGCTCTGCGCAACATTGGGGAAAAGCCCGTGACGGTTCAGATCAACTCGCCTGGCGGTGACTTCTTCGAGGGGGTGACGATCTACAATATGCTGCGGGCGCATCCTGCGAAGGTTACCGTCCAGATCCTCGGGATTGCTGCTTCTGCGGCATCAGTTATCGCTATGGCAGGTGACGAGATCGAGATCGCCAAGCTTGGCTTCATGATGATTCACAACACTCAGTGGGTGGCGGTCGGTGACCGGCACGTTATGCAGGAAACCCACGATATCATGGAAGTGTTCGATACGGCTGTCGCCGAAATGTTTGCTGAGAAGACGGGCGACAAGGTCGATGTCATTTCCAAAATGCTCGATAGCGAAACATGGATGGCCGGACAAAGCGTCGTCGATAAAGGTTTCGCTGACAAGGTCCGGGAGTTCGATACCGAGCAAAGTTCAGGCGGCGCGTCGAACACGAAGCCCGCCCTTTACAGACTCGAGGCCGCGCTCACCTCCGGGCGTCCCCTTCCTCGTTCCGAGCGGCGCAAACTGCTCAAAGAGATCTCCGATGGCATGCCGAGCGCTGCCGCGGATGACGCCATGCCGGGCGCTGGCGACAATGCTGCTGACGATGGCAGCGCACACCTGAACCTCGCTCTCGCGCGCCTGAAACTCGCCAGAGCATAAACCAGCCAACCCAGGAGCCGACCATGGCAGATGATACGAAGGACCTGCTGAAGCAGGTCTCGAACGAACTCGTGCGCGTCAGCGACGAATTCACCAAGAAGGCCGAAGAGGCCATGAAGGAAGTCAAGAACGCAGGCAAGCTGTCCGAGGACACCAAGGGCGTCGTCGATCAGATGGCCGTCAAGCAGACCGAGCTGAGCGGCGTGGTCGAAGAACTGAAGGCGCGCCTCGGCGAAGTCGAGCAGAAGTCAGCCCGTCGCGGCGGCGGCGCAGAGCAGAAGGCAAAAACCGTTGGCGCTCAGCTGATCGAGCATGAAGGCCTGAAGGAATTTGCCAAGAATGGCGTTCAGGCGGGCAAGCGCATCAGCGTGCCAGTAACCAACGCGCTCATCAGCACTGGTGTCGCCGCGGACGTTGTCGAGCCGCAGCGCCTGCCTGGCATCGATACCATGCCCAAGCAGCGTCTGTTCATCCGTGATCTCATCGCGCCCGGCGAGACCGATGCGCCGGCGATCTTTTGGGTTCAGCAGACTGGCTTCACCAACAATGCTGCGGTCGTCGCCGAAAACACCAAGAAGCCGGAGTCGACCATCTCGTTCGACACGAAAATCACGCCGGTTTCGACGATCGCCCATCTGTTCAAGGCGTCGAAGCAGATCCTCGACGACTTCAAGCAGCTCCGCTCCACAGTCGATGTTGAATTGAATTATGGCCTGAAGTTCGCGGAAGAAGGTGAAATCCTCTTCGGCTCCGGCACCGGTGTCCACCTGCACGGTATCGTGCCGCAGGCATCGGCCTACAATCCGGCTTTCAGTGTCGATATGCAGTCTCCGATCGACGACCTGCGTCTTGCAATGCTGCAGACCCAGCTCGCTCGCCTCCCGGCGACTGGCATCGTTCTTCACTTCATCGACTGGGCAAAGATCGAACTCACCAAGGATGCCAACGGTCAGTACATCCTCGCAAACCCGCTGCGCCTGGCATCGCCCACTCTCTGGGGGCTTCCTGTTGTCGCAACTGAGGTGCCGGAATTTGAAGGCGAGTTCCTCGTCGGCGCCTTCCGCACCGCGGCTCAGATCTTCGATCGCGAGGATGCGAACATCGTCATTTCCACCGAAAACAACGACGACTTCGAAAAGAACATGATCACCATCCGCTGCGAAGAACGCCTGGCGCTCGCCGTCAAGCGGCCGGAAGCGTTCGTCACCGGACCGTTCAGCGAGTAATCGCCGGTCTTCCCTCGCATAGGCCGCCGCAGTCAGCGGCGGTCACTTTCCCTCTTGGAGAAGCGAAATGAAACTTCGTGCACTGGCGACCTTTCGCCATGACAGAGGCACCTTTCGGCGCGGTGCGACCGGTGAATTTACGGATGCCGAGGCCAAGGAGTTGATCTCTCGCGGCATTGCTGTCGCATCTGGTCAGGTCGGCAACCCCGGCTCCATCGAAATTGCCGCCAATTGGCAGGACTTCTCGAAGAGCAAGAAAATCGCCCTGGCAAAGAAGATCTCCGGAAAGTCGAAAATGACTGCCGACGAAGCCGAGACGATCATCGCTGAAGATATTTCCAGCCGCGAGCAGTCCGCCTGATCGCCGCCGCCACTCAGATCCACATTTTACCCGATCGAGGAGATCGCCATGCGAAAGCTCAAACTGGCAGTCACAACGGCTGCAGACGGCACAGCCACTGCATTCATGAACAAGGTTTCCGGCAATATCCACAGCGTCCAGTACGTGAAGGACGGCGCCAACGCCTACGCAGACGGCGTCGATTTTACACTCACGGCCGAGTCCACCGGCGAAAGTATCTGGAACGAGGCCAACGTCAACGCCTCGGCTATCCGCTATCCTCGCGCTCCCGTCCACACTCAGGCCGGCGCCGCGGCCCTCTACGCGACCGGCGGAACGGCCGTTCTCGACAAGATCGCGATCAGTAATGAGCGCATCAAGATTGCCGTTTCTCAGGGCGGGAACACCAAGACTGGTTCTTTCGTCGTTCTCGTTGACGCCTGAGGACGGATATCCATGAAGGTCGTGGTCATCACACCGCCTACGCCGATCGTCACCAAGGAAGAGGCGAAAAAGCATCTCATCGTCGAGCACAATGACGACGATGATTTGATTGAGACGCTCATTCAAGCGGCGACGGCATGGATAGATGGCCCGGCCGGCTGGCTGGGACGCGCCCTCGGCGTTCAGGTTCTTGAATGGCAGAGATGCAGTTGGCCTTGCGCCGGCGAAGTGCTGCCGTTCCCGCCCGAGATTGAAGTGATCTCGGTGAAATATATTGATCCCGATGGCGTCGAGCAGAGTTGGCCCGTTCCTACGCCCCTCTATTGGAGCAATCTGCCGCGAATTCGCGGACGGGATGGCGATCTCAAGATCCGTTACCGCGCCGGATATGGAATTCCGCAGGCCGGCAATGCGGGCGTTTTTGAGAACAAAGCTCCTGCGCCAATCAAGGTTGCGATCATGATGCTCGTTGCCCAGTGGTACAAGAACCCGATGTCCGTCTCTGTCGGAGCTGCTGTCGATAACTTGCCGTTCAGTGTCGAGGCGTTGCTGCAGCCGTACAGGGTTTTCCGATAATGGCCGGGCCGGGTGCTGGTCAACTTTACGAGCGCGTTGCGTTCGACCAGCGCGTTGCGCAGCCTGACGGCTACGGCAATGAGCAGGAACAGTTCGTCCATCAGTTCGAGCGACGTGCCGGCTTTACGTTCTTGCGCGGCGGCGAAGCTGTTATTGCTTCTCGACTCGAAGGCCGTCAGCCGATCGTCGTTCGCGTGCGGCGTGATAGCGATACGCTGAAAATCGAGCCGGATTGGCGCATGCGCAACGCTCGCGATGGCACATGGCGGGGTGTCTCCCCAGATCAATATTGGGATGGTCCCATCTACGCAGTGCGCTCGATCGCGCCGACGGAAGATCGCCAGTTTCTCGACATTATGGTCGAATCCGGGGTTGCCTCCTGATGGTTCAGGGTATCGCGGCGCTGAACAGGAAGTTGAAGGTCGAAATTCCGAAGGGGGTCGAGGAAGCGCTCAGGCCAGCGATGGAAAAGAGCGCAGAAGAGCTCGTCTCGATGATGAAGCGCCTGGTGCCAGTCGATCGCGGCGATCTGCAGATGTCGATTTCGTGGACGTGGGGCGATGCGCCTGAAGGAGCCATCGTCGTTGCGGAAGGCGTCGAAGACAGTCGCGGTCTCAAGATCACAGTCTATGCCGGCAGCAAGGCTGCCTACTATGCGCGCTGGGTCGAGTTCGGGACGAAGGAGCAGCCCGCGCATCCGTTCTTCTATCCTGCGTATCGTTCGCTGCGAAAGCGAATCAAATCGCGTGTTACCCGCGCCATGAAGAAAGCCGTCCAGGCAGAAAGCGCATCCGAATGATGACCAGCCCTGCCGCCGAGACGTGGAAGCTGATCCAGAATACGCTGGAATCAACGCCCGCCGTCATGACGCTCGTTGATGCCGTCTATGACAAGGTCGGTCCCAATCCGTGGAGAGCAAAGAACGCCTATATCAGCCGCGGCCCGGTGTATGGCGTCGATGACGGCGCCGATTGCGTCGATGGGCAGGAGCTGACGTTTCAGATCGATATCTGGTCTCGCAAGCCGAACCGCTGGAGCTGCGACGATATCGTAGAGGCCGTGCGCAAGGCACTGCATGAACGCGACGATCTGCAGCTGACAGAGAATGCCCTGGCGCAGCTTCGCGTCACGCTGTGGCGCGTCATCGACGATCCGGACCCGAACACGGTTCATGGAATCGTTCAGGTCGTTGCAATGGTCGAAGTTCCGGAGGCTGCATGATGGCATGGATGGTCGTTAGCAGGGGCGCAACCTTCCGTCGCCCCCACTCGAAATATTCCTTCACCTTCGAGGCGAAGCTCGAACCCCAGCAGTGGCCGAGTGATGTTGTCGATTGGGCCGTCTCGAAAGGGCTGGCCGAAAAAGTGCGCCCTCCCCGCAGGAGGGCGACAGAAGCTCGCGAGAGCGAAAACCGGGCGTAAGCCTTCTCATCCAACCGGGCCGCAAGCCCTTGTCGCTCGACTGGTGAAAGCCGGTCTGCTCTTCCAATGGAGAACTGCAATGGCAGACGCTATTACTGCGAAATTCCAGCACTTGGTCGTGGAATTCGAAACCGAAACGCCCGGCACCTGGTCGAAAATCTGCGGCGTGACGCAGCGCGGCGTCAACCGCTCCTCGACGATGCAGACGTCTGAAGTTCCGGATTGCGACGACGAGTCCAAGCCGAACAGCATCGAACGCTCGGTGCAGTCGCAGGAAGTGACAATCTCCGGCACTGGCGTGTGGGCTGCGCAAAGCCACGAGACCATGCTGGACTGGTGGTACACCGGTCAGACCAAGAAGATCCGCGTCGGTCACCTGAAGGCGGCGGTCGGCGACACGGAATACGAGACCGGCAATGCCTATCTCGTAAGCCTGAATAATTCGGCCGAGAAAGGTCCGAGCGTCACGGCTGAGATCGAAATTCAGTTCGACGGCCTGCCTGTCCGCACCGCCAAGGCCGCCTGATGCGTCAGTCGGAAAACATTGTTTGGCCAGGCGGAGAACATGAATTCCGCCTGGGTATCGGCGAGCTTCGCGCAATCGAGCAGCGCTGCGACGCAGGTTGCGCCGTTGTCATGATGCGGTTGCTCGGTCAGCAGTGGAAGATCGACGATGTCGTTCAGCCGCTCCGCCTCGGTCTTGTCGGCGCTGGCATGAACGAGAAAGAGGCACAGAAAGCCCTCGACAGCGCTCTCGATATCGCCAGCCCTTACGCCCTTGCAATACCGGCAGCAGAAGTGCTGCGCCGTTTCATCATGTGGGAAACGGATGATCAGCCGGGGGAGCGCGAAGCGGGGGCGGAGATCCTGAACCAAACCCGCTCCCTAACGGAAGAACTCGCTGGTCAAGCTACTACGGCGCCGGCGCAGTCGTAGGCTACTCGCCGCGCGACGTTGACGACATGACGCTCTGGGAGTTTGCCGCCTGTATGGACGGCTACCGCAAGGCTCACCAGACACAAGACGATGCACCTCCTGCCATGAGCGATGAACTGATGGCTGAACTCGGTATCGAGGGATTCTAGTGGCAGCGAATGCAGAAGATCAGGCTCGGCTTCTCGTCTCGATCGAGGCGACCCAGAAGAAGTTCGAGCGGCAGCTTGCGGCCATTGCAAAGGCGGCCGGGGACAGCGCTACTGGTATCGAAGGGCGGTTCAAGAAGGCCAACGACAACGTCGCCGGCAGCTTTGCGTCATCTGGTAAGAAGGTAGAGGCGTCGATCGGCGCGCAGCGTGCCGCAGTCTCGAACCTTTCGTTCCAGCTGAATGACATCACGACAAGCCTTCTTTCCGGCGCATCGCCCTTCACCGTGATGGTGCAACAGGGCAGTCAGGTTGCGCAGGTATTCCAAGGGACGGGTGGCGGGCTCGTCGGTGCGGCAAAGACGCTCGGTGGCGCAATTGCGGCCATGGTCAATCCGGTGTCGCTGGCGTCCTTTGCCTTCGTTGGCCTGACTGGCGCCGCCGTTCAGTACCTGATGACGCTCAAGTCCGACGTTCCAGATGCTGAAAAACTCCTGAAGGCGCATGCAGAACTGATCCGCTCGTTCGACGAGGTCTGGGGCATCGCGAAGAAAGGTGCTGACGGCTATTCGGAATCCGTCAAGCAGATCGCGCTGCAGAAGCTGCGCGACGAGTTCGGCGACCTCAAGACCGCTGTCGAGGCGGCGAGCAAGGAGCTTTCCTCCGATATTCTCAGCGTTCCTGTCAGCGAGTTCGGCGGCGCAACGCAGTCGGTGCAGGATTTTCAGAAGGCGCTGCGCCTGCTCGATCAGGACGTGCCGGACTTTCGCGAATTTTCGCTTGAAATGGCGAAGATCGAGGGCATGAAGGGCATCCCGGAGAACATCCGGGAGCTTGCCAAGCAGCTGCGCCTTTCTGCCAACGAATCCTTGCCGCTGCAGGAAGCGCTGGAGGGTACGCAAAAACGCCTGAAGGATCTCTACCTCACAGGCGATCAGGCCAAGGCGGCCTTTGCGGCGATAACCGCTTCCGCGCTCGGCCTCGGGACGCAGGGAGGTGACGCGATCACCTCGATTGCCGACAAGATCAAAACCGAGCTTATTCCGGCTATGGGTCAGGCGCTCAGCCAGGTCGGGGAGTATGCGAAGAACCTGAATAATCTGCAGTCGCAGATCAATAAGAACCCTCTCGGACAGCTGTCACCGATTTACTCCGGCGGTGGCCGCTTCATGAACAGCGAGGAGGCTTCGCGCTACGATTTCGAGCAATCCAATCTCGATGCTGTCGGAAAGTCGGCGGCTGCGGAAATGATCCGTGGCTTTGAAAGTTTCATCAGCAATGCGAAGTGGGATGTGAACGCGTTTCGTGTCGGCTTTGGCAGCGATACGACGCAACGTGCAAACGGCGTCATCGAAAAGGTCACGAAGGATACCGTCGTCACCCTCGACGATGCGGAGCGCGATCTGTCGAGGCGCATCGTCGAGTTTCAGGACGGCATTCAGAAGGCGATCGGCATTGAGACCTGGAAGAGCCTGTCGGACGCGCAGCAGGCCGCTTTGACATCGATTGCATATAACTATGGCTCGCTTCCGGATGCTGTCGTTAAAGCGATCAAGGAGGGGAACGGCCCTGCGAAGGTCGCGCAGGCAATTGCCAGCCTGACCGCGAACCCTGATCGCCGAAAGCAGGAGGCGCAGGCCTATCTTTCCGGGACGGGCGTCTCCATGTCGGATGCAGGCCTCGGCAGAAGTTCGCGCCGCTCGCCCGATCAGATTTTCCAAGGCGACGTTGCTGACATTCAAAAGCGGATCGACGTCCTCAACGCCGAGTATGCTGCGCAGGCGCGCCTCAATCCGCTGATCAATGACTATGGGTTTGCCGTCGAAAAGGCGAAGATCCAGCAGCAGCTGCTGTCGGAAGCGCAGAAGGCTGGCGTCACCGTGACGCCGGAGCTTGCCGCAAGCATCGACGCGCTATCGACGAATTACGCCAAGGCGTCATCGGCCAGCGAGAGCCTGAAGGCATCGCAGGAGCGCCTGAAGCAGTCGGCAGTCGAGTTTCGGGATGCGAGCCGCGATATCGTTGGCGGCTTCATAAGCGATCTCAGGAGCGGCAAGTCTGCTGCCGAAGCGCTGGCCGGCGCCCTCGACAAGGTTGTCGACAAGCTGATCGACGTCGGTCTGAACGCGATCTTCGGTACTGGCGGCGGTGGCGGCGGTATCTTCGGATTGCTGGGTGGGCTCTTCGGGTTTGCAGATGGCGGTGTCGCCGCATACGGGCGGCCGCAGCCGTTGAAAACCTTCGCCAGGGGCGGCGTGTCGAAAACGGCAGCAATCTTTGGCGAAGCCGGTCCAGAGGCCGCCGTGCCGTTGCCTGACGGCCGGCACATCCCGGTCAAGCTCATGGAGCCGCGTATTCCGCAGATGCGGGGCGGTGGCGGCAATGAGGTCGTGACGGTCAATCTCCAGGCTGACCCTTCGGTTATCGCCGAAGTGGCCGACCAACGCATCCGGACCGCAAGCGGCACGATCGTGCAGGTCGCGGTAAAGCAATCGAACAAGCAGGTCATGCCGACCGTGGCGCAGTACCAGCGGAACACGGCGGGTGGGGATTATCGTGGCTGATATCATTGTCTGGCCTTTCTGCGTGCTGCACCCGCAGCAGCCATCGGCAAACATCGTTCCCTTTACCCGCAGCGGCGGACGATCTCTCGGCGGCATAGAGCCGGCAGTGCGGACTGATCTCGGCTATTGGGCGATCGAATACGGAAACGTCATCATCCAGAACCGTTTCCGAGATCAGTGGCAGACGTGGCAGGCGATCCGGCAGAAGCTCGGCGGCCGGGTGGGCTTGATTGCCGTGCCAGTGCCTGCGTCATTGTCTGCGCCTTATGCTTCCGGCGCCTTTGAGGCGCAGGGGGAAGTGCCTCACGACGATGACGCACTTTTCAGCGACGACACGCCGTATGTTCAGGGCGCCATCTCGGTCATATCGGAGGGCTTTACTCCGCTGGGAGCGACGGTGATCCGGCTGCGCATCATCAACGCCGCTGCCAATCTCGTAGGTATTCGTTTCTCCTGCGGCCACGCGCTTTATGAGACCGGGCCCGTCATAGACATCGACGGCGATGTCTGGACTGTGCCGATTTCGCCGACCGTGCGCGAGGCTATACCGCATGGGACCGAACTCGAATTTGACCATCCGACCTGCCTTTGCCGTCTTGCCAGCGACAGTGGCATGGATCTGCAACCCGACAATGCTCGGAAGAACACCTTTCCGTCCGTCAGCTTCCAGGAGGCGACGGATTACTGGAACCAGCTGGCGCTCGGGCTCATCTGATGGCGATCAAATCATTGCGTGTCCTGTGCCAGGTGGATCTGCCATCGGGCATCATCAGGCTCTGGGATGGATCGGGCGGGCCGTTTCTCGACGAGGGCGGGAACATTTGGCGGGCGTGCGTGCTGACGGAAGACGCCCTCGATACGATTGAGATGGCGATCAACGCTGAGGCTTTCACGCTGTCCCTCGTGCTCTCGGGCATCGACAAGGCCACCTCTGACGCGGTCTGGAAGGACTATCAGGATGGCACTATCAAGGGCTCGCGGCTGCGCATCTTCATTCAAGACTGCGACGAATACGATCAGCCGGTCGGGACGCCCGATGTGAAATTCACCGGCAAGATCGACAACCTCATTTTCGGCGACCAGGCAAGCGACACCGGCATCAGGTCCACCATCACCGTCGAGGTGACCAACAGATTCACGCTGCGCACGCTGACGAACGGCGCCGTGCTTTCGGATGTGGATCAGAAGGCTCGATCGAAGATCCTGAACCCATCGGCCGTGCTCGATCGCTTCTGCGAGCGCGTCATTCTCATGCTGTCGAAAACGATCCGGTGGCCGAACTGGTGATGCGGGAACTCTCAGAATTCCTTGCGCCGTATTCGGCCAAGCCCTGGGAACCGGGAAAGGTGGATTGCTGCCTTTTCCTGGCGTCCTGGGCGATCTGGCTGGGGCATCGCGATCCTGCCGAGCATCTGCGCGGTACCTATGACAGCGAAGAAGGGTTTCGCAGGCATATCGAAGCCGCTGGCAGCGTCGTCTCTCTCGTTGGCGTGTGCGCTGACCGGATTTGCGGAAAGCCCGTCCAGAAACCGGCCTGCGGCGATATCGGCGTGATCGGCAGCCAGAAAAAGATCCATCGCCAATTCGGGGCGATTTTCGATGGCGAGCGATGGCTTGTCCGCTTCGTAAATTCGGTCGGCCCAGTGGCTGCCCGCCCCCTCGCAATCTGGAGACTGTGAACCGTGCCTGGCTTGATCGAAACAGTCGCGCTTATTGTCTCGTCGGTCGCGACTACCGCGTTCGGGGCCACTGCCCTCTATCTCGGCACCTATGCGCTCGCTCTCGGCGGTCTCGCGTTCGGCGCCTCGGCCCTCCAGAGTCTGTTCGTGCAAAAGCCTTCCGTGCCGAAGCCCGAGGATGGCAGCTATAACCTGAAGCAGAATGTCCCGTCGCTGACATATGTCTTGGGCCGGGTGAAGAAGGGTGGCGATTACGTCTTTCTCGAGCAATCGAACGGGGCAGCTTATCATATCATCGTCATGGCGGCGCACCGCATTCAGGGCTATGTGCAGCACTACCTGCATGACGAGAAAGTCACGCTCGATGGAAACGGCGACGTCATCGCTCCAGCGCATTTCGTGCGCGGATCGAACCGTTATGTCTCCATTTTAAGCCGCCTCGGACTCGACGCTGAAACCGCATATGCTCAGGTGGTAGCGGCATTCCCGACGATCTGGGGCAATGCGCACCGTGGCGACGGCCTTGGCTCGATCCTGATGATCGCGAGGACTGCCTCGCAAAAATACTATCTTGCGGTTTTCCCGAATCAGATGCCGCAACCGTCTTCTGTCATGGATGGAGCGCTGCTCTTCGATCCTCGAAACGGGTCTGCCGCGTTCAGCCGCAATCTTGCGCTCATGCGATACTGGCACCTGACGCACCCTGTCGGCGGAAAGCTTTCGCAGGACGATATGTATGCGCCGGACTGGTCGAATGCCGCCAACGTTTGCGATCAGATCGTGACGACCCGCACCGGCGGGGCGGAGCGGCGGTACTGGGGCGGCCTGTGGTTTCGTGCCGAGAACAATCCGGTCGAGGTCGGGCAGCTGATCGACCAGGCTGCGGAACTTGTCGTCTTCGAGCGGCCGGATGGCCTGATCGGCGTTCATGCCGGCGAATACGAAGAGCCCGACGTCCGCCTCGTCGAGGCCGATATCATCAGCGCCAGCCTCGACGGAAATACCCGCGACAGCTCGACCGTCCTTGCAGTGCGGGGACGCTACGTCGATATGAGCGCCGATTTCAACCAGGCGGACGCGGCGATCTATGGCGATCCCTATGTCGGGGAAGATACCGAGCGCACGAAGACGCTGGATAACGGCGCGATCCAGAGCCACAACCATGTGCAGCGCCTGCAGAAGATCACATTTACCCGGGCGAACGCACCGCGTGTCTCGATCCTGGCGCACTACGAACCGGCCAAGAACGTTCCCTATCGCCGTTTCGTCAAGGTGCATTACCCGCCGAAGATGAGCGAGGTAGTGATCGAGATCACCTCGACACCGAAGCTCTCGCTCCGAAATATGACTATGGAGTTCTCTGGCATAATTGTTCCGCCGACGCTCTACGCATTCAATGCCGCCGTCGAGGAAGGCGCGCCTGGATCAAGTGTGATCCCGCTACCGCCTGACGAGCTGGCAGCGCCATCAGGTTTCAACGTCGTGATCAATCGCGAGGTTGTAGCGGGAGGCCAATCGGCCTGTTTCGGCCTTGCCAGCTGGACATCGGCCGGAGATGCCCTGACCTATGAACTTGAGTGGCAGCCGGTCGACGGCAGCGAGCCAGTGCGCAGCGTGATGTCGAATGCGGGCGATACGTCGCTTCGATCGGCCTATCTGGCGGATGGCAAGCAATACAAGTTCCGGCTCTATGCATGGGGTGGCGGTACGCAATCTCCGCCAACTGCTGATATCACGCGAACCGCGACGTCGGATGCCACGGCGCCGGGTACGCCCGTCAATCCGCAGATCTCGTTTGCAACGCCCAACGTGTCATTCAGCGCCCGATCGGCGAACGACAACACACGCAGGCTCGTCTTCCGGCGAGGAACGACCGCGCAGAGCTTCGCGGCGGCCACGGCGATTGGAACCTTCGAGGTGACTGCCAATCAGGTCATCTCGATAACCGATGCACCAGGCGCCGGCACATGGAAATACTGGTGCGGAGCGGAGAACGGCTCCGGCGTGGCCTCGGCGGCGCAGGCAACCTTGACGCAGGTGGTCACATGAGCCCGACCGAGCAGATCGATTGGCGAGAAGCCGCCCTGCAGGCTGATGCTGCGATGAAGGCGGCAAGTGTCGCATGGATCGTGGATGTCGATATCGTCTACAGCTCTGTGATCGCTCTCAGCCTTGCTCCTCGCATCAAGGAGTTTGCCATATCGGCAGCCAAGCTTGGAGATCGCGTCTATGTGCACCGTCGAGGCCGCCCGACTTTGACCGGCGTGTCGATCCTGTCGGGCGTCATCCTCGAAGGGACTGGCTTGGTCACAGAGGACGGCAAAGTTGAAATCTACCACGTCATTCCCGGCGTCGGGGTAGGGCAGACCCTGACCATTCCTCTGCGGCTGATCGGCAACCGGCCGGGCGCCTGACCTTCATTCTATAGCATCAACTTTGCCTGGCATCACCATGCCGGGTCGATTTCACATGGAGACATCTATGGGCCTCATGCAGACCGCTGCACAGATCTGGCGCGACTTCGTCACGGATGGCGTTCCCTCCTCAGGGCGGCAGAAGCCGAAGAAATCGGACATCCGCGCATGGGGCACCTGGGTTGAAAGCATCATCAATGCCTTCATCTCGACCGGCGGGCTCATCTACACCTCGCGGGCATCGCTCTTTGCTGATCTCGCGCGCGGGGCGAATACAATCGCTTGGGTGATCGGTGATGCCACCGTCGCCTACAACGGCGTTTACATGAAGGTCGGGGCGTCGGGCACTGGTTCCTGGACGCGCGTGGCTGATCTGCCTTACAGCTTCGTGAAGCTCATTGATGCAGGCGCCGGCACAGCGAACGCGATCCAGTTGACCTCGGCCATCCCCGCTTCGGCCTTTGCGCTGCGCGTTGCCAACGTCTTCCGGGCAAACACCGGAAACGTGACGATCTCCGAGAACGGCACGGCTGCAAAGCCTCTGCTGACCAGCTCGGGCAATCAGATCGCGCCCGGCGGCCTGCTGGCGAACATGATGATTTCGTATGTGGATGACGGCGCGAATTTTCGGCTGCTGTCGGATCAGGCATCGGCGGCAATCGTCGCAGCGGCGGAAGAAGCAGCCGACCGCGCGGAAGACGCTCGCGATGCCGCCCTGAGTGCGGTGCCAAACGCGTTTCCAGCGACGCGTGCTGCAATGCAGGCGCTTAACACGGGAACGGTTGCCTCGGCCTACCTGAAGGAGGCTGGACGTCAGGGTCAGTTTAGCTTGCACCTTATTTCAAGCCTTTCGGCTTCGATGCAGGCAATGGTATCTGCCGATGTGCTGCAGGCCGTATCTGTGCCGTCCACCCAGGACTCGAACTATGTTTGGATCAGGAGCGGCATGTGGCCTACCACGGGCATCCTTGGAGCATGGTTCGGATTTGTCTCAGACGCAGCCAATCCGATTAACGCGAGCACCACCGAGGGAACGGGTCCCTTCACGATCAATCCGAATGGGCCGTTCCAAAAGGCTTTCGACTTTTGCGCCGATTTCGGGTTCACGCTCTTGGTCGATCAACGGTACTTCATCAAGGATTACCTGATGATGAAGATCGGTGCGCGCATGAGGTGTCTGGAGTTTGGCGAGTTGGTAGCCGCGAGCTCGTCACCGCAGATTGGTGGCTTTATTACCGGTAGATACAATTTGGACTTGTCTGGAAGTTCGCCGGTCTCCGACGTCGTCATGTGGGATCTCAAGCTCGACTTGAATAGTAAGGCCGCTATGAATGGTCTTGCGATTACGAATTTCACGGCCGGACGCTTCCATGGTGCAACGCGCATCAAGAACTCCCTCTATGACGCTACCTATAAGGGTGGTCGAGCCGTTCAGTTTGAGGGTGGCTCTTGTGAAGACATCCACATAGATGAGCTCTACATCAGCAATTGTTCAATCGGGGTGAATAGCCAGGCACTGCCGGCCAATTCGACGGCCAAGCACATTTCCTACGGCAAGGTGGTCATGAAGAACGTTGGTATGCCGTTCAACATCGACTGCACGGATGCCGGCTCAAGTGCGATGCTCCCAAATCGCATGTCAACGACGATTGGGACCGCCGTTCTCAATAATTGCGGTCGCCCAGCATGGCTGGCATCGGCGGATCGGTTCAAGGCCGGCATCATAACCGGCGACCGCGGCTCTGGCCTATACATCGGCGATCTGCGGGTCGTAAACGATGACAACTACGGCTTGGTCGGCGGCCTTTTTAAGGGCACGATGTACGGTGTGATCATAGCCAAGGCGGCAATCTATGGGCAGTTTAACTGCCTGGCTGACTTTAACTATCTGGATTTCATAAGCGGAGCATCGGCCGCGTCCCAGCCTTCATGGGTCGAGGCGGATGTCTCGTATGCCGGTGGCCTCGCCGCTATGCCGCGTCTCCTCGACACGAAGTCAGGCGGTGGCTCCTTAGGGCCAATCATGCTGAGGTTAAAAGCGGATCCCGCTCTCGTGACGGCGATATGCGGGATCAACGCCAACACTTACAACAGTGGACAGTTGACCCTTGTGGATGCAACCTCGGGCATCGAGTATCCCCAGATGAGTCCGCGACAAGCTTATCTGTGGGGAAACACGTTTCCGCTGCTCAGTCAGCCCAGCAGGTTGACCCGTACCCGACAAGACATGGACAGCGCGACACCAAGAACAATGCTGACAGTCGCGGTGCCAAACAATGGCCGCGCGGCCTTGAAGCTGAAGCTGGTTACGTTCGGTGTGGGAAGCTCCACAACCGCGGCAACCAAGATCGAGGAGTTCGACGTTGCCATCTGCCGAGATGGGGGCGGGGCGCTAACTTCCGCCGTGACAGCGGGTGTTTCCGCTCAAGCGCTGGACGGTTACTCGTCTCTAACCCATAGCGTCGCTGTTGCTGATGGGGGATCGGGGCTAGCGAATATCAATGTAACGGTGACCAATAGCGCCGGCGTAGCCCTAACAACCTCTGCCATTGCTGAAATTCTTGCGGCGACCGCTGGCGCGAGCATCGTGCCAACGGCGCCGACAATCTACTAAGCCGTTTTCTGGCGGGCCATAAACCATCCCGCCAGAAAGCCCTTTGCGACTTGGCTGTACGCAAAGAACATAACGGCGATCATCAGGGAGTGAAGCACTATTCTATAGTTCAGAATGCCACCACGAGCGGCCAGCAAAAACATGGTTCCCCAGAAGAACGCCAGAAAGGAAACAAGCCCGATCCGCCGAGATGCTCCCCAGACAAAAGCCAACTGACACAAAGCGGCAACGATCGGCCCCAGGATGAACGCCCACGCTCCGAGGTGCATTGCGACGTTGGCGTCAAGGGGAAAGCTCATCGTCGTTCCGCGTGCTGCGACTGCAGGGTAAACAGCTCGGGTATCCGAAGTCGAGAGCGGCTTGTTGGGGACGATAGAGCGCGGCATAAGATTCATGGTGTCCACAATAAAATGTGGGTATGCAGTCAGGCGTCCTTCATTCAAGCCGTCAAGAACGTCGTTCATGACAAAGGCCGAGTTATAGTTCATCTCGTAGTGGGCTTCGGCCGTCTGTTCGGCAATCTCTTCATCAATATCCCGAGGTGTTCCTTGGGTGCCCGCTTGGTCCTGAACTGGTGGCAACTGATCTTCGTCCGGAAGCCTTAACTCCGTAACAGACACGAAACTTAGTAGCGCAACGATTGCCGCGGCTGCGATACCAATAAAGAGGTCACGATAAGCAGGACGCTGGCGATACAGCAAAAACATGTAGGCCAGCAAAACGCACATCAAGAGCGAGCGTCCGCCAGTGACGAAGTTGAGGACGACACTCGCCAGGAGCGCCGCAGAATTCCAGCGGTTCACGCCGCCGAAATACATGTCCAGCAAAAATGCATAAAGAATGGCGTACGCTGCAAGGATCATCCATGCGCCGCCCCGCCTACTCACGGCGTAGTAGCGGCTAAAGTCGTCGGCTAGAGAGCTAGGCAGAAGTGTTCCGAACACTCGGTAGATCGTCAGCGCCATCAATGCCGCTGTAACGGCCAGCATCAGCGCGAGGGATGCGCGGCTTAGGCTCGAATATGTTGTCTTGGAAGGAGAGGCCGGAATGTATCGATAAGTTGCCCAGACGCTTATTGCGAAAGCTGCTGTGTAAACCGCCAGTGTGAGGAACAGGCCGGGCCATTCATAGTACTGAGCCAAAGCCGCGTATTTGTCAGGGTCGTACTGTCGCCAAATGAAAGCGGCGTTGTAAACGACATAGCAACCGAAAGGTCCGCCTACCAAAAAGGCAGCGCGTTGAAGCGACGAAGAATAAAGCATTGAAGATCCCCAAAGGCGGGGAGGCCGATAGTTCAGTACCGCGACGCGGCTTCCCCGAGCGTTGCCCCAAGTACAGGGTGAAACCAATTCACGTCAATGGCGTCAATAAAGGCAAGCACCAAAATTATTCGGGATCGGCACCACCAAACCGGGCGAACTTTCAACCCGCGTCGTAGATCAGTCCAGCGACCACCAAAGCGACGGAAAGAACTATAAAAGCGAGCGTTCCGAAAGAGATATCGAATACATAGTGCGTAATTATAGCACTTGCGATGACGAGCACTGTCCCGAGTGTGGCCGGATGATCAAGGATAAAATCGCGCAGCTTTTTCATTTTCCACAACCCCGCTGAGAAAATCAAATTTCTAGTTGTCCCGGACATATTGCGTGAAGCGCGGCGAGTCTAGGCCCGTTGGGTATCAGATTGGCTAATTAAGAGATCGAAAGTGCCCAACGCCATGCGTGGGGCTTTGCAGTGAACGCGAGCCTCGTCGCTCGCTCTAACAACATCGGAGATATTCCCAATGAACCGAGCGAAGTTCTTCGCTGCGGTGCGCACCTCGTTGTTCAGCGGGTCGCTATCGCAGAGCCAGGTTGAAGGCATGGAAGCCATCCTCGACGAGGCAGGAAAGGCGGTCATCGATCCGCGGTGGCTGGCCTACATGCTGGCAACGGCTTTCCACGAGACTGCCTTCACCATGCAGCCGATCCGCGAGACAAAAGCCTCGACGGACGATTCTGCGATAGCAATCCTCGACCGAGCGTTCGCCGCTGGCAAACTCAAATGGGTGAAGACGCCATATTGGCGGAAGGACGCTCAGGGCAAGTCGTGGCTTGGTCGCGGGCTCGTTCAGCTCACCCACAAGGTCAACTATGAGACCATGGGGCCGATCGTCGGTGCTGATCTCGTTGGCAACCCGTCTCTCGCGATGCGTGATGACGTCGCGGTGAGGATCATGTTCGAGGGTATGGCTCGCGGGCTGTTCACCGGCAAGAAGCTCGCCGACTACTTCACCTCAAAGAGCTCCGATTGGGTGAACGCTCGCCGCATCATCAACGGTACCGATCGCGCCAATGATGTCGCTGGCTATGCCAAGCGCTTCTATGACGGCCTGCAGGATGCCGCCTGATGAAGCTATTCATGGACCACGTAGCGTCGCCAGACTGGGCGGTTCGTCGGCGTATCATCATCCTGGTGCTGATTTGGTCTGCCGGCATCATCACCTACCTCTCGATATGGGGCCGACCGATCGCTCTCAGCGACACGATTGCGATGAACCTTATCCTGCTGATGGGCGGCATCATCGGGTCCTATGTCTTCGGTGCTGTCTGGGAACGGAATGCCGAGCGCAAAACTGATCTTGCTCAGCAAGCCGTTGATCAAGGCGCCGTTGATACGAGCGTGAAGGTGGAACCATGACGATCCTCTACGCCATCGCTCGATATCTCGGCTTCGGCGGGTGTGTCGCCCTCGGCCTGCTCGGGTACTACGAGGGCATTCCCGGCGCATGGCGCATTCCGTACCTGTCGGCGGTGCCTGTGCTTGGCGACCTCTCCACCGGCAAGGTTCACTCCTACGCGGCCGAACAAGTACGGATCGCGACTGCGGCGCAAAAGCAGACCTGCGATGCCCGCCTCGAAAAGACGGTCTCGACATTCCAGTATGAAGCTCTGGCCGCACAGGTGGCTCAGGAAAAGCGCGACAGGATCGCCGCTGAGGTTGCCGCGGCCAACGCCGCTATCCGCGCTGCTGACGCACTGAGAGGCAAGCAGGCCGCCGAAGATCGGATCGAGGCACTGCTGAAGGACGCCGAAGCAGACCCTGAGCTTAGCCGGCCCAATGCAAAGGATTTCCAATGGACACCAAAGCGCTGATCCTCCTCGCGGCGCTCCTCGCCGGGTGCACGACCACCGATGACACCGGCAAGCGGGTCTCTGAGGCCGCGGTGACGCAAGGGCAGGCAAAGGCGGAGCGGCGCAGGCTGGTACTCCCTCCCGCCTGCACGGCGCTCGTCGAGCGCGTAAAACTCCGCGATGAACCGTGGGTCGTCTTCCGCTTCCGCTGGGAGGTGACCGCCGATAACCGCGATCAACTGGCAAGGGACTGCCAGGCGTGGGCAGACGACTACAACAAGCAGAACGCGGCAACCGCTGAGGCTTTCTAAGGGCAGGGATGGAATGCAGCCAGATATCGTAAGCGGCATAGCGTCGCCGTTTTTTGCCAACGGGATCATAGGATCGATCTGCGTAGCGTTGGCGTTGTATATTCTGAAGCTTCAGGCGGAGATGAAAAGCGAGCGTGCCGCCCACAAGGTCGAGCTCGCGGCCAAGGACGCTTTGGTCGAGAAGCTCTATGACGCTCGCATCAACGAAGCGCGGGTCGGTTTCGAGATCATCAAGGCGAATGAACGCTCTCTCGACGCCTTTGTCGCCGCGGTCAACGCAAGGAAGGCACTCTGATGGCATTCCTGAGAAGCATGAAGCGGCTCTTCGATACAAAAATCGAACCCGTGACTTCAGACAGTGTCGAGCCTGCGGTCGGCAATCATGTGAAAGAACGCCAAATCCGCGCGGCAGTGACGGATCTTGTTCAAGCGAAATTCGGGGTCGAGCGTCGATCCTGGGAAATCCGCCAGGAGTTGGCGGGGAATGTCCTCAGCATAGTGTCGGGAGAACGATAAATGATACGAAGCCTCACCCCGAACCGCGCTGTCGTGTTCGCCGTTGGCGCTTTCCTCGCATACTGGATTGCATCGATGATCGTTCCGCCGCTGCTTCTGCGGGACGTGTTTAACTCGCTGGCCTTTGGTACGGCAATAATCATCACTATTACCTGGGGCCCTTCGGCCTATCGGGCCGTCAAGGAAAATGCCGACACAGGCGAATGGCAGTTAATCCTTGCCATCTTCATCGTCTGGTTCGTCGTTCTCTGCCAGCGGATCTATGTCATTAGCTTCAATTGGGCTGGTCGGCCCGACAGTTGGGCAGTGAGCCCGGCCGCCGGGTTCTGGCCTTACAGCTACATGATTGCCGGGATGCTCTTCTTGAGCGCGCCGGGCGTCAAAGGAGATACGATACAGAACCGCGCCATATGGGCGATCGTCGCAGCCGTCGGCATCGGATGCATGGTCGCCGGCATCCTGATCGGATTGTCGATCTCGACTGGCTGAGATCAAAAAAGGGCTCACCACTCAATGAACGGGCGGGCCCTCACGCATACAAAAACCGGCCGTTATCCAAACACTATTCCATCACTCGAATAGCCTGGCGCTCGAATCGTGAGTAGGTCATTGAGCGCGCCTGCGATTTCCTTGTCTCCAGATGTGGCCGCAAGCCAATCTTCAGCAGCAAGCCATATTTCGGCGCAAAAATCGCTAGTCCTAACTTGCAAAAGAGACCGGCCGTTGATCCTGTATCTGTTCAAGTGGCTATCTATGCTGTCATCGAAGAAAAAGATGTTCTTAAGCTGTGTTGCACCGCTCCTCATTTCAGATTTTCCGCTGTGAATTATGCTGTTCCTTGCATTCCACAACTCATCGGCGGTAATGAAGCGCGTGGCGGCAGGTGGAGATCCGTAATTGACTATGAACCTTGGCTCAACCCATTTGGTCACCCACCTCCGGTAACGTTCGCCATTCCCGGCATTAGGGGTCTCTAAAGACCCGCAGATGTCAGGCATCGTCAAGGCAATGAAAAGCGCGGCGTGTAAGTTACCCTGTTCTATTGCTTGGCGTCCCGCCTCAATGAACTGTCTCAATGTTTCCCCTCTCGAACAAGCATCGGTCAGGCCCTGGCTTCGCCCGCCCGGTAGGTCAGACTTTAATGGGATTATAAAGGCCCATTCGCGAAAGAAGAAAACCACATTGAATGATGCTTGTCACGTGACACTAGCGTGACGACCTAGTCACAGACAAATAAAAGCCCCGGTGTTGCGACCGGGGCGAGATTAGGAAGAGAGTGCGGGACCGCAGCCGATATTCCGCAAATCTGCTAGAAGGGCTCTTCCTCATCCTGAATGGGATCGCATTCCCCCTCATAATCGTTGCTGCCATTGCTGATCAGAGGAGCAACATGAGCTTTGCCCTCGATATCGACCATCACTAACTTGCTGCCATCAACATGCATGTCTCGCTTCCGGACAATGAAAGTCTCACCTGTGGCGAACGTGGTGCATTTCGCTAGTTCCGGAGCGCTGATCTCTTGCTCGCAGCCAGTTAATATCGCGCAAAAAAAGAGTAAAGCTCTACGCATCATCATGACATCCCTCAAAAAGCATCTCTTGACCGAATCTGTTGGGGCTCTTCATTTTTCGTCATTCAAGCATTTCTTCTGGGCTGTCACCTGCTTTTGCGAAAACGGATAGGACTAAGGCTGCTTCGAGCCCTTAAGCCCATTCAACCTCATCAGGCCGTGGTAGTATTCCTCTACCGCCCGCATGGCCTCCCGACCCTCGGCAAGATAGCCGGTGTGAGGCAGTAGGCGCTTTCGGGTTCGCGGTCCCCCACCTGCCCAATGCCACTTCCCCTTCATCGGCCCATGGGCCTGCTTCTGTATCCGACCGATACAGACCTCTTCATCATACCCAGACCAATCGTCATCGCTCGGCGGGTCGTTCTCGTCGATCTGTGTTCGGCGCCATCGGTAAAGCGGCTGATAGGCATCAGGCATGGGTGCACGGCATCTTAAGCATTTGCTGATGCACTGCATGGCATGACCAAGCCGCCCAAGTCAAAACCTCTCCTGCAGACAGACAAGCCGGTTCGATCCCGGCCGCGCAAACCGCGCGATCCAACGCAGCCAAATCTCCCCCTTGATCCAATGCCATATCGCGTCGAGCCCTGCCTCGCGCTTCTCAAGGCCAGAGTGCCGAAAGGCGATCAATGGGCCTACGAGATCAAATGGGACGGATACCGACTAGCCGTCCATATTGAGCCGACCGGCGTCAGGATCATCACCAGGGGCGGCCACGACTGGACGCACCGCTTTCCCGCGATCGAAGCCGCAGCAAAGTCCCTTGGCGTCTCCACGGCCATCCTGGACGGCGAGGCGGTCGTTCTGGATGAACAGGGCCGCTCGGACTTCAGCGCGCTGCAGCAGTCGCTCGGCGGACGGCATGGGAAGGCGACGTCGGGCGACGCTATCTTCATGGCCTTCGATCTCCTCTATTTCGACGGTCACTCGTTCATCGAGACCGAACTCTCAACCCGCCGGCACCTCCTCGAAAGCCTGATCACTGGCGAGGGCGCCATCCGGCTATCCGAAGAGGTGGACGCCGACGGCGAGGCGCTTCTCCGGATAGCCTGCGAGCATGACCTCGAAGGGATCATCGCAAAGGATCGGGAAGCGCCCTATCGATCGGGCCGTGGCGGCGAGTGGGTGAAGGTCAAATGCATTCAGTCCGACAGCTTCGCGATCGTCGGCTATGAGCACTCGATGTCGGCTCGCGCCGGGATAGGCTCGCTTCTCCTGGCGGCTCGACGCGGCGGCAAGCTGGTCTACGTTGGCTCGGTCGGAACGGGCTTCAAGGAAGCGCCAACGTGGAAACTGCGAGAGGAGCTCGACAAGCTGGTGACGAAAAAGCCAGCGGTCGAATATGCCGGCCGGCGGAAGGATATCGTCTGGACGCGGCCAAGGCTGATCGCTGAGATCGAATATCGAGCCTGGACGGCTGACGGGAAGCTGCGACACGCGAGCTACAAGGGGCTGCGGGACAGTGCCGATAAGGCGGAAATATACGAGATCGCGTGAGGCAGCTGCCGCGAAAAGCATAGCGATATTGCGCTTTTGGTTTCTGCCTCACAATTCGGCAAGCTCTTGATCCGTCCGGCTTCTGGCACTCCGGCATGGGGCGCCATCTTTAACCTTCGTCCGCTATCGCCGCGTTGATCATGCGCGTCCAAACTTCAGCAGGGCTATCATCAATCCACTCATATGTAGGCGCAATCCCTGCGTCGGTCATGTAATCGGTGGGCTCGCGCATTGCTCCTAGTACGCATTTGGCGATCAGTGTCAGGTCTATCTTGCCATCAACTGGCAGCATCGATCCTTCTCGATCGCCCACCCATCCGATGTCCTTCATGCCCTCCGACGTGATTGCGTCCTCGATCGCTGCGGTGATGCGTTCAATCATGTTTGTCATGTGCGCGTTCCTTATCCCTCTGTGCGACCTCGATCTATTCCAGCGATTCGCCGAAGCTCTGCGATTTCCCTGCGCATCCGTTTGGCTTCTTCCTGCATCTGCTCGCTAGCGTAATCATCACCGAACGTTTCGAGCTCGAACTGGTCCAGTACGCGCTGAAGCAGATCAAGCGGAACCCGAACAAACTTTTGCGTGCCGCCGAGCTTTTGGTCACCGGTGCGCTGCCTTGCCATAGCTTCACATTCCTAGATCGCATCTTGAAATTGCATACCGTTGAAGCGATCTGCAACCATTCGGCCTGCATTCTGCCTTGGGTGAACATATGTGCCAAGGAAAACCTCAGGGCTCTTCCAGTCACCTGCATCCATAGCCGTTTTGATGTCCATGCCCATATCGATCGCGTTGGTCGCGAAGGTATGCCTGCCGCAGAGATGGCTGGACTTATAGCTGATCTCCGCCCGGCGGCAGACAGCATGTATTCGCTCGTTGACCGAATGGCGGTTCGTATAACGGAAGACTCTATCCTCCGCAGCTGCATCTCCTCGCAGTTCGTGCAGCCGCCGCACCACCTCGTCCGTCAGGTGGCGGAGCGAATTCGCGCCGGTCTTTGTCTTGACCAGGAGCGCCCGACGCCCGGCAAGATCGACATCCTTCCAGCGGACGTTGATTGCCTCGCTGATTCTGGCCGCCGTCTGCGACATGAAGAGCACGATCGCTGCAACGTGCGGCAGATCGTCCTTCGCGCACTGCCGGATGAATGCATGCATCCAGACCGGTGAAGCGGGTGTCTTTCGCCGTGGCGGCTCCTCCTTGAGTTTCCTGATGCGGATAAGGCTGCACCAGCCTCGCTCGTAGCCGTGGTTTATGACCGCCCGCGCCGGGGTCAACGCCTGGCGGTTCCGCGTAGCATTGCTCTGCGTCGGGTAGAGCGCCGCCGCCATCTCTTTCACATCGAAAGGGAAGATCGAGGCGAGCGGTCGATTTCCGAAATGGTCGATAATCGGTTGGATGTGCTTCCCATCGCCGCCATGCTTGAGGTAGCTGGCGGCGGCCTCGGCGAACGTTTTCTCGCTGGCAAGTGGCACGGCTGATGAAATAAAAACCTGATGCGTCATGCATCCTCCAAGCGTTTCAAGCCCTCGCCAGACATGTCGGGCGAGGGCCGGTATTAGTGAAACGCCGCTTTGATTTCGCTTAAGGTTCTCGAAGCTTCCCAAGCTGAATACGAGGGTTCGATTCCCTTCACCCGCTCCAGCCGCGTTTCCTCGCTGTGGCATATTTCCATAAGCGTCGGCGCCATGTCACGTTTGTGCCTGACGCGAGGTCGCGAGAAACCCAGCGATGAAATCAATCGCCTCGTCGCCACTTCTCAGACCGAGGTGAATGCTCTTGCCTATCCCGGTCTCGCCGATCCGAACAGGACGCACACCAAGCTCCGCAGCTTCCCGGCGCACGAGCCAACTCGGGATCGCGCTGACGCCACGACCTGCTGCCACGAGCTGGAGCATCATCTCCGTGGTTTCGACATTCCGGTGGTGTCGCGGGCGGCAATTGGCGGGAACCAGAAATTGGGTGAATACGTCCAGCCGCTCCGGCGGTACCGGATAGGTGAAGAGCGTCTCGTTCAGCAGGTCTGCAGGCTCGGCGTGGCTCTTGAGCGCCAGCGGGTGATCGGCTGGTACAGCAAGCACGAGTTCGTAGTCGAACACCGGCAGATAATGGATGCCTGGCGCCTCGATCGGATCCGGTGTGATCAGGATATCGATTTCGTATCCGCTCAGCGCCGCAACGCCCCCGAACGCAAATGATGTCGTGAGTTCGAGGTCCACGTCCGGCCAGTCTACCAGGTATGGTTTTGTGACCCCCATAAGCCATTGGTGGCAGGGATGGCACTCCATTCCGATCCTGAGAGAACCTCGCTGCCCAAAGCGGTAGTCCGACAGGACATCCTCAGCTCTTTCCATCTGAGGAAGCACGCGTTGGGCCAGTTTGACGATGTAGCGCCCGGCCTCGGTGAGGCGCAGGTTGCGACCATCCTTCTCCCACATGGCGACGCCATAACGCTCCTCCAGCTTGCGGATCGTGTGGCTGAGAGCCGGCTGGGTCGCATTCAGCCGCTCCGCTGCGGCCGTCAGACTGCCCATACGATCGACTTCACGAAGGATTGCCAGATGTTGCCTGTCCAACATGCCTATGCCCTTCCTTGCTCAATGGGAACGATTGCGTGCGGGTCGCTATCGCGAACGGCCACCGGGCGGTGGTCCTCGCCGACTGCCACCATGTTGAAGTGTCCCGTGGCTGTAACATGCCTCTTGCCCGTCAGAAGGTTCTCGGACCAGAGCCTTGTCTCAATGGCGATGGAACTGTGGCCCACGCGCACGACACGTGCCTCAGCCTCGACGATTTCACCGATCTCGATGCCCCTTGCGAAGTCGATACGCTCGGACGAGGCGAGGACAACCAGCTTGCCAGAGTAGCGTGAAGCGGCGACGAATGCCGCCTTGGTCATGTAGGCAATTGCTTCGCCACCGAACATTCGGCCGACGCTGTTTGCCTGATCCGGGAAAACGATCTCGACCATGGTAACCTCTTCGCTCGGATCGGAAGGCTTTTCCGGAAGCAATTCGGGCAAACGATAATTCGCGGCGTCGTCACCTTCGGGTATGGCGACCATGTGGAAAATGCTCCGCGTGCAGGTATGCCGTTGGCGGCCGACGATACTCTCTGCCACCATCTCGACCTCGACGGTCAGTGAGCGGCGTCCGGCCTTGATCGGCTTCGCCGTGAATTCGACGATCTGGCCGATGCGCGCTGGCTGCTTGAAATCGATGCGTTCGCAGGAAGCGGTCACGAAGGGCGTGCGACCGAAGCGGGTCGCGGCGATGAAGGCGACGCGATCCATAAGCGCGAGGCCAGTGCCGCCGAACAGAGTCCCGTGATGGTTGGTGTCACCGGGGAAGACGATATCGATCAGCCGGGTCGCCGCCCCCTGCTGAGCATGCTTGTCCATCGTGTCTGTAGTTGTCATCGGCACTGCCATCTGGTTCTGGCAGGGCGGGGATGACGCAGAGACGACGGCACGGGAATGCTGACGCGAAAGCGGCACTCCGGGACACCCCGCCCGTGGACGTTATCTGTCGTGGCAGGTCTCCTGGCTCGCGGATGACTGCTCTCGCCCGTCTTCCCGAGATAACCCAGTGACAATAGGGGCGTTCACTAGCCGCTTACAGTTGCGGGGGCAGCTCCGGCATCAAACCGAATTCCCTCTTAGCTCCGGACCGGAGTCCGCAGAACCATGACGGCAAAGCAATGTCCCATGCCCAGCCTCGGGTCAAGTGTTCGATCCACCGATAGGGATCAGATCATCTGGGCCGCAAAAGCCGTCCGGCCCCAATCATGAGCGTGGCTCATGCTGTGATGAGATCAAATCAATATTCGTCAGTACGCGGCTCGGGCATAAGGGAGGCACCGCTCTCACCAGAGAATATGAAGGTCGCTGACTGAGAAGAACCACAAAACGACGTCCAGGAAACGCCGAAACGGACTGGCGTCGCAAGGATTTAACTCAGGAATTAGGACGCTAGATCAGATGAACGACAAGTTCCAATTCAATATAAAGAGCCTCTGCTTCGACGAGGATTATCACCCCTCGGAGAACACCCGCATTACGACGAACTTCGCCAATCTGGCCAGAGGCGAGAACCGTCGGGAAAACCTGCGCAACGCCCTGAAGATGATTGATAATCGCTTCAACGCCCTGGCGCATTGGGACAATCCAAAAGGCGACCGCTATTCCGTCGAACTCGAAATCATCTCGGTCGAGATGAGCATCGGCGCCGAAGGCCGCAATGATGCCTTCCCGCTGATCGAGGTTTTGAAAACGAATATCGTTGATCGCCAAACGGGCGAACGCATCGAAGGCATTGTCGGGAACAACTTTTCCTCATACGTCCGCGACTACGACTTCAGCGTGGTGCTGCCTGAGTTCAATAAGGATCGCCCTGCGTTCGGCACACCTCAGAACTTCGGCGATCTGCATGGGAACCTGTTCAAGAGCTTCCTGAGTTCAAAGGTCTACAAAGAGAACTTCAGCAAACCCCCAGTGATCTGCCTGAGCGCCTCAAGCAGCAGGACCTATCACCGGACTGACAATCAGCATCCTGTCCTTGGGGTCGAGTACCTGCAGGATGAATTCTCCTCCACCGATCAGTATTTCCAGAAGATGGGTCTGAAGGTCCGCTATTTCATGCCGCCGAACAGCGTGGCACCTCTGGCATTCTATTTCCTCGGTGATCTCCTCGGTGACTACACCAATCTGGAGCTGATCGGCACGATCAGCACGATGGAGACCTTCCAGAAGATCTACCGCCCTGAAATCTACAATGCCAATTCCGCCGCAGGGGCATGCTACCAGCCAAGCCTGAAGCACTCGGATTACTCATTGACCCGTATCGTCTACGATCGGGAGGAGCGCAGCCGCCTTGGGATCGAGCAGGGAAGGTTCGCTGAAGAGCACTTCATCAAGCCATACAAGGCCGTTCTTGAGCAACTGTCTTCCTCTTCCGTTCTTTGACGCACCAAAAGCATAAGGTTGCCTGACATGAAAAAACTGTTGCCCACGTCGACCGCCGGCAGCCTGCCGAAACCTTCTTGGCTCGCTGAGCCTGAGAAGCTCTGGTCGCCCTGGAAACTGCAGGGCGAGGAACTGATCGAGGGCAAGCAGGATGCTCTGCGTTTGTCTCTGGACGATCAGCGTGGGGCAGGCATCGATATCGTCAGCGATGGCGAACAGACGCGCCAGCATTTCGTCACGACGTTCATCGAGCACCTCGATGGCGTCGATTTCGAAAAACGCGAGACCGTCAGGATTCGGGATCGTTACGATGCGAGTGTTCCGACGGTGGTCGGCGCAGTGTCTCGTCAGAAACCCGTTTTTGTCGAAGACGCCAAGTTTCTGCGTCGGCAGACCAAGCAGCCCATCAAGTGGGCTCTGCCGGGTCCGATGACGATGATCGATACGCTCTTTGACGGCCACTACAAAAGCCGGGAAAAACTGGCATGGGAGTTCGCCAAGATCCTCAATGAGGAAGCACGGGAACTGGAGGCTGCCGGCGTCGATATCATCCAGTTCGACGAGCCCGCATTCAACGTCTTCTTTGACGAGGTGAATGACTGGGGTGTTGCCACCCTGGAAAAAGCCATCGAAGGGCTCAAGTGCGAGACCGCCGTCCATATTTGCTACGGCTACGGCATCAAGGCCAATACCGATTGGAAGAAGACCCTCGGCTCGGAATGGCGGCAATATGAGGAAACGCTCCCCAAGCTGCAGAGATCCAGCATCGGCATGATCTCGCTCGAATGCCACAACTCCCATGTCCCGATGGACCTCATCGAACTGGTTCGCGGCAAGAAGGTGATGGTCGGGGCGATCGACGTCGCAAGTGACACCATCGAGACGCCGGAGGAAGTCGCCAACACCTTGCGAAAAGCACTTCAATTTGTCGATGCCGAGAACCTGTGCCCTTGCACGAACTGCGGAATGGCACCCCTGTCTCGACGGGTGGCAAGAGGCAAGCTAAACGCTTTGAGTGCAGGCGCGGAGATCGTCAGAAGAGAACTCTCGGCCTAGCGTCGTTGATTTCGGGTCCTCCGGACGACGGCGTGTCACCTGATGCGCCATTGCCCAGCGCTTGCTGATCCTGCCGGGACGGGGGCGGACGGCATCGACCTAGGCCGACAGCTAATATTGTGCCCTTCCAGATCGTGCCTGAGAGGATCAACGTGAGTATGCTGGATCATCGCTTCGACCTTGTCGACAAAGCCACGTTTCGCAATGGAATGTCGCGTCTCGGCACATCGGTCAATGTTGTGAGCACCAGTGTCCGCGGGGCTCGCTACGGCTTTACCGCCTCGGCAGTCTGCAGTGTTAGCGACACGCCGCCCACGCTGCTCGTCTGTATCAATCGCGCGAGTTCGTGTTTTCATGCGTTCGAGAGCGCTCGCCATTTCTGCGTCAATACGCTGATGCCAGGCCATGAGGACATCTCGAACCGCTTCGGCGGAGGGACGCCGATGGAAAACCGATTTGCGCTCGGCGAATGGCGGGAGGGTATGACGGGCGTTCCAGTGCTAGGCGACGCCTCCGTCAGCTTCGAATGCGAGCTTTCCCAAGCCGTCGACGAGGCGACGCATCGGATTCTCTTCGGGCGCGTGATCGACGTTCGCGAGAATGAGGAACGGGCAACGCTGCTCTATTGCATGCGTCGCTATCTGAAGGGCTGAGCTGACGCAGTTGGGTATCGATTTTACCAGCCAAGGGTACAAGGTTCGTTTTTTTCGCGTGGGGCATCTTCCATGGTATCGAAAATTCACTTCGGCCTGCGGACATTGCTGGTGCGTCTGACCAGCCCGCATTATTGGGGCAAGGTCATCCTCAAGCGGAAAGCCAATGCTGCCGGGGTGGCCACGAGCGCGCTGCCCGAGGCGGCATGGGACGAAATCACATCCCGTCTCATCGTCATCGTCCGCAGTCAGGCGTGGGCGCCCTCGACAGCGCGTGACCTAAACTGGCGAGCCAACCTATGCCGTCTATGCAGCAGCGAAGCGAAGGAACTTGCCTCCGTCATCAAGACGCGTTCGACGCGTTCCAGGAACGACCCAATTGTTCAAATCCTCGCTCGACATCGGGTCATCGCGGTAAATGCAAAGATCATCGACTTGAATCAATTCCGCGGCAGGAAATCGCCAATAGTGATAGACGGATAGCTCCTGCTATCTCCAGCGTACGGACGTTGATGAAGTCATGTGCATTGAGGCTTTCCTAAAGCTCACGCCATCCTGCTTAGCTGCGCGTCCGGGCGATCAAATGGCGCAGTGATCGCAGCATCGGCCCGTCGATTTGGTCATTGTCCAATAAATCAGTAAGCTTCGGCTATATGCCGCGAATGAGTTCATGACGACAAATCTACTGAATCCTATTCAGGCACTGCCTGCCTCAGTTGAAATGCTCCCCAGGCAGGTACCAGGGCTCAACGAACTGAGAGATATGTTGCCGGCAGGGACCCGCGTCTATCTCGCTGACATCGGATCCGACGGTGTCGAAGACGGGATGCTCATCGCTTCACGTCGTCTGCGCGATGCTGGCTGTTTTTCCGTACCCCATCTGGCGGCTCGAAGGATCCGATCTTTTGAAGCACTGGAACGTGGTGTCCGCCGTCTCGTCGAGGAAGGCGGCGTGAACGATGTTCTCGTCGTCGGCGGGGGACTGCCGGCTCCGGCCGGGCCATTCGCATCTTCATTGCAGTTGCTCGAGACAGGAGTTCTCGACCGCTTTGGAATTTCCGATGTTGCGATCGCGGGGCATCCCGAGGGCAGCCCTGACTTCTCGGACGCGGTGGCGTTTGATGCTCTTCGCCAGAAAAAGGAATTTGCCGAGCGCACTGACGCCCGTCTTCGGATCGTGACACAGTTTGGATTTGATGCATCCAAGGCGCTCTGCTGGGCGGACGCGCTCCGGGAAGCAGGATTGAATATTCCGATCCACATCGGCGTGGCAGGTCCTGCGAAGATCAGCACGCTCATCAAGTATGGAAGGCTCTGTGGAGTCGGCAATTCGCTTTCAATGTTGACGCGACATTCCGGAAGTCTTTTGACTTTGGCGACCGGGTACTCCCCTGACACCTTCGTTGTTCCGATCGAACGTCAGGTGCAAGATCGACCTTCTCTTGTCTCGCAAATCCATGTCTTCCCGTTCGGAGGGCTGAACAGCGCGGCCACTTGGCTGCGGAAGCGAGGCTCGTGGCGCGTCAGTGCTGAACTGCTGCGGGCCGCTCGCTGATATCGAACATCACTGAGGCTAAAAGGCAACAGTTTACCCTGTTGCGCTGGGCATCATTGTCTTGCTCACACTATACAGACCGCTAAACGTTTTTGTCTCAGAATTTTCACAAATTCGCCGCGCGTGGCAGGAGCGCGACCCTGCTGCGGACTATGACGCGTTCTAGTCCTGGGCTTGCATCCATGATGCAAGCCCTTGGTCTACCACCTTGTGAATCCTCCGCGGTTATGATCAGTTGCGAAGGCTTAAGGTGTCGCCCGGGTTTCTCGGGTGAATAATTGGGAAGTCGGTAGAAGCCGGCGCTGCCCCCGCAACGGTAATGAAGCTGCAATCCGACGATGGCCACTGGGCAAAGCCTGGGAAGGTGTCGGACACGCCTATTCAGGCGAGCTTCTAAGCCCGGAAACCAGCCATAAGCGTGAACTCGAAGGATTGCGGCGGGCGATCAAAGGAGTGTCGGTCACCTGGCAATCCTATGGTTGGCTGGGGCAGTCCGAAACTCTGCGATACCCGCGCGCCTCGTATTGCAGAGGAATGGTATTGGCAGGCGACGCTCGTTTTTTCATAAGAAAAGGTCCATTCAGTCTGGAGACTGTCGTTCGCTGCTCCGGCGGCGAGGCAGATTATGGTGAAGTCACTTTGGGAGGGGTAGCGCCGCTCCATGAGGCGACCGAGTTCGAAGTCAGCTTCCTCGACAATCGGCGCTATCTGGATTCACTTCGAACGACGCGCGCTGGTGCCGTCATCGTCCACCCGTCTCTTGCTGCTGCCGTTCCAGACGGCACGATCGCGATCCGCTCTCTCGAACCATACGTTGCCTGGGCGCGTGTCTGCCATCTCTTTCATCCCGACAGAGAGCCGTCAGGAGGAATTCACCCAACTGCAACAGTTGACGATCTGGCGCTCGTGGATCCGACGGCGAGCATCGGTGCCAATGTTGTCGTCGAGGCGGGAGCCTCCATCGGCGCTGGAACACAGGTTGGATCGAACGTTGTCATTGAGCGCGACGTCGTCATCGGGGCGGATTGCCATATCCAAGCTGGGGCAACCCTCAGTCACGCCATTATCGGATCGCGCGTGAAGATCGGTCCCGGCTGCAGGATTGGCCAAGAAGGTTTTGGGTTTGCCGTTTCGGCCGGAGGCTTCGTTGCGGTGGCGCAGCTTGGACGAGTGCTCATCGAGGATGACGTCAGGATCGGTGCGAACACCACAATCGATCGGGGATCCGCGAGAGACACGATAGTCGGTAAGGGTACCTGGATCGACAATCTCGTGCAGATTGCCCACAACGTCACCATCGGGCAACATTGCATCATCGTCGCTCAAGTCGGCATCGCGGGCTCAACGCAAATTGGTGATTTCGTTCGCCTTGGTGGTCAGTCAGCGATCGCCGGCCATCTCGAGATCGGTGCACGAGCTAGTATCGGTGCCCAAGCTGGCGTGATTGGGCATGTCGCTCCCGGGTCTGAATTGCTTGGGAGCCCCGCCCAGCCCAGACGGGAGTTTTTGAGGCAGATGGCAAGCTTGAAAAGAGCAACCATGAAATGAGCGGCCGAAGCCGCTCATTGTTGTTGTCGGCATGACCCGCTCAGAATTCCGTCCAATCGGCATCTTTGCCTTCCGTTGCCTGGCCGTTCATGCCGAAGGCGCTGGCGAGCTTTTGGCCGAGTGCGCGGGCAGGCGAGGCCGCCGGTCTTGCGGTGGACTGGTTGGCGACGCGGACCGAGGCGGGGCGGGGTTTGGCGGCAGGCGCCGCCGGCTGGATCGTTGCCGGACGCGAGGCGATCGGGCGGGTTGCTGCCTGAGACGAAGGGGCCGCTGCCGCGAAGCCGCCGGTTCCGTTCAGCCTGAATTCCGACAGCAGGTTGTTCAGAGAGGCCGCTTCGGTTGCCAGGCTATGGCTGGCGGCCGTGCTCTCCTCGACCATCGCCGCGTTCTGCTGCGTGCCCTGATCCATCGTGTTGACGGCGGTGTTGATCTCCTGGAGGCCGGTCGACTGTTCGCGGGCGGCTTCGGCGATCGCGTGGACGTGCTGGTTGATTTCCTGCACTTCGCCAACGATCGCTTCGAGCGCCTTGCCCGTCTCGCCGACAAGGGTGACGCCCGTCTGCACATGCGTGCCGGAATTGGTGATCAGCGACTTGATCTCCTTGGCGGCATTGGCCGAGCGCTGGGCGAGCTCGCGCACTTCCTGAGCGACCACTGCAAAGCCCTTGCCGGCTTCGCCGGCACGCGCTGCCTCCACGCCGGCATTCAGCGCCAGCAGATTGGTCTGGAAGGCGATGTCGTCGATGACGCCGATAATATTGCCGATCTCGACCGACGACTGCTCGATCTGCTGCATCGCGCTGACCGCCTTCTGGACGATCTCGCCTGACTTTTCCGCGCCGCCGCGCATGCGGGTCACGAGCTGGCTCGCCTCCTGCGCCCGGCGGGCGGCGTCCCTGACCGTCGTGGTAATCTGCTCGAGAGCGGCGGCGGTCTCCTCGACCGAGGCCGCCTGCTGCTCGGTGCGGCGCGACAGTTCATCGGCCGAGGAGCGAATCTCGTTGGCACCGGCACCGATTGCGCGGGCATTGGCGCCGACGGCGTTCATCGTCTGGTTCAGGCGGTCGACAGAATTGTTGAAGTCGGCACGCAGGCTTTCGAGATGCTCGGGGAAAGCCTGATCGATCCGTGAGACGAGGTCGCCGGCCGCAAGGCGCTTGAGGCCACTTGCCAATTCATCGACGGTACGGGAAAGCTCGTTGGCCTCGCGGATCTTTTCCGCTTCGCGCTGACGGCGTTCGTTCTCGCTGAGATTGCGTTCGCTTTCGGCGCGCGCCTCGATCCGGCGGCGCTCGACGGCGTTGTCGCGGAAGACGGCGACGGCAGCCGCCATCTGGCCCACTTCGTCGCTGCGGTCGAGACCGGGCACGTCCGCATCTGTCTGGCCTTCGGCAAGCGACGTCATCCGTTCGCGCAGCCTCAACATCGGTGCTGTAATGCCGGCCTGCGCCACGTAGACGCCGAGTGCGATGGCCGCGGCGATGGCGGCGGCAATGGCGGCAAGGCAGATATTGATGCGCCGGTTGACGGATACCGAGAGTGCGTCGCCGCCGTCGTTCAGCATCGACATCATCGCATCGTTGTTGGCCGTTATCTTCGGGGTCAGCGCGTTGAGCTTGTTGACCATCATCGCGGATGCCAGCTGGGCGGCACCCATGTCACCGGCCTTGCCGGCCTCCACGACTTTCATCGACAGGGTCTCGATTTCGTCGATGCCCTTCTGGAGTTCGCTGATCGTCTCCTTGCGCTCCGGCACCAGATCGGCCGCCTGTTGCAGGCGGTCCCGGGCCTGGGGAATCTTGCTCGGGGTCGAGAGCGCCGATTTGAACGCCGGGGTATCCGGCTTCATGTTAGCAAGCGCGGACGTCTGAAGCACGGAGGAAATGAGCGAGGCGCTGGCTCGCGACCCCTGCATTGCCGCCAGGGCTTCATGGTCGATAAAGGCGCTGTACTTGACGTCGGTAGCGCGGAATTCGGTGATGATATATCCCAAGCCGGCCGTCGTGATCACGCCGAGGAGCGCGATGACGGAAAGGATTTTTGTCCGGATCTTCAGATGGTTGAGCATGGAAAAGCCCGTTGCGTTTGCCGCGGCTTGTTGCTGGCGCACGGCTGGAGATTGAAGTCGATGTTTGAAACTCGGCGGCGATCTGCCGTGTTTTTGCGGATTTCGAAATACCCTGGAAAAGGCGAGACGAGCGCGCATCATGCAGGCGGTGTCGGGGCCGGTGCCGTCGTGGCTGATAAGAATCGAGATAGCTTAATGCGGCGCTAACGGCGCCGTGCCAAACCACAGAAAAGCGGCTGCGACGGCGTCGGGATCAAAAATATCATCGCGTCTATTCACGCGGCCGCGCGGCTGGGTGCATGAGGCGTCTTTTCCCAGAAGAACGGGTTGCTGCGTAGCTGCCAGACGGCCCGCCATGCCGCCATGGAGAGCATCAGCCAGTAAAGCGGCAGAGCCAGCCAGCGCCAGCCAAGCGCATGCCTTTCCCATCGGGTCATCCGCTTCCGCCCGAGTAGGAGGAAAATCAGATAGCTGCCGATGACATTGGCGCTGTCGATGGTGAAGAGGATCCAGTGCATGGGATCCTTGACCGTCTCGCGCTGGAAAAGCTCGAAGAGCGCGGTGCCGATGAACACGAGCAGCCAGGGATGAACAAGCGCCGATAGCAGCATGCCGGCGATCAGCAGCTGGAAGACAGCAAAGCCCGCCGGTCCCATCTCGCGGGCAAGCTGCGGCGGGTCGCGCATCAGCACCAGCCACGTCTGCAGCCACCCTTTGAACCAGCGCGTGCGCTGATGAAGCCAGGTTTTCGCTGTCGAAGGCGCATCTTCAAGCGTATGGCAACTGAGCACGCCGCACCGGTAGCCTCTGCGATAGAGCCGCATCCCGAGGTCGGCGTCCTCCGTGACATTATGCGGATCCCAGCCGCCCATTTCCCGCAGCACCCGCGTTCGGAAATGGTTGGACGTACCGCCAAGAGGCATCGGCAGCCGGAACATCGCGAGTGCCGGCAACAGCATGCGGAAGAGTGCGGAATATTCCAGCGCAAAAGCCGTGCAGATCCAGGAATCCCGGGCATTGGCAATGATCAGCGGCGCCTGAAGGCAAACGACGTCGTCGGGCGCTCTGGCGAAAGTTGCATAGGCCTCTTGCAGCTGATCGGGATGGGGACGGTCTTCGGCGTCGAAGATGGCGAGATAGTCTCCGCGGGCGGAGGCCAATGCATAGTTCAGCGCCTTCGGCTTGGTGCGCGGCCGTGCCGGCGGCACCTCGACGATCTCGAAATGTGGCCCGAGATCCTGGGCCCTCAAAGCGGCAATTGTCTCTCGATCGTCAGCCTCGCAGACCAGTTTGATATCGAGCTTCGAGACGGGCCAATTCAAGCGTTTGAGACAGGCGGCAAGCTGCCCCGCAATGGCTGCTTCCCGGTACAAGCCGACCATCACCGTATAGACCGGCAGGGGAGCGTCGTCTTCCGGCCGCAGATTGAAGCGCGGCGCCGGCCTCGCCAGGGCCATTCCCCGGATCAGCATTGCCCCCATATAGAAGAGCGAAAGGAAAATATGCATCGCGAGCAGAACGTCGCTGCTGGTCAGCAGACCGAACGTCAGGGCCGTCACGGCCACGCCGGCCACGAAACCCTGCTTGCCGAGCAGCACGATACGGGCGCTGAAATCCGGGTCGCGGTCGAACAAGGTGTTGACGCATTGCTTGACGCGCCTTTGCGCGCCGCGCTCCCAGATCGCTCGCCGCATTTCCGCGGGCGTCGCGACCTTCATTTGCGTTCTGAGATCCGGCCGCGCCGCGAGCCTTGCCAGCAAGGCTGGAATCTGACGCGCTTGCGGCACGATCACATGCACATTCAGTGGTTGAGACTGAAGCCGCAGCAGCTTGTTCGATCAGCTGCGTGTCGATCCCGTCGCTGTCGTAGATGAGATTGGCGTCGAGTTCGGCGATGAATTCAAGCCGCAGCATCCGTGCTAGGCCGGCGTAGTAATTTTCCGGCAGCAGCCAGCCGGAGGCCAGCAGCTGCTCCTCGATCGACGTTCCGTTCGTCCGGGCAAGCCGTGCTGCCTCGGCAATCATCGGCTTGCCGATGCCGAGCTCGAGCAGAACGCGGGCTTCCGCGCGAAACAGGTCGTCATCCTCCGGCGAGGCGGAGGCGATCAGGATATTCCGGCCATGGTTTACCCGCACGCCATCGGCGGCGCTGCCGGGCGCATATTCCCCGATACGCATGACTCTGATACACCGTCACCGAAGCGGCGACGCCCTGCCCCTAACGCGAGGCTGGATAATAGTGACACAATCTTCAATTGCATCCCTAGCTTTTAGGGGATTTTTTACCTTTTTTCTGTCGCTGGTTGTGTTTTTGCCGTCGGGCGCCAGCGCCCAGCAGCCGTCAGCGTCGTTGCCGCTGCTCTTCGACTCGCGTGAACGCCTTGCCAAGCCGGATCTCTCGGCGCTGGTGCGGCTGCGTTTCCTGACCTCTGTTGATTTCCCGCCCTTCAACTTTACCGATCAGAACGGTAAGCTCGCCGGCTTCAACGTCGATCTGGCCCGCGAAATCTGCAATGAACTGGAGATCGCCGCCAAATGCGAAATTCAGGCGCTGCCCTTTGCCGATCTGACCGAGGCATTGGCGGGCTCGCAGGGCGACGCCATCATTGCCGGGCTTGCGGTCTCGTCGGAGCTGCGCGGCAGCTTTACCTTTTCGCGGCCCTATCTGATGCTTCCCGCGCGTTTTGCCCGCAATGACAAGGCCGATATCAAGGGCAACGGTGCCGCCGCCTTGGCCGGACGACAGGTCGGCGTCGTCAAGGCGACGGTGCACGAGGCAATGCTTGCCGCCTATTTTCCGGCGATCAAGCCCGTTGGTTTCGACAGCAAGGAGGCGCTGCTGACGGCATTGAAAGACGGCAAGGTTGATGCCGCCTTCGCCGATGCATTGCAGCTCTCATTCTGGGTATCATCCCAGGCATCGGCAAAATGCTGCTCGCTTTTCGATGGCCCTTATCCTTCGGAGCAGTTCCTGGGCGAGGGGATGACCATCATGCTGCGCCGGAACGATGCGATCCTGACCGCTGCGCTCGACCATGCGCTGTCGGCATTGTCGCGCAACGGCCGCCTGCAGGAAATTTACCTACGTTATTTCCCGAACGGTTTGTATTAGAGCGTTTCCTGGTTGGAAACGCTCTAGCCCTTGCGGAAGCGGGCGATGGCGCTGCGCTCGATCGCCGCGCAAGTCAGCTTGTCGAGCCCGAGCCGGTCGCGAAGCATGCTGAGCAGCCGCAGTTCCTCGGCCTTGACCGAAAGGTCGGCGGACGCCACCTCGACGGCCAGCGCGTAGGCCGTGTCGTAAAGCTTTGCCGGCAGTGTATCCTTGACGGTCTCCAGCACCACGTCCAGCCCCTCCGGGCCCGAGAGCAGCGAGGCGCAATCACGGGCGATCGGGATCAGCTTTTCGTCGTCGAAATCCCGGAAGACCGGCAGGAAGCCGATCAGCTGGCCGATACGCTCCATCTCGCGGTCGTTCATCGTGCTGTCGACGGCTGAGGCCATGACCATCACGTAGATCAGGGCGTCGTGGGCGGAAAGCGGCTTGTTCATTGCGTTTATTCCCTCTGTTCTTCCGAAGTTTAGGAATTGGCCTGTGGCATTACAAGGGATTGTCAGAGCGGATCGAGAGGATTGTCCGCGGGCGGATCGGGTGGCGGCGCCACCGGCGCGCCCTTGCGCGGGTCTTCGCCGAAGATGCCTTTCCGCTCCGATTTGGCCTTCTCGCCCGCTTCCGTCAGCGGCGAGCCGGCCGCCGCCTCAGCCCAGCCGTTTTCGACGAGCCATGCGGAGAGATCCTGTGCGCCGATCTTGCAGCTCGCCGTTGCTGTGCCTGACCAGTTCGCATCGTCGAGATCGCAGGTGACCGAGCGCAGCCGCAGGAACAGCCGGAAATTCGTCTTGGCCAGCATGCCGCATGGCCATTCGCTGCCATCCGCATCCTTGCAGATCTTGTCGTCAGGCGTGGCGATAATGCCCGAAAGCGCGAGCTTGCGGTCGCCGAAGGCAAGCACGCCGGCGCTGTCGGGAACCGGCCTCGGCAGGACGGCATCCTTCTTCGGTTCCGGCTTCGGCTTTTCGGGCTCCGGCGCCGCGACGCGCTCCAGAGGTTTGCCCTCGACCTGTGCCGGATAGAACTGGCTCGCATCATCGACCGGTCGGGCATTCATGCTGGCTTGCGGATCTGTGGTTGGCGGTGGGGGAGCAGCGTCGGCGCCTCCCGCATCAGATGCGGCTGCTTCGCTTGAAACGGCCGAAGCATCCGGCCCTGAAAACCGCTCTCGTCCGGCCGTCAGGGTGCCCATGACGATGGCGATACCCGCAACAGCTGTCAGAAGTGCCGCAGGCCGCATGGAAGATTTTCCTATTGGCTGGCCCAGATGATGCGGGCAATCCAATCGACATCGGAGAGCTCGAATATCCGGTTCGGGTGTTCGGGATTGAGCGACATCAGCTCGATGGTCCGCGGGCTCTGGCGCAGCAGCACCTTCGCCATCACTTCGCCCTCGCGCGTCTTGACGACGACGCGGTCGTTGCGGCGAACCTGCGCGCCGGGTTCGACGATCAGCACGTCGCCGTCCCGGTAGAGCGGCATCATGCTGTCGCCCTGAACTTCGAGCGCATAGACACCCGCCTTCTGCGAGGGGGCGGCAGGAAATTCGACGACATCCCAGCCCTGGCCGGCCGGAAAGCCGCCATCGTCGAAAAAGCCGCCAGCACCGGCCTGTGCAAAGCCGAGAAGGGGTATGGAGCTGCCCTGTGCCGGAAACGATCCGTCCGGAACGCTCGAAAAGCTGGTTGCCGGGCGCATGAACGTCAGGAACTGTTCCATGGATGCGCCGGTCGCATCAAGTACCTTGGCGATCGATTCCGTCGATGGCCAGCGCAGCCTGCCGTCGGCCGAGAGGCGCTTGGATTTGTTGAAGGAGGTAGGGTCGAGGCCGGCGCGCCGGGCAAGACCTGACGGCGTCAGGTCGTGCCGTTCGGCAAGCCTGTCGATCGCTCCCCAAATCTGCTCGTGTGACAGCATCGTGCGTGATCCTGCGCCCTGAGCGCTACTCTCCAGTCGGCGGAAAGATTAACGCCAAGCTCACGCATAGTAAAGAGGATAGAGGAATAAAATCCTGTTTTGGATCAGGCGACCATGGCCATGTTGATTTTGCCGAGCTGGATCACCGCCTGGGTGCGGCTGTCCACGTTCAGTTTCAACAGGATGGCCGAGACATGCGCCTTGATCGTTGCTTCGGAAACGCCGAGTTCATAAGCGATCTGCTTGTTCAGCAGCCCTTCGCCGAGCATGGTCAGCACGCGGCTCTGCTGCGGTGTCAGTGTGTGCAGGCGGTGAATCAGGTCGGCGACATCAGGGTCCTGCTCCTGGCCGTCGCGATAGTTCGCCGGTGTCGCGATATCGCCTGAAAGCACCGTCTGGATGCTGCGGCGGATGTCGTCGATCCCCGACGACTTCGAGATGAAGCCCGAGGCGCCGAGTTCCAGCGCCCGGCGAATCGTCGTCGCATCGTCGGTGGCCGAGATGATGACGATTGGCAGGCTGGCATATTCCGAACGAAGCGACATCAGTCCGGAAAAGCCGCTGACACCGGGCATGGCAAGATCGAGCAGCATCAGATCGGCATCGGAATGATCGCCGGCCGCGGCCCGGGCCGCGCTGAAATCACCGGCTTCGATGATGGTCTGCTCGCCGTCCATGCCGGATACGGCCTGGCGCAATGCGTCCCGGAAAAGCGGGTGATCGTCGGCAATGATGATCGTCTGTCCCTGCATCGATCACTCCCTCCCAAGAGCTCGATCCTGTCCTCGCATGCGTGGCGGCGACCGCCAAACATGTCTCCATCCTTATATGACTATATCAAATCACGTCTTCTGCGGAAGAGGTGCTGTCTTTTCATCCTCCTGGAATTGCTTCACCACGCCCATGAAGCTCTTCATCATCCTTTCCATGATGCTGATCGAGCGGTCGATTTCGGCATCCGAGGGTAGCGCCTTGTTGACGATGCTCTTGTTCTCGAGCGCGCTGACGCGGTCCGAGAGACGGTCGAGTTCGTCCTCATAGGCCGCCCGTTGATCGGCAGCCATACGGCAGACCAGCGACCCGTCCTTCTCCTCGCAGAGCGACATCGCGCCCGTCTGCTTGTCGAGGCGCACGAAATGATCGCCGCTGCGTTCGAGTTGGAAACGCGCCGCATCGGGCTCGGCGGCAAGCAGCGTGGCGGGGAAAAGCAGGGTGGCAAGTCCGATTGCGATCGTCTTCATCTGATCATCCTCCGGATTTTCGGTGCGGCTGTCGTTTTTCGCCTGCCGGCCGTGGACATCGCCGTCTCTTTGCGGCAAAGCGCTGGCAACCAGGATCAGCCAATCGTGAGGCCATCATGACCGTGACACCGGCGGTTTACAAGATCGTGACGGAAACCGTCTGGCAGCAGGCGCGGGAGGCGGGCGTCTTCCGCGGCGCCGGGATCGATCTCAACGACGGCTTCATCCATCTCTCGACCGCAGCCCAGGCGCGCCAGACAGCAGCGCTCTATTTCGCGGGGCAGACAGGCCTGATGCTCGTCGCTGCCGACACGGCAAAGCTCGGCGAAAAGCTGATCTTCGAGCCCTCGCGCGGCGGCGATCTCTTCCCGCATCTCTATGGCGAGCTGCCGCTTTCGGCCGTCATCTGGGAAAAGCCGCTGCTGCTCGACGAGGCAGGCAATCATATCTTTCCGGAGCTTATCTGATGATGGATCTTTTCAAGCAGGCGACGCGCAAGGGCCTCTTCCTCTTCGATCCGGAAACCGCGCATGGCATGTCGATCGCCGGCCTGAAATCCGGCCTGGTTCCGGCTTGCCGCATCCCTGCCGATCCACGGCTGGCGCAAACCGTCGCCGGCCTTACCTTCGCCAATCCGCTCGGCATGGCCGCCGGCTTTGACAAGAATGCCGAGGTGCCGGAAGCGCTGCTGCGGCTCGGCTTCGGTTTCACCGAAATCGGCACGGTCACCCCCAAGCCGCAATCCGGCAATCCGCGCCCGCGCATCTTCCGCCTCGTCGAGGACAATGCCGTCATCAACCGCCTCGGCTTCAACAACGAGGGCCATGAGGCGGCGTTCCAGCGCCTCGCGCCGATCCGCGGCGATGGCATCATCGGCGTCAATATCGGTGCCAACAAGGATAGCGAGGACCGCATCGGTGATTACGTCACCGGCATCCGCCGCTTCTATTCCGTCGCCCGCTATTTCACCGCCAATATCTCCTCGCCGAACACGCCCGGCCTGCGAGACCTGCAGGCGCGCGAAAGTCTTGCCGCGCTGCTGTCGGCCGTTCTTGCCGCGCGTGACGAAGAGGCCGCCAACGCCGGACGCAAGATCCCGGTCTTCCTGAAGATCGCGCCCGATCTCACGGAAGAGGGCATGGATGATATCGCTGCCGAAGTCCTGTCTCATGCGCTCGACGGCCTGATCGTCTCCAACACGACGCTGGCGCGCGATGGGCTGAAAGATCAGCGGCAGGCGAAGGAAGCAGGTGGCCTCTCCGGCGCGCCGCTTTTTGCCAAGTCGACGGCGGTTCTCGCCCGCATGCGCAAGCGCGTCGGCCCTTCGCTGCCGATCATCGGCGTCGGCGGCGTATCATCGGCTGAGACGGCGCTGGAGAAGATCAAGGCTGGCGCTGATCTCGTGCAGCTCTATTCCTGCATGGTCTATGAAGGTCCGGGCCTGCCCGGCGATATCGTTCGCGGCCTGTCGAAGCTCCTCGATCGCGAGAGGGTCACGTCGATCCGCGAGCTCCGTGACACCAGATTGGATCACTGGGTGGCCGCAAAGGTCTGATCCGCCCGCGGCTTCACCAGCATCGCCAGGAAGATGCCGCGAAACAGCAGGAAGGCGTTCATCGCCAGCCACAGCCCGTGGTTTCCAAAGAGCGGCACGAAGACCGCGAGTGCCGCCAGATATCCGGCAAAGGACATCAGCATCCGGTTTCGCATGTCCGATGACCATGTGGCGCCGATGAAGACGCCGTCCATCAGGAACGCGAGCGCGCCTGTCAGGCCGGTAATCGCCGCCCAGGGCATGTAGGTATTGGCGGCGGCGCGAACGTCTTCCGAGGTCGTCAGCACCGAGATCAGCCAGGGACCCGCGGCAAAGAAGAAGGCGGAGACGGCGGCGGCCAGGCCGAATGACCAGATCGCCGTCAGCTTCAGGCCACGGTCGAAAGCAGGGCGGTGCGCGGCACCGATCGCCCGTCCGGTGATCTGCTCGGCGGCATTCGCGAGGCCATCGAGATAATAGCCGGACAGCAGGAAGAAGTTCATCAGCACCGCATTGGCGGCGAGCGTCACCGCGCCGAAGCTCGTACCGATCCGGGTCATGATGGCGAAGGAACCAATCAGCACGACGGTGCGGATCAGGATATCGCGGTTGAGGGCAAAGAGCTCCGAGAGACGGTGGCGCGAGAAGATCTCCGTGCGCCGCGGCCGGTCGCCCGCCTTGAAGCTGCGCAGGACGATCGCGAGACCGGCCAGCGCACCGACGCTTTCGCCCACCATCGTACCCCAGGCGACGCCCGCCACTCCCCAGTCGAGCTCCAGGCCGAGATAGATGGCGAGCACGATATTGATGCCGTTGATCAGGATCTGTAGCGCCAGACCGATCGTGCCCTGGCCGCGGCCCAGCACGAAGCCGAGAATGGCATAGTTTGCGAGGGCGGCGGGTGCTGCGAGAATGCGGATCGAGAAATAGGTGCTGGTTGCCTGTGCGACTGCTGTGTCCGGCCCCATCAGTTTCAACCCCGCCACCAGAAGCAGCGGGGAAAGACAGAGAAGCGCCAGCCCGCAGGCGATCGCCGAGACGAAGGCCCGCCAAAAGACGCCCTGCTGCTCGCTGAGATCGTGGCGCCCGAGCGCCTGCGCCGTCAGGCCGGTTGTCGAGGCGCGGAGAAAGTTGAAGCTGCCGAGGATCAGGTCGAACAGCATGGCGCCGATGGCGAGACCCGCCAGCGCATCCGGCTGGCCCATATGGCCGACGACGCCGGTATCGACCAGGCCGAGCAGCGGCGTCGTCATGAAGCCGAGCGTCATCGGAATGGCGATCGATATCACCAGCCGGTGCGTGACGTCAAATGCCAGTAGATTGCGTTCGCTGGTAGCGCTCATGCCTGCCTCGGATCAGGAGGCAGAATCGCCTCAGTTCGAGAGCACCATGGCCCAATAGGGCCAGTTGTTGGAAGATGGATTATGCGCGACGGCAACGCCGACGCCGCTATAGCGGCCGAGCATGTTTTCCAGATGATGCGGCGAGTTGATCCAGGCCTGGACGATACCATCGACCGATTTCTGGCCGACGCCGATGTTCTCAGCTGCCGGCAGCTGTACGCCGCTCGCCTTCACACGGGCACCAAAGCTGTCGGACATGCCCATCAGATGCGCCATCTTGCCGGCGCTCGCCATGCGCTTTGCCTGGAAGATCGCAGCCGTGCTTGCGGCCGGATCGATGCTGAGCGGCGGCAGGCCGTTCTTGGCGCGCAGCTGGTTGACCAGCGGCAGCGCAGCCACTGTCTCGTCCTGGCCGTCTGAGGGCGTCGAGGACATTTTGGGCGTGGTAGTGCAGCTTGCGACACCGGCGACGAGCGCCAGACCGGAAAGACGCAGGAGGCTGCGCCGGGAAACGATTGTGATGGTCATGTTCAGCGGCGGTAATTGAAGAGACGGATGATGATGAAGATCGGAATGACGATCGTGGCGCCGAGGAGCAGATAGTCGCCGACCTTACCGAGGGCCGAGAAGCCGCGATACCAGATTTCCCGGATGAAATCGCGAATACCGTAGACGATCTCATAGGGCGTCCAGCCGAAGATCGTCATCACGAAGCCGACGATCAGCGAAACCACCAAGAGCTTCACCAATGTGCGGCCGAGCGAGTCGCCGAGAAACTTGTTCACCTGATCGGACATTCACATCTCCTGTTTGCTCTGAGATACGGTCGCGAATCGCTGCCCGCAAGCCTTTTCCAGAGCCGACGGCTCCGCCTCTGAAATAGGACTTGAGTTTTTTTGTGGCCGCAGCCAAATGCGCGGGCATTCAACGGGTCTCACCATGCAGCAGAGCCAGCTTACTTCCGGCGACGTCATCGCCGATCGCCGCGCCGATTACGCCAAGATGCTCGACGAGGGCGGCGAGCCGGATGCGGCCGCCGAGCTGATGGAGCAGGCGCTGGAGCTGACACCCGGCTGGGCCGCCGGCTGGTACCGTCTGGCGACCTACCGCGAGAAGGCCGGCCATCGCACTGAGGCTGCGGAAGCCTATCGGAAAACCCTGGCGCTCGACTCCGACGATATCTTCGGCGCAACGCTGAAGCTCGCGCTGCTCGGCGAAACCGAAACCCCGAACCAGCCGCCGAGCCGCTATGTCGAGCGGCTCTTCGACGATTATGCAGGCCGCTTCGAGACCTCGCTGGTCGAGAAGCTCGACTATTCCGTGCCGCAAAAGCTCGCCGCCCTCGTCACTTCGACCGGCAGGCACTATGCGCTCGCCGTCGATCTCGGCTGCGGCACCGGCCTGCTCGGGCCTGAGATCGCAGGCCAAGTGGCGCAGCTGGAAGGCTACGACCTCTCGCAGAACATGCTGGCCAAGGCCGAGGAGAAGCATGTCTACGCGCTTCTGGCACAGGCCGACCTGTCGCTGGAGCCGGAAGCCTCCGGCCTCTTCTCGGGCGAACCCCAGAGCCGCGCCGATCTCGTCACGGCCGCCGATGTGCTGATGTATCTCGGCAATCTCGAAAGCGTCTTCCTGATCGCCGCTCGGCTTGCGGCATCAGGCGCGGACTTCGCCTTTTCGGTCGAGGATGCCGGTGAAGGGGATGGCTTTCATCTGGCGCCGTCGCTGCGCTACGCCCATTCCGAAGCCTATGTGCGGGGTCTCTGCGCCCGCTACGGCTTCGATGTGCTGAAAATCGAGAAAACCATCATTCGCAAAGATGGCGGCAAACCGGTTTCCGGCATTCTTTTCCTTACGCGCCGGATTGGCTGAGCGCATCTTTGTTGCGATTTTGAAATAGGTCAGTATTGCTTACATATTTCGCTTGCTCGCACCTGCGAAAAGCCCAATAATTCCGCCATCAGCTGACCGGCGCTGCGAACAGCAGGAACGCCTCGGCCCTCTCATCATCGAAAATCCGTCGCGCGGGAGCTTCTCCGGCGCTCTTGAACTCGTCTGCCGTTTGGAGATTAGCGACATGACCCAGCTCATCAGTGCCCTCGGTTTCTGGAACACCACGGCCACCCGCCATACCCCGGTCGAGGACGTGCAGGGCATCTTCTCCGGCGCGCTCATCTCGGCTCTCGGCCTCTATGTGCTCGCCAGCGCCGGCCTGCTCACCGGCAGCACCGCCGGCATCGCCTTCCTGCTGCACTATGCCTTCGGCATCAATTTCGGCTTGGCCTTCTTCGTCTTGAACCTGCCGTTCTTCTATCTCTCGTGGAAGCGGCTGGGCATCGCCTTCACGATCAAGACCTTCATCGCCATCGGCCTCACCTCGGCGCTGACAAGCCTGCAGCCGAAGGTCATGGCGATCGCCACGATCCATCCGGCCTGGGCGGTTCTCCTCGGCGGTCTTCTGCTGGGCTTCGGTCTTCTGGCGCTTTATCGCCACCGCGCAAGCCTCGGCGGTGTGGGCATTCTCGGCATCTACATGCAGGAGCGCTTCGGCATTCGCGCCGGTCTCGTGCAGCTCGCGGTCGATATGTGCGTGCTTGCCGCAGCCTTCTTCGTCACCACGCCGCCGGTTGTCTTCTATTCGGTGCTGGGCGCCGTCGTGCTCAATCTCTTTCTCACGATCAACCATCGCGCCGATCGCTACATCGCGCTGTGAGCGCGTGTGAACAAATCGTAACTTGCCTCATCGATGCTGCAGCGCGAAACTTACCTCGCGCCGGAAATGATGAGGTGACGATATGTCAGAACTGGAAAAGCTTGTCAGACGCCGCATGAAGGAAGAATACGCGAAGGGTGCCTCAGCCGAGGAAATCTCCCAGACCCTCCGCCAGTTCTTCAATGGCGTTGATCCCTCCGCCGAACGGCCGGTCCAGACCGCACCCAAGACGAATTGATGAATGAACCCCTCTCGCCACCTGGAGAGAGGGGCTCGCAAGCTCAGGCAGCCTTTGCCGGCTGATCGATCGGGTGCTGCGCCCGGAAGCTGACGGCGAGACGGTTCCAGACGTTGATCGTGCCAATGGCAACGGTGATCTTCGTTATCTCTTCCTCACTGAAATGCGCCTTCAATGCTTCGAAATCGGCATCCGGGGCGCCGGTCGAAGCGATGTTCGTGACCGCATCGACCCAGCCCAGCAGCGCCCGTTCACGCGCGTCGTAAACAGGCGATTCACGCCAGACGCACATCAGGTTGATCCACTGTTCGGAGAGACCGTCGTGGCGGGCTTCCTTCACATGCATGTCCACGCAATAGGCGCAGCCGTTGATCTGCGATGCCCGCAGCTTGATCAGGTGGATGAAGCGGCGCTCGAGGCCCGATGTCTGCACATATTGTTCGAGGGCAACGACGGCCTTGTAGGCATCCTGCGAGGCTTTGGCGAAATTGAAACGGGGTTGCATCGTCATTCTCCTTGGGGGTTAAGGCTCAGCGAGCCACTGCTTTGCGTTCGTGCAGTTCCATGAAGGCGCAGCCGCGGGCGGCGACACCTCCGTCGTCATCGGCAGAAAGGTCCGCCAGAATGTCCGCGATCTTCGTCTTGGCGAGCTCGGCCCTATAGGCGCGCTCGGCTTTCAGCATCGCTGCCGTGACCTGGCACGGCTTGGTAAAATAGCGCTGCGGCAGCGGGTTCGGCCCGCGCTGGCGAATCTCGTTGCAGCGGAAGGCGGGCGCCGGTCCTTCGACGGCGAGCACGATATCGAGCAGCGAGATCTCGCCTGGTTCCTTCGCCAGCCGGTACCCGCCCTTTGGCCCCGGCACCGTTCTGACCAGACCGGCGCCTGATAGCGCCTGTAAGTGCTTCAGGAGATAGCTGGTCGAAACGCCGTGAAATTCCGCAAGGGCTGCCGCCGAAAGCACGCCATCGGCGGAAAGGCCGGCAAGAACCGCCACACAGTGGATAGCCTGCTCGACACCGTCGCTGAGTTTCATCGAAACCACCTCCCTAAATCATGGATAAAAAATATCCATGATTAACGCGGGAGTCAACAGGCTTTTGAAACGTGCCGATTTTCAGCCTGGGGACAGGGCCTGCCTGTCGAGCCAGCTGGCGAAATAGCCAGGCCATTGCATCGAGGCGCTGCCGGGCTTGCCCATGCCGAAGCCATGGCCGCCATCGGCCAGCCGGTGCAGCTCGACCGGCACATGCGCCCGCTCACACGCCGTCTGCATGATCAGCGTATTTTGCGGATCGGAAACCGGGTCGTCTTCCGCCTGTGCCAAAAAGACCGGCGGGCAGCGGGCTTTGACGTGGTCTTCGACCGACCATTCCGAACGGAGGGCGGGGCTCGGATGAGTGCCGATCAGCACCTTGCGCGTCGACGTATGCTCATAGGGCGGCTTCAACGTGATGACGGGATAGATAAGGGCCGCGAAGGCAGGCCGCGCCGAGAGCGCATCGGTATCGTCGATCGCCGCATAGGACGCGAAGGCTGACCGCGCAGCCGCCATGCCCAGGAGATGCCCGCCCGCCGAAAAACCCAACACGCCCAGCCGGCCGGGATCGATCTTGAACCTCCCGGCATTGGCCCGGATGAGCCGCAGCGCCCGCTGCGCATCCTGCAGTGGCGCCAGCGGACCGGCCTCCCAGTCCTCATCCGGCAGCCGGTAGGAGAGCACGAAGGCGGTGATGCCACGCGCATTCAGCCAGCGGGCGGCTGGCAGCGCTTCGTTGCGCATCTCGATCCGCTTGTAGCCGCCACCGGCAGCGATTAGAACCGACATGCCGTTCGGTGAGGACGGCTGGTAGATGTCGATCTTGGGAACCGCGATATTGCTGATGGCGCCCTTGGCATTCTCCTCGACATCGCCGGATGGCCCGCCGCCCTCAGGCGGCGTATCGGGCCAGAGCGTCAGGCTTGTCTCAGGTGCCGTTGCTGCCCAAAGCCTCGCCGGGAGCAGACCCACACCCATTGCTGCGAGAATCGTCCTGCGCGCCAGCATTGGTATCCCTTCCATTTTCATCTCAGCCCAGACGCATCCGGCAATGCGGCGAAATTCGAGACACCGCAGTTCGGCTCGCTTAGCGCGTCTTCTCTTTTGCCCTGATATCACTACCTTTATGGCGTGGATCAGTTCGACGCCGAAACCAGCATCGCCCTGCCTGCCCCCTTCATCCGCTGGTTCGCGGAAAAGGGCTGGCGGCCGCGCGCGCATCAGCTGGAATTGCTGGCGCGCGCCGAGGCCGGCGAAAGCACGCTGCTGATCGCGCCGACCGGCGCCGGCAAGACGCTCGCCGGTTTCCTGCCGGCGCTCACCGATCTCACCCGCCGCGGCAAGATCCCGCCGGGCTCGGCCTTCACCGGCATCCACACGCTCTATGTCTCGCCGCTGAAGGCGCTCGCCGTCGATATCGAGCGCAACCTGACCAAGCCTGTCGAGGAGATGGGCCTGCCTGTCACTATCGAGAACCGCACCGGCGATACGCCGAGCGCCAAGCGCCACCGCCAGAAGCTCAATCCGCCCGATATCCTGCTGACGACGCCGGAGCAGGTGGCGCTGCTGCTTGCCAATGGCGAGGCCGAACGCTTCTTCAAGAATCTGAAATACGTCGTGCTCGACGAGCTGCATTCGCTCGTTACCTCGAAGCGCGGCCACATGCTGTCGCTCGGCATCGCCCGGTTACGGAGGCTGGCCCCAAATCTGCAGACCATCGGCCTGTCAGCGACGGTCGCCGAGCCGATGGACCTGCAGAAATGGCTGGTGGCGCAGGAAGAGGGGCGGGAACATCACGCCGGCCTCGTCACCGTCGAAGGCGGTGCCAAGCCTGAAATCTCGATCATGAGGACGGAAGAGCGCATCCCCTGGTCCGGCCATTCCGCCAAATATGCGATCCCCGATGTCTACAAACAGCTCCTCGATCACCAGACGACGCTGCTCTTCGTCAACACCCGCTCGCAGGCCGAAATGCTCTTTCAGGAGCTCTGGACGATCAACGAGGATAACCTTCCGATCGCCCTGCATCACGGTTCGCTCGACGTCAGCCAGCGGCGCAAGGTGGAAGCGGCTATGGCCGCCAATAAGCTGCGTGCCGTCGTCGCCACCTCGACGCTCGATCTCGGCATAGACTGGGGCGACGTCGATCTTGTCATTCATGTCGGTGCGCCCAAGGGCGCCTCGCGTCTTGCCCAGCGCATCGGCCGCGCCAACCACCGTATGGACGAACCCTCCAAGGCGATCCTCGTTCCCGCTAACCGCTTCGAGGTGATGGAATGTCAGGCAGCGCTCGATGCCAATTACATCGGCGCCCAGGACACGCCGCCGGTCGGGCAGGGCGCGCTGGATGTGCTCGCCCAACACGTCCTCGGCATGGCCTGCGCGGCACCCTTCGACATGCTGCAGCTCTATGACGAGATCGTCAGCGCCTCGCCCTATGCGTCTCTTTCCTGGGAGACCTTCGAGCGGATCGTCGATTTCGTCGCTACCGGCGGCTATGCGCTGCGCACCTACGAGCGCTATGCCCGCATCCGCAGAAACAAGGACGGCCTCTGGCGCGTCTCCAATCCGCAGGTCGCCCAGCAATACCGGCTGAACCTCGGAACCATCGTCGAAAGCCCGATGCTGAACCTCAAGATGGTGAAGCGCGGTGAAGGCGGGCGCATCGGCCGCGGCGGCGCGGTGCTCGGCAAGATGGAGGAATATTTCTTCGAGCAGCTCTCGCCCGGCGATACCTTCATCTTCTCCGGCAAGGTGTTGCGTTTCGAGGGTATCCGGGAGAACGAGGCTCTGGCCTCTCAAGCCTTCTCTCTCGACCCCAAGATACCCTCTTATGCCGGCGGCAAGTTCCCGCTCTCGACCTATCTCGCCGATCAGGTCCGCTCGATGATCGCCGATCCCGATCGGTGGGACGATCTGCCGGATCAGGTGCGCGATTGGCTGTCGATACAGAAGGACAAGTCGATGCTGCCGAAGCGCGACGATTTGCTGATCGAGACCTTCCCGCGCGGCAGCCGCTGCTACATGGTCGCCTATCCCTTCGAGGGTCGGCTGGCGCACCAGACGCTCGGCATGCTGCTGACCCGGCGCCTTGAGCGCGCCGGTGCGAAGCCGCTCGGCTTCGTCTGCACCGATTATTCGCTCGGCATCTGGGGCCTTGAGAATATGGGCGACATGATCCGGAGCGGCCGCCTCAGCCTCGCCGATCTCTTCGACGAGGATATGCTCGGCGACGATCTTGAGGCCTGGCTCGACGAATCCTTCCTTTTGAAGCGCACCTTCCGCAATTGTGCCGTGATTGCAGGCTTGATCGAGCGCCGTCATCCGGGCAAGGAAAAGTCCGGACGGCAGGTCACCGTCTCGGCCGATCTGATCTACGACGTGCTGCGCAGCCACGAGCCAGACCATATCCTGCTGCAGGCGACGCGGCAGGACGCCGGCACCGGACTTTTGGATATTTCACGGCTTGGCGATATGCTGAGACGAATCAAGGGTCACATCACGCATCGCGCGCTGGACCATATTTCGCCGCTCGCCGTGCCTGTCATGCTCGAGATCGGCAAGGAAGCAGTGCCGGGCGAAGCCCATGACGCGCTGCTTGCCGAAGCGGCAGACGACCTCATCGCCGAGGCGATGAGCTGAAGATTTAGGATAGAAGACAGCAATGAACCGCCTGGCGCTGGCGCGCGAACTGAATGGATTGGTGGCAATGCCCGGTGTCGAAACCGCTGTGCATGGTGTTGCGGCTGTCTGCGATCCGCTCGGCGCGCTCTATCTGCCGGCTTCCGGCATGCTCGTCGTCTCCGATCTCCATCTGGAGAAGGGCGCCGCCTTCGCCCGCCGCGGCATGATGCTGCCGCCCTACGATACGCTGGCGACGCTGACGGTGCTTTCTGCCGTCATCACCCGCTACGATCCGAAAATCGTCGTCTCGCTCGGCGACAATTTTCATGATCGCGTCGGCTCCGAATATCTGCCTGAAGCCTTCCGGACGCTGATTTCAGGCATGGCCCGCGGCCGTGAATGGATATGGATCAACGGCAATCACGACCCTGACGGCACCGTCGATCTGCCCGGCATCTGCGCCGACGAAATCCAGTATGGCGGCCTGACTTTCCGTCACGAGCCGAAGGATGGATTGCAGCAGGGCGAAATCGCCGGTCATCTGCATCCGGCCGCCACCGTCCGCCGCCGCGAAAAATCCATCCGCCGTCCCTGCTTCGCCACCGACGGCGCCCGCCTGCTGATGCCTGCCTTCGGCGTCATGAGCGGCGGTCTCGATCTCGGCCACAAGGCGATGAAGGGTCTTTTCGACAAGACCTCGCTTGTCGCCCATCTGCTGGGGCGCGACCGCATCTATTCCGTCAGGTTTGGGAATTTGCTGGGGTAGCTCCCTTCTCCCCGAGGGGAGAAGGAAATCTCAGTTACATCCTCGCAATTGCTGCTGATAATTCGCCGCCATGGTCGCGAATTTCTGTGCCGTCTTCTGCAGCTGGCCGTTCGAGCGCCAGTCGCCGCGGCGGTAGCCGGTCGGGCCGGAATAATAGGCGAGGTAGAGGCTGTAGGCGTCGTTCGGCGCAATGCCCGTCGCCTTGCTGTTTTCGGAGTGATACCAGCCGATGAAATCGATGGCGTCGGCAAAGTTGGTGCGGCGGCCGGTCCAGTTGCCTGTTGCGGATTGATAGTGGTCCCAGGTGCCATCGAGCGCCTGCGAATAGCCATAGGCGGTCGATTGACGTTTCCAGGGAATGAAACCGAAGAGCTTGGTGCGTGGCGGACGGGCATTCGGCTGGAAGCCGGATTCGACATACATCGTCGCCATCAGGATCGGCACCGGGATGCCGTACTTGGCTTGCGCCTTCTCGGCGGAACGCTGCCAGCTGCTGAAAATGCCGTCGCGCTGGTCGAAAACCGCGCAGATATTCCGGGTCTGACGGGGTGCCGTTGCGCAGCCGGCAACGAGCGCCAGCAGCACCAGGGCGAGAAGTGTACGGATACGCAAAACAGAACCTCTCGTTTCGAGAGATTACTAACTGGTAAACGTTAAAGACCGGTTTTTATTCAAAGGCGAAGTTGTGTCCCTCAAAAGGCGGGAGCGGGGCAGAGCCGCTACGGCACACACCTGATTGAACAGCCGATGCCCTGATGGCAAAATGCAAGCGGCTTTTGGAGGATGAGCATGAGTGAAGAGCACCGTTCCGGCTGCCCCATCAATCTGACGCTGGAGGTCCTCGGCGACCGCTGGAGCCTGATCGTTATCCGCGACATCATGTTCGGCAACCGGCGCCATTTTCGCGAGCTGCTGCAGGGTTCCAACGAGGGCATTGCCACCAACATTCTCGCCGATCGCCTGCGCCGTCTGGTCGAGAATGGCTTGCTGACGAAGGAGGACGACCCGAGCCACAAGCAGAAGTCGGTCTACAGCCTGACCGAGATGGCGATCGAACTCGTGCCGCTTCTGGCGCATATGGGCGCTTGGGGCCGCAAGTATCTGCCGGTTTCGAACGATCTGGCGATCCGTGCCGAAATCCTGGAGGAAGGCGGGCCGCCGCTATGGTCGGATTTCATGGACGAGCTGCGCGCCAGGCATCTTGGCACTCCATTGCCGACGGATGCGCCATCCGTGCTTGCCCGCCTGACGCAGGCCCGCAACGAGGCCGCATCGCGCGAAAAGAGCGCCTGATCAATCCTTGCGGAACACGATGCTGGCGGCCCAGCCCGTCACCAGCGCCAGGAATACGGCGAATGCACCGTATTCGATCGGCCGCTCATGCGCAGCATCAGTGATCATCTGCTCGATGCCGGTCTTGATGACGCGCAGCGGCACGGATTTCTGGTTCACCAGCTTGCCGCTCTTGAACAGGTAGGCGCGCACCGTATGCACGCCGTTCGGAATGTTGGCGGGCAGGCGAAGACTTGCCTTGAACAGGTTGGAGCTGACGAAGCGAACGCCGGAAGGGTCACGCTCGTAGAGCCCGCCGCTCTGCTGCAGCCGCCGGAAGGCGTCGCGGAATTCCCCGAGACTGCTGCCATCGCCGACGAAACCGACGGGCGTCAGCGGAATATGGTCGATACCGACGCCCTCGTCCGTCAGGTCGAGCGGTGTCGTCACGTCGTCGATCGCCCGCGAGCTCGACATCGAATAGGAATGCGGCACGGCCTCGAAGGTCATCGAGCTGGTATTGATCCAGATGCCGAAGACGCGCTGCTTCTTGCGCACCGTCGCATTCTCGCGCGGCCCCTCGAGCACGACGACGACGTCATACTGGCCGACGGCGAGCAGCAGCTGGTCGGTCTCGGTCACGGCGCCGAAGATCGTCAGGTCGGCGCCCTTGAAGTCGGAAGTGATGGCGATTTCGCTGGTCGAAGTGCCGATCTCCAGCCCCTCGCGCGAACTTTCCACATTCTGCCCCGGAAGCAGCGTCTGCGCCGCGGCGATGCCTGGCAAGGCAATAAGGATCGAGAGGGCGAGAGCAGGAAGGCAGCGCATCAATTGCCTCCCATCACGATCGAATAGATATCGGCCGGCGTTACCACCAGCGAGATCGCCAGACGGATGCCAACGGCAAGAACGAGGAGACCCAGCAGTGCGCGCAGCTGTTCGCCGCGCAGCTTCTGGCCGACGCGCACGCCGTATTGCGCGCCGATGACGCCGGCAACCATCAGGACGAAAGCGAGAACGATATCGACGGAGAAGTTCGTCGCCGCCTGCACGATCGTCGTATAGGCGGTGACGAAGATGATCTGGAACAGCGAGGTGCCGACAACGACGTTGGTCGGGATGCGCAGCAGATAGATCATCGCGGGAACCATGATGAAGCCGCCGCCAACACCCATGACCGAGGTCAGGATGCCGATCGCGAAGCCGAGGGCGATGACGGGGATGACGCTAAGATAGATCTTCGATTTCTTGAACCGCACCTTGAAGGGCAGGCGGTGGACCCAGTGGTGGTGTCCGGGCTTGCGCGGTGTCGGCGGCACGTTCTTCGCCGCACGGCGCATCGCGTTGACGCTCTCCAGCAGCATCAGCCCGCCGACCGTGCCGAGGAAGACCACATAGAGCAGCGAGATGAAGAGATCGAGCTGGCCGAGGCGGCGCAGCAGCGAGAAGATCCAGATACCGACAGTGGCGCCCGACAGGCCGCCGATCAGCAGCACCGACCCGAGTTTCACATCCAGCGTCCCTCGCCGGAAATGGGTGATCGCGCCGGAGATAGAGGAGGCCACGACCTGGTTGGCGCCGGTGGCGACGGCAACGACGGGCGGGATGTTGTAGAAGATCAGCAGCGGCGTGATCAGGAAGCCCCCGCCGACGCCGAACATGCCCGACAGGAAGCCGACAGCGGCGCCCATACCGAGAATGATGAAGATGTTCACCGACAATTCTGCGATGGGCAGATAGATTGCCACAACCGACCCCGATTACTCACTGCCCCCGCCGGGCAGGCGCGCTTGTCCCGTTCGAATGGCGCATCATAATGGGAAATCGTTGCCAGAGGCTTTCGAGAAACGACATCCAGGCCGCACATTCCGCGAGCGATAACTCCCGAATAATCCGGCTTTTTTCAGGTTTTGTGACAAGAGTGGACGAAGTCGCTTCGTTTTTCTTCCCGGTGCGTGCTTACCACACCGGGAAGGGGCATTTTCGTGCTCAGAGGCCAGCGCGTGCAAGACCGTGCTCGACAAGCCGGTCGATAACCTCGGGATAGCTGACACCGCTTGCGGCCATCGCCTTCGCATACATGCTGATATCGGTGAACCCGGGAATGGTGTTCACCTCGTTGATCAGGAAGCTCATGTCCTCGGTCAGGAAGAAATCGACGCGCGCCATGCCGTCGCAACCGAGCGCCCTGAAGGCGAGCGCTGCCGTCTCGCGGATCTTCGCCTCGACTTCGGCTGGAAGCTCCGCCGGAACCTTCAGCGCCGCGCCGTCTTCGTCGATATATTTTGCGTCATAGCTGTAAAAGCCGTGGCTCTCTGCCGGGATGATCTCGCCCGGGCGGGAGACGAACAGGCCGCCCCTGGTATCCTCGAGCACGCTGCACTCGATCTCGCGGCCGCGAATGAACTCTTCGGCGAGCAGCTTGCGGTCATGCCTGAAGGCTTCCGCAAGCGCAGGTGCAAATTCCTGGCTGCCGGAAACCTTGCGCACGCCGACCGACGAGCCCTGACGTGCCGGCTTGATGAACAGCGGCAATCCCAAGGCGCTCTCAAGCTCATCGAAGGACGGCGCCTGATCCGCATGCACGGTCACAGACCGCGCCACCGGCAGTCCCGCGGCCCGCAGAAGCTGCTTGGCGATATCCTTGTCGAGCGCTGTCGCCGAACCCAGGATGCCGCAGCCAACGAGCGGCACGCGCGCCACTTCCGCCAGTCCCTGCACCGATCCGTCCTCGCCGAAAATGCCGTGCAGTACGGGGAAGAGAATATCGATCTTCCCGGCATCGCTCATCCTGCCACCGTCGATCGCGATCATCCGTCCATGCCCGCCGGGCACAAGCGCGATCTCGGTGCCGCTTGCCGGCTTGGCGAGCACGCCATTCTCAAAACGGCTGAGCAGCCACACGCCTTCCCGCGTCACGAAGATCGGCACCGCCTCGTATTTGGAAGGCTCCAGCCCCCCATCACGTTCGTCGCCGACATGACGGAGACGTCATGTTCGGCCGAGCGGCCGCCGAAGAGGACGGCGATGCGCAACGTGCCGTGGGAAGATGTCATGAAAAACCTCCAAAATGATCGGGTGTCGAAAGGTGTTAGAAGCCAACCGCGATGCCGCGATTGGCGAAGAAGCTGTCGAAGACGGCAAGCGGCAGCGTCACATCCGCCTGGCTTGCTGCGTCATGGCCGGATGGGTTGTGGAAGCGGATCGCTTCTGCCGAGGCCGCCGTCACCAGAACAAGGTGCCCGCCTTTCGAGGGCGGCATGCTTTCCGGCCAGCGGATGCCGCTATTGACCGAAGCGATGAAGAACGGGCGATCGGCCAGCAGGCCGGGAATGCTCTCCGTGGCGACACCCGTCATCGTCTCGGCAGACAACCCGAAGCGCTCGCGCACATAGGTCACGAAGGGCGCATAGATCAGTCCCTTGATCGAGGCGTCGAGCTCGTTGACGACATAGCCGCCATAGGCGGTGCAGGCACGGGCGAGAGCAAGCGTCGGATGCAGGTCGCCGCGGGCGGCCAGGATCATCTTCAGGCAGGCCATGCCGCAGACATTGACCGCCCAGCGCGCATAGTCCTCGACCGTCTCGGCGCCCGACTGCCGCCGGAGCGGATCGCGCAGCAGCGCCGCAGACCCTTCGGCAAGCACGGGCAGCGTCATTCCCGGCGTTTCCCATTGGCTGAAATAGGGAACCTTGTCCCGCTGAATGCTCACGAATCCCCCGACCGGCAATCAATCCCGCCGCGAAACTCTGAAAGCAAAACGACCCTTTTGCGGCGAAGGCAAAAGGGTCGCCTCAAATTTCCGGGGCAAGGGCCGAATTGGCGCCTTAAGCCTTGGTGGCGTTCTTGGCGTTGCGCTCAAGCAGTGCCTTGACCGTTTCGTCATTGATCTTGCCGGTCGGATCCTGGCCGATCGACTTCTGGAAGTTCTTGATCGCGGTGACGGTCTTTGCGCCCATCTCGCCATCAGGCTTGCCGGCGTCGAAGCCATTATTGTTCAGGATCGCCTGAATGTTGCGGATCGCCTTCTTCATGTCGACGCTGGAGGTGCTGGTGCCCTTGCCGCTCCATGCGTCTGGCACGTCGATGCCGTTTGCTCTGTTGTCTAGCTGCTGCGGCTTCCAGGCGTCGGTTGCGGCCTTCGCCTTGTCGAGATCAGCAGGCTTCATCGCCTTGGCGACTTCGTCGCGCTTGGCGCCGGCATCCTTGTCGCCACCCTTGGCGGCGATCGAAAACCACTTGTAGCTTTCGCCGAGATCCTGCGCCACGCCGTTGCCGCGGGCGCAGAGAATGGCGAGATTGAACTGGCTGTCGGTGATGCCGAGATTGGCAGCCTTGGTGAACCAGTTGGCAGCCGTCGCATAGTCCTGCTGGCCGAGCGCCCCGGATGCGTAAAGCACGGCGAGATTGTGCATGGCGCTCGCATTGCCCTGATCGGCGGCCTGCTCGTAGAAGCCCTTGGCCTTGTCGATGTCGCGGGCGACACCCGTACCCTTCTCGTAGATGCTGCCGAGGCGGTACTGCGCCGGAGCAAAGCCCTTGTCGGCGGCCATCTGGTACCACTTGACCGCATCGGCTTCGCTGGCGGTGACGCCGTTGCGGCCTTCGCTGTAGCGGGCTGCAATTTCGAACAAAGCCAACGCATCGCCGCTGCGCGCCGCATCGGCAAGTGCCGCCGGCTGGATCGCATCGGGGATCGCGAGTTCGGGCTGAGCCGGGGCCGCGTTGGTGGTCGCCGGAGCATCCTTCGGAGCAAAGGCCGTCGCATCCTGGGTCGGAGCGCCCGGCGTCAGCGTCGCAGCGCCTTCGCCATCGAGCGGCGCGGCGTCGGTCAGATGATCGGCGGGCGCTGCCGGTGCCGGATCGGCAGCCATGGGCGCAGTCGGTGCTTCGAGATTGGCCGTCGTCTGGTTGTCGATCTGCGGGGCAGCGGAAGTGTCGGCCGTTGCCGGAGCCTGGTTCGCGTCGCTCATCACCGCGACGTCGGCCGGCGGTGCGCTCTGGCCTGTCGTCAGCGTGCGGGCCAGCGGGAAGGCCATGATCGCCAGAAGCACAGCGCCGGCGGCAAGCAGCAGCGGGCGGCGGAAGCGCGAGAAGGCGCTGGCGCCACCGGCAGGTTTCGGAGCCTTGGCCTTCTTGTCCGCCTTCAGCGGCTGAGCCTTCGGATCGGATTCGATCGCGGCAGCCTGGGCGGCGCGGCGTGCGGCGGCGATGTAGTCGGCCCGGTCGTTTTCCGAGGCGGGCTTCGGATTGGCGCGCGCAGCACTCTGGCTGGCGCGAACGCGTTCCAGGATCTTCTTCACGTCCGGCGCGCCCGAACCGGGTTCCAGAAGCTCGTTGGCCTCTTCGCCGGGCACGACGTCAACAGGGTCGATCGAGGGAGCTGGATCGATGATGGTCCGCTCCGCGACATCCACCTTCGCTGCCTTCTTGCCGGGCATCAGCTTCTTGCCGATCGCCAGAAACAGGCTCTTGCTCTGCTTGGCTTCGGCTGCAGGCTTGGTGGCGGCTTCGATGGCGATTGCGCTGGTTTGGCTGACGGCGGGAGCCGGTGCCGGCTGCGGCGCAACGGCTTCAGCCACTACGGCGTGCGGTGCCGCCACGCCCTTTGTGCCGAACACGGCAGGCTTTTCCGCCTCTGCACCGGCCGCAACCAGTGCATAGGGATCGACGTCGAAATCGACATTTGCGGCCGGCATGCGGGCGGCAGGCCGGTTGCGCGTTTCCATGTCGTCGAGACGGTCGGCGATATGGACGAGCGTTTCATGCAGCGCCTGGAACGTCTTGTGGGTCCGCTCCTCGCCGCTGCGGCTCAGATCTTCGAGGTGGCGAAGGTCGGCGGCCAGCGCGTTCAGCGCCGACATGTCGGCGGCAGGAACGCTGCCGGCCTGCAGGCCGCCATTGCGCGAATAGGCGTCGACGACGGCCTCGGCCGCCTGGCGTGCGGCCTCGATGATATATTCGTCGCTGGTCGCCATGTAGTCTTCGATCGCGCCCATGCGGCGGTCGAGATCGGCGGAGATGCCGGCATCGGCGCGCGGTTCGTGGAGCAGGGCCGAGAGATTGGCGATCTGGTCTTCAAGGCCCTTCAGTGCCAGGGAGTCGGTCGCCGGTGCCGCGGTGCTCTCCTCGAGACGGGCAGCAATGTCGCTCAGGCGTCCTTCGATCCGGCGGAAGGCGCTGTCGTCGACGGCGGGTGCTGCAATGACCGGAGCCGGCTGCATTTCCATCTGGTCGATGCGGCGGGCAAGATAGTCGAGCCGCTCGGCGAGCACGTCGTTGACAGCGCCGGTTTCCAGCGCGTCGATCTTGCTGGAAATGTCGGCGAGCGTGCGGTTGAGGTCGGGCTGCGGCGCCGTCTTCTGAGCACGCTCCAGCATGTAGGAGAGCTGCTCCAGCCGCTCGTCGAGATGAGCCGTGGCCTTGGTATTGGCAAGCTCCTCGACACGGCGCGTCAGCATTTCCAGCCGGTCGGTCAATCCGTCGGCCGGTGCTGTGCGGCTGGCGACGCTGCGGCCCATCAGATCGATCTGCTCGCCGAGCGCGTTGAGCCGGCCTTCGAGGCGGTGCATCAGCGCCGGGTCGCCGCTGGAGGCGTTGCGGCTGCTGGCGGCAATCGCACGGCTGATCTCGTCGAGGCGCGTATCCATTGCCGCGAACTGTTCGGACATCGCCCGGTCATGCGGCTGGATCATGCTGCCGAACTGCTCCATCGCGCTGGCTATCGAGATCAGCTTGTCTTCGAGAGCGCGGACAGCCGGGCTCTCGCCCATGCCGCCGATATGGCGCTTGATATCGTCGAGCCGGTAGGCGAGCGAAACCAGCTCTTCTTGCAGCCCGGCGGTGTCGATCGTGTGCAGCTGGTTTTCGAAGCTGTCCCAGCGGCGCTCCATGTGGCGCACGGAATCCTCGCGGGCGAGGCCATCCATCAGCGAGCGGAGTTCGTCGAATTCGCTGCGCAAGCCGGCGGCCTCAGGGCTTGCGGAGCGGTGCGAGAGCTGGTCGATGCTGTGCGCCAGGCGGCCCATATCGGCCCGGATGTCGTCGGCGAAACGGTTGTCCTGAGCGCTCGACTTGATCTCGCGGAGCTCGCCGCGCAGCGCGTTCATCTCCCGCGTCACACCCTCGGAGATGTCGCGTTTCAGGTCCTGGCGCAGGTTGACGAGCGCCTCGGCGATTTCGGTCATCGTGTCGTTGGAGGCGCTGTAGGCGGGGCTGGCGGCCGGCGCCGGTGCGCGCATCACGGGAGCGGGTTCGCGGTAGGCGGCACGCTCGGCGGCGGCGCGTTCGCGGCCGGCTTCGAGAATGCGCTGGCGCTGGCGGATTTCGGCGAGCGGATCGGGACGGGGCTCGGCGGCGGCGGCAGGGCGCGGCTCGTAGGATCTTGTATAGCTATCGCGTTCGGGAACGGCCGCCCGCGGCGCCGGGTCCCGCGGACCATTGGTGCCCATCAGCCCTTCGATACGTGCCTCGAGCCCTTCGATCGTGCGGTTCAGCGCGTCGAGGGAGGACCTGTCGGCGCTCCGGGGAGAATTTGATCGCGATCCGTTCATCTTCTTGCTCGCTTCGTCTGCCGCGTCCCTCGTCAGGGTTCGGCTATTGGCTTGAGAGACCGTTTCATTCGAGTTTAGTTTTTTAGACTTTCCTCAAACTGGACGGCGTAGCGGCATTCCAACGAAAAACGCGAGACTTGGAAAAGGAATGCGGATTACTACTGCTCACCGCGCACCTTTCACGAAACGTGGTAAACAACCCGTTAACTTGCGTGAGAATTTTTTAACACTTGCGGCTTTGTGGGCATTTTTGACGCTCAGGAGCGCCGCGCCTTGATGGTGTTCATCACGAAGCTAGTCTCGATCGTGTCAACGCATTTCAGCCTGGCGATCTTGTCCTTGATGAACCGCTCGTATTGTTCGAGCCCTGCACTCATCACCTTCAGCACATAGTCCTTCGAACCGGTGACGAGGTGGCATTCCAGCACTTCGTCCCAGCCGCGGACGGCATCCTCGAACATCTGGATCTCGTCTTCGTGCTGGCGGCTGAGCCGGATCGAAGCGATGGCGGTCATCGTCCAGCCCTCGACCACCGGGTCTATCATCGCCGTATAACCCTGGATCACGCCGGTTTCTTCGAGCCGCCGCAGCCTGCGCAAGCAGGCCGATGCCGAGAGCCCCACACGCTCCGCCAGCTCGTTGTTGGTGATGCGCGCATCGGCCGCCAGTTCCTTGAGGATGCGACGGTCGGTGGTATCGGCAATTTTCTGCGTCACTTTTTGCTGATCTCCGCAAGAAATTGCTTCCAACAATATCAGGCCGCGTCAAATAGCAAGAACCCGCCGCTGCATCTGATATAATTTGCCAGGCAAACTTTGTGACATTGTTTGAGGAGACGTTTATGACCGCGCCGCACCCGTCGAGAACCCATATCGGCAATCACGCCCTGCATCCTGAAACCCAGATGCTGAACTACGGGTATGATCCGGAACTGTCGGAGGGCGCCGTCAAGCCGCCGGTCTTCCTCACTTCGACCTTCGTCTTCAAGTCCGCCGAGGATGGCCGGGATTTCTTCGACTACGTCTCCGGCCGCAAGGAGCCGCCGGAAGGGAAGGGCGCCGGTCTCGTCTATTCCCGCTTCAACCACCCGAACAGCGAGATCGTCGAGGACCGCCTCGCCGTCTATGAGCGCACCGAAAGCTGCGCGCTCTTCTCGTCGGGCATGTCGGCGATCGCCACCACGCTGCTCGCCTTCGTCCGTCCCGGCGATGCCGTCCTGCACTCGCAGCCGCTCTATGGCGGTACCGAAACGCTGCTCGCCAAGACCTTCCTCAATCTCGGCGTCTCCGCGGTCGGCTTTGCCGATGGCGTCAGTGAAAGCTCTGTGAAGGCCGCTGCCGAACACGCGATGGCCAAGGGCCGCGTCTCCGTCATCCTCATCGAAACGCCTGCCAATCCGACCAACAGCCTCGTCGATGTCGCGATGATCCGCCGGGTTGCCGATGCAATCGGCGAGAAGCAGGGCCATACGCCGATCATCGCCTGCGACAATACCCTGCTCGGCCCGGTATTCCAGCGCCCGATCGAACATGGCGCCGACATCTCGCTTTACTCGCTGACCAAATATGTCGGTGGCCATTCGGATCTGATCGCTGGTGCCGCACTCGGCCGCAAGGCGTTGATGAAGCAGGTCAAGGCGCTGCGCGGTGCGATCGGCACGCAGCTCGATCCGCATTCCTGCTGGATGCTCGGCCGTTCACTGGAAACGCTGCAGATCCGCATGGAGCGCGCCAACAGCAATGCCGAGGCCGTCGCCGGTTTCCTGCGCGAGCATCCGAAGGTCGAGAAAATCCACTATCTCCCCTACAACGATCCGCAGTCGCCGGTTGGCCGCACGTTCACGGCCCAGTGCAGCGGCGCGGGCTCAACCTTCTCTTTCGATATTAGGGGTGGCCAGCCGGCCTCGTTCAAGTTTTTGAACGCGCTGAAGATCTTCAAGCTTGCTGTCAGCCTCGGCGGAACGGAGTCGCTCGCGTCTCATCCGGCGACGATGACGCATTCGGGCGTGCCGGCAGATGTGCGCCAGCGCATCGGCGTGCTTGAATCAACGATCCGCCTGTCGATCGGGATTGAGCATCCCGACGACCTGATTGCCGATCTCACGCTGGCGCTCGACGAGGCGTAAGGGCAGGCGGCCTCAGGCCGCCGCTGCCTCCCGCACGTCATCCAGCAGGAAATGCACGACGACATATTTCGTCGTGTAGTGCCTGCCGCTGTCCGACGTTTCGTCTGCGGTGCCGCCATCGGCGGGGTGCCAGGTGTGATAGTGAGGATTATTGGCGATCAGCGTGATCGCCTTGCCGGCGAATTTGCCGTCGAGGCGGTAGCGCGCCTCGGCGAGCGGCCAGACGCGCTCGTAATCCTGCTGCGAAATCCGCACCCGCAGCGCCTGGCGATGTGTCGCCTCGCCATGCGAGCCGTCTTCGTGCACGACCGCCGGAATATCCAGCGTCACCTCTTCCGCACCGTTCAGGATGAAATTGAACTCCTCAGGCCACATCCGTCTCATGAAGTCGCTCCTCCCAAGCTCGTTCTTCGGTTAGCCAACGAAATGTAACGCACCTGTCGCGGGAAGCAACCGGCGTTACGAAAGCCAGTCCGGAAAGCTCTGGTCCGGCCCCATCTTGTCCCACGCCTGCGCGGCGATCTTCCAGCCGCTGCTGTCCTTCACCAGCAGCATCATCTCGACGTTGCGGTCATGTTGGCGGTTGTTCTCGACATTCTCGCAAGCGGCAACCGCAACGGCAACATTGCCGAAGATACGGATTTCGCGGGCCGGACAGCGTTCTGCAAAAGCCCGCAGGGATGTCTGAGAGAGCCCCTCCATGCGCTCCAGGAATTTCCGCGGCGTCTGTGCCCTTGCGGGACGCGCCGAGGCAAACAGCAGGGCATCCGGATGGAAGTCCTCCATGAAGCCCTCGGCATCGGGCCCAGTGCCATGCGCCCAGCTGAGACTGGCAAACTGCCGCTCGATCAGATCTGAAATGGCTTGACGGTCGTCCATGCGCTCCTCCGGTTGCAAGCCCGAAATCAGTTTACCAGCTTTCCGCGCCAATGTCCGCTGTCAGACATTGCTGATGGCAACGCCTTGTTAACATTCGCCAAACTTTGCCCCTTGCGCGGACGAATCGTGGCATCATGTTTTAGCAAACGGTTGCGAACTGACGGAGGTTTGAATGGGACAGGTCGTCCGGCTCCCCGCCAATGAAGCAGAACGACTGCTGGCGGTCCGCGCCTTGAATGCCGTAAGTCGTAGCTCGACGTCCGAGCTTGCGGCGCTTGCCGAGCTGGCCCGCGGCGTCTTCGAAACACCTTTCGCCGCCATCAATATCATCGATGAGGATTGGCAGCGGATTGCCGGTCAGGCGGGGATGAAGCTCGCCGAATGCTCGCGCGATCTCTCCATCTGCACCCGCGTCGTCTATGCCAACGATCTCGTCATCGTTCCTGATCTGCAGCGCCATCCGGAATTGTCTGACATGCCCTATGTGACGGGCGATCCGCATTTCCGCTTCTATGCCGGCGCGCCGATCGAGATGGACGACAGCCTGGCCGTCGGCGCCTTCTGCATCCTCGATGTCAGGCCGCGGGATCTGTCCGATGCCGAGATCGACAATCTCAGGCGTTTCGCGCTTGTCGCCGGTGCGCTGTTGCGCCTGCAGAAGGCCAACATGGTCATGGGCCTCGCCGAGACAAGCCTGCGGGCGGCGGCAATGACCGATCCACTGACCGGCTTTTACAATCGAACGGCGCTTGCGAGCCTGGTCGATGGCGAACTCGAGCGGTCGCTTGCGGCAAGCCAGACCTTCGGCGCGCTTTACCGTGACATGGATGGCTTCAAGGGCATCAACGACCGCCTCGGTCACCATGCCGGCGACGAAGTTCTGCGCGAGGCGGCGAACCGCATCCGCGCCGTCATCCGGGCCGGAGATATTGCCGTGCGCATGGGCGGAGACGAGTTCGCCGTCTTCATCCCCAATCCGCCGAATGCTGCGGCGCTGTCATCGGTGGCGGAGCGCCTCGTCGCTGCTTTCCGCCAACCGTTCGAAGTGGAAGGCGTGTCGGTCGGAGCCCGCCTCAGCATCGGCGGCGCCCTGGCGCCGCAGTCTGGCAGCAATCGCGTCGATCTCCTGAAGGTCGTCGATGCCGCGCTCTACCAGGCGAAGGCCGCAGGGCGCGACCGCTACCTGATCGCCAGCATCTGACGCGCGGCCCTGATGGCTTTCTCCAGCGCACGATAGATGCGCGGGTCGCCTGATTGCGCGGCGTTGAAGCGCAAGAACCGGCTTGCCTCGGGCGCCGTGCTGAAGGCATTGCCGGGCGCCAGCACAACATTGTCGGCAAGGCAGGATTGCGCGATATCGCCCGCATTGATCCCGTCAGGCAACCGGCACCACAGGAAGATCCCCGATTGCGGCCTGATCCAGGGCGTGATGCCGAGCGGCGCCAGATGCCTGATCGTCTCTTCCATCGCCTTGGACAGCCGCACTTTCAGGGTCTCAAGGTGTTTGCGGTAGCTGCCGTCGGTCAGCAGCAGAAGCACGAGTTCGGCATTCAGCCTGCCGCCGCCGATGCTGGTGACCATTTTCAGGTCGGTCAGCGGCTCGATCCATTCCGGCTTTGCGGCAATGAAGCCGCATCGCACGGAAGCCGAAAGCGTCTTCGAGAAGCTGCCGACATGCACGACCCGCTCCAGTCCGTCGAAGGCGGCAAGGCGCGGTGAGGGCTCGTGTTCCAGGTCGGCGAAGATATCGTCCTCGATGATCACCAGATTGGCCCGTTCCGCGAGCTTCAGCAGCTTGTGGGCCACGACGGCGGAGCAGGTGGCGCCGGTCGGGTTATGGATGGCGGAGTTGGTGATATAGAGGCGCGGCTTGTGCTGCTCGATCGCCTGCCCGAAGGCTTCGATATCAGGTCCCTGCGGCGTCATCGGCACTGCGACAGCCTTGGCGCGGTGGGCACGCACCAGCGCCTGAAAGTTGAAATAGCAGGGATCGTCGACGAGGACGGTATCGCCGGGTTCGATCAGGAAGCGGCAGACGAGATCGATCGCCTGCGTGCCCGACTCGGTGAGGATGATGTGATCCGGTGCCGCCGGAATGCCGCGCTCGCTCATCTTGCGCGAAAGCAGCTGCCGCAGCTGTGGCTGGCCAAGCGGCGTGCCGTAATCGGCAAGCACGGCATCTTCGCCGCGCGCGATCGTTCGCAGCGCCTTTCGGATCGCCGCCTCCGGCATCCAGTCGGCCGGAAGCCACCCGCATCCGGGCTTCATTAGATCGGGACTATCCTCAAGCGACTGCCGGTAGACCCAGAGCGGATCGATAGCCCGGTCGAGCTTCGGCCCGATTTCTGAAAGCGTCAGCGGCTGCGGCAGGCTCGAAACGTAGAAGCCGGAACCGGGCCGCGAGCGGATCAATCCCTCGGCCACAAGGCGTTCATAGGCTTCGACCACCGTGGAGGCCGACACATGCATGCTCTTGGCGAAGGCACGTACCGAGGGCAGCCGTGCCCCCGGCACCAGTTCGCGCCCGGCAACCCGCCGGCGGATCTCCGTCATCACGGCGCCGATACGCTTGCCGCTCTCCGAATTCTTGACCACCTGATCCATCTGTACTGCATCCGTGTCCATAACAGTTTGGGGAAATTGTACTGTACTGTCGCTGGCAATGCCATGCCTTCAGGTTCATAGCAAATGAGAACAGGAGCATGCGTACATGGACAAGACGGCAGCCGGCTGGCTGAGTGGCTTTATGGGTATCCTCATCTTCAGCGGCTCGCTGCCCGCGACGCGCGTTGCGGTGGCCGGTTTCGATCCCCTGTTCCTGACGGTCGCGCGGGCGGCGATCGCCGGCATTCTGGCGGGCGGCCTGCTCATCCTCTTTCGCGAAAAGCGTCCGCTGCGCAGCGACCTCTTCTCGCTTGCCGTCGTCTCCTTCGGCGTCGTCATCGGTTTTCCGTTGCTCACGGCCATCGCGCTGAAGCATATCACCTCGGCGCATTCGACGGTTTTCATCGGTCTCCTGCCACTCTCGACGGCGATCTTCGGAGTGCTGCGCGGCGGCGAACGGCCGCAGCCGGTCTTCTGGCTGTTCTCCTGCCTCGGTAGCGCCATCGTTGCCGGCTTCGCTCTGCTTCAGAGCGATGGCACGACGTCTATCGGCGATCTCCTGATGCTGGCTGCGATCATCGTCTGCGGGTTGGGCTACGCAGAGGGTGCAAGGCTTTCCCGCAAGCTTGGCGGCTGGCAGGTCATCTCCTGGGCGCTGGTTCTCTCGCTGCCGCTGATGCTGGTTCTGTCCGTTGTCGCCATGCCCCAGACCTTCTCTGATATCAGCAGCTCGTCCTGGCTCGGCCTTGGCTACGTATCGCTCTTCAGCATGCTGATCGGCTTCATCTTCTGGTATCGCGGCCTGGCGCTCGGCGGCATTGCCGGTGTCGGCCAGCTGCAGCTGCTTCAGCCTTTCTTCAGTCTGGTGCTGGCGGCAACGCTGCTCAAGGAGAGTGTCAGCTGGAGCATGCTGGCGGCCACGCTGGCTGTGGTTGCCTGCGTGGCAGGCGCCAAGAAATTCTCAAAGCCGGCGCCACCAGTGATCGAAGCAGCGCTGACCCGCTAAGCCGCTTCGTCTGTTTTCGTACAGAGGGCAAAAAGTCGTGATCGGCAGGAACTCGGGGCAGCCTCCGGCGTTACTTTGACGCCTTGAAGGAGGGCGGTCCCATGAGCTCGCACATCGATCCCAAAGTCACATCGCTGCAGGATGCCAGAAAAGTCTGGAGCGTCAGCGATTTCGCGCGCAAACAGGGCCTAGACCGAAAGCAGGAGCGCGAGCTTGTTCAGCTCTTCGGCCACTTCGCCACCAAGCAGGAATTGATGGCAAATTGCCTGCGCCCGCGGCTCACACGATAGCGTTACAAAACGCCGGTAGAATGTCGCCGCTCACGGGGGCTGATTCTTGCATAGAAACCTGATGTCCGAAATCCGGCATGCGCAGAACAACATCTCAGGCATGCACCGCTGGCAGCGACGCTCGTTGATCCGGAAGATTGTCGATGAGCTGCACACCCTTCGCGATGACGAGCTTTCAGATGGCCTTTTCGATCAGAGCGACAATCTCGACAAGCTAATTTTCAACGCCTGCGCCTCGGTCACGGCGCTGGTGCTCTCGTTCTTGAGGAATTTTCCTCTCTGCTGAAAACCATGAGCGACGTCGTTCGCAGGAATGCCGCGCTTTCGGCCGAACTTCACTGATATCACGGCGGAAGTCTCCATCCATCCAGGGTGCCGGCATCTTCATCACAAATTCGCGCTGATGCAGAATTTGACGTTTACGCAAACGTCAATATTTTGTAAGACACTCCCATGTGCCGGTCTCGGTCCGGTGTGCGAATTGGAGGAATTCGAACGATGCCAGTCTATAAGGCCCCGGTTAATGACACGCTCTTCGTGCTGAATGATGTGCTGGGTCTGGAACGCTACAACAACCTGCCGGGCTTTGCGGACGCCACACCTGACATGATCGAGGCCATCCTCGGCGAGGCCGCCAAGGTGGCCGAGGAGGTGCTTTTCCCGCTCAACTATTCGGGCGATCAGGAAGGCTGCAAGCGTGCCGACGACGGCTCCGTCACCACCCCGAAGGGCTTCAAGGCCGCCTATGATGCCTATTGCCAGGGCGGCTGGACCGGGCTTGCCGTGCCGGAAGAATTCGGCGGTCAGGGCCTTCCCTACACGCTGCACGCCGCCGTTGGCGAATATACCTCTGCCGCCAACATGTCGCTGATGATGTATCCGGGACTGACACAGGGCGCTATTGCCGCGATCCTCGTCCATGGCTCCGACGAGCAGAAGCAGACCTACCTGCCGAAGATGGTCTCCGGCGAATGGTCGGGCACCATGAACCTGACGGAACCCCATTGCGGCACCGATCTCGGCCTGTTGCGCACCAAGGCGGTGCCGCAGGGCGACGGCAGCTACAAAATCTCCGGCCAGAAGATCTTCATCTCCGCCGGCGAACACGACATGACCGGCAACATCGTCCATCTGGTGCTCGCCCGGATCGAGGGCGCGCCGGAGGGTACCAAGGGCATCTCGCTCTTCATCGTCCCGAAATTCATGGTGAAGGAAGACGGTGCACCTGGCGACCGCAACGCCGTCTCCTGCGGCGCCATCGAGCACAAGATGGGCATCCACGGCAACGCCACCTGCGTCATGAACTACGATGAGGCGACCGGCTACCTGATCGGCGCCGAAAACCGCGGCCTCAACGCCATGTTCGTGATGATGAACGAGGCCCGCCTCGGCGTCGGCCTGCAGGGCCTGTCGATCTCCGAAATCGCCTATCAGAATGCCGTCAATTATGCCCGCGAGCGCATCCAGGGCCGCTCCCTCTCCGGCCCGAAGGCGCCGGAAAAGAAAGCCGATCCGATCATCGTCCACCCGGATATCCGCCGCTCGCTGATGACGATCCGCGCCTTCAACGAGGCCGGCCGCGCCTTCCTGCTCTGGACCGCGCTGAAATCCGACATTGCGCACCGCTCTGCCGACGACAAGGAACGCCAGACGGCCGACGATATTCTCGGCCTCGTCACCCCGATCCTCAAGGGCGTGATGACCGACAAGGGTTTTGACCACGCCGTCATGGCCCAGCAGGTCTTCGGCGGCCACGGCTATATCGAAGAACACGGCATGAGCCAGTATGTCCGCGATGCCCGCATCGCGATGATCTATGAAGGTGCCAACGGCATCCAGGCGCTCGACCTCGTCGGCCGCAAGCTCGGCCTCAACGGTGGCCGCGCCGTCATGGCGCTCTTCAAGGAGATCGGCGATTTCTGCGAAGAGAACCGCAACGACGAAAAGCTCGCCTTCTTCACCAGGCACCTGAAGAAGGGCTTGAACGACGTGCAGGCGGCGACCATGTGGTTCATGCAGAATGCCATGGCCAAGCCGGACAATGCCGGCGCCGGCTCGACCGATTACATGCATCTCTTCGGTCTCGTTGTTCTCGGCTATATGTGGGCGAAGATGGCGAAGGCTGCCGAGGATGCGCTGGCGAACGGCGACAGCGCCCGCGCCGACTATCTCAAGACCAAGCTCGTCACCGGCAAATTCTACATGGAGCGCATCATGCCCGAGACGGCGCTCCGCAAGGCCCGCATCGAAACCGGCGCCGACACGATGATGGAATTGGCTGCCGAAGCATTCTGAATTGAACGGCGCCACGCGCCGCCAGGGAGAAGAGACGATGACCGACGTATTCATTTACGACCACGTGCGCACGCCGCGCGGACGCGGCAAGAAGGACGGCTCGCTGCATGAAGTGCCGTCCGTGCGCCTTGCCGCCAAGACGCTGGAAGCGATCCGCGATCGCAATGGGCTGGATACTGCTACTATCGACGACATCATCATGGGCTGTGTCGATCCGGTCATGGATGCCGGTGCCGTGATCCCCAAGGCCGCTGCCTTCGAAGCAGGTTATTCGACGACAGCGCCCGGCATGCAGATCTCCCGTTTCTGCGCTTCCGGCCTCGATGCCGTGAATTTCGGCGCGGCCAAGATTGCCCAGGGCGCCGATGACATCGTCATCGCCGGTGGCGTCGAAAGCATGTCACGCGTCGGTCTCGGAATGTCCGGTGGCGCCTGGTTCATGGACCCATCGGTCAACTTCCCGGCCTATTTCATGCCGCAGGGCGTCTCGGCCGATCTGATCGCCACCAAATACGGCTTCTCCCGCGACGATGTCGATGCCTATGCGGTCGAGAGCCAGAAGCGCGCCGCAAAGGCCTGGGAGAAGGGTTACTTCAAGAATTCCGTCATTCCGGTGAAGGATCAGAACGGCCTCACCATCCTCGCCCATGACGAGCACATGCGCCCGGGAACGGACATGCAGGCGCTCGCCTCGCTCAACCCGTCCTTCCAGATGCCGGGCGAAATGGGCGGCTTCGAAGCCGTCGGCATCCAGGCCCATCCTGAAGTCGAGCGTATCAACTATGTCCACCACGCCGGCAATTCCTCCGGCATCGTCGATGGCGCGGCCGCCGTCCTGCTCGGCTCCAAGGCAGGAGGCGAGAGTCTCGGCAAGAAGCCGCGCGGCCGTATCAAGGCCTTTGCCAATATCGGCTCCGACCCGGCGCTGATGCTGACCGGCCCTGTCGACGTCACCGAAAAGCTGCTTGCGCGCACCGGCATGTCGCTTGCCGATATCGATCTCTTCGAGCTCAACGAAGCCTTCGCCGCCGTCGTGCTGCGCTATATGCAGGCCTTCGACATCGACCACGACAAGATCAACGTCAACGGCGGCGCCATCGCCATGGGCCACCCGCTCGGCGCAACCGGCGCAATGATCCTCGGCACGGTTCTGGACGAGCTGGAGCGGCGCGATCTGAACACCGCGCTGGTCACGCTCTGCATCGGCGCCGGCATGGGCACGGCAACGGTGATCGAACGCGTCTGAGACGGCTGACGAGCGGAGAGCAGGCGATGAGCCAGAACGAGACGGAACGGCATTTTCAGCTCCGGGACTTGAACGGAGACGCGAAGAAAGCTGCGGCAGATGCCCTTCACGTAGATCCGAAGGAGCATGCGCGGCGGCTTCGCAGCCAGAACCGCGCCCTGCTGGTGCTGTTCGTCATCGTTGCCGGCGTGAGTGCTTACCTGTTTGGCGTCTTCTAAAGCCAGGGAAATTTAGGGAAGAGGAAATCCCCATGACCACCTACAAGAATTTCACCCTCGCGACCGACGCCGATGGCATCGCGCTCGTCACCTGGGACATGCCCGGCAAATCGATGAACCTCTTCACCACCGAGGTGATGGAGGAGCTCAACGCCATCGTTGACGCCACCGTCGCCGACAGCGCCGTCAAGGGCGTGGTCATCACCTCAGGCAAATCGTCCTTCTCCGGCGGTGCCGATCTCTCGATGATCAAGGCGATGTTCACCTTCTACAACGACGAGAAGGCCGCCAATCCCGATTCCGCTGCGCAGAAGCTGTTCGATCTCGTGGGTCGCATGACCGGTCTGTTCCGCAAGCTGGAAACCTGTGGCAAGCCGTGGGTCTCGGCGATCAACGGCACCTGCATGGGCGGCGCGTTCGAAATGTCGCTCGCCTGCCATGGCCGCGTCGCCTCGAATGCCAAGTCGGTGAAGATCGCGCTCCCAGAAGTCAAGGTCGGCATCTTCCCGGGCGCCGGCGGCACGCAGCGCGTTGCGCGCCTTGCCGATGCGCAGTCCGCGTTGCAGATGATGACGACGGGCCAGTCGCTGACCGCTTCGCGTGCCAAGGCGATGAACCTCGTCCATCAGGTCGTCGAACCCGACCAGCTGATCCCGGCCGCCAAGCAGATGATCAAGGATGGGCTGAAGCCTGTCGCCCCCTGGGACGAGAAGGGCTTCAAGGTTCCCGGCGGCGGCATATGGACGCCCGCATCCGCACAGCTTTGGCCGGCCGCTCCGGCGATCCTGCGCCGCGAGACTGCAGGCAATTATCCAAGCGCGCTCGCCATCCTGAAATGCGTCTATGAAGGCCTTCAGGTGCCTTTCGATACGGCGTTGAAGATCGAGCAGCGCTATTTCACCCAGGTGCTGCAGACCACCGAAGCCTTCTCGATGATCCGCTCGCTGTTCATCTCGATGCAGGAACTCGGCAAGGGTGCCCGCCGCCCGGCGGGTCAGCCGAAGACCGAACTGAAGAAGATCGGCGTCGTCGGCGCCGGCTTCATGGGCGCCTCTATCGCCTATGTCTCGGCCGCCGCGGGTCTCGAAGTCACGCTGATCGACCGCGATATCGAAGCCGCCAACAACGGCAAGGCGACAGGCGAGGGGCTGGCGAAGGATTCCGTCGGCAAGGGCCGGCTGACGCAGGATGAGGCGGCGGCGATCCTCGCCCGCATCACCCCGTCTGCCGACTACGCCGATCTCCGGGATGCCGGCCTCGTCATCGAAGCCGTCTTCGAGGACCGCGACGTGAAGAAGGCCGTGATCGAGGCTGTCGAGGAAGTGCTGCCTGAGGGCGCGATTTTCGCCTCCAACACCTCGACCCTGCCGATTACCGGTCTCGCCAAGAGCTCGAAGCGCCCGGCCGATTTCATCGGCATCCATTTCTTCTCGCCGGTCGAGAAGATGATGCTGACAGAAGTGATCCTCGGCAAGGAAACCGGCGACAAGGCACTCGCCGTGGCGCTCGATTACGTCGCCGCGATCAAGAAGACGCCGATCGTCGTCAACGATACCCGCGGCTTCTTCGTCAACCGCTGCGTCCTGCGCTACATGGCCGAGAGCTACGACATGCTGATCGAAGGCGTGCCGCCTGTCATGATCGAGAACGCAGCCAAGATGGCCGGCATGCCGGTTGGACCTCTGGCGCTGAACGACGAAGTGGCGATCGACCTGTCGCTGAAGATCCTCAAGGCCACCGTCGCCGATCTGGGCGACAAGGCGATCGACCCGCGCCATATGGAACTCGTCGCCCGCATGGTCGAGAAAGAAGGACGCTTCGGCCGCAAGAATTCCAAGGGCTTCTACGATTACCCGCCGAAGCCCGCCAAGAAGTCGCTCTGGCCTGAATTGAAGACTTTCTATCCGCAGAAGAAGGCCGATGAGGTGGATGTCGAGGTGTTGAAGCAGCGCTTCCTCGTCACCATCGCTTTGGAAGCCGCCCGCACCGTCGAGGAAGGCATCGTCACCGATCCGCGTGAGGCCGATGTCGGCTCCATCCTCGGCTTCGGTTTCGCGCCCTACACGGGCGGTGCCCTGAGCTACATCGACGGCATGGGCGCCAAGGCCTTCGTCGAACTGGCGGAAAAGCTGGCCGCGAGCTATGGCCCGCATTTCAAGCCGACACCGCTGCTGAAGGACATGGCCGCCAAGGGCGAAACCTTCTACGGCCGCTTTGACCCTTATCGCGGAGAGAAGGAGGCGGCGTAAGCCGCCTCTGGTAGGCCACGGCCCACCCATCACGCCGTCATGCTCGGGCCTGTCCCGAGCATCTGCAACGGCTGACACAGCGTGGAACGGCTGACGAAGGGACTCGTTAGATCCTCGGCACAGGGCCGAGGATGACGGCCTTTGGGCCGTGCTCAGCCGATCGCCGTAATCTCCAGCTCCTGATCGCCCACCATCACGACATCCCCCACGCCCTTGCCCATCAGCCCCCGCGCCACCGGCGAGACAAACGAAATCGACCCCGCCTTGGGATCGGCCTCGTCTTCGCCGACGATGTAGTAGGTCTGCACCCGGCCGTCGTCGCGGCTGAAGGTTACCTTGCTGCCGAAGGCGACGATGTCGTTGGAGGCGGGCGCGGGCATCACCTGCGCGGTGCGCACGCGTTCGGCGAAATAGCGGAAATCGCGCAGCGGAATGGCCGTCTGGCGGCGCTTCTCGTTGACATCCTCGATCCCGGCCGCGGCTTCCACGCCCTCGCGCGCCTGCTGCAGCTGCGCTTCCAGCGCCTTCAGCCCGGCTTCGGTGACGAGGTTCGGATGCGGCGAGATCGGCCGGTCCGGCAGATGGGTTTCTGCCGCGGTTTCGGCGCTCTCTTCCTTGACGAAAGCGGTACTCAATTCTCAAGACTCCATTCAGGCACGCGCCAGCATCGGGCGCGGAGCGGCGCCTATATGGCGCCCATCCCCTCAGCCTGCCTGATCGGACCCGAAGCGGTCAACATCGAACTCGGCTTCGTCGGCTTCCTCTTCGTCGTCGAGGATCTCGTATGCCATGCTGTGATCGGCAAGGATCGCCCGGCGAATGATGCGCGGCGCGCTCATGCCGAGCTCGCGGCCGTTGCCATGCAGCGCCCAGCCCATCAGCGCCTCGTCGGAGATATCAGACACGCCGCCATCGAGCTCCGGCGACTTGGCGAGCGGCAGCGCCGCCATCAGCTCAGCCTGCGCGCCGGGCATCGAGCTCGGCTTCAGAGAGGCAAGCGCGCTGGCGCCGAGGGAGGGGCCGGCGGGGCGGATTTCCGGGCGTATGGCGACCGGATCGATCGAGGCCGTCTGCACCGGATCGACAGGCGCACTCGCCTTCTCGCTGCCCGGCCGCAGCACCGGCAGCGGCACGCTGAGCGAGGCGAGATTGGTATAGCTCTCGGGTGCTGGCTTTTCGGGCACAGGCACGACCGAAAGCATCGGAATGTCACGCTTCACGCTGCTGCGCGGCGTCGGGACCAGCGCCGTCGCGAGCTTGCTCGGAAGCGCAGCGCTGCTGCCCGTATCCTCGTCGTCCTCGGCCGAGGCGATCTCGACCTGCTTCACGCTGCCGCGCTTCTTGTATTCGGCGACCGCCTGATTATAGCCCGGCAGCGGCCGTCCGTCGGCGGGAAGATGCATGGTCTTGCCGCTCGGGAAAATCCGCGCCAGCTCCTGGCGCGACATGCGCGGCCAGGCGCGCACCCGGCCGACATCGAGATGCACGAACGGCGAGCCCGACTTCGGATAGTACCCGACGCCACCCACCTGCGCCTGCATGGCGATGCCGCGCAGCTTGGCGAGCGGCACGCCCGGAATATAGAAATCCATCGCCTTGCCGAGCATGTGCTGGCTGTTCTTGGCAACGCCCGTCACCCGCGAGCGGGTGCGCAGCATGTTGTTGGTGGCAGGCGAACGGTAGGCCGAGACGACATGGATGTAATCGCGCCCGCCGGCCTTCTGATAGACCTCCCAGACGAGATCGAGCAGCCGCGGATCCATGCGCGCCGGCTCGTTGCGACGCCAATCGCGCAGGAAGCGGTTGATCTGCTTCAGACCGCGCGCATCGAACCTGCCGTCACGCTTGAAGGTGATCGTCGCCTTCTCGCCGGTATGGGTGAAATAGAGCTTCAGCGCCCGGTCTTCGGCCGCGGCCGCAAGCTCGGAGCCGAGAAAGGCCGGCACCGCCAGAAACGACGCCACAAGAGCCCGCACAGCCTGCCGCGCCAGCGCCGAAAAGAGGCCAAACCCCTTCCCATCCTGACCCGCCCGCGTCTTCGCCGCACATTCCATATGACCATCTCCGTCTTACGCGAGTAAAGGCAGCAGAGGTCCGGTGAACGCCTACAATACCGCGCCTGAAGCGGCGATTATGGTCAATAAAGGTTTAACAAGGGGTTGATGGGGTGTGATGGCCATCTACAGCGGTAGCTCGATGTACTCCCTTTGTCTAAACAGCGGAATGCAGCACAAGCGGAAAATGAGCCAGCATGCGTATATAGCGTCGGGACCGTAGGGGCTGTCGTCTTTCAACAGACCGTGCGACAACGCATGGCGAAGGCTAGGGCCGGGTTTGAGAAGAAAAACGTTCTCTATATCCGTCGTAATGTTCTCACCGAATATACGGTCCAATTCTTTTCGGCTTGATTTAAAGAGCGCTGATATCGTTGCGTCTTCTTGAGTTTGATTCGTGTCGTCAAACGTCGTGACATCGAATCCGTTCATTTTCAGAACCGTGCGGAGCGAGTTCTCCAACATCGGGGTCAAGACGTACAGGGCGCTAGTGTAGTCACCTGCGAAAAATCTAGCAAAGCCCCTACTGTATGTTCCTAAAAGGTCGCGAGGCACAAATGGGCTGTGTTGAAGCAGAAAATGAAAAGTATCGTCGCCAATATAAAACCGTTCGGCTATGTGATGGCGCGCGATATGAATCTGTCCTCTAGCCAAAACAGTTCTGCGTATGCTTTCCTGTTGCATAATTTGGCGCAATATCGCGCCACTGCCGTCTTGGTCTCCGAAGCCGCCACCTTCAGACCTGTGAGTGACCTTACCTTCATCATCGTGAAACGATGCACCAAAGATTGATGCTAGAGGATGCTTGCCGATTGATTTCTTGGCTTCCGCAGTAAGCCTTTGTGGCGACGGTGATTGGTCCAGATTTGCAAAAATTAGAAGTAGATCGACTAGGCTTTCGCTAGATTGGAGCTGTCGGATTGCGTCGGCTGCGATGTCGCTTAAATCCATGGTCTGAGAGAACGGTGACATTTCCTCAGAGATGCAGGCCTGTACATCGATCAGCTTATGGCGAAGTTGCGCTCGGCGGTCTCGCTTCCCTGGGATGCCATGATATTCGGCAATTGCTTGGCTCAGCCAGTGTGCCGCCAGCATTGCCGAGGTATGCTTCTCTGCTTCATGGGCTAACGCTTCCGCCGACATGGCCTGACAGCGATGCTTGCCTTCATCGTCCTTGGCATAGTGCCTCGCGCGAGCTGCAAGCCGCCATAGCTCAATAACCATGTGCGACGAATCCGACGTTTGGCTATTGAGGTAGTTTTCGATTTTACCGGCCAAGAGGTCAGGGGCGGATATGCTGAAGTCGATATCCATTTCGAAGAACCAGTAGACCGGCACTGGATTCGTAGCTTCAATGGCGAGCGCTTGCGTCCTCAAGGCAAGTTCGCGTGCCCGTTCAGCTTCGGCACTGCTCCAATTGATTGCCCTCGCGATTGACAGTGCTCGGCGGATGGCGTCGCGCGCAGTTAAGCCGAGTGGTGCGCTTGAATGCTCGAAGCGCTCTTTTAGCGTGCCAGATTGCAGCCCATCCACTATATCGCCGTAAGCCGTTATCGCGGCACGGCCGAAATCCTGTCTTTTACGGTCGAGAAGCCAGCAAACATCACATAACCTTGCCCTCAAGACAGGGCTCGTCGCATTCTCGGCGGCATACGAAAGTGCCAGAAGCGGGTCACCACGGAAGTCTTCGGGAATTGCCGACCTTCTGTCCTCTGTCACGAGCATCGGACCATAGGGCGTGTTTCGGTCGCTTGGCTTGAAATGGAAGTTTGTGACTGCGGACAGCATAGCATATGCCCTCGCTGTCGCCAGCTCATCCTCGTTTTCTGGATTTGCAACGAACCTGCGATATTCGATACTTAGATCATTGCAATCCGCCGACGTACATTGAGCGATTGGCGCCTCAAAATCTGCGCGCCTGAAGTCGTCGATTGAAGCGGTTAGCCATGTCGGCAAATCCAAAGAGGGTGCTTCCAAAGCCATTTTGCATATCCTTCGCCAGATATCTTGACGATATCTGGGTATGGGATCCTGATACAATCAGAGGAGGAGATTTCGTTATTTCGGATATCCAGCAATCAACAAGATTCTAAGCGTGCAGCTTGCTATTTACCCGTGTTAGGCGAAGCCGGGCCATTTTGGCTCAAGCCATCACCTCCATCTCCCGATGGAACTCCAGCGACCGCCTGATGCCTTCCTCAAGGCTCACCTTCGGCGCCAGCCCGAATTCCCGCTGCAGCACCGTGTCGCCGCAGCGGTAGAACACGCCTTCCGGCCGGCTGGCGGTGCCGTTTACCTCCGGTGACCAGCCGAGTTCGCGGGCGATCAGTCTGGCGAGTTCGATGAAGGAGGTGGCTTCTCCGGTCGAGAGGTTGAGGCTGGTGCCCGATGTCATGGCGTCCATCGTCTCGATGACGAAGCCGATGCAGTCGGAGATGTGGATGAAATCGCGGCACTGGTGGCCGCTGCCCCAGACGGAGACGTTCGGCGCCCCGCGCTCGCGGATCAGGCGGCGGCAGATGGCGGGGAAGGGGTAGGCGAGATCCTGGTCTTCGCCATAGCCGCTGAACGGGCGGTAGGCGACGGCGCGGCCGCCATAGCGCTCGACATAGAGCTTCATCAGATATTCGCCGGTCAGCTTCGTCCAGCCGTAGCTGAGGTCGGGCACGCCGATCGGCCGGTCGAAGGAGATCATGTCTTCGGAGAGGATCGTCTGCGCCTCGAAGGTCTGCAGCGAAACGGGATAGGCGGCACTCGAGCTGAAATAGACGACATTTTCAGGCCGTCTCTCGCCCGCCCAGCGCCAGAGCGCGGCATCGACGGCCAGATCCTCGGCAACGAGAAGCGTCTGGTTCTCCAGCGTCATGCGCCCGCCGACCAGCGCTGCGAGATGGAAGACATAGTCGAAATGCTCGTCCGTGCGCTCGAAATAGCTGCGGCAATCCTCCTGCAGGAAGGTGAAGCGGCGGTTGGCAAGCATTCTGGGCGATGGCGGCAGCGCGCCAGTCCCCGGCTTCATCAGGTCGACAGAGACGACGTCCATTCCCTCGGCAAGCAGCCGTTCGCACAGATGCCGGCCGACGAATCCGCATCCCCCAGTCACCAATGCACGCGCCATGATCCCTCCTAGGCCGCAAGAAAGGCATTTTCCCCCGTGTAGATCGCGATCATCCGCTGGTCCCATTCCTGGCGGGAGGGCGCGATCTTCTTTCCGAAGGCGCGGGCGCCCTCGGTGAGCTTTTCGACAAGGCTGTCGCTCTTGACCTTGTTGAGCGCATCGGCCAGCGAGGCGGCATCGCCGCTCTTGAACACCAGCCCGGCGCCGTTCGCCGCGATCTCTTCGGAGATCAGCGCATTGCTGCTGACGATCAGCGGAATGCCGCTCATGATCGCCTCTGCGGCCACCAGCCCATAGGGCTCGGGCATCCGCGACGGCATGATGAAGACGCGCGCCTCGCCGGCAAGCCTGGCGACGGTGGCGTCATCCAGCCAGCCCGGCACCCAGCAATGCGGCAGGGTTTTCTGCATTTCCTCGAGCAGCGGTCCGCGGCCGATCAGCGTTGCCGCCTGGCCGGTCATCCGCAGTGCCTCGCCGAGCGTGCGCACACCCTTTTCCCAGGTCATGCGGCCGAGAAACATGATGCGGTCGCGCAGCCAGGGTTCGGTCGGCTGGCGGGTCAGCGGTTCGGTCGGCGTGCGCAGCGTCTGGAAATGTTTCAGTGGCCCCGGCGTCAGATAGGCCTCCATATTCTCATGGGCGAGGATCACCTCGATCCGCTCCCAGAAGGCCTCGCCGACACCCGCCTGCGCCAGTGTGCGGCGGAAGCGCCAGAGCTTGTGGAGATAGTTGCGCTTGTCGCAATTGGTGGTCAGGCAGCCGATCGACATCGGCGTCACCGAGCAGATCTCGCCGCTCTTGTAGTTGAGGAGGCCGCCATTCGGGCAATTCAGGAAGAAATCATGGGCGGTGATGATGACGCGCGCATTGCTCTGCGACAGCGCGTGGAAGATCGAGGGCGAGAGGATCTGGTTCCAGCCGTGGACATGGACGACCGTTTCGTCGCTGGATTCCTTGAGTAGACCGGAGAGTGCCTCATAGGCCCTTTTGTTGAAATGCCGGTCAAAAATATTGGCGATCGCAGGCCCGTCGCGCAGCGGCTTTTCGCCGAGCGCAATGGTTCGCACATCGAGCCCGTATTCCTTCAATCCGGCGCCGTCGTCGCCTACGAAGAAGGTGCAGTTGACCCCGGCATCGACGCATGCCTCCAGGCACTGGATCGCAACCTTGGTGGCGCCACCCCGGACAACGGATACGTCATTGACGACAATCAGGCGCATGTATGAACCAAAGCTTTGCCAGGGCCCAGGGCGGACCGTGTCGATGAGGATGGAAGATTGTTGCCCGGCTCAATGAGGCGATGGATCGCACGCTATTGCAATTCAGCCTTTTGCATTAGCCTACCTTTGCGCGAGGCCGCAGCCGCGTTTTATGCAACCGCCGCGCTTGGCTTTCCCGCCCTCATGACACCAAGCAGCCCGGCGAGGCTGACCAGCACGATCGCCGTGCCGTAGATATCCGTCGTCAGCGCATAACCGATCGATTTCGCCAGGAAACCGGCCAGAATGGCGGGCAGGCTGAAGGCGAGATAGCTCTGGATGTAGAAGGCCGAGAGCAGGCCGGCCCGTTCGTCCGCCTTGGCAAGCGGCATGATCGAGCCGACCGAGCCCATGAAATTGACGCCGAAACCGATGCCGGTCAGCAGCGTGCCGGCGATGAGCACCGGAACATTGGCGAGATGCACGCCGGCGACGACCGTCAGAATGCCCGCAGTCGTTGCCGAAACACCGAAGCGAAGATTGGCCCGCGGCGCGCACGCACGGCGCAGATAGACGGCGATCGCGCCCGAGATCATCAGTGCGGTGACCACAGAACCGCCCGTCAGCGGCGCGTGATTGCCCGTGGTGGAGGCGACGAGCGAGGGCACGAGCGACAGATAGAAGCCGCCAAGCGTCCAGTTGGCGATGTTGATCGGCGTCACTAGCGCCAGCGTCCGCTTCACCTGCGGCGGCACGGCGATCCGCGGCTTCAGCGAGGCGAGCATGCCCGGCCGCTTGCCGCCGGTCTCCGGCGTCATCCAGATCGCCACCGCCTGGATCGCAAAGCCGACGAGCAGTAGCGCGTAGACGAGGTGCAGCGGGAAGGGGCCGTATTGGATCAGTGCACTGGTGCCGATCGCGCCGATTGCCATGCCCGAAAGCGGCGCGAGCGCATTGACGAGCTGCCCGCGGGCCCGATCGATATCGACGAGCGCCGCGCCGATCGAGGCGCCGGCAATGCCCGTGGCAAGACCCTGGACGATGCGGGCAGCGATCAGCCAGCCGGGACCGCTGGCGACGGTGAACAGCGCCATGGCGGCGATCTCCAGCAGGAGTGCGCTGAAAATGACCGGCTTGCGGCCGAGATGATCGGAAATCGAACCGGCAATCAACAGCGCCGTCAGCAGCGCAAAGGCATAGACGGCGAAGACGACGGTGATCATCACCGGCGAGACCGAGAAGCTCTCCTGATAGATGCGGTAGAGCGGCGTCGGCGCCGCCGACGCACCGAAAAAGGTGGCGAGCGTCACTGCATGAAAGGCGATTGGGTTGCGGGTTGCGGCATCCGCTTCACTGGATTTGCGATCCGAGACCATCTATATACCCCTTAAAGCTAAATGATTGCGTTTGCTTCATGTAGGGCGGCGTGGTGCTAAAAGCAAATAATTTGCGTTTATGGTTCTATGAGAATCGTTGAACCATGGAAGCCGGGGCAGGAAAGGCAGGGTAAACGAGATGGCAGGCAGGGAAGGCCCGCGTCCGGGCGGCAGAAGCGCAAGGGTTCAGGCATCGGTGCACAAGGCCGTGCAGGATCTCCTGGCGAAGATGGATCGCGCCGAAATCACCGTGCCGCTGATCGCTATCGAAGCCGGGGTTACGCCGTCGACCATCTACCGCCGCTGGGGCGACCTGCGCGAACTCTTGGCAGATGTTGCCGTCGAGCGCCTGCGGCCTGAGATGCAGCCTGTCGATACCGGCAATGCGCAGCGCGACCTGCAGCAATGGGCGGAGCAATATGCCGAAGAAATGTCCTCCGGTCCCGGCCGCCAGATGATCCGCGACACGCTGGCCTCGACGGACGGTGCGAGCGCCCAGCAATGCTGCGACTTCACCCGTCGGCAGATCGAGGTGATCTCAGAAAGGGCAGCCCGTCGCGGCGAGGCCTTTCCTGAGGTCGATGCCGTGCTTGATCATGTCGTCGCACCGATCATCTACCGCATCCTCTTCAGTTCCGGGATAGAGATCGAACGCGTCGGCAGTCTTGTCGGCGAGGTCATGAAGGCTATTCCGCCGCAGCCCGCTTCTGCCCTGAAATCTGCGTGATGAAGGCGCGAAGAGCAGCCGGCCGCACCGGTTTGTGCTGCACGGCAATGCCGTAGCGTTCGGCCTCGGCACGGATTTCCAGCGTCCGGTCGGCGGTCAGCAGCAGGGCCGGGAGCTCGGCCCCGAAACGCTGCCGGAGATCGAGAATGGCGGCAATGCCGGTTCCGTCGTCGAGATGGTAATCGGCGATGACGAGGTCGGGCGCTGCGGAGTGGAAAACGGCGACCTCCGCGAGCGAGGCCAGCGACTGCACCTCGCAACCCCAGCCGGAAATCAGCAGCCGCATTCCCTCCAGAATCTTCGGCTCGTTGTCGATGCAGAGAATGTTGAGGCCGCGCAGCGTCTGCGTCTGGCGTTCGCCTGCAACGGCGGCAACAGGCGCGCTCCCCGCCTTCGTCACATCCAGCGGCATGACGATGCGGAAATCCGTGCCCTTGCCGTGTGTCGAATGCAGTTCGACCGGATGGTTCAGAACGCGGGCGATGCGATCGACGATCGACAGGCCGAGCCCAAGTCCGGTCGCCGTCTTGGCCCCTTCGTCGAGCCGGGCAAATTCCTTGAAGACGGTGCGGAATTTCGAAGGCGGAATGCCGATGCCGGAATCCATCACCTGGATCACCACCTTGTCGCCCCGCCGCCTGACGCCGACCAGTACCTTGCCGGTCAGCGTGTATTTGATGGCGTTGGAAACGAGGTTCTGCACCAGGCGGCGCAGCAGATTGGGGTCGGAGCGGACGCGCAGCGTCGTCGGCATCACCACCAGCTTCAACTTCTTCTCGCGGGCGATCGGCGCAAAGTCGGTCTCGATGCGTTGAAGCAGGTCGGAGAGCGGCACCGTCGTCAGCCGCGGCCGCATCGCGCCGGTATCGAGTCGCGAGATATCGAGGACAGCGCCGAGAATGGTCTCGACCGATTCCAGCGCCGAGTCGATGTTGCGCACGATCGGGCCGTTGTCCGACTGCGCCATCCGCTCGACCAGTGCCGAGGAATAGAGGCGGGCGGCATTGAGCGGCTGCAGAATGTCGTGACCGGCGGCGGCAAAGAAGCGCGTCTTGCCGATATTCGCCTCGTCGGCGGCGGCCCGCGCTTCGCCGAGTTCATGGTTCACCCGCGTCAGTTCGGCGGTGCGTTCGGCAACGCGTTGCTCCAGCGTCTCGTTTGCCTGCTTCAGCGCCTGATCTGCGGCGACGCGCTGGGTGATGTCGGTGAAGGTCGCAACGATGCCTTTGTCGGGCATAGCATTGGAGCGCACTTCGATGATCCGCTCGCCGCCGCCGAGCACCAGGGAAAAAGGTTTGTCGAGCATCTGGAAATGGCGGACGGTCTGCGTGAGATCGGCAGGCGCGATGTCGCCGCGCCGGCCGAGGATGGCGACGATCTCGGACAGCGGGAAGCCGACGCGGCCGGCATCCTCGGGCAGGTCGAGCAGCTGGCGGAAGCGCCGGTTCCAGATCGTCAGCTGGTTGGAACTGTCGAAGACGGCGATGCCCTGATCCATCTGCGAAAGCGCCGTCTGCAGCATATCCTGGTTATATTGCAGCGCCTCGCTTGCCTGGTCGAGCAGCCAGGCGGTATCGGAAGAGGCATCCTCGATCTTCTGCAGGATCAGCGACAGGACAAGCCGTGCCGAAGACGAGCCGATGGCGCTGCCGAGCAGCTGTTCGGTGAAATGGATCAGCGCCATGTCGGCCGGCTGGTCGTCTTCGAGCTTGCGGCCGGAACTCTGCTCGTAGGTCGCCAGAGAGCGCTGCATCCGCTCCTCGCCGAGATAGCGGGCGATCGCCGCCTTCAGATCGCCGACGCTGATCCGCGTCTTCCAGCCGCGCGTGGCGAATTGCGAGCGTGACTGGCGCTTGACGAAGATGCCTGCCTGGATGCGCTCCAGCGGCCGGGCATTCCGGGTCATCGAACCGACGATGAAGAAGGCGGTGTTGACGAGCAGGCTCATGGCCGTGGCGTTCACCAGCGGATCGGCGTCCGGCGCGGTGAAGACCGTCGTGCCGGGAAACAGGAAGCCCAGGAAGCCGCTGGCGATATAGGAATAGTCAGGTCCGCCGAGCGACGGCAGGAACAGCAGGTAGAACCAGATGACGAAGCCGGAGGTGAGCCCAAGGATCGCGCCCCGCGCATTCGCCCGCCGCCAGATGAGGCCGCCGAATAGCGCCGGCGCAATCTGCCCGATCGCCGCAAAGGAAAGAAGGCCGATCGACGCAAGCCCCGCTGTGCTGTCGGTCGAACGGTAATAGGCATAGCCGAGCAGCAGTACCGCGAAGATCGCGCTGCGGCGGATGTTGAGCAGCGTCTTGGCGAAATCGTCGCGCTGGCTGGCGCGCCCGGCGAGTTTCCGCCGCAGGAAGATCGGCATGATGATGTCGTTCGACACCATGATCGACAGCGCCACCGAATCGACGATGACCATCGCCGTCGCCGCCGAGAAGCCGCCGATGAAGGTGATCAGCGAAACGACGGGCATCTGGCCGGCGAGCGGCAGCGACAGCACATAGAGGTCGGCATTGCCCGCACCGCCGAAGGTCAGCAACCCGCCGATCGCCACCGGCAGCACGAAGAGATTGATGGCGATGAGATAGAGGGGAAACAGGTAGCCCGCGAGCTTCAGCTGCTTCGCGGTCCGGTTTTCCACGACCGTCACATGGAATTGCCGCGGTAGCATGATGATAGCGAAGGCTGAAAGCAGCGTCAGCACGATCCAACGGCTGATCGGCGTCTGGTAATCCAGCGCCGCCGTCACCAGCGGGTTCGCCGCACTCTTCTCCCACAGGTCCATCGGCCCGTCGAAGAGAAACCAGGTGACGCAGATGCCGGCCGTCAGAAAGGCGACCAGCTTGACGACGGATTCCATCGAGACGGCCAGGATCAGCCCGTCCTGATGTTCGGTGGCGTCCGTGTGGCGGGTACCGAACATCACGGCGAAACAGGCAAGCACGAGTGTGACGATCAGCGGCAGATCGAGGAAATAAAGATTGCCGCTGCCAATGCCGTAGTCCTGCGGGTTCACGACCACGGACACGGTGCTCGAAATCGCCTTCAGCTGCAGCGCGATATAGGGGATGACGCCGACCAGCGATATCAGCGCCACGATCGTCGCGACGGTTGAATTTTTCCCATAGCGCGCCGCGATGAAGTCGGCGACGGAGGTCAGTTTCTCGGCCTTTGCCAGCTCGATGATCCGGCGCAGCACCGGCATGCCGAGCGTGAAGACGAGGATCGGGCCGATATAGATGCCGGCAAACTCCAACCCATGCTGGGAGGCAAGACCGACGCCGCCGAAATAGGTCCAGGACGTGCAATAGATCGCCAGGCTCAGCGCATAGACAACGGGCCAGCCGACCTCAAGACTGCCAAGCCGGCGGCTCTTGCGGTCGCCATAGCTCGCGACGGCAAACAGCAGAAGCATGTAGCCGAAGGCAGACGCAATGATCACCCAACCCGGAAGCATCGATCCTCCACCGGCTTGTCATTCGCCGGGTCTCCCTGATGCGTGCGAGATTAGGTGAAAACCCCCTCTTTGGAAATTGGGGGGATCTAGGCATTAAGTCCAAGACGCAGGAACCGGTGATTATTCAAAATTAACAATTGAATAATTGTGATGGAGATGTAGCTAATAAACGCACGGACTGTCAGTGAAGCGCATCAGAGGGAGACAGATCGGATGCTCAACGAATTCAAAGCGTTTATTGCCCGCGGTAACGTCATGGACCTGGCGGTCGGTGTCATTATCGGCGGCGCTTTCGGCGGTATCGTCAAGTCGCTTGTCGACGATATCATCATGCCAATCGTTGGTGCCATCTTCGGTGGCTTCGACTTCTCGAACTACTTCATCGGTCTCTCGTCGGCCGTCAACGCACCGACGCTGGCTGCGGCCCGTGCCCAGGGTGCCGTCTTCGCCTATGGTAATTTCCTGACCGTCGTCATCAACTTCCTCATCCTTGCATGGATCATCTTCATGATGGTCAAGGGCGTGAACACGCTGCGCAAGCAGGTCGAGCGCAACGAGGAAAAGGCGGCAGAGGCTGCGCCGCCGCCGGCAGACGTCGCGCTCCTCACGGAAATCCGCGATCTTCTGGCCAAGCGCCCGGCCTGACCAAGGGGCGTTTGAGCCCTGCTTTCCGGCAGGGCTCCATCCATCACGAAAATCGATGTGACATCACGCATTCTCATTGGGATTTGCGCCGGGTTCTGTTCTATGAAGACCAAAACCGGAGTGCCTCATGTCGATCGTCAATAGCCTCAGCCCGCGCGCCATCACGGCACCCGAAAGCGGGATCGTCGAAGTCGTCAACTATGCCCGAGGCCGCGAAGGGCTTTTGCCTCTTTGGGTGGGCGAAGGCGATCTGCCGACTCCCGAGTTCATCAGCAAGGCGGCGATCGATGCGCTGGCGGCGGGCGAGACCTTCTATACCTGGCAGCGCGGCATTCCCGAGCTTCGCCAGGCGCTCGCCGATTACTATGCACGCCACTTCGGCGTGACGCTTCCTCCGGAGCATTTCTACGTCACCGGCTCCGGCATGCAAGCGATCCAGATTGCCGTGCAGGCGATGACGTCTCCTGATGACGAAATCGTCTACCTGACGCCCGCCTGGCCGAATATCGCCGCAGCGCTCGAAATCGCCGGCGCCCGCTCTGTCGGTGTCGAGCTTGAGTTCGAAGGCGGCAAATGGGCCGTCGATCTCGATCGCATTCAAGCTGCCATTACGCCGAAGACGAAGGGCCTCTTCGTCAACACCCCGTCGAACCCGACGGGCTGGACGGCGACCAAGCAGGATCTGAAACAGATCCTCGAAATCGCCCGCAAGCACGGCCTCTGGATCATGGCGGACGAGATATACGCCCGCTACTTCTATGCCGGCGGCCGCGCGCCTTCGTTCTTTGATGTCATGGAGCCTGGCGACAAGATCTTCTTCGTCAATTCCTTCTCGAAGAACTGGTCGATGACCGGCTGGCGCGTCGGCTGGATCGTCGGCCCGCCGGAAACCGGCCAGGTGCTCGAAAACCTGATCCAGTATTCGACTTCGGGCGTGGCGCAGTTCATGCAGAAGGGCGCGGTTGCGGCGCTCAACCACGGCGACGAATTCGTCGCCGCCAACGTCCGCAAGGCGGCCGAAGCCCGCGATATCCTCTGCGACGCCCTGATCGCCACCAACCGCGTGGAAACCTTGAAGCCGGATGGCGCGCTCTATGCGTTCCTCAAGATCGATGGCGTCACCGACAGCCGCAAGGCGGCGCTCGATATCGTTGACAAGACCGGCGTCGGACTAGCGCCGGGTGCAGCCTTCGGCGCCGGCGGCGAACTTTTCCTGCGTGCCTGTTTCCTGCGCGATGCCGCTCAGGTCCGCACCGCCGCCGAGCGCCTTTGCGACTACATCATGAGCCGCTGAACGCGGCATGCCCGGTTCTCTCAGCCGGGCATCTGCCCCGGATTCGACCGATTCGATAAAATTGTAGCGAAAGCCGAAATCGGCCTCTAACCACGCCCGCAAACTTACCTGCCGGAACGGCCCAAAACGGGCCTTTGATAAGAAAATCCGAAAGGGAAAACCCGTCTCATGCCCCTGTGCGACAAAACAGGGAATGCGGGACATGGCAATCTTGGTGACGGGCGGCGCTGGTTATATCGGCAGCCATATGGTCTGGACACTGCTGGAGGCAGGTGAGGATGTCGTTGTTCTCGACCGCCTGTCGACGGGCTTCCGCTGGGCAGTGGCGCCTGCAGCCCGCTTTTATCTCGGGGATGTCGCAGACCCCGAAATCCTCCGGACCATCTTCATAGAAAACGACATCGAGGCGATCATCCATTTCGCCGGTTCGGCCGTCGTTCCGGTGTCGGTCGCCGATCCGCTCTCTTATTACGACAACAATTCGGGCAAGACGCGCGCCCTTCTGAGCGCCTCGATCGCAGCAGGCGTCCGTCACTTCGTCTTCTCGTCGACCGCCGCCGTCTATGGCCCGCAGCAGACGTCGGATCCGGTCAAGGAGACCGCCACTCTCAATCCGGAGAATCCCTATGGCCAGTCGAAGCTGATGACCGAGTTCATGCTGCGCGATGCCGCTGCAGCCTATGATTTCAACTATGTGGCGCTGCGCTACTTCAACGTCGCCGGAGCCGACCCGCAGGGTCGTGCCGGCCAGTCCACCGATGGCGCCACGCATCTGATTAAGGTCGCCTGCGAAGCCGCCCTCGGCAAACGCGACGGCGTCAACGTCTACGGTATCGACTACCCGACGCATGACGGCACCGGCGTGCGCGACTATATCCATGTCACCGATCTGGCCCATGCACATCTGAAGGCGCTGCAGCACCTGCGCCAGGGCAAGGGTTCGCTGGTCGCCAATTGCGGCTATGGTTTCGGCTATTCCGTTCTCGACGTTCTGAACATGGTGACCCGCGTTCACGGCCACTCCTTCAAGATCCACATGGCACCGCGCCGCCCGGGCGATTCTGCCAGCGTCGTCGCCGACGCAACCCTGGCGCGCCGCGTGCTCGGTTGGGTTCCGCAGCATGACGCGCTGGAAACCATCGTGCGCAGCGCGCTCGATTGGGAGCTCGAATTAATGCACCGCCGCGTCGGTGATCTGCAGGGTATCTATCGCGAGCTGGCTGCCGCGTCGTTCTGATCGCGCTAACACGGCATTTACCATCCCCCGTGGGATAGGCGTGGGAAAGCCGCAGAACTAAGGAAAAATCAAGCTTTCTCTGGCTGCCTTATGGCCAAGGGAAAAGGGACAATGAAAAGCTTCATCGCTTCGCTACGGCTGCAAAAAGACAACCCGAAGTTCTTGATGGCACAGTTTCAGGCTCTGTCGACGCAGATCCCGATCCTCTACGTCCTGCTGATCATCAACGCGCTTTCCGTCGCCATCACCCACATCAAGAGCGCACCGCTCTGGCTGTCGCTCTATATCCCGACAGGCCTCAGCGTCCTCTGCCTCTTCCGCCTCTGCTGGTGGGAGATCAACGGCAAGGAAAACGTCACTCCCGAGCGCGCCTATAGGCTGATGCGCGTGACGATCGTGGGTTCCTGCATCCTGACGATTGCTTTCGGTGTCTGGGCGGTCGCGCTCTATAGCTACGGCAATGCCTATCAGCAGGGCCAGATTGCCTACTTTCTCGTCGTAACCGGCATTTCTTGCGTCTTCTGTCTCATGCACCTGCCGATCGCGGCCGCGATCACCACGGTCATCACCTTTACGGCGATGGTGCTGACCTTCGTGTCCTCGGGCAATCCTGTTTTCATCGCCACTGCGGTCAGTGGTCTCTTCCTGATCCTGCCCTTCCTGAGGGTGATCAACAGCTATTTTCAGAATTTTTCCGGCCTCGTTCAGATGACCGAGGAGCTGGAGAAGAAGCAAGCCGAAGCCGAGGAGCTCAATCTCGTCAACAGCCGCAATGCCCTGCAGGACCAACTGACCGGCCTTGCCAATCGCCGCAGCTTCTTCCTCTCGCTGGAACGCATGCTGCAGCAGAATCCCGATGAGCCGCCCGTTATCGGCATCATCGATCTCGACGGCTTCAAGCCGGTGAACGACGTCTTCGGTCACTCGGCAGGCGATCTCGTGCTGAAGGAAACCGCCCGCCGCTTTACCGCAATTGCCGGCAACGAGGCAGTCGTCTCACGCCTCGGCGGCGATGAATTTGGCCTCATCTTCCCGCAGGGCATCAGCCGCAGGGACGTGGCGGATCTTGGGCATGCCCTCTGCGCATCCGTGCAAGAGGCCTTTGAAATCCCCGATGGCTCGGTGCGGGTCTCTGCCTCTTGCGGCATCGTCTATTCCGAGGATCGCGATTCCACGGCCGAAGACCTCTACGAGAAGGCCGACTTCGCCCTCTATCAGGTCAAGAGCAAGCGCCGCGGCGGCGTCGAGTTCTTCTCTTCGGAGCATGAGAAAATCCTCAACCAGCGCTATCAGATCGAGCTGGAACTGCAGGCCAACGATTTCTCCGGCGAGCTGTCTTTGGAATATCAGCCGATCATCGAGCTGAAGAGCGGCCGCGTTGTCGGCTATGAGGCCCTGGCGCGCTGGGACAGCGCACGCTTCGGCCGTATCAGCCCGGATGCCTTCATTCCCGCCGCTGAGCGCACCGCCGTGATCGGCCGCATGACCCGCGTGCTGTTCGCCCAGGCGCTGGATGCGCTGAAACAGATCCCCGATCATCTCCGCCTGTCGTTCAATCTCTCTGCCCGCGACATCTGCGACCACGAGACGTCGATGAACCTGCTGGCGATGATCCACCGCTCCGGCATCGATCCGAAGCGCATCGAGTTCGAGATCACCGAGACGGCGCTGCTTTCGGATTTCGACACCGCCGACCAGGTGATCGGCCTGCTGCGCGCCGCCGGCATTTCGATCGCGCTCGATGATTTCGGCACCGGCTTCTCGAGCCTCAGCCATATCCACCGCCTTGCCTTCGACAAGCTGAAGATCGACAAGACCTTCGTGATGAATTTCGATCGCGATATCCGTTCGATGAACATCACCCGCTCGGTTGCCAATCTCTGCCAGAACCTTGGTATTGCCTCGGTCGCCGAAGGCGTCGAGAGCGAGGAGATAGCCGACGGTCTGAGGGCCATGGGTGTTCGGCTTGCGCAGGGCTACCACTTCTCAAGGCCGCTGAAGCTCAAGGCCGCGATCGACTACGCACTCCAGCGCGATGCCATGGCGATGGCGCATGAACCGCTTCACGCGCTGCTTCCCTATTGAAGCCACTGGAACGAAGTGCCCGGCCTGTCTATTGATTAGCTGATCAAGGAGGCGCGGCAGACCATGCACAAGAACAGCGACCGGGAAGTCTTCATCGAAAAGCGCGGTAGCGCCGGCATCGTCCACCTCAACCGACCCAAGGCGCTGAACAGCCTCACGCTGCCGATGGTGCGCATGCTGGATGCTGCGCTCGATGAATTCGAGAATGATCCTGGCGTCGCAACCGTCGTCGTCACCGGCGAGGGCGAGCGCGGTTTCTGTGCCGGCGGCGATATCCGTGCGCTGCATCAGAGCGGTCTTTCAGGATCCGAAGATGCCGAAGCCTTCTGGCGCGAGGAATTCGCGCTCAACCACCGCATCGCCCATTTCCCGAAACCCTATGTCGCTGTGATGGATGGCATCACCATGGGCGGCGGCGTCGGCCTCTCGGCGCATGGCCGCCACCGGGTCGTGACCGAGCGTACCCGGCTTGCCATGCCGGAAACCGGCATCGGCTATTTCCCGGATGTCGGCGCCACCTGGCTACTGCCGCGCATGCCCGGCGAAACCGGCATCTGGGCAGGCCTCACAGGACTTGAGATGAACGCCACGGATGCGCTTTATGCCGGTCTTGCCGACGTCAAGATCTCTTCAGGCCACTTGCCCGAGATGATCGATGCGCTGGCCCGCATGCCGCTCGGATCGTCTTCGACGGCGGTCGATGCGCTGCTGAAGCATCTCGCCATCCACCCGCATGCCGGCCGCCTGCAGCACAACCGCGAGGTCATCGATCGCGCCTTCCGCTTCGACAGCGTTGAGGAAATCGTTGCGGCGCTGGAGGCGGAGGAGGGCGAGTTTGCCGCCGAGACCCGCGCCACCATCCTCAAGCGCTCGCCGACCAGTCTCAAGGTGACGCTGAGGCTGCTGCGTGCGGGCAGGGCGAGCGCCGATCTCGCCGAATGCCTGAACCGCGAGCTCGCTGCCTGCATGCAGATCCTGAAGACGCCGGATTTCTACGAGGGTGTGCGCGCCGCCGTCATCGACAAGGACCGCAATCCGAAATGGAAACCCGCTGAGCTTGCCGCCGTCACCCCGGAAGCGATCGAGCCCTTTTTCGGCAACGTTACGCCGTTGGCGCTCTAGCGCCACATGCCGCGCATGCGCGCGCCCACATCGATCCGAACCTGACGCGCGTGCTGGCTGGCGGCCGTTTCGGCCTTGGCCTGTTGCCAGCCGCAGACTTCGAAGAACTGCAAGAGCGTCGCCGGAATGAAGCGGGTGCGGGCGGCATAGACATGCCGATCGCCCTGCGCATTCTGCCCATGTGTGAAGAAGCGCTGCGGCACGACGAGATCGAGATTGTCCTTCGCCCGCGTCATCGCGACATAGAGCAGCCGACGCTCCTCTTCGATTTCGGCACTGGTGCCGACAGCAAGGTCGGAGGGAATGCAGCCGTCTACGACATTCAGCATGAACACTTTGGTCCATTCCTGACCCTTGGCCGAATGGATCGTGGAGAGGATCAGATAATCCTCGTCTAGCAGCGGTACGCCGGCCTGATCGCTGGTTGCGTCCGGCGGGTCAAGCGTCAGTTCCGTCAGGAAGCGCTCGCGCGACGGATAGCCGGCGGCGATCTGTTCGAGTTGCAGCAGGTCGGCCTGGCGCGTCGAAGCGTCTTCATGCAGCCGTTCCAGATGTGGCTGATACCATTCCCGGACGAGTCCGATTTCTGCCGGCCAGCCGGCCTTGCCGGTCTTCAGCTCCTGCATCACGGACACGAAGGCCGTCCAGTCATCGCCGGAGCGCGGCGGTGCGGCCAGTTCGGCAAGCGCCTGGATCGGGCTCGGATCGGCTGCCATATGATCGAGCGTCTTCTGCGCCGTCGAAGGCCCCACACCGGGAAGGATCTGCATCAGCCGGAACCCGGCGACCCGATCGCGCGGATTGAGCGCAAATCGCAGCGCCGCCAGCATGTCCTTCACATGCGCGCTGTCCAGAAATTTCAGCCCGCCGAACTTGACGAAAGGAATGTTACGCCGGGTGAGCTCCACTTCCAGCGCGCCGCTGTGATGCGAGGCGCGAAACAGCACCGCCTGGCTCTTCAGCTTCACGCCCTCTTCGCGGTTCTCCAGCACCTTGTCGGCAACGAAGCGCGCCTGATCGGCCTCGTCGCGCACGGTGACGAGGCGCGGCCGTTCGGCCGATTGGCGCTCCGTCCAGAGGTTCTTGGTAAAGCGCTCCGAGGCAAGATCGATGACGGCGTTGGCGGCGGCCAGGATCGGCTGCGTCGAGCGATAATTGCGGTCGAGCGTGACGATATTGGCGGCTGGCGAGAACGAGGCCGGGAAGTCAAGAATGTTGCGCACCGTCGCGGCGCGGAAGGAATAGATCGACTGCGCATCGTCGCCGACGACGGTCAGGCCCTGCCCATCCGGCTTCAGCGCCAGCAGGATGGAGGACTGCAGCCGGTTGGTATCCTGATATTCGTCGACGAGCACGTGGTCGAAGCGGCTGCCGATATCCTCGGCAATCATCGGCTCGGCCACCATCTGCGCCCAGTAGAGCAGCAGGTCGTCGTAATCGAGAACATTCTGTGCCTGCTTGGCCTCGACATAGGCGCCGAAGAGCTCGCGCAGCTGCTTCTCCCAGGTCGCGCACCAGGGAAAGGCATCGCGTAAGACGAGCGGCAGCTCGCTTTCGGAATTGACGACACGCGAATAGATCGCCAGGCACGTCCCCTTGGTCGGAAAGCGGCTTTCTGTCTTCGAGAAGCCGAGGTCGTGGCGCAGGATATTCATCAGGTCGGCGCTGTCTTCCCGGTCGTGGATCGTGAAGGCGGGATCGACACCGATCTGCTCGGCATAATCGCGTAGCAGCCGCGCGCCGATGCCGTGGAACGTGCCGCTCCAGGCAAGCGCATCGGCCATGATGCCGGAATTGGCGCCGAGCACTTCGGCGCAGATGCGCTCGACGCGCCGGGCCATTTCGGAAGCTGCGCGGCGCGAAAAGGTCATCAGCAGGATGCGGCGCGGATCGGCGCCTTTGACGATCAGATGCGCGACGCGATGCGCCAGCGTGTTGGTCTTGCCGGAACCGGCGCCCGCAATGACCAGCAGCGGGCCTGCGACATGGCTGCCCTCGGTGAGGGTTCCGTGTTCCACGGCCATGCGCTGTTGCGGGTTGAGCTTTTCGAGATACATCCAGCCGTCCGGTTGGCGCCCGCGCAGCAGGGGCACGGACTAATTAGACGTTCCTTGAATGTTCTTGATAGTGATTCCTGTCAAGCGCGCTTAGTGAACGAAGTCTGAAACCACTTCCTGCCGCGTCAGCTTCAGCGTCCTGTCCGGCTGCAGGATATAGGTCTCCTGCACCTTCTGGCCGCTCGAATTGTAGAAGCTGTTATAGACATAGCTGCCGGGTGGCGACTTGGTAAGCTTGGAACGCGCCGGCCCGCCATAGGTGAGGCTTCCCGGGATCGGCGTCGGACCGGCGCTATCAGCAGCGCTGCAGGCCACCAGCATGGCGGCGGCGGTGAAAACCGGAACGATAATCTTGAACATGAAAGCTGCCCCTGTTCGACCCTTTATTGATATGGCGCCAGAAATCCGCTTCGCCAAGTAGAGCGCGCCGAAATTTGCGGGGCGTTACTTCGGCTCCGGCTGCTGGATGGTCTTTTGCGGCGTGTCGTCGTTGCTGCCGCCCTGTTCGAAGGGCTTGATGACGAGGATACTCAGGATGGAAGCGACCATGAGGGCGATGATGATCAGCATCAGTGTTTTCATGATTAATTCTACTTCGTCCGGCCATGCTGTTCTCAACCCTAATGAACAGCGCTGCCGCCCGAAAGTTCCGGCAAGCGAGCAGGAAAACGTGCTAAGAAAAGCGGGGAACCAAAGCTGCCCTTTAAGGGTTGATTGGGCGGACTTCAACGCTGGAGATAGTCATGAGGACCTGCATCCGTCTGGGGGTTCCAGCCCTTTTTATTGCAAGTGCCATCTTCGCCATTCCCGCATCCGCCGCCCTCGAAACCGATGTCGATTATTACTCGGCTCTGCCGCAGGACCAGATGGCGCTGAACGAATATACTGGCACCGTCGCCTGCCAGCAGCCTCAATCCCACTACGTGCCGTCCTTCATCCGTGCTCCCGACGGAACGATCATCGGTGTCGGCTATCTGGAGATGGACAGCCAAAGCGACGCTGGCTGCTGACACGTGAAATTCTTGAAGTATTGCCTGAATATCGGTTGTGCGAGGCTCGTCTGCGTGATGCAGAGGGTGACGAGCCTCTGACCATCATCATGATGGCTGCAGATGTTCTATTGACGCATAACGCAAGGGCGCAACGGCAATACTTGGGCTATCCCGCGCCGGATTTCCTCACAGTTAAATGAAAACTAACGGCCATCCCGTTTCGGCACGGCGCCGGCAAAATCGCATTCAGCAATATTAGTCCGCATAGCCCTGCGACCGTCCTGCGATCAGCGAGACATGCCATACGGCTCGACCGGCAAGGCGCTCAGTGAAGCTTGAGCTTCGCCTCTTCCGCAGCCGCCACGAATTCCGTCCGCGCTTCCTCTGCCGTCTTGCGGCCATCGAGAGCGGCACGGCAGGTGCTGCGGGCCTTGAGATAGCGTAACCCGCGCGCCGCGGGCCAGAGATCGGCAAGGCACTTCAATGCATCGAACGGGCCGTGCACGGTACGGGCATCGGTATTGTCGAAGCCAACCTTGACCGGACTATCCCATCTGTCAGTTGCCATGGGCGTATTCCTCCAGTGTGTACGCCAAACGCACAGCCAGCCTCTCGCGTTCCTCCCGCAGTGCCGCTGCATGATGGTATTTTAGCGGGTTATTTTGGCGGGGCAATGGGGGAGATGGTGGTAGACGGCCGACTGGCTGCGTCATCCTTAATTGCTCGTGAGGCCGGAGATGCGGCCCGGGCGAAGCCGGGCCAATGTGGCTCTACCAGACGGCAAGATATTTGAGCAACGATACGATACCGATGATGATGACGATAATCTGCACGATCTGCCGCGTACGGCCATCGATCGGCAAACGTTGAACCAGATACAAAACAAGAATGATGACCAGAAACGTAATCAGAATACCGATCAGTATCGAAGCACCCATTTATCCCCACTCCTATGAAAAAGCCTATCGGCGACAGACGTTTAACTATGGGACAGTCGGCTAAAGGAAAGGGAGTGCGGTAAAACTTGGTAAATTGCGCTTGTCTGGCCGCGTCAATGGAAATCGACGGCGCCAATGAAGCGCATTCGTACGTCGCATTGTGTTGAAAAGAAAAACTGGTGCTGCCGAGTGGGATTGAACCACCGACCTCACCCTTACCAAGGGTGTGCTCTACCACTGAGCTACGGCAGCAGGACCAGGAACGCTTCGAGCCGATTGGCTGTGTTGCGTGGACGGGGCGCCTATTGCCACAGGTTCTTGACAAGCGCAAGCCGCAATTTCCAACTTCGCGTGGATTAACGAGGAAGCTCTTTTGACGAGGGCGGGAATCCGGTAAGCAGAACGCATGGAAGACAATAGCGAAAAGCCTGTAAAAGGCCGCAAGGCGGCGATCGAAGAGCAGGCCCGGCTCCGGCGCGAGCGGGCTGCAGAAAAACTTCGGGAAAATCTTTCCCGGCGAAAGCAGCAGACACGGGCGCGCCGATCCGGCGAGGCGGATCAGACGATCGGCCTGCCTGCCGCAAAAATGGACGAATCGTAATGTTGGCTCCGCGGCGAATTGAAGCGTCGCGGGAATTCGTCTAAAGACCCCCATCCCTTTTAAAGGCAGAACTTTCAGGAAAGGCGGGCGCAGCCCGTAAGCCCCCATGGATCGTATCAGAATTGTCGGCGGGAATGAGCTTAACGGCATCATCCCGATTTCCGGCGCCAAGAATGCCGCATTGCCGCTGATGATCGCCTCGCTGTTGACCAGCGACACGCTGACGCTCGAGAACGTGCCGCATCTGGCCGATGTCGAGCAGCTGTTGCGCATCCTCGGCAATCACGGCGTCGACGTCTCGGTCAATGGCCGCCGCGAGCGCCAGGAAGACAGCTACTCCCGCACCATCCATTTCACCTGCCGCACCATCGTCGATACGACCGCCCCCTATGAGCTGGTCTCGAAGATGCGCGCATCCTTCTGGGTCATCGGCCCGCTTCTGGCGCGCGAGGGACAATGCCGCGTGTCGCTGCCGGGCGGTTGCGCCATCGGCACGCGCCCCGTCGATCTCTTCCTCGAGGGCCTGACGGCGCTCGGCGCCAATCTCGAAATCGATGGCGGCTATATCAACGCCACGGCCCCGAAGGGCGGCCTGATCGGTGCGAAGTACACCTTCCCGAAGGTTTCCGTCGGCGCCACCCACGTCATGATGATGGCGGCAACGCTTGCCCGCGGCACCACCGTGATCGGCAATGCCGCCCGTGAGCCCGAAGTCGTCGATCTCGCCAACTGCCTGATCGCCATGGGCGCCAAGATCACCGGTGCCGGCACCTCGACCATCACCGTCGAAGGCGTGCAGTCGCTCTCCGGCGCCCGCCACCGCGTTCTGCCCGACCGTATCGAAACCGGCACCTATGCCATGGCCGTCGCCATGACCGGCGGTGACGTCGTTCTCGAAAACACCGACATGGCGCTGCTCGAAACCGCCTTCGAAACGCTGCGCCGCGCCGGCGCCGACATCTCGCCGACCAATAGCGGCGTGCGTATCAAGCGCAATGGCGCAGGCATCAAGCCGGTCGATGTCGTCACCGATCCCTTCCCGGGCTTCCCGACCGACCTGCAGGCGCAGTTCATGGCGCTGATGACCCGTTCGTCGGGCGTCTCCCACGTCACCGAAACCATCTTCGAAAACCGCTTCATGCACGTGCAGGAGCTTGCCCGCCTCGGCGCCAAGATCTCGCTGTCTGGTCAGACGGCGAAGATCGAAGGCGTTCCGCGCCTGAAGGGCGCACCGGTGATGGCGACCGATCTGCGCGCTTCCGTGTCGCTCGTCATTGCCGGCCTTGCGGCCGAAGGCGAGACCATGGTGTCTCGCGTCTACCACCTCGATCGCGGCTTCGAGCGTCTCGAAGAAAAGCTCACCCGCTGCGGCGCGATCGTCGAGCGCGTCAGCGAATAAGCAGAGAGCGGTTTACCGCCCTCTATACCCCCGGCAATGCGGCCGCGCCGCATTGCCGCTTGGGAGTTGCGCATTGTCGCGGGGCGTCCTATCTCCCTTGTCTAGCGCATTGCCATACTGGTGATGCGGCATCATCGACCGGGGGTACAGCCTGCATGACCGATCTGAAGCTTCTTGCACTCGACAGCGAAGACCTCGCCGTGGTCTCCGCGCATCTGCAGGACGCCGTTTTCAAGATCGGCGACATCGCCTGGTCGCCCAAGGATGCGCAGTTCGCCTTCGCCGCAAACCGCTTCGTCTGGGAAGAGGCGAACGGCAAGCGCAAGGGCTTCGAGCGCCGCCGCGCCGCCCTCGTCTTCAAGCGCGTTCTCGCCGTCCGCTCGACCGGCATCGACCGCAAGCGCCGCGACGAAGTGCTGTCGCTTCTCTCCGTCGTCTTCGAGCCGAAAGGCGAGGGTCCCGAAGGCACGATCGAGATCACGCTGTCGGGTGCCGCCGAGATCGTTCTCGATGTCGAATGCATCGAAGTTCAGCTTGCAGATATCGGCGGGGCATGGGAAACCGCCTCCAAGCCGCGCCATCCCGGCGCGTGACGATCTTTTCTGCGCTGTTTAGCGTTGGTTTGGAAGGGAATTGAGCGTGGCAATCTGGCTTGATCAGGCATCCGAAGGTTTCGAGCAGCGTTTCGCGGCTTTCCTGACGACCAAGCGCGAGGTCTCCGAAGACGTCAACATCGCCGTCCGCGCCATCATCGATGATGTCCGCGCCCGCGGCGACGTCGCCCTTGCCGAATATTCGAAGAAATTCGACAGCATCGATTTCGCCAAGGTGCCGATGCGCGTCACCGAAGCCGAGATCGACGCGGCCGTCGAGGCGGTGCCGGCCGAAGTGCTGGGTGCGCTGAAGGTCGCCGCCGTCCGCATCGAATCCCATCACCGCCGCCAGCTGCCGAAGGACGATATCTACGAGGATTCGATGGGCGTCGGCCTCGGCTCGCGCTGGACGGCGATCGAATCCGTCGGCCTCTATGTCCCCGGCGGTACCGCCAGCTATCCGAGCTCGGTGCTGATGAATGCCGTTCCGGCCAAGGTCGCTGGCGTCGATCGCATCGTCATCGCCGTCCCCGCGACGGGTGGCGTGGTGAACCCGGCCGTTCTTGCCGCTGCCAAGCTGGCAGGCGTTTCCGAGATCTACCGCATCGGCGGCGCGCAGGCGATTGCAGCGCTTGCCTATGGCACGGAGACGATAGCCCCGGTCGCCAAGATCACCGGCCCCGGCAATGCCTATGTCGCAGCCGCCAAGCGCCATGTCTTCGGCACCGTCGGTATCGACATGATCGCCGGTCCCTCGGAAGTGCTCGTCATTGCCGACAAGGACAACAATCCCGACTGGATCGCCGCCGATCTCCTGGCGCAGGCCGAACATGACGCAAGCTCGCAGGCGATCCTCGCCACCGATGACGCGGAATTCGCCAAGGCCGTCGGAGCCGCCGTCGAGCGCCAGTTGAAGACGTTGAACCGGGCCGATACCGCGGCCGCCAGCTGGCGCGATTTCGGCGCGATCATCCTCGTCAAGGACCTGAAGGACGCCATCCCGCTCGCAAACCGCATTGCGCCGGAGCATCTGGAGCTCGCCACCGCCGATCCGGATGCGCTGCTTGCCGGTATCCGCAATGCCGGTGCGATCTTCGTCGGCGCGCACACGCCCGAAGTGATCGGCGATTATGTCGGCGGTTCCAACCACGTTCTGCCGACAGCCCGCTCGGCGCGCTTCTCCTCCGGGCTCGGAGTGCTCGATTTCGTCAAGCGCACCTCGATCCTGCGCCTCGGCCCGCAACAGCTGCGCGAACTCGGCCCGGCGGCGATTGCGCTTGCGGTTTCCGAAGGCCTCGATGCCCATGCGCGATCGGTCGCGATCCGCCTCAATCTCGAAAGGTGAGGCATGGCGAAGGGCGACTACCGGCTTTCTGATGTCGTCCTCGACGACACGATCGGCCGTTCGACGCCCGATGTCGAACACGAGCGCGCCGTCGCGATCTTCGACCTGATCGAGGAAAACACCTTCGAGCCGGCCGGACATTCGGGCGGGCCCTACAAGCTCAACATCTCGCTTGTCGACAGCAAGCTGGTCTTCGTCATCAAGACGGAGGAAGGCGGCGACGTCGCGACCCACATCCTCTCGCTGACGCCGTTCCGCCGCATCGTGAAGGACTACTTCATGATCTGCGAGAGCTATTACGAGGCGATCCGCTCGGCCTCTCCAAGCCGCATCGAGGCGATCGACATGGGCCGTCGCGGTATCCATAACGAGGGCTCGCAGACGCTGAAGGACAGGCTGAAGGGCAAGATCGAGGTCGATTTCGACACAGCGCGCCGCATCTTCACGCTGGTCTGCGTACTCTACTGGCGCGGATGACCGGGATGGAGCCCGCTCCGCTCACCACAGAAGGCAAGGCGCCGGGCGCGATCCTCTTCATGTGCGGCATGAACGCCATCCGCTCGCCGATGGCCGAAGCCATCGCCCGTAGCATGTTGCCATCGAATACCTATATACGCTCAGCGGGCGTTCGCGCCGGCGAGCGCGATCCCTTCGTTGATACGGTGCTGGAAGAAATCGGCCTGTCGCTCGGCCGCCACCTGCCGAAGACGCTGGACGAGCTCGAAGACGACTATTTCGATCTCATCATCACGCTCTCGCCTCAGGCCCATCATGCCGCGCTGGAACTGACGCGCGCCAACGCCGTTGAAGTCGTGTATTGGCCGACAATGGATCCGACCGGCGAGACCGGCAGCCGCGAGCAGATTCTCGATGCCTATAGAGAGGTGCGGGATCACATATCGGCGCTGATCGAGAGCCGGCTACTCAGGCGAAGTGGCATTGCCGCGCAATCGGCGTGAACAAAAGGAAGAAAGCCCAATCAATTCGGTTCACAAATGACCGTTGATTGTGTAGTTTCCGCGCAAATTTTGAGGCGGTCCAAGTCCGCCATCTCAACCGACAGGAAGAAAAGCCTTATATGCCTAAAGAAGAAGTCCTCGAATTTCCGGGTATCGTGACCGAACTTCTGCCGAACGCGACCTTCCGCGTGAAGCTTGAAAACGAGCACGAAATCATCGCCCATACCGCTGGCCGCATGCGCAAGAACCGCATCCGCGTTCTGGCAGGCGACAAGGTTCTTGTGGAAATGACCCCGTACGACCTCACCAAGGGCCGTATTACCTACCGTTTCAAGTAAGCTTGGGCCGCAAGCCCTCGCGGCTTCCTTTCCGGTCGAGGTTCCATGGCGCTCACATACAAGCTCATCCTGGCTTCCGGTTCGCCGCGTCGCGTCGACCTGCTCAATCAGGCAGGGATCGAACCGTCGCGGCTGATGCCGATGGATATCGACGAGACGCCGAAGAAATCGGAGCATCCCCGCTCGCTGGCGCGCCGGCTTTCCACTGAAAAGGCGGAAGCCGCTCTCGCCGCGATCAAGGGCGACATGGCCTGGAAGGGCAGCTACATTCTGGCCGCCGATACCGTGGTGGCCGTCGGCCGCCGCATCCTCGGCAAGGCTGAATTTGCAGATGAGGCGTCTGCCTCGCTGCATCTGCTCTCCGGCCGCAGCCACTGGGTCTATACCGGCGTCTGCCTTGTCACCCCGGATCGCAAGGTCCGTCAGAAAATCGTCGAGACCAAGGTGCGCTTCAAGCGTCTCTCCGGTTTCGAGATCGAAAGCTATCTCGCCTCCGGCCAATGGCGCGGCAAGGCCGGTGCCTACGGCATCCAGGGCCTGGCGGGCAGCTTCGTACAGAAAATGGTTGGCTCCTACACCAATGTCGTGGGCCTGCCGCTCTATGAAACCATCCTCCTGCTGACTGGCGAAGGCTTCGACGTGCACAGCCGGTGGCCCGAGGGCTAAATTCGAGGAGACATCCTCATGTCCGACGACGAAAACAAGCCGACCGCCAAGGTCGAACCGCTGCGCAAGACGCTCCCCTGCCCGGAATGCGGCAAGCCATCGCATCGTGAACACTACCCGTTCTGCTCGAACCGCTGCCGCGAGGTCGATCTCTCGCGCTGGCTGACGGGCTCCTATGCCATCCCTGTTGCCGAGGACGAGAAGAAGGCGGGTTACGAGGACGAGGAATAGTCACAGATTTTTGCGAGCGAACCCATTCAATTTGCTGGGTAATCCGCAAAAATTCGACAACTGGCAAAAAACTGTCATTTGACGCTTGCCATGTCCCGACAAGATGCTATAACCCCGCTCGCTTCCGGGGCACACCAAACCCTCCGGTTTCTTCTGAGAAGAAATGCAGGCGAAGCAAGGATGCCCAGATAGCTCAGTTGGTAGAGCAGCGGATTGAAAATCCGCGTGTCCGTGGTTCAAATCCGCGTCTGGGCACCACTCTTTTCCCAGTTAAGTGCGACGGTCTTCAGCCAATTCTTTCGCAGGATCGGTCGTTAGCTAGAATTATGCGCTTGCGTTTTCCAGCTTCGCTTCGGCCGATGATTGAGATTGAGCGCGACGTCATCCTGTCGATCGTTGCGCGTCTGAGGCCGTAATAGTCTGAAGCAAGCCGTAGTGCGCGATGCGGATTGCAGCCTCGCCGATCTCTATAACCCTGGTCATCGCCACGGCCGATATAGATGTCGACGCCCTGCGCCGCTGCGGTTGTTGGCGTTGTTGTAGTTGACAACATGACTGTCGCAGCAACGGTGACAGCAAGTTTTCTCCACATTTTAAGTACCTCCATGATCGGAGGTGGAATATAGAACGGTGCGAATGAACGGAAAGTGAGCCATTCGTTCAGGCGACGATAAATTGCCTTGTGCTCGAAGAGTTGCTAGTCATGTGGGATGGCTTTGGGGACTTGGGCGGGTCATGAAACAACAATATGACACTTCCTTCTACGCACAGCGTAGAACGCGAACACTCCCTGCCGCCAAGCGAATTTTGGGCCTGGTACAGTCCCGAATTCCCTTCACGTCAGTGGCTGACTTCGGGTGTGGGACAGGGACTTGGTTATCCGCCGCGATCGAATTGGGTGCGTCCAAGGCTTTGGGCTTTGAAGGAGAATGGCTGAATAAGGACATGCTTGACGATCCTCGCATTGAAATAAACCTCGGGGATCTTGAGAAGCGTGTATCCATTCCGGAACCGGTAAATCTAGCGATTTCCCTTGAAGTTGCGGAGCATCTCTCTCCAGCCCGGGCTGAAACATTTGTCGATGATCTATGTGCAGCCGCGCCCTTTGTCCTGTTTAGCGCCGCAGTGCCGAGGCAGGGAGGAAAAGGTCACATAAACGAACAATGGCAGAGCTATTGGGCGGAGAAGTTCGCAGCGCGAAATTACCAGACCTTCGACTTCATTCGACCGAAAATATGGGGAGATGACTCCATACCGTATTGGTACCAACAGAATTCCCTCATCTTTGCGAAAAAAGACTCGGTTTTGAGTGCCAAACTTGGCGACGCAATCTTCCCGAAGCAAGCGGATCTGATACATCGTGAGCTTTTCGAGCGTCTTGAGAGCAAGATGCTCTCACAGAAGCTACGAAAAATCTTCGGGCGATAATTCTTTGATTTGCTAGGTTCCGAATGAAAAAAGACGATGTTTTGGTATGTGTTTTCTCATACAATATGGGTGTCACGCTCAACAATTGCCTGAGCTATCTGGATCGGTTCTGTGACGGATTCGATGCTGTAGTGATAGACGACAACAGCACGGACCCGGCGACGCTGACTTCTATCGAGAAATGGCGCAATAGGTTGTTGGATGTCATAGTCAACACGACTCCCAAGCACGGGCAGAAGCACGGAAACCTGTATGCGAACGTGGCCGCAATGTGTGACTACGCCCGTGAACGGGGATATAAATATCTTTTCATGGTACAGGACGACATGCAGTTTGTCCGGCCGCTCGATGATCGCGTATTGGCGGAATACACCGCGATATTCGCGAGCTCGGAACGCATTTTGCAGGTCGATCCGCGGTTTCTTAGAGAGGGCCAGTACGAGGTCTTGCCCGACATAAGAGCGTACAAAAATCTTGGCCCGACTTCCTACGCCGATGTGGGGTTTATTGATCTAAACAGATTGAAGGCAAGTGGATGGACTATACGAGACGGTGAGCGTGTAAACCGAGATGCCCTGGCAAGCCTTGGGTATCAGCGCGTCTTTCCGTTTACGCCTGTCGTCATGCATGTCCCCTTTCCGCAGAAATATCGTAACGGCAGGTTAAAACGCTCTTGGCTGCTGCGCAATCGCGGCAAATACGGCTTTCATGCTATGTCGGAACACGAGATATTGGACATGGATGCGCGAGATGTTTATGCGCTGCCGATCTTTCGCCGTTTCCTTCGTGTTCGCAACATGTTTTTGAGCCGGATCGTATATTGGCTCAAGAAAGACAGCCGGGTTTTGTCGTAGGTTGCGGGCCAGCTGAGTTCGAGCCATTGGAACTGTGCTGCCAGGCAATCGACGGATTAGCCCGATTTGTACTTTTGGCTGAATTGCGCCCGCCCGCCATCGGCCTAGGCTCCCGTCATGAACAAGATGCTTCTCGTCAGAGCGGCTGCCTGGCTGTCGCTGGCCGCCGTGGTCTTTGTCACCGTGTGCCCCATCGAATACCGGCCGCATGACATTATCGATGTCGATGTCGACAGGGCGATGGCCTTCATGGTGATGGGCATTCTCTTTGTGACCGGCTATCCGCGCCGTATCGTGCTCTGCGCCATCCTTCTGGTCATCGGCGCCTTTGCGCTGGAGACGCTGCAGTTCCTGTCGCCGACGCGCCACGCGCATTTCGAGGATGCGGCGACGAAGAGCATGGGGGCGCTGTTTGGCGTCTTCCTGGCCGAGGTCGTCAACCGTATCAGGGGCATACGGCACAAGGCCGGTTAGGCGGTTTTCTCCAGCCATGTTTGTATGCCAGCGGCGGCGGCCTTGCCTGTCGCCATGCAGGCGGTCAGCAGGTAGCCGCCGGTCGGCGCTTCCCAATCCAGCATTTCGCCTGCGGCAAAGAGGCCAGGCAGGGCCTTCAGCATATAGCCGTCATCGATCGCATCGAGCGAAATGCCGCCTGCCGAAGAGATTGCCTCTGCGATCGGGCGGGTAGCCGTCAGCGGGATGGGTAGCGCCTTGATCTGCCCGGCAAGCTGCTGTGGATCCTTCAAGGCGTCCTCCGGCGCAAGTTCGCGAACCAGCGCGGCCTTGACCGCATCGAGACCGGCGCCTTTGCGCAAGCGGTTCGAGAGGCTGGCCTTTTTGTCCTGGCGGGCAAGGTCGGCCGCGATGCGCTCAAGCGGCCGTCCCGGTGCCAGGTCAATGATAAGGGATGCCGTCCCGCTGTCCTCAAGCTCATCGCGTAGCGCAGCGGCGTGGGCGTAGACGAGGCTGCCCTCGATGCCGTGACGAGAGATGACGAATTCGCCGGGGAGGGTGCCCGCCGCCGACGTTGCAGTAACGGCCTTCAGCGGCGCGCCGGCGAACCGATCGCGGAAGACCACGCTCCAATCGACATCGAAGCCGCAATTGGCGGGTCGTAACGGCGCGATTGTTACGCCTTCGTCGCGCAGCCAGGGCACCCAGGCGGCGTCGGAGCCGAGCTTCGGCCAGCTGGCGCCACCGAGCGCCAGCAGGGCGGCATCGGCCTCTATGGTCTTGCAGCCCTCGGGCGTCTCGAACGCGTAGGCGTTCCCTTCGAAGCCGACCCAGCGATGGCGTTTGGCAATCGCAACACCCTGGCTTTCCAGCCGCGCTATCCAGGCGCGAAGCAGTGGCGAAGCTTTCATGACTGTGGGGAAGACGCGGCCGGAGGAGCCGACAAAGGTTTCGGTGCCGCGCGTGGCCGCCCAGTCGCGAATAGCGGCAGGCGTCAGCTGATCGAGCGCCGGGCGAAGCTGCGCGGACGCGCCGCCGAAGCGCGCCGCAAACCGCTCGTAGTCTTCGGAATGGGTAATATTCAGCCCGGATTTTCCCGCCAGCAGGAACTTGCGCGCCAGCGTCGGCATCGCATCGTAGATGGTGATCGCATGCCCTGAAACGGCAAGCGTTTCCGCCGCCATCAGGCCCGCCGGGCCACCCCCGATGATCGCGATCTGTTTTTTCTTCATGTGCTGCCTGATACAGCATTCAAATGCGCGCGTCTCCGGATTTGAGAGAAGCGGTTCCGTTGCGTGACGGCGCCAAACTCACTATCTCAATCTCATATCAAATGGAGTGTCGCGGCATGGCCGATCTCAAGGCAAGACCCAGACCCACAGGCGCCAAGGCCGTCGTCGGCCGCACCGGCTTCCCGCATGTCACGTCGGCGACGAAGGGCGAGATCGATATCGTCACCAGCCCCTCGCAGCTAGGCTTCAACCCGCTCGACCTTCTCTATTCCTCGCTCTCGGCCTGCCTGGTGCTGAGCGCCCGCATCGTTGCCAGCAATCTCGGCATTCTCGACAGGATCACCGAGATCACTGCCGACGTGACCGGCGAGAAGGCGGCCGAAGGCCTGTCGCGCGTCCAGAAGTTTAACATCACCTTCTCGATCAGGGGCGATATCGACGACGAGACAAGGCAGAAGATCGCCCATCTCGCCGAAGAAGAAATCTGCACCATCAGCAACACGATCCGCGGCAATCCGGAATTCTCTTCCGTGGTCACCGGCTGAGCTTTTGTTTCGAGGGTGTCGTTCCTGCGCTATCCCCCGGCATGGCAATCTGATAATTCGCATCAGGGTCGGCACCTCAATCCTAGTCGCCCTGAAAGCATAGAAAATCATGTCGCAGGCTGCCGCACCCTCCGTTGAAACCGCTCCCTCCCAGCGTTTTGCCCTGACCGCGCTCATTCTCGGCGGTGCCGCGATCGGCGGCTCGCCGATCTTCGTGCGGCTCTCTGAAGTCGGACCAATGGCGACGGCCTTCTGGCGCGTGGCGCTGGCCTTGATCCCGATCTTCATCTTCTCGCTGATCAAGAAGGACAGCGGCCCGAAGCCGCAGACGCTTTCAGACTATGCGATGCTGGTATTGCCGGGCGCCATGCTGGCAGCGGACCTTGCGGCCTGGCACCTGTCCCTCACCATGACCTCGGTTGCCAATGCCACGCTGCTTGCCAACCTCGCCCCGGTCTTCGTCACCGTCATCGGCTTCGTCCTGTTCCGTGCCCCGGTTTCGCGCGTCTTCGTCATGGGGCTAGCGCTCGCGCTCGCCGGCGTCGTCATCCTCAAGGGTGGCCCTGCCGCGCTTGGAAACGGCGATCTGCGCGGCGATGGCATCGCAATCGTCGCGGCAATATTCTACGCTGGTTACATTCTCGCGATCGGTCAGCTGCGCAGCCGTTTCGATACCGTCCGAATCATGCTCTGGAGCACGGCATCTGCAGCCGTCTGCGTCTTTCCGCTCGGCTTCTTTTTCGAACCGCAGATGCTGCCGCCCACCGCCTATGGCTGGGCGATCGTCTTCGGTCTCGCCTTCATCAGCCATGCCAGCGGCCAAGTGGCAATCGCCTTCGCGCTTGCCTATCTGCCGGCCGCCTTCTCCTCGCTGACACTTTTGCTGCAGCCCGTCGTTGCCGCCATTCTCGCCTGGCTGCTCCTCAACGAAGCGATCGGCCCGATGCAGGCGATCGGCGGTCTGGTGGTGCTCGCCGGGATCATGCTTGCCCGGCGAGGCTGATCGTCAGGCAACGGCTGCCGGCTGCATGCGGCGCGCGTCGAGGATGCCGAGGGCTTCGTCGACCGTTGCAGCGATCGCTGCCTTCTCCGGATTGTTGCAGGTGCCCCACGCTTCGATGAAGCTGCTGGTCTTGCCGTAGCTGTTGTCGAGCACGCAATGATCGGCGCCGAGAAGCACGCACATGATATGGCCATGCATGCGGTCGGTGATGACCTGGCGCGCCGAGCCAAGCAGCGCCACGCCGCGGTCGAAACGCTGCTGCGCCCGCTCGCGATAGGCAAGCTCGGTCATCTTCGCACGTCCGCCGATGCGGCCGGACATCAGCCCCTTGAGGATCGCCGTATGCTTGGTGTGGCGCTGGAAATCGGCGGGCTCGTCCGGCCAGTCGGATTTCACGGTGCCCGGGCGGCTGGTGGCGGCGGTCAGGTCCTGCGGCGCGCCGACTTCCTGGTCTTCACGAAGGTTGAGCAGGAGCTCGTGCTGCGGCACCGGGCGGGCGACGGGGCCGATGCAGAAGGCCATGTCTGGGCAGAGGCGGACATCGCACTGGAACCAGCGCTTGGCGAATTCGAAGCTTTTGTGGTCGCGCACCAGAAGCGTGAAATTGCCGTGCTTTTCGATGGCGCGGGCCGTGCTGTCGATGCCGGCCTGTTCCCTGAAGTGGATTGTCTGCGGCATCTGCACGATCGGCCGGCCCTTGTACTTCGTCAGCATATCCTCGCGGAACTGCCGGTAGCCAGCCCAGATATCGCCGAAATTGCCGCCGCCATGCAGGAAGATGCGGCCGTCGCCGATCGCCGCCAGCATGCGCTCATCGTTGTAGGTCGGGATTTCGGTCACATAGGCCGGGCGCGCCTTGCGGCGGTCGAAATAGGCAAGTTCCCCCAGCCAGATGGCACTGTCGCCGATATTGTAGTGGTTCGGGAAATCGAGCAGCGCGAAGCGCTCTGAGGGATCGACGAGATCGGAAAGGCAATTTGCGATCAAACCCTGAAGGCGGTTGATGATCGTAATGTTGGTTTCCTGCATATAGGGCTCCTTTGAAGAGTCTGGCCCAGCCCCCGGCTAGGCTTCTGCCCGCTTCCCGAACGGCAGCAATGACTTGCCGAGCGCGATATAGGGACGAATTGCGGATCTGCCGAAGACCGGCAGGAAGGCGAGATAGATGACGGCGCCAAGGCCGATACTGAACCCGAGCACCAGCCAGCGGCTCTGAACATGCGAGGCAATGACCGGCTGGGCGAACCAGACGCAGACGGCCATCACGGCCGCGCCGCAGAAGGGAAGCGCCACGGCCTTGAAGGTGCCGAGCGAGTCGATGCCGGCATAGCGATGCAGCACATATTGCTGATAGGGCATCGTCAGCCAGGCGCGCAGCACGTAGCCGGCAGCGACGGCCAGAATGCCATAGGGCACCAGCAGCCACGTCAGCAGCAGCGTTGCGGCAAACTGCAGGGCCGCGACCGAGAGGATCGATTCCGCGCGGTTGACGGCCGAGAGCGCCGAGGAGGCGAAGAAGTTCGTCACGAACGGCACCGACATCAGCACCAGCACCGTGGCAATATCGCCGGCATTGCCCCATTTGTCGCCGAAGAGCAGGGCGATCATGTCGTTCGACAAGGCGCCGAAGCCAAAGAGCAGCGGAATGGTGCCGAGCGCGGCGGCGCCGACGATCTTGTTATAGGCATTGCGGAAGGCGACGCGGTCGTTCTGCAGGCGCGAGAGCGTCACTAGCGAAACGCTGCCGATCGGCGCCAGAACGGCCTGGCCGATCAGCTCGATCAGTCGCCAGGCGATGCGGTAGCGGCCGACTTCGACGGCGCCGTACCAGCGCGAAATGAAGATGTCCTGCACGCGCGCCAGCAACATCCACATCAGCTGCGTCACCACGAGGCTGACACTGAACAGGAAGACCGAGCGGAATTTTTCGACGTTGAAGCGCAGGCGCGGCATCCAGGGATAGGCGACCCAGCCGAGAACGACGGTGACAGCGGCGTTGACGGCGGTCTGCGCCACCAGTGCCCAGATGCCCCAGCCGAGATAGGCGCAGACGACCGCGGTGATGCCGGAAAGCAGGCTGGCGGCAATGCTCTGCGCTGCAAGGTTCTTGTGGCCGAACTCGCGGGCGAGGCGCGCATTGTGGATGACGGCGAGCGAGGAGACCGGCAGCAGCGGAGCCAGCCAGCGCAGGATGCTCGAGACGGATTCGTCGCGGACCAGTTCGCCGTAGTACGGCGCAAAGACGAAGACGACGGCGGCGACGATGGCGCTGAAGGCGACGGTCGCCCAGAAGCAGGTGTCGGCCAGCTCCTCATCGAGATCGAGCTGCCGGGTGATGGCATCTCCAAGCCCGGCATAGGCAAGCACGCGACCGATCTCGACGAACAGGCTCGCAAGCGCGAAGGTGCCGAAATCGCCCGGGCCGAGAATGCGCGCCAGGATGACGAAGATCACGAAGGTCGCGATCGTGCTCCAGGCCACGCGGACCACCGACCAGAGGACGGAAAGGGCCGTCTTCTTTTTCAGGTCGGCGTTCGCAACTGCATGTTCTGCCATTCGGCGTCCTATTGATTTCAGCCGCCTTCAGGCGGCTTCGAGATATGTTTCAGGTGCGGGCTGCGGCCGGGGTCTTGCTTCGTGTCCCGCGCCAATAGGCAAGCATGCCGCTCAGATTGTCCCTGAGCTGGCGGCGATAGGTCAGCCCCATCTCCTTGCTCATCGGTTGGCCGCCGAGAGCCTCGCGAACCGCCTGGCGGATATCCCAGCGCAGCATGCCGCGCATGTTCGAGCGCTTGTCGAAGAGATATTTGGCGTAGAGCGCGCCGTTGCCGAAGGCGTATCCCGCGTGCAGGCGATGGATATCCTCGACTTTGCGGCGGCCGTGGAAATGCTTCACTTCGAGCTCCGGAACATATTCGACGCGGATGCCGGCATTGAAGGCGCGGTGGATGTAGTCGGTATCCTCTCCCGAGCGGAACGTCGCTCCTGCGCCAAAGCGCGGATCGAACTGGCCGACCCGATCGACGAGCGCGCGCGGAAACACCATGTTGCAGCCATGAATGAAGCCGCCGGCATGCAGCTCGTTCGTCAGCACCGCCGGTTCGCGCTCGGTCTTGATCGTGACCGGCAGGTCTCTGGCATCGCCGAGCTCCACTCGGCCGCCGCGCATGACGATCTCCTGATCGGCCGTAAATAGACCGGCAATCACGGTGAAATAGTCAGGCAGCACTTCGCAATCATCGTCGGTGAAGGCCAGAAGCCGCCCTGTCGCCGCTGCGATACCGGAATTGCGGGCATTGGCCAGCCCCGGCAGCGTTTCGTAGACGAGATTGGTATGCAGCGGCGCAACCGCGGCCCAGCGGCGAAATACTTCCGACGTGTCGTCCGTCGATCCGTTATCGACGAAGACGAGCTCCAACTGCAAATCGCCCGACAGACGGGCAGCATTCGCAATCGCATCCAGGCAGTGCAACAGGCCACTCGCCCGATTTCTCGATGAGATAATCAGGCTGATGTCAACGGGCCGAGGAGGCATTCAATTTCCCCTTCTGCGATCGATGTCCGGGGCAAGATAGGCCGGGCATCGAGGTTCGGCAAGAAATTTTTGCAATGCAGCAAAATAGAACAGGCGCAGAAGAAACGGAAAGAATGAGGTAATTTATAGGCGAATGAATTTTATTCGTTAGTTTCATAAAATGATCTTTCGAATATTTGTAATAATTCGTGATCAATATGAAATTTATAAGTCGATAGGTATTTAAGGTAATCTCAGTTTTGATAATGCTCGTGTAGTGTCGATTTATCGACGTAAATTTATATGTAAATCATCCAAAGATATATTGGATTTTCTTCGTCGGCTGATTTTCGAATGCTCTGTGGCTGATTTGCGCTGCACAATAGAAGGTTGTGCGCTGAAACCGGTGACTTCAGCTATTTGCATCCTGTCCACGGCAAAGTTCTAAAACACCGGTTGCTGCAGGAATAACTTCAAGCGCAAGCTCAAATCCAAGAACAAACAACGGCGCGCAAAGTCTTTCCGCGCCGTTCTGTTACTGGCTTTCTCTGAGCAGCCATTGCTGAATGATCGGCACGTCAGCGTCGCCGAGATCATGCCCGCCGGGGATAACGTCCGAATCGACCGTCGCGCCCGATGTCTTCAGCCGCGCTTCCAGCTCGCTCGCATACTTGCCATAGGCGTCGGTCTTGCCGCTGATAACCAGCAGGTCGGTACCCTTCAGGTCTGCATGCGGGTAGTTCGCCAAGACCGGCATGGAGCGCAGCAATACCGCTTTGTGAATGAGCGAAGGATGCAGGTAGATCAGCGAGTTCAAAAGATTCGCGCCGTTGGAGTAGCCGACATAGACGATCTTCTTCGGATCGAGCCCATAGGATGTCACGGCGCCATCGATAAAGGCCGCGAAAGCCTCGGCCTCGTTCTTGATATCCTCCTGGTCGAAAGAGAAGGGCGTGATGCGCTTGTACCAGCGCGGGAAGCCTTCTTCGGTGGCGCGGCCGCGCACGCCAAGCAGCGTCGCCCGTGGGGCAACCTTGTGCAGGAGCGGCATCAGCGTCGTCTCGTTGCCGCCCGAGCCATGCAGCAGCACGAAGACACTGCCATCCGGATCCGGCGGGGTATAGAAGCGGTGGACGAATGGTAGTTCGCGATAGTTCACGCGCGGTTCGCCTGGCATCGAGAACTGCGGCAGAACGACCTTGAGGTCCTTCAGATCCTTGATCGAATCCTTCGGCGGCAGGAACAGCTTGGTGCCGAGCGTCGGCGCCGGTTCGTCTACCGTCACGCCGGGCTTGTCGGTGGCAAGCTCGATCAGTGTGCCGCCGGGTTCGCGCACATAGAGCGACTTGAAATATTTCCGGTCATGCATATTCGTCGCCGAGTCGGTCGATGTGGCGAGCGCGTCATGAACGGATGTCAGCTGGGTCTCATCCGCAGCGCGGAAGGCCACATGATCGATGGTGCCGGTGCCCGGCGCACCCGACCAGAACCCTTTGGCATTGCGCACGTCCATGACATCGCCGGAATCCGAAACCAGCCGGTCGATGGCACCCTTATTGGCCTGGAAACGATAGCCGAAGTGGCTCTCGATGAAGGCGCGGCTGGCATCCGGCGATTCGGTCAGCATCGTCGCGCCACGAACGCGCTGGACGGCATGCTCGACCGGCACCGGTCCGCCGGCCCAGGCTGCGGCGCTCTTGAGTTCCGTGTTTCCGGCAAGCTTCAGGATGATGTTGTCAGGGTCCTTGAAGCGCAGGACCGGCTCGCCGAATTCGTCGGCCGGCCCTTCCATGCGGATGCCGAAGCTCATGGCGCGCGTCAGCCAATAACCGATGCTTGTTGGGTCGATCGCCAGTGCGATCTCGCTGATCTGGCCGAAGCCGGCGCGCCCTTGCGAGCCGTCTTCCCAGGCAAGGAAAGTCACGAGCGAGCCGGGCGTGCCCTCACCATCGCCATAGAAGAGATGCAGTTGGGTTTCGTCCTCGAAACCAGCGGTCTGCTTGACGAGCCGCATGCCGAGGAAACCGGCATAGAAATCCACATTCGCCTGCACTTTGCGGGTGATGGCGGTGATGTGATGTATGCCAGAAACCATCGAAAGCAGTCCGTATTGTTGGGGAGTGGCGAGAAGGGCCAGAACTAATGCGGATGTTAAAATCATACCAGTGCCGTTGGAGATTGCCTCGATTGTTCTGCACAGAGAACTAGGGCATCACCGCGCGGCTGCAATTCCAAACTGTCGACGCCCTCAAGCGCCTGCTCCAGCTGCTGGAGCGTCGGCGGCTTGATCATATAGGCGAGAGCGCCGAGTTCCTTGGCTCTCTGCATGTCTCCTTCGTCGCTCGACGTGCTCAGGATGCAGACTGGAATTTTCTTGAAACGCGCGTCTGCCGAAAGCGCATTCAGCACCTCGAAACCGTCCATGATCGGCATGTTGATGTCGAGCAGCATCAGGTCCATCGGCGGCTGCGAAAGGTTGACCGCCCGATCCTCCAGAAGCCGCATGGCCTCGCGCCCGTTGGTTGCCACATGCAGGTTGAAGCTCACCTTTTCACGCCGCATCAGCTTGAGTTTGAGAAGCTGGATATCGGCGGGGCTATCCTCGACGAGCAGAACCTCGGCAGGCCGCCCGCTTGTATCCGTGCTCTGTTCGAAGACGCGGGCGGCCTGTGCTTCGGTGCTGCGGGTATTTGGTGCAGGCATGCTCCGCGCCAGCGGCAGTTCGAGTACGAAAGTCGCTCCACGCCCGGTCTTGGCCTCGCACCAGATCGCCCCGCCATGCAGCTGGGCAATACGCCGGCAGATCGCAAGGCCAAGCCCCGTTCCCTCGATCCCGCGTCCAACAAGCCGCTTGAAGGGCTGGAAGATCAGTTCGCGATGTTCGGGATCGATGCCGGGGCCGTTGTCACTGACAAGCAGGCGGCACAGCCCGCCCTCGGCGGTCTCGGCGGTGACCCTCACTTCGGGCCGCTGATCCTCGCAATAGCGGATGGCATTGGAAATCAGGTTCTGCATCATCTGGATGAGCAGCGTCCCGTCACCCATCACCTCCGGCAGCTCGCCGCGCACGATCGCCGCCTGGCGGCTTTCCATCTGCTGATGCAGGTTATCCTCGACCTGATTGAGCACCGCGGCGATCGACATCGGCTTCATCTCCAGATCGCCGGAAACCTCAAGCTTGGTAAAGCCGGACACCTTGACAATCAGATCCTCCATATGGTCGGCGGCGCTGAGGATATAATCGAGCAGCTCCCGGTCTTCGGTGGGAAGTGCTGCGGAGCCGTGCAGGATCTTGCTGAACGACTTGATCGTCCGCAACGGCTCCTTCAGGTCGTGCGCCATCGCCCGCGTGAAAATCTCCAGCGACTGGCGCTTTTGCTCCAGCTTCATTTCCAGCGCGCCATGCATGACGGCGCTCTGGATGCAGCGGTGCAGTGTTTCAGGCGAGAGCGAATCCTTCGTCAGATAGTCGCGGGCGCCGTTCTTCATCACCTCGACGGCGACTGTCTCGTTGCCCTGACCCGTCAGCATGATGACATTGGCCGTTGGATCGCGCTTGAGGATTTCCGCCAGCACCCCAAGGCCGTCGCGGCCGGGCAGTGAATAGTCGAGCAGGATGCAGCTCGGACGCTTGCTTTCGGCGAGCTTGATTCCCTCGTCGCCTGTTTCTGCTTCCGAGACGATGTAGTTCATCCCGGCGACGCGCGAGAGCATCCGCCGGTAGACCTCGCGGTCGTCGATATTGTCGTCGATGATCAGTACCGGGCAGTCTTCCGCCAATGTCAGTCCTCGTGCGGCAGGATGGCAATTTCGAACCAATATTCCTTCAGCCGCTGGATGGCGGCGAAGAGGCCGTCGAGATCCACCGGCTTCTGCACATAGGTATTGGCGCCGAGCGCATAGCAGCCCTCGATATCGCGCTCGTCGTCCGATGTCGTCAGGATCACGACCGGGATCTTGCGCCAATGCAGGTTGGACTTGATGGCTTCAAGCGTCTTGCGCCCATCGAGCCCCGGCATGTTCAGGTCGAGCAAAACCAGACCCGGGCGCGGGTTCATCTCTGCCAGCGCATCGAGTGCCTCCTGGCCGGATGCGGCCCAGCGGACGGGATTGCGCAGGTTGGTGCGCTTGAAGGCGCGCATCGTCGCCTCGAAATCGTCCTCGCTGTCTTCGACAATCAGGATCGGCTGCATGTCACGCGGCTGCATTCTGGTCCTCTCGTTTGCTTCCCAGCGTAAAATAGAATGTCGTCCCTGTCCCGAGCTCGGATTCGAGCCAGATCTCGCCATTGTGGCGGGTGATGATCTTGCGCACGAACGTCAGCCCGGCTCCGGTCCCATCATCCGAATCCTGCGATTTTTCCAGGCGTTTGAAAATGCGGAAAATATCCTCGTAGAATTCCGGCGCGATGCCCTTGCCATTGTCCCGGACGAAGAACACGTCGCTCGCCGCCGCGCCATCCTTGCCGCGGTAATGTTCAAGATGGCCGATGGTCACCAGTGGCTCGGCCTTGTCGTTATATTTCACCGCGTTGGTCACGAGGTTACGGAACACCTCGGTCAGCCGCGTCGCGTCGCAGACCACCTCGGGAAGCTCTCCCTCCGTGGCCACATGCGCGTTGCGCTCTTCGAGGAAGACTTCCAGCGTGCCGACGACATCCTTGACGACGAGATTGATGTCGGTGCGCTTCACCGCCAGCTGCTGCCGGCCGATGCGGGAGAAATAGAGCAGGTCGTTGACGAGCTTCTCCATGCGTTGGCTGAGGCGAACGAGGCGGTTCAGACGCCGCACGCCATCCTCGTCGAGCTGGTTCCCGTAGTCTTCGAGCAGGAAGCGCGAGTGATTGTGCAGCCCGCGCAACGGCTCCTTCAGGTCATGCGAGGCGATATAGGCGAATTCGTCGAGATCCTGGTTGCTGCGTTCCAGATCGGCCGTATAGGCTTCGAGCTGGCCCACCATGGTCTTCAGCCGCTCCTCCTGGCGGATGCGCTCGCTGATATCGCGCACGATGCCGACAAAGGTACGCGAGCCGCCTGTTGGCACGACGCTGACGGAAAGATCGAGTGGAAAGGCAGCGCCATTCTTGCGCCGGCCGGAGACCATGCGGGTCGTGCCGATGATCCGCTCCTCGCTGGTCTCCCGATAGCGGCTCAGATAGCCGTCATGTTCGGAGTGATAGGGCTCCGGCATCAGCATCTTGATATTCTTGCCCAGCGCCTCTGCGGGCGTATAGCCGAACATCTGTTCCGCGGCCGGGTTGAAGCTCGAGATCACACCGCGCTCGTCCATGGTGATGACGGCATCGGGCGTGTTTCGCACCAGCGAGCTGAAGCGGATCCGTTCGGTCTCCAGGCTCGCGCTGTTGCGCATGTAATGATGGACCAGATAGGCGATCAGCCAGAGCATCGCGATCGTGACCGCGCGATTGGCAATTTCCGGCCAGAGAATGTCATCCTCATGGCTGACGGCAAAGAAGCCGAGCAGGATCAGGATGGTGCAGACGAAGGCGAAGAACAGCGGCGCCTTGCGATTGCCGAACCAAAGCGCCGTCAGCACCAAGGGGACATAAAGAATGCCGTTGGCGACGCCGAGCGGCGTATAGAGGTCGGCAAGCAGGCCGGTGAAGCAGACGACGCCGGGAATCCAGAGCGGTACAATGGCGCCGCCCTGCGGCTGCCGCCACCAGGCGCTCGCCAGCAACCCGCCGCCGAACACCATCATGCCGACCGACGTGTGCAGCGCCATCGCCGCGTAGGGCCCCCAGCGGTAGCCATGCTCGGCGCTTGTGATATAGGCGGCAAAGGCGATCATGCCGAGGGTGATCGCTACATAGCTCGTCAGTTCCTGGACGAGCGGCGCCCGCTCGTCCTTCCAGTTCAGCGTCGCAAACAGCGCGATGTTGCCGATCAGGAAGATCAGCGCCGTATTCGGGCCCATGCCGCCGCCGATCAGGTCGGAAAATTGCTGGGAAACGAGAAGATTGGTCAGCACCCGGTCGACGAAATGCGAGGTCCGTCCGAGCGCCAGGATCTCGCTGAAGCGGACCAGCGTGATAGTGATGACGCCAACAGCGAACACCGAGGCTGCGATGTTGAGCCGCCGTCTGGTCGAGACCGAACCGGCCAGTGCCAATCCGGAGAGGATGAAACACAGCGCCGTATTGAAGGCCATCGCCGGAAAATCCGGCACGACGGAGACGATCACCTCGACCTCGAGCAACCAGCCGGCAATTGCGCAGATGCCGAGCAGCGCGATCAAGGCGCTAACCATCAATGCCGCCATCCGGTAGCGCAGCTTCTTCCGCTCGTCGTTCTGCGATCTGCCAGCGGTTTCAGCCCACACGCGCCCTGTCCTCCTGAGTTGGTGCCATCTTTTCCGAAATTAGCGAATACTCAATAGGAAACGCAGGGTTGCGATCGCGCTACGGCGGCGATTTTCACAGGATTGATAGCGATTGTTAGCGAAGCATATCTAGTGTCATGTTTCGGGCCAATGAAGTCGCGTGACGATGATCGGATCAAGCAGCTATGCCTTTGATATTTTACATCGATGATAGCAAGGATGATCTTTTCTATCTCGACTACATGCGCCGCAAGGGCGTGCTGAAGGCAGAACTTGTGACGTTTTCGCAGCCGCAGGACGCCTGGGAGATGCTGGAGGCGCGCAATGGAAAAGGCGAGTCGATGCCCGATCTGCTGATCGCCGATCTCTACATGCCGCTCGATGGCGGACTGCTTTTGATCCGAAAAATCAGTCAGGATTCGCGATTCGCAGGTGTCCGGCTGGGTGTCTGCAGCGGCTCGGATGCGGAAGAAGACCGCCAGCGATCACTGGCAGCCGGCGCAGATGTGTTTTTCCTGAAGCCTTTGAATCCTGAGGATATTCCGCTCGACTGCGCGCCATGGACAGGCGTGCTCGACGGGCGCGGAAAGCCCGATTGACAAGGCCGTTTCAGCGTCTCAAGATACAACCAATGGGAAGAGGAGTGATTTGAGCGCTGAGAGAGCCGACCAACCCTTGTTCGCCGCCACGAACTTCAGCCAACCCCTTAGCTGAACGGATCTATCGGCCCTCTCGCGCTTACTTCCGGCACTTTTCCCGCTATTCAAATGGATCACGAATAACGAAAAATGCGATACCTAGGTAAGACTACGATTTCAGTATATCTGGCCTTTGCATCACTTGCGGTTGAGAAATCAATGAGCGTTTCTGCCTCAGGATATTGGAAGTCCCTGCTCCTCTATCCCCATCAACTGTCTCGGAAATTTTTCTAACTGTTCGCGCTTAGGACGTATATCCCAAAATTTCGGGATAACGTGAAGTGACTTCTGGGGGTTTCGAGGTAAGGTTGCCGGAATGACCAACGCTGCGGCTGTTCCTTTTCACACTGGGCCTGAGCTTAGCCGGGCCATCAACCGGACGGATTTCTTCCGCCTGTTCAAGGCGGCGGCGCATCATTACCACTTCGACAACTTTGCCCTGGCGAAGATTTCCGAGGCTGCCGCCCCGTTCGGCCCGCGCGAAATCGTCATCACCAATATCGCCGAGCGTCGCGCCAGCCTGTTCATCCAGACGCTGAAGGAATCGCTGGGGACGATCAAGGCCAAGTCCGCCCAGTTCCTGACGACGCCGGTCTTCGGCAAGAGCGCCCAGCTCGAGGGCTATCCAGCCGATCTCGTGTTCAACGAATTTAACGGCAATACGTTTCTGCTCATTCCGCTCTTCACGCCGGAGGGGCGCCGCTACTGCCTGGTTCTGAGCGGCATCCGCCAGGAGCCTGATCAGAGCGAGATCGCCGATGTGCTTCTTGACGTCATGCGTATCTTCGACAAGCTGTACGAGGAGATCCTGACCCAGGAAATGTCCGGACGGCTGACGCAGCGGGAAGCCGAGATCGTCAAATGGACAAGCGAAGGCAAAACCTCCGCCGAGATCGCCATCATTCTTGGCCTATCGGAGCATACGGTCAATTCACACATCACCGCGGCAGTCAGAAAGCTTGATGCAGTCAATCGCGTCCATATGGTCGCGATCGCCCTGAGAAACGGGCTCGTGTCGTGACCGGGGGAGATCAGATGACATCCGCGCCCAGAATCCCTGGAACCGTCAAGGTCCTGTTCGTGGACGACGAGTTCATCGAATTTCGCTCGTTGAAAAAGAAGATCGGCAGCCTTTCGGAGCCCGCCGTCGATGTCGAGTATGCGCAGTCGGTCGATGATGCGCTTGGCAAGATGAGGAATGTCAGGTTCGACATGATCCTGCTCGATAACCGCTTGCTGCCGAATGCCGATTTCCGCGAAACGGTGCCGGCGCTGCGCGGCGTCGGCTATACCGGGCCGATCGGTGTCATCTCCACCGATATTTCGGACGGCTATTTTCAGCAGTTTCCGGATTACGGCGTCGATTTCCGGATCGGCAAGGACGAGATAGATGCACGCACCCTGCAATACATCATCCGCGAATATGTGACCTACGACGTCCCCGACTTCTGGAAAGACGACTACAATATCTGACGGGGTCAGGCAGGCAGCCGGATTTCGAAGCGGCTACCATTCTCCGATGAGCTTGCGAGATCAAGGGTGCCGCCCATCGCGGTGATCAACTCGCGCGCGATCGATAGGCCAAGTCCCGGCCCCGCGATCCGGCCCGGCTTCGGCAACTTCCAGAACGCTTCAAAGATGCGCCCCTGATGATCCGCTTCGATGCCGCCTCCATTGTCCGAAACGGCGATGACCAGCTCGCGCCCATCCCGGACTACAGTCATGTCCACCCGCAGAGCGTCGCGCTCGCCATGAGCAAGCGCATTCGCGAATAGCTGCCGCAGCACCGCGGTGAGCAGCGCGCCGTCGGTGCGTAGCTCCGGCAATTCGCCGTGAACGAGCATAGCATCCGTATCGGGAAATTCGGCGATCGCTTCATCCCATGCCGCTTGCACGGCTGCATTGAGGTCCACGCTTTCGCGCGCCACCTGTGGCGTGCCAGCGGCGAAGGTCATCAGCGCCTTGGTCAGCCGCTGCGCCGTCTGCACCTTGTCGAGAATGGTCGTCAGGCTCTGCTTCTCGTCGGCGCTGATCCGGCCTTCGAGATCCTCCAGCAGGATTTCCGAATACATGGCGATATGACGGAGCGGCGACTGCAGGTCATGCGACGCGACAGCGAGGAAGCGGCGGATGCGCTCCTCGGCATTGTTCGTCTCCTGCGGCGTCGTGCTGGATGACATGGCGGTATCTCCCCTCGACCTGAGGGCTACCATAAAAAGCGGGCGCCGGTTGTGCAACCGGCGCCCGCCTCAAGCTTTTGTTAACAAGCAGTTTTTAGCCGATCGACTTGCGCGGTTCGACCGCGTCCGGCGGAATGATCTCTGCTTCAGGCTTGGCATCGGCTGCCGGCTTGGCATGGCGGCGGCGCCAGTCGCCAAGGAAGAGCAGGATCGGCGCCGCGATGAAGACCGACGATGCGCCAGCGACGAGAATGCCGAAGACCATCGGGATCGCGAAGCTTTCGACCGCGCTGCCGCCCCAGATTGCCATGGGTAGCAGGGCGAGAAACGCGGTGGCGTTGGTGTAGAGGCTTCGCGCCAGCGTCTCGTTGATCGAGCGGTCGATAAGTTCGCGCAGCGGCATCGACTTGTAGAGGCGCATGTTTTCACGCATGCGGTCATAGACGACGACCTTGTCGTTCACCGAGTAGCCGACCAGCGTCAGGATCGCGGCGATGGCGGTCAGGTTGAAGTCCAGACCCGTCAGCGCGAAGAAGCCGATTGCCTTGGTCACATCAAGGATAAGGGTGATGATGGCACCCACGGCGAACGGCCACTCGAAGCGGTACCAGATGTAGAACAGCATCGCCAGGCTGGCGATGACCACGGACAGGATGCCGGCCCAGGCGAGCTCGCCGCTGACCTTCGGGCCGATGACGTCGGTCCCGGTCACGGTCGCCGACGGGTCGATCTTGACGATCTCAGCCTTCAGCTTTTCGACGGCCGCGGTCTGGGCTTCTTCGCCGCCTTCCTGACGCTGCGCACGCACCGCCATGGTGTTGTTGTCGCCATAGGACTGCAGCGAGACCTCGCCGAGGCCAAGGCTGTTCAGGCCTTCGCGGAACTTGCCGAGATCGGCAGCCTCGGTCGTCTTCACCGACATCTGGATACCGCCACGGAAGTCGACGCCGTAGTTCAGACCGGGATGGATGAAGAGGATGACCGACGCGATCGACAGCAGGGCCGAGACCGTGACGCCGAAGAAGCGGGCCTTCATGAACTGGATGTGGCGGCCATAGGGGTTGAACATCATCGGCAGCAGCGGCTTGATGTTCAGAACCTTGAGCTTGCGGCGGCGGGTGATCTCGATCATCGTGACGCGAACGAAAGCGACCGAGGTGAACATCGAGATGATCAGGCCGAGCGCCATGGTCACGGCAAAGCCGCGGACCGGGCCGGTGCCGAACCAGAACAGGATCGCAGCCGCGATCAGCGCGGTCATGTTGCCGTCGATGATCGTCGAATAGGCGCGGCGGAAGCCGGTGTCGATAGCGGCAAAGGCGCTCTTGCCCTTGCGCGTCTCTTCACGGATGCGCTCGTTGATCAGAACGTTCGCATCGACCGCGAGACCGATGCCGAGGACGACACCCGCGATACCGGGAAGCGTCAGCGTTGCGCCGACGAGGGTCAGGGCCGAGAAGGTCAGGATCGTGTGGATCAGTAGCGCGAAGTTCGCGAGGAAGCCCCAGGTGCCGTAGAGTACGAAGATGAAGAGGGCGACGAGAATGAAGCCGACGATACCCGAATAGATACCCATTCGGATGGCGTCCGCACCGAGATCGGCGCCGACGGTGCGTTCTTCGATGACGGTCAGCTTAGCGGGCAGGGCGCCGGCGCGCAGCATGGCGGCCAGCGTCGTTGCCGTATCCGGCGAGAAGCTGCCGGAAATCTGGCCGGAACCACCGGTGATCGGCTCGCGGATAACAGGCGCGCTCAGCACCTTGTCGTCGAGAACGATGGCGAAGGGATTGCCGACATTCTGGCGGGTGATGTCTGCAAAGCGGGTCGCACCGGCACTGTCGAAGCGGAAGCTGACGATCGGCTCATGCGTGTTCGGATCGAAGCCGACGCGGGCATCCGAGAGGCGGTCGCCGGAGATCTCGACGCGATCGAGCACCGGGTAGCTGTTGCCCTCTTCGTCCTTCAGCATGGTCACGCCGGGACCCGGCTGGTTGTTCGGGGCGAGCATGTGGAACGACATCTTGGCGGTCGAGCCGAGCAGCTGGCGCAGGCGCGACGGATCCTGCGCGCCCGGCAGCTGCACGAGAACGCGGTTGGCGCCGATGCGCTGGATCGTTGGTTCGGCAACGCCGACCTGGTCGACGCGCTGACGAATGACTTCAAGGCTTTGCTGGACGGCGGAATCGACATGGCTTGCGAGACCGGCCGGCGAGAAGGCGACTATGACGTTGCCGCCATTGGTGGTCACCGAAAGGTCGGACTGACCTGCACTCAGGCCTGTGCCGATCGGGTTGCCGAGGGTCTGGAGCTGGGTGACAGCGGCACTGCTCTGCGACGGATCGACAGGCGTCACAACGATCTGGTTGCTGTTGAGAACGATCGATTTCGTCTGGATGTTCTTCTCGCGCAGAACGCGCCGGCTATCCTGCAGCAACGTCTGCAGGCGTTCTTTGGTCAGGTCGGCTTCATCCACTTCGAGAACGAGGTGCGAGCCGCCGCGAAGGTCGAGACCCAGCGAGACCTGGCTGTGCGGCAGCCAGGAGGGCAGCTTGTCGAGAGTGCTTTGCGGCAGCGCGTTCGGTAACGCGATGATGAGGCCGAGCACGATGATCACCGAATAGGTGAACACCAGCCATGGTGAATTGCGCATTCTTTCAGATCCTTGAATAAAATTAGACCGGCGCGTTGCGCTGGCTGTGTCTCTGCTGTTCTGGAGGCGTCCGTCAGGGGGACGCGGAAATCAGGCTACCGGCGGTGCGCGGGGCTGATGAGCCGCCGGGGCGGCGGGCCGGATGACCGTATCGGCGAGGCCTGCAGGCGCAGGAGCCGGCCATTCGGCAAATTCAAGATGCGCAAGAAGCGGCAGCGCCGCAGCATCGGAATCGTGCAGTGTCTGTTTCGGCGCGATCTTGCGCTCGGTGGCAAGCAGCCCGCGTACCGCTTCGCGCGCGGTCAGCTGCAGCGGCTGGCTTTCTCTACCGGGCGCGCTCAGCGCGTTGTTGCTACGGGAGTCGGGACTGAAAACCAGGTTGCCGCCAAAAAGAAGGCCGAGATAGGCGAAGACGGCAAGCAAGAGGGAAACGGCGATGCGGGCGCTCAGGCGGCGCGCATCCGGCATTTCCCCGTCATTTCCTGCGATCTCGCTCTCAAACCGGCTCAAAAGCGCAAAAACCCGTCATTCTTTCTCGGGCGGCTCCGTGGCCGCGGGCGGAATTGTATCAGTCTCCGGCCCATCTTCATAGGCTGGACTGTCATGATGCACTTGCGCCAGCCGGTCAACCATCCCCATGGCGATTTCTCGCTCGCCCATGATCACGGTGTCGGCGCCATATTGCTTGAGTTCTTCAACCTCGGCATCCGAATGCGCCCGGGCGACGATCAGGATAGAGGGGTTCGCAGCCCGCCCCTGCTCGGCAATGCTGCAGGCCTCGAAGGCGTTCGGAATGGCGATGACCAGGCTGCGTGCGCCGTTCAGGTTGGCGAGATTGAGCACCTCGCGCGACACGGCATTGCCGACGACGGTTTCCACGCCCTGTGCCGTCAGAGCTTCGATGCGCTTGTCGGAATCCTCGATGACGAGGAACGGCGTGCCTGATGATTTCAGGTTTTGCCCGACGATGCTGCCGACGCGGCCGTAGCCGACCAGAATGACGTGGCCGGAAAGCGCCGTCGGATGGACAACGTCTTCCTCAATGGCCGGTGGCTCGACCGATGCCTGATCGGCGGAGGCCACAGCAGCGTCCGCCGCCGGTTCCTCGCGCTTCGGACGTTCGAGGAACGGCCGGATGCGATCGCAGGCAAAGAACAGGGCAGGGTTCAGGATGATCGAAATGATTGCGCCGGCGAGGATGAGATCGCGGCCTTCCTCCGGCAGCAGGCCGAGATCGACGCCGAGGGCTGCCAGGATGAAGGAGAATTCGCCGATCTGACCAAGACTTGCCGAAATCGTCAGCGCCGTTCCCACCGATTTCTTGAACAGGAGCACGATCAGCAGCGCCGCGACCGACTTGCCGATGACGATGATGAAGACGGTTGCGAGAACCGGCAGCGGCTTCTCGATCAGGATGTTCGGGTCGAACAGCATGCCGACGGAAACGAAGAAGAGAACCGCGAAGGCGTCGCGCAGCGGCAAGCTTTCCTGCGCGGCGCGGTGGCTGAGTTCGCTTTCGGCCAGAACCATGCCGGCGAAGAAGGCGCCGAGCGCCAGCGAGACGCCGAACATCTTGGACGCGCCGAAGGCAACGCCGAGAGCGATGGCGAGAACGCCGAGGCGGAATAGTTCGCGCGAGCCGGTATGGGCAATCCGGTGCATCGTCCAGGGGATCAGCTTACGGCCGAAAATCAGCATCAGCGCCACGAACAGCGCCACCTTGACCAGCGTCATGCCGATGATGCCGCCGATCCCGAGGTCGAGGCCGAGCAGACGATTGAGACCTGCCGAAAGCGGCTCGACGGTGGCGTGTTCACCGCCGCCGATGCTGGCTGCCGCGGGGATCAGAACGAGTGCCAGGACCATCGCAAGGTCTTCGACGATCAGCCAGCCGACGGCGATCTTGCCGCGCTCCGTCTCGACGAGACGCCGCTCCTGCAGCGCCTTCAAAAGCACGACGGTGGAGGCGACCGACAGCGCGAGGCCGAAAACCAGGCTGCCGCCCGTCGGCCAGCCCATCAGCCAGCCCAGCCCCCAGCCGAGCAACGTCGCAAAGCCGATCTGCACGATCGCGCCGGGTACCGCGATGCCGCGGACGGAGAGGAGATCCTTCAGCGAGAAATGCAGACCGACGCCGAACATCAGCAGGATGACGCCGATTTCGGCGAGCTCGGGAGCGAGATTCTGGTCAGCGACGTAACCAGGCGTATGCGGCCCGACGAGAATGCCGGCGAGCAGATAGCCGACCAGCGGCGGCAGTTTCAGCCTGTTGGCGATGGCGCCGAAGATAAACGCCAGCACGAGACCTCCGACGATTGTCGAAATCAAAGGTGTATCGTGCGGCATCGCAATCTCCCGATCTGGTATTCCCGTTCAAAACATGACATATATGGTTTATGTTGACCAATATGGGTGACTTGAAATCATGGGTCAAGGCGCTAAAGAAACAATTCTGACGCCTGCTTTATGCCGCGCTGCCCGAGGCTTGCTCGATTGGACGCAAAGCGACCTTGCAGACAGGGCCGCCGTCTCCCGCAGCACGATACGCGACTATGAGGGACGGCACCACGAAATCCATCGTGCGACCGAAGCACAGCTGCGCCTCGCCTTCGAGGAAGGTGGCGTCAGGTTCATCGATGTGGAAGGGGCGGGGACCTGTCTATGCCTGCCCCCGCAGGCGCCAAGTCAGGACTGACGGTCGAGGCAGGTGCCCGCGGTCTTGTAAGCGTAGATGGTCTTGCCGCGATAATAGCCATCGGCCGGCTCCCAGCTCCTCACCAGCTCGACCGGACCGGTAGTGCAGCTGAATTGGTACCGGCTGACGAACAGCACCGGCTCCTGCGACCCCGCCGGTAGCGCGAAATTCTGCTCGTAATAGCTTTTTGGGAAATCGACCGGCGCGCGCGCATAGATTTTTACCGGATCGTTGCGCAGCGTATGGAACATGTCGGCGACAATATCGCGGTTGTCGGTGACGATGGTGCTGGTTCCAGCCTGTTTGGCGAGATCGGCGACTTCGCGGCTAACCTCGGCACGGCCGAGATAACGCTTCATGATCTCGTTCCCGCCGGGCAGGATAAGTTCGTGAGCGAAAATCGTCGCGAGCGGGAACAGGATGCTGGCAGCGGCGCCGATGCCGAGCGAGATTTTGAGCCCCTTCGGCCAGAGACGGGCGAGCACCAGAACGGCAAGCACCGTACCGGCCACATAGGCGGTAACACCCCAATTGGCTTCCGCCTTAGCGACGAAGGCCTGCAGTGTGATCAGGAAGACGACGGGGAGCGAGAACCAGATCAGCAGCTTTTCGGTCTCGCCGCTTCTGCCCCTGATCATCCGCCAAGCGGCCCAGAGCATCGCGAAGAACACGATCGGCCCGACGACGCCGAACTGCGCGAAGAAGAACTCCAGCGCACCGGCAAAATCGAACTTCATCTGATCCCACTTGGCGATGTCCTCGGTGTGACGGACGGTGGTCGCGTCATGGGTGACGTTCCACCAGAGGTTCGGCGAGGCGACGATCAGCGCGGTGACGACGGAAATGAAGAAGTCGCGCCAGGCGATCCTGGCAGCAGGCACGAAGAGCAGTGCGATCAATCCGCCGGGTACGACGAAAAGGATCGCGTATTTCGACAGGAACGAGCAGCCGAAGGCGACGCCCATCAGCAGTGCCAGGCCGATAGAGGACTTTTTCGTCAGGCCGGCATAGGCCCAGAGCCCGATCGTCATGAAGAACAGCAGAACCACGTCGGTCGAGAAGAACACCGATGAAAGCGCCACGGCGGGCATGGTGACGTAGATCGCGCCCGTCCAGCCTTCGATGTCGAGCCCGACGAAACGCTTTGCGAGCTTCATGAGAAGGAAGGCCGTCGCCGCGTGGACGAGAGGGGCGCAAAGCCGGACCCAGAAGATATCGGTCGAACCGGCAAGAGCGGTCATTGCCCGGATGAACCAGGCAATCATCGGCGGCTTCGAGTAGTAGCCAAAGTCGAGATTCTGCGACCAGAACCAGTATTGCGCCTCGTCGACGAAGAAATCTGTCGTATCGAAATGCAGCGTCACGATACGCCACAGTGTAACCGCAAGAATGATGAAGAGGCCGGTTCTGGCAGACATATAGAGCTTCCGCTGATCGTAAGGCGCCTGCCATACATCAGCGGAGCAAGGCTGCCAACACGCGCGGCCAATAAAGCCGCACTTCGCCGCAGCGTCAGCTGTTTAGAGAACGCGGAGGCTGATGGGGCCGCGGGCAGACTCGATGTGATCGAGGAGCGCAACGGCAACCAGCGTGGCAATTGCGATGAGGCAGGATCCCAGTCCGAGAACAATCATTGCTCTATCCTTAACGACATCATGTCATGTCTTAAGGGTGCGATATAACACAAAGCTTGCGCAGGACTTGTAGCGCCCCTGCAACTCCTTGGGACTATTTCGTTTGTTGCTGCGAAAATGCTTTCGGCCGCCCAATTGATGAGAATGCGCATTAACCTTCAAGCAAGGAATTAACCATAAACATGGCGTTACACGTCGGAATGGGAAATGTTGCTCGTTCCCACCAGGCATGACGCCGTCCCGCCGTACCGGATAGATCCGGTATCCACTCTTTTCCGAAACAGATTTCTGTTGATGGGAGACGCCTGTCTTCCGGCCATACTGCCGGAGGCTGAAGGCCGCTTCCCTGCATTGTGCTCGTCGGATGGAGCAAAACGGTTTTTCACCGGACAAGGTCCGGATGTGGTTGGGGACAGGCATTGCGGCAGGATATGCCATCAGATCAGGCCAAGGGTGCGCAGGCAGGCAGCCTCCGCGATCGCCTGCGTTTTGCCGGCCTCGATGCCGCGCAATGCGAGCTTGTTCGCCGCCACCGCCCGCTGCTCGAGACCGAGCTGAAAAGCGGCCTCCGCGACCTTTTTCAGCGTTTCCAGGCATTTCCAGACGCTGCCAGCAATTTTGAGAACGACCGCCAGCTCGACCGGCTGCACGATCTGCAGTCCTCGCACTGGGACGTGCTGACGGATGCGCGTTTCGATAGCCTCTATGCCGAGCGGGTGAAGGTTCTTTCCGATACGCAGAGCAAGATGGGCCTCGATCCGCGCTGGCACGTTGCCGGCCATGGCGTCATGCTCGAGCACATCATTTCCGGCCTGGCGAGCGATCTCGCCGGCAAGCCGCTGCTTCCGGGCGCCAAGCGCCGCGCCAAGGAAATTAGTGAGATGATGACGGCGATCATCCGCCTCGTCATGGTCGATGTCGAGATCGCCGTTTCGCTCCGCTTCAATGCCTTGCGCGCATCTCAGGGACGCATGCTTTCTGAGCAGCGCGAGAAGGACAAGGCTGATATCGCCCGCATCTTCGGCGACGTCATCGACGGTCTCGCCGCCCGCGACCTGACGGTCCGCGCCCCGGTCGAGACCGATGGCACACATGCCGAGCTTGCCGTGACTCTCAACGCCGCGCTCGAAGCCATGCAGACAGAATTCGTCGAGATTTCCGATCGCACCCAGAAGGCCGAGCTGTCGACGCGCTCGCTTTTCGAGGCGTCGAAGAGCTTTGCGGGTCACGCCGCCGGTCACGCCGGCGAGCTGCAGTCCTCGGCCGCTGCGCTACAGGCGATCGCCGAAAGCGTTCGTCAGGGGGCAACGGGAAGCCGCGCCGCCGAACAGGCCGCCGCCTCGACGCGTATCGCGGCCGAAGAGAGCGGCGCCGTCGTCGGCCGGGCGATCACCGCCATGGCCGATATCGAGCAGTCGGCTGAGAAGATCGGCCAGATCATCGGCACGATCGACGAGATCGCCTTCCAGACCAATCTCCTGGCGCTGAATGCCGGCATCGAAGCCGCGCGCGCCGGTGAGTCCGGCCGTGGCTTTGCCGTCGTTGCCCAGGAAGTCCGCGCTCTGGCGCAGCGCTCGGCAGATGCCGCCCGCGAGATCAAGACGCTGGTGACGACCACCAAGGCGCAGGTCGATGCCGGCGTCCAGATGGTCGGCCGCACCCAGGATTCGATCGGCAGCATCGTCCGCCAGGTCACCGGGATCAACGAGGCGATCGCCGCGATCGCCGTCAATACCGGCGAGCATGCCGCAAGCCTCGATGCCGTTACCGGCGAGGTGAAAAACCTGAGCGCCAATGTTGCCGCCAATTCCAGCGCGGCCCGCCATTCGGCCGAGGGCGCCGACCACCTGCACGCCGTCATTGTCGAACTCGGGCAGACGATCCGCGAATTCCGCATCGCCCGTGAAAACGCCCAGCCGGCGCGCCGCCAACCGGTCCGCGCAGCAGCGCCGCGTGTCGAGATCGCCGCCCAGCCGGTGACGCTCGACGAGCAGTTCGACACTGAAGATTTCGACTTTTCCCGCCCCGCAGCGAGCTTCGGAGGGCGGAATGTTTACTAACCTATCGGAATATGAGGTCCGCTCGCTTTTGCGGGTGGGACACAAGGGGACAAGGACAGGCTGATGGCAGCGAAGAAGAGCGGCAAGACGCTTAATCTTGCAGCGGTACTCGATCTCAATGAAGCGACCGCGCTCCGCGACAAGCTTCTTTCCATGCGCGGCAGCGACATCGTCATAGACGCTTCGGGCGTCGAGCGGGTCGGCGGCCTCTGCGCACAGGTGCTGATGGCTGCAGAGAAGACCTGGGATCAGGACAAGCAGTCTTTCACGTTCTCGAAAGTGTCTGATGCATTCGAAAAAACCATGCAGCTGGTCGGCGTCGATATAGACCACCTGCTTGCCAAGGAGATCCGGCAATGAAGAAAAAAGTGCTTACCGTGGATGATTCACGGACGATCCGAAACATGCTTCTCGTGACGCTGAACAATGCGGGTTTCGAGACGATCCAGGCGGAAGATGGTGTCGAGGGCCTCGAAGTTCTCGAAGAGTCGAACCCTGACGTCATCGTCACCGACATCAACATGCCGCGTCTCGACGGTTTCGGCTTCATCGAAGGTGTTCGCCGCAACGAAAAGTACCGCGCGATCCCGATCCTGGTGCTGACCACCGAGAGCGATGCCGAAAAGAAGAACCGCGCCCGCCAGGCCGGTGCGACGGGCTGGATCGTCAAGCCTTTCGACCCTGCCAAGCTGATAGATGCCATTGAGCGTGTAACCGCTTAAACCAGGAATTTCTCCTATGGATATGAACGAAATCAAAGAGATCTTTTTCCAGGAGTGCGAGGAGCAGCTCGCCGAACTGGAATCCGGTCTCATGAAAATGAATGATGGCGATCGCGATCCGGAAACCGTCAACGCGGTGTTCCGTGCCGTCCATTCGATCAAGGGCGGCGCTGGCGCCTTCGGTCTGGACGATCTCGTCGCTTTCGCCCATGTGTTCGAGACCACACTTGATTGCGTTCGTTCCAACAAGCTTGAGCCCAATCAGGACGTCCTGAAGGTCATGCTGAAGTCGGCCGACGTTCTGGCCGACCTGACGAACGCTGCCCGCGATGGCGGCAGCGTTGATGAAAGCCGCAGCCGCGGCCTGGTGAAGGAGCTCGAGGCTCTGGCACACGGCGAAATGCCGTCGTCGGCTGCCGCCGAAGCGCCGGCACCGAAAGCGGCTGCAAAGCCTGCTCCGGCGCCTGTTGCCGCTGCACCGGCACCAACCGATGATAGCGGGTTCCAGCCTATCCCCTTCTCCTTCGGCGATTTCGGCGATGAAGAAGAAACCGGTTCCGATCTCCCGGCTTACGAGATCACCTTCAAGCCGCGCTCGGATCTCTATTCCAAGGGCAACGACGCCACGCTGCTGCTGCGCGATCTTTCCCGCCTCGGCGAGATGAGCATCTACTGCAACATGGACGCGCTCGTCGGCCTCGACGAGATCGATCCGGAAGCCGCCTACTTCTTCTGGAACGTCACGCTCAGGACGGACAAGGGTGAAGACGCCATCCGCTCCGTCTTCGAATTCGCCGAATGGGACTGCGAACTGACCGTGACGCCGGTCGAGGACGCCAAGACCGCGGAAGCTTCGAACGAAGAGCTGCCGATGATCCCGGTTCCCTTCGATCTGTCGGCCCTCGACGATGTTGCTGACGCTCCGGCCGAGCCCGCAAAGTCGGATGCCGCTGCCGCCGTTGCCGCCGCTGAGACCGCTTCCAACGTCACGCAGATGGCCGCAGCCGCTGCCCGTGTCGAGAAGAAGGAATCGGCTGCCGCCGCCAGCGCCGCCGCTGCAGCCGCAGCCCAGAACAATGCCGCCGCCAACAGTGCCGGCCAGACGATCCGCGTCGATCTCGATCGCGTCGACCGCCTGATCAACCTTGTGGGCGAGCTCGTCATCAACCAGGCGATGCTCTCGCAGAGCGTCATCGAAAACGACACGACCGGAACGTCCTCGATCAATATGGGCCTCGAAGAGCTGCAGCAGCTCACCCGCGAGATCCAGGACTCGGTCATGGCGATCCGCGCGCAGCCGGTAAAGCCGGTCTTCCAGCGCATGTCGCGTATCGTTCGCGAAATCGCCGACATGACGGGCAAGTCGATCCGCCTGATCACCGAAGGTGAAAACACCGAAGTCGACAAGACGGTTATCGACAAGATTGCCGAACCGCTGACGCATATGATCCGAAACGCCGTCGATCATGGCATCGAGTCGCCGGAAAGACGCGCCGCCGCCGGCAAGAGCGCCGAAGGCACCGTCCGCCTGACCGCGAAGCATCGCTCCGGCCGCATCCTGATCGAGCTCGCCGACGACGGCGCCGGCATCAACCGCGAAAAGGTCAAGCAGAAGGCGATCCAGAACGAGCTCATCCCGGCCGATGCCAACCTTTCGGACGAAGAGATCGACAACCTGATCTTCCTGCCGGGCTTCTCCACGGCCGACAAGATTTCCGACATCTCGGGCCGCGGCGTCGGCATGGACGTCGTGAAGCGCTCGATCCAGGCCCTCGGCGGCCGCATCAACATCACCTCGAAGCCGGGCCATGGCTCCGTCTTCACGATGAGCCTGCCGCTGACGCTCGCCGTCCTCGACGGCATGGTCGTCACGGTTGCCGGGCAGACGCTGGTCGTACCGCTGACGGCAATCGTCGAGACACTCCAGCCGGAAGCCTCCGCGATCCATTCGTTCGGTGCGAACCATCGCCTGATCTCGATCCGCAACTCCTTCTGCCCGCTGGTGGATGTCGGCCGGATCCTGAACTTCCGCGCCACCCAGGCAAACCCGGTCGACGGCGTTGCCCTGCTGGTGGAATCCGAAGGCGGCGGCCAGCGCGCTCTGATGGTCGATGCCATCCAGGGTCAGCGCCAGGTCGTCATCAAGAGCCTAGAAGCCAACTATACCCACGTTCCCGGTATCGCGGCCGCAACGATCCTCGGCGACGGGCGCGTGGCGCTCATCCTCGACGTCGATGCCGTGGTCGGCGCTTCGCGCGGCCAGGCCCTGAAGCAGGAAATCTCCCTGGCGGCGGTAGGATAAGACAATGTCGTACGGCGTGAAAAATCTGAACCATGGGGATAGCGAGCTGATCGCTTTCCGCATCGGCGACCAGGAATTTTGCGTGAATATCATGGCGGTGCGCGAAATTCGCGGCTGGACGCCTGCAACGCCCATGCCGCATGCGCCCCCCTATGTCATAGGCCTCATCAACCTCCGCGGCGCGGTCCTGCCGATCATCGATCTGTCGGCCCGCCTTGGAATGAAGGCCGCCGAACCGACCCCTCGCCACGTCATCATCGTGGCGCAGGTCAAGCGGAAGGTCGTCGGTCTGCTGGTCGATGCGGTCTCGGACATCCTCACGGTGACGGATCAGCACATCCAGCCGACCCCGGAAATCGCATCCGATATTCAGCGTCAGTTTGCCCGCGGCATCCTGTCGATCGACAAGCGGATGATCTGCCTGATCGAACTCGAAGCCCTCTTCCCGGAAGCTGAAAGCGAAGCTGCATGAGTGTCATGAGTGCAAAAGATGTGCGGCAGGGAAGTCCCGACGAGGTTCTGGCGAGCGGCGAATATCCGCTGACCCGCCGCGACCTCTCGGAGATCGCCGCCATGATCTATTCGGACGCGGGGATTTTCCTCAACGAGACGAAGGCCTCGCTGGTCTACTCGCGCCTGTCGAAGCATATCCGTCATCTCGGTCTGTCCGGCTTCCGCGAATACTGTTCGCTGGTGGCCTCGCCGGCCGGTGCCGCGCCGCGCCGCGAGATGCTCTCGCACCTGACGACCAACTTCACGCGCTTCTTCCGCGAAAACCATCATTTCGATCACCTGCGCGATCAGGTACTGCCGGAACTGCTGCACCGCGCCAAGATGGGTGGCCGCGTGCGCATCTGGTCGGCGGCCTCGTCGGATGGCCAGGAACCCTATTCGATTGCGCTGACCGTGCTGTCGCAGATGCCGAATGTCGCCGATTACGATTTCAAGATCCTAGCGACTGACATCGATCCGAAGATCCTGGCGATCGCCCGGCAGGGTGCCTATGACGAAAGCGCGCTGGAAACCGTCTCGCCGCAGATGCGCAAGCAGTGGTTTTCGGAAGTCGAGATCCAGGGGCGCCGCAAGTTCCAGATCGACGATCGCGTCAAGCGTCTGATCACCTACAACGAGCTGAACCTGATGGCGCAGTGGCCCTTCAAGGGCAAGTTCGACGTCATCTTCTGCCGTAACGTCGTCATCTATTTCGACGAGCCGACCCAGATGAAGATCTGGTCGCGCTTCGCCGAGCTGCTGCCGGAAGGCGGGCATCTCTATATCGGCCATTCCGAGCGCGTCTCGGGCGATGCCAAGAACGTCTTCGACAATATCGGCATCACCACCTACCGCTACACGACCAAGGGCGTCGGGAGGAAGGCATGAGCGCACCTGCAAGGGTACTCGTCGTCGATGACTCGCCGACCATGCGCGGCCTGATCACCGCCGTCCTCAGCGCTGATCCCGACGTGACCGTCATCGGCCAGGCCGGCGATGCGCTGGAAGCCCGCGAAGCGATCAAGAAGCTGAACCCCGATGTCGTGACCCTCGATATCGAGATGCCGAACATGAACGGCCTCGATTTCCTCGAGAAGATCATGCGCTTGCGCCCGATGCCGGTGATCATGGTCTCGACGCTGACCCATCGCGGCGCCGAGGCAAGCCTGACGGCGCTTGAGATCGGTGCCTTCGATTGCATCGGCAAGCCGGCGCCGGGCGATCTGCGCCCGTTCGGCGATCTCGCCGAGAAGGTCAAGGCCGCCGCCCGGACACAGCGCCAGTTCACCCAACGCCCGGCCGCAGCACCGGTTGCGCCGCCCGCGGTTGCCGATTTCCGGGTCGGCCGCAAGATTGTTGCGATCGGCTCGTCGACCGGTGGTGTCGAAGCTCTGATCGCGGTTCTGCAGAAGTTTCCGGCCAATTGCCCGCCGACGGTGATCACCCAGCATATGCCGCCGACCTTCACGAAAAGCTTCGCCGAACGGCTCAATCGCCTGTGCGCGCCGGTTGTCGAAGAGGCAAGGGACGGCGCACGTTTGGAAATTGGCAAGATTTATCTGGCACCAGGAGGTGAACGACACCTGCAGGTCGCCAATGTCTCGGCGCCGCACTGCCGGCTTGTCGAGCGCGACCCCGTCAACGGTCATCGTCCTTCGGTCGATGTGCTGTTTGATTCCGTCGCGGAGCTTGCCGGCCGGAACTCGGTCGGCGTGATACTCACAGGGATGGGCCGCGATGGCGCGGCTGGCCTGCTGAAGATGCGCCATGCCGGCGCGCGAACCATCGGACAGAACGAGAAGACCTGCGTGGTCTACGGCATGCCGAGGGTCGCTTATGAGCTTGGAGCCGTGGAGCATCAGCTGCCACTGAATGTGATCGGCGAAGAAATACTGAAAATGACAGCCGCCCGGAAGGAAGGGACAGAATAATGTCGATAGCGGAGAAAATTAAGGTTCTGATTGTTGACGATCAGGTCACCAGCCGCCTGCTGCTCAGCGATGCGCTGACGCAGCTCGGTTTCAAGCAGATCACGGCAGCCGGCGACGGTGAGCAGGGCATGAAGATCATGGCCCAGCAGCCGCATCACCTGGTCATTTCGGACTTCAACATGCCGAAGATGGATGGTCTCGGCCTGCTTCAGGCCGTGCGCACCAACCCGGCAACCAAGAAGGCTGCCTTCATCATCCTGACGGCGCAGGGCGACCGCGCGCTGGTTCAGAAAGCCGCTCAGCTTGGTGCCAACAACGTGCTTGCCAAGCCCTTCACCATCGAAAAGATGAAGGCGGCTATCGAAGCCGTGTTCGGAGCACTGAAATGACAGTCGAGGCAGCAGCCCGCCGTGTCCACATCATCCAGGGAGAATGGAAAGTCCTGAATGATCCGAATGCGGTTCTGACGACCATTCTTGGCTCGTGCGTGGCTGCTTGCCTGCGGGATCCCGTGGCAGGAGTGGGCGGCATGAACCATTTCCTTCTGCCGGGTACCGGAAATACGCCGATGACCGGCGGGGATGCCACGCGCTACGGCGTGCATCTGATGGAACTGCTGATCAACGGCCTTCTGAAGCAGGGCGCGCGCCGCGACCGCCTCGAGGCCAAGATCTTTGGCGGGGCGAAGACGATCTCGACCTTCTCCAATGTCGGCGAGCAGAACGCCGCTTTCGCCGCGCAGTTCCTGAGGGATGAAGGGATCCCCGTTGTCGGCTCCAGCACCGGAGGCGATCACGGCCGCAAGCTGGAATTCTGGCCGGTCTCCGGCCGGGCCCGTCAATATCCGCTTACCGGCGCCGAGACGCAGAAGACGGTTGCCCTCGAGCAGCGTCCGGTCGCGCCTGCCAAACCTGTTGAAAATAGTATCGAATTTTTCTGAGTTTGAGGATTTTTATATGACTTTTAATGCCCCCATCGAACCGCCCTCGCCGTTGGAGGCTCTGCCCGACCTCCTGATGCGCATCGTTTCCGAGCTGCATGACGTTGCTTACCTGATCGAGCGTATCGAACCCCAGCTTCTCGAAATCGGCGGTGCCGATATCCTCAATTCGCCCGACAGCATGAAGGTCATGCAGGGCATCGACCTCGCCGTCCAGAAGACCCGCGGCCTTGCCGAATTCATCGATACGATCACCGGCGAAATCCCGCAGAACTGGACCGTTGACGTTGCAACAGCGCTCAGCCTGGTGAAGCTTGCAGAGATGCAGAAAGCGCTCGGCGGGGCCATGCGGCATGGCCACTCACAGCCGCTCAGCAAGGCAGCAGGCGACTTCGACTTTTTCTGATCCTTGCTTTTAAAGCATGCCCTGACGAAACGCTCGCACAAGTTTCGGTCTCTATCAAGGAATGAGGCAATAAGCCTGTTTTGTCTTTGACGGATCGTGCGAGAACAGAATGAATCTGTTAAATCAATTAGTTCAGGTCATGAAGAACCTCGGTTCGCTAGGCCGGACCCGCCTGCTGGCGCTTGCGGGTGTGGGTATTCTTTCAATAGCAATTGTTTTGGCTGCGGCCGTTTTTGTTAATAAGCCTGCCCAGGAAACCCTTTACGTCGGCCTCGACAGCCCTGATCTCAACCAGATCAGCATGGCGCTCGCCGAAAACAACGTCGCCTTTCAGGTTGGTACCGACGGTTCCAGCATCACCGTTCCGGCCGGCATGACCGGCAAGGCGCGTTTGCTTCTTGCCGAACGCGGCCTGCCGAACAGCGCCAATGCCGGTTACGAACTGTTCGACAAGGTCGGCTCCCTCGGCCTGACGTCTTTCATGCAGGAAGTCACCCGCGTCCGCGCGCTCGAAGGTGAAATCGGTCGCACCATCCAGTCGATCTCGGGCATCAATTCCGCCCGCGTTCACATCGTCATGCCCGAAGTCGGAAACTTCCGCAAAGCCGAGCAGAAGCCCACAGCATCCGTGATGATCAGAGCGAGCGCCGCCACAGGGCGAAGTGCCGCAAGTTCCATCCGCCATCTCGTTGCCTCGGCTGTGCCGGGGCTCGATGTCGATGACGTGACGATTCTCGATTCCACCGGTCAGTTGCTCGCATCCGGCGACGAGGCCGGCAACAACACGCTCAATCGCTCTCTCGGCATCGTTCAGAACGTCCAGCAGGAAGTTGAATCCAATATCGACAAGGCCCTCGCACCCTTCCTCGGTATGGATAACTTCCGCTCCAGCGTGACGGCCAGCCTGAACACCGACGCGCAGCAGATCCAGGAAACCACCTACGATCCGGAATCCAAGGTCGAACGCTCGGTACGCACCACCAAGGAAGCCAACCAGTCGTCGCAGAAGCAGTCTGACAACGCCACGACGGTCGAGCAGAACGTGCCTCAGGCTGCTCCAGAGGCTGGCGGTGCTGCCGGTCCTCAGTCGGAAGACAAGTCCGACAAGAAGGAAGAGCAGACCAACTACGAAATCAACAGCAAGACGACGGCCACGACGCGCAACAGCTACAAGATGGAGAAGCTCTCCATCGCCGTTGTCGTCAACAAGGGCCGCATCGCCAAGATGGTCGGCGAACCAGCAGACCAGGCGAAGATCGACGCCTACCTCGCCGAGATGAAGAGCATCGTCTCATCGGCCGCCGGCATCGATGCCAGCCGCGGCGACGTCGTGACGGTCACGGCCATGGACTTCCTCGAGAACCAGCTTCTCGACGATACCGCCAGCGGCCCCAGCGTTCTCGACATGCTGAGCCGCAATCTTGCGACAATCATCAACTCGCTTGCCTTCCTGGGCGTCGCCTTCATCGTGGTCTGGATGGGCATGCGTCCTCTCATTCGCTCGATCGGTGGCGGATCCGGAGCAGGCGTCCTCGGCGACAGCTCGCCTGAATCGGCCGGGCTCGAACTGCCGGACTTCGCGCCGGCGGGTGCCGGCGCCGGTGCCGGCGGGGCGCTCATGGACGGCTTCGGCTCGGACTTCGGCTTCGACAGTACCGAAGACCTCCTCAGCCTCGGCGACGACGACGGCAACTTCAACCGTCGCGTCAAGGAAGGCCCGGAGCGCAAGCTCTCCCGGATGGTCGAAATCAACGAGGAGCGCGCTGCGAAGATCCTCCGAAAATGGGCGGTCGATCACGCCGCGTAAGGAACAAAGGCCGGGTAACCGGCCTTTTTCTTTGCCTAGAAAAAATTAGTAAAACCGCACGGCGATCTGTCAGCTTGACTGACCTTTTTTGGGCGGATGCTTTGCCCGGGTAAAGAAACTGGGTTTTGTCCAATTGTGGCAAAATCGCCTTAATCCGACGGTAAAACATATACTTGAGATTGAGTGAAAAAAGAAAATACACAGATTTCCGCTAAATGGTTATCTTGCTGTGTATTAAAGGAAAGTTAGAGTAGTCGTCGTGATGTTTATTGTAAAGGAAGTTGAGCCTAGATATACATCAGGTTTTGTTGCGTATTGTTGACTTTTCTATGTTCGCGTATGGCGCGAATTGTGTTGCGCAGCAGAGAGAATCAATTTAGCTTTACTAGAAATTAATCGAGCGACCTCTGCGTGCGAATCAGCGCACGGAATGCGGCAACAGTAAATCCCCAGAACTCGGAGATAGCGATTTGGAGCGCTTCGCCTAGGCTTTGGTGATTCGTGTAAGGGTTGCCGCGGGCCGGGCTGAGCCTGCGCAGTTAGTGCTTTTGCAAAGATTGGTTTTGAGCCGCAGGACGCTGCCTATGGATATGCATGTATTGCAGTCGCTTAAGGGCGAAAATCAGACGGCGAATTTTATTGGCCTTCAGGCGTCGAGCCTGTGTTCGCGGGACGAATTGATCAAGCAGCTCGGCGAGATCGCGGATGCGGGCCGGTTGCAACCTGCGATGCGCACTCTGACCGACTATGTCGGCGCCTCCCATTATCTGCTCGCCCGATCCGACCTCGTCCAGGAAGAAGGCCTTGATTTCATCGTGTCCTCCGACTGGCCGTTCGACCTGGTCAAGGACCTGGCCGGCGCGCTGGTCAACGGCTATTCGCGTACGACCGAGCTTGAGAAATGCATGCAGCTCTTCCAGCCGAGTTTCTCGCTGCTGCCTGACAATGCCGACGTCCCCGATGGCGCAAGCCGCCAATATTGCACCCTGAGCTTCAACGTCGGCCGCTCGCGGCTGTCGCTGATGTTCCTCTTCGACGACGGCTTCATCCTCTCGCCGGAGCGCCTGCGCGACGTCGGCCTGCTGGCGGGTTATTTCGCCAGCTTCCTGCGCTGCGGCGGCACGAAGGCCGACCGTGACTTCGAACTGACCGAGCGCGAGCTTGAGTGCCTGTTCTGGATCGCCGAGGGCAAGACCAGCGACGAGATCGCCATGATCCTCGGTATTTCGCGCAACACGATCAACAATTACATCACAAGCGTGATGCGCAAGACGGCGACCAAGACGCGGTCTGAAGCGATTGCATTTGCGGTCAGGAACAGTCTGGTCTGAGAGGGGTTACATGGGGCATCCGTCAACCAGGACGCTGGGAAGTGCCGAGCAGATAAGATCGATGCGCGTGAGCAGGGTCTCCAGCCGCTCAGATCTGTTTCCGCGCCTTGTCGCCATGCAGAAGCTGGCTGACGCGCAGAATTTCGGTGTGTTCAGGGTCAGCGGATCCGGCGTTCCGGCCAAGCAGCGCCTCGTCTGCGAGCTTGAGAACTGGGGATCTTCCAGCACCGCGTCGAAGGCTTTCGTCGATGCCTATGGCGATGCCCTGCTCGAACATATCGACAAGTCGCTGTTGCCGCTGACATGGGCCGGTGGCCACGATCGTGCTGCTCCGGGGCCTGCAGCCTTCGCGCCTTTCCTGACGCGCCTGAAGGACGGCCTGCTGCCTTTCTCCGGCATGGCGTTTCCCGTGCGCCTCGGCAGCTCCGGCAACGGCTACGTTGTCTTCACGGGCGACTACATGGAGCCTGGCAACGATACGATCATCGAGCTCCACGGTCGCAGCAGTCATATCATGATGGACCTGCTGTCGCTCGACGAGCGCCGGGCGGCCGCGTCCGAAGCACTGAGCGAGCGTGAGATCGCCTGCCTGCAGCTCGCCGGGGACGGCCGCATCAGCGAGGAAATCGCCGACAAGCTCGGTCTCTCGGTTCACACGGTCAACGCCTATCTCGGCTCCGCGACCATCAAGCTGGATTCGGTCAACCGCATCCAGGCGATCGCCAAGGCGATCCGCCTAGGCTACATCAGCTAAGTCTGGCCAAGAGCAAAAAGCCCGGCGGGACAAACCAGCCGGGCTTCAGTAGTGAATGAGGAAATGATCAGCTGGCGAAGGCCGGGTAGGACGGGCGCACGTTGTAACGTGCTTCGCGCAGCGCATTCTCCAGGAAAGCCGTATTTTCGTCGGGATCGGACGAAGCGTCTTGGAAAGCTATGTGATTGATCTCGATGCCGGCAACATCTTCGGCGAGCGTCAGCTGCGCATAGACGGTGACGCCGCGCGGCTTGATCTCCAGGTCGAGCACCACTTCCGGCTTGCCGCCCCATTCCGCCGTGTAATTGCCGCCGAGACCGAAATTGACGGTGCCCGGATGGAAGAACAGTTCGGCGGCCGAGGCCACCAGATCGGCAAGATTGCCGTAATACTCGAATCGCAGCAGCGAAATCAGATCGGACGCGTCCAGAAGCCGAAGCTCCGTCGCAACCGGGCTGATCGCCTCAGCTAGAATTCTTTCACGCTGCGAGGAGTAGGGGCATTTCTTCATGCTGTTTATCTGACCCGCTTGTTCTTGGCTTGTGCGGCATACACCCGGTGGATGAGCTCCGCGACGGCCTTGTAGAAGACTGACGGGATGACACTATCGATCGAGACTTGCGCAAACATGGAGCGCGCAAGTGGCGGATCTTCAAAAACCGGGATTCCGTTCTTCTCGGCTATCTCTCTGATTTTCAACGCAATGAGGTCCTGGCCCTTGGCAATGACGATCGGTGCGTCGTTCTCCTCGCGCACATAGCGCAAAGCCACGGCAAAGTGCGTCGGGTTGGCGATGACGAGCGTTGCGCGCTCGACATTGGCAATCATGCGCCGGCGGGCGCGGTCGCGCATCAGCGAGCGCTGGCGGCCCTTGACGAAGGGGTCACCCTGCGACTGCTTGTTTTCTTCCTTCACTTCGTGCCGCGTCATCCTCAGTTCGCTGAACCAATGATGGCGGGTCCAGAAGAAGTCGGCGATCGCCACGAAGGCGGTTGCGAAAAGCACGATCAGCACGATCTTGCGCATGATCGTCATCGACCGGTCGAAGAAGGTTTGCGGATCCGAGAACATCGCGTCGATCGAGCTGAAATATTCGCTCTTCAGCACGAAGAACATGACAATGCCGACGATCACCACCTTGAACAGCGATTTGCCGAATTCGATCAGGCCGGGAAGGCTGAAAATCCGTGAAAGGCCCTTTGCCGGCGACAGCCGCGAGAACTGCGGCCGAATGCGCTCCAGCACGAGGCTCGGAAGATTCTGACTGAGCGAGGCGATCAGACCGAACGACATGAAGAGCAGCATGGCCGGCGTCAGGAGCACGGCGCTGACCCAGCCGAGATGCACGAAGAGCGAAAGCGCGTCCGGGCCGGTTTCGATCTTCCACTGATCGGGTTGCTCGAAGATGTCGCGCAGCTGCTCGGTGACGGTGCTGATGCCGTCCGGCAGGAAGAAGGTCAGATAGACATAGGTGGCAAGAACGGTGGCAAAGATCGGCACTTCACGCGAGAAAGGCGTATTACCTTTCTCGGCGGCGTCCGACAGCTTCTTGCTTGTCGGGTCTTCTGTTTTGCTGTCCTTGTCTTCATCAGCCAAGTCAACGGCACTCCCTGAACGGAAAAGGCCGCGGCAAAGCGCGGCCCGACAGGGAAAGCGTAGTCTTCCGGCGCATGGCGATCAACCGCGTGTCGCCGGAAGGAGATATTTGTTAACAGTTGCCGCAGCTTATGCTGCCGCCGCGGCCTCGCCCTCGGTTTCCTTGAGCTGGATCTGGCCCGAATTTGCCAGGCGAATCGCTTCCTGGGCGACGGCGCGCCGTGCGATGGCGATCTCGCGCGGGTTGATACCGGCGGTACCGCTCTGCAAATCCGATTCGATCATGCGGCGCTGGCGCGGGCTGATCGACGCAAGGACCGATTCGCGAATTTCCGCCGATGCGCCACGTAGCGCCATCGTAAGGATGTCTGCCGAAATGTCGTTGAGCAGCATGACGCGGCTGCGCTGCGGCATGAGGAGCAGATCTTCGAAGAGGAAGATCTTCGGACGAACCTTGTTGACCGATTCCCGGCTGATTGATTCGAGCGAGGTGAGCAGCGTATCGACCTGCGGCTTGTCCATCTCGTTCATCAGTTCGGCGACCTTGTTCGAGCCGCTCGAATTCTTCTCGGCATCGATCTCGGCAAGCAGCGTCATGACCTGCTTTTCGATAATCTGCGCCGCCTTCGGGCTGACGGACTTGAGGTTGACCGTACGGTTCATGATGTCGGCGCGGCGGCTGTCGGGCAGCTGCATCAGCACCTTGGCGCCGAACGACGACGGCATCATCGACAGGATATAGGCGATTGTCTGCGGATGTTCGCGCAGCAGGAACTTGCCGATGAAGGCCGGGTCGCCTTCACCAAGGCGATCCCAGATCGAGGTCTCATAGGCCTGGAACGCCGTACGGCGGCCGAGCAGGCTATCGACTTCGTCAGGCGTGAGGCCTTCTTCGAGAATGCTCTCGATGGCCTTGGCGTTGTCCATAAGGCCAGCGCCTTCAGTAAACAGGTCTTCAAATTCAGCGACGAGGCCAAGCAATTCATCCGGCGGAATAGCACGAAGGGCCTGTGCCGAAGAGATGATCGTCTGCAACTCAGCCTGCGTAAAATATTTCAACAGCCGGCCAGCGACTCCCTTCCCCATGGCGAGGAGTACAGCCGCTGCCTTTTCAGCCTGGGTCAACGGTTTCCCGGCAATGGCGCCGCTGAAATCGTCAAAGTCCATCATGGTCTAACCTCTCCGTCCCTAAAACCGGGATCAGGCTTTTTTGGTACTTAAAACTTCTATCAGTTTGACGCCGAAACGCGTGTCGTCATTTTCCAGGACGGTGATTTCGCCGCGTGCAATCTTGCGGCCGTTCACCATGATATCCACCGGCTCGCCGATCCTCTTGTCGAGCGCGATCGTGGCGCCTTCATTGAGGTTCATCAGGCCGGAAACCTGCATGCGGCTGCTGCCTAGCATGATCTGGACATCGATCGGAATGTCCATGATCAGTTCGAAATTCGAAGACAGCGCGCTGCCGAGCGGAGCCGGTTCGCCGGAGCTTGCCTGGAAACCGGTATCACCGAAATCCGAACTGCCGCCGAAGTCGCTGCCGCCAAAGGCCGCGCCAGCATCTTCGTCACCACCGAAGTCGCCAAAGGTCGAAAGATCGGTGCCCGTGGAGAAGGTGTCGGTGTCGCCACCGCCGAAATCACCAAGGCCGCCGTCGGAATCCTGCTTCAGCACCCCGCGAAGATCATCGATCGCCTGATCGAGGTCAGCCTCGTTGCCCGGAAGCTCCAATGACAGATCGTCGTTCTGCTGTGTTTTCTTCGTTGCCATGAAATCACTATTCCAGTTGAAACTTGCCTCAAGCTGCCGTGGCAGCGAAAGGGTGGGAACCGATTAATTCATTAAGTGACGGATGAGCTCGTCGTCGGAGCTCATCGTATCCTTGACCCGGACGGTGTAATTCTCGCCGGCACGCCCAAACTCGCACACGTACAATTCCTTGCTGTTGGCGCTGACCTCGACCCGAACGTCTCCGAGATCGCGGAAGGGAATGACGTCGCCGGCGGCAAGCTTCGAGATCGTCCGCAGCGTCAGGTCCTGCAGGCGGATCTTGGCCTCGAGCGTCACCTGCGAGCGGCGAACCTGCTCGCTGATCTGCTCGGTCCAGGCGGCCGACTTCGAGGACTGGTTCTTCGCCTTGGGCGCCGAAATCTGCGTCTTCAGCAGCGCCTGCTGCAGCACGATCAGCGAGAATTCCGAAGTGATGCCGGCCAGCGTGATCGACATGTTGATCGCAGCGGCAAATTCATCCTGCTTGTCTTCAGCCGCCTTCGCGCGGTTTTCGAGCGCATGTGGCAGCTCGAGCGCGGGCTCAAAGCCGCCAGGCGCGTTGACCGCCGAGCGCAGCACGCCGGCGATCTTGTCGAACACCATGACCGCGAGTTCGAGTTCGATCGCTGACAGCAGGCGATCTGCCGGCGGTTCGATCGTTTCGGGTGCCGCACCCAGCAGGCTTTCCATCAGCGTGATGACGAAGCCGTTGCCGCAGGCAAGCGTGATATCCTGGGACCAGTTGCGCAGCGTCGCATCGACGAGCGTGGAATTGGAGCCGAGATTGGCGATCAGGTCGTTCTTGTATCCGGAATCGCAGCCGAGATAGGCGATCGTCACGTCGAGGCCGGTCTCGCTCTTGAACATGTCCGGCATGAATTCGATGAAGACGTCCGCAAAGGCGGCGCAGAGTTTTTCGATTGTAGCCTTGTCGCCGAGACGGCCAGTAAGCTTGGCCAGCAGTGCGGCATTCATTGCCGGTTTCTCTAGTGCAACGTTGTTCATGGTCGCTTAGGCCGCCTTGTTCTCGCCACCCGGGTTCATCATTTCCTGCTCGACCGCGTCGATAGACGGGCGCTCGTAAGCGGAGATCGTCTTGCGGCCGTATTCGAGAGCAACCTGCGGTACCGAGCCGTTCATGTAGGCCAGCAGCGTCTGCTTCACGATGACGTAGAGGCGGTGCTGCTTGGAGCGAACGATCTTGATCTGCGAGCAGATCGGCGAGCAGACGCAGTAGGAGAGAAGAATACCGAGGAACGTGCCGACGAGTGCCGAGCCGATCAGGTGACCGAGAACTTCCGGCGAGTCGTTGATGTGCGCCATGGCCTTGATAACACCGAGAACCGCCGCGACGATACCGATAGCCGGAAAGGCGTCACCCATGGTCTGGATGGCGTGGTAAGGCTTCAGCTTGTCGTGCAGGATGGTGTTGATTTCTTCGTCCATCAGCGCCTCGATCTCGTGGGAGCGGGCATTGCCGATGATGATCAGGCGAACGTAGTCGCAGATGAAGGCCGTCAGTTCCTTGTTCTTCAGAACCGTCGGAGCGGTCTGGAAGATCGAGGATTCAGCCGGGTTGTCGATATGCGCTTCGATCTCGTTGCGCGACTTGGTGCGCAGGTCGCGCATCAGCGAATAGAGAACGCCGAGCGTGTCGAGATAGTTGCGCTCCTTCGGAACGGTGTGCTTGAAGGCCTCGCCGAGCGCCTTGCCAGAATCCTTCACCACCTTCATCGGGTTACCCATGATGAAGCTGCCGAGGCCGGCGCCGCCGATGATAACGAGCTCGAATGGCTGAAACAGTGCCTCGAGATGGCCGCCCATGGCCATGAAGCTGCCGATGATGCAGCCGAGCGTAATCACAAATCCGATAATGATATTCATCGTCAGTCACACCTGATCGTTATTTTCACCCGAAGGGATAGGGTTGCAGGCTTGCGTGAGGCTGATGGTTGCCCGGGGTGACAGGATTTTCGCGTGCCAGTTTCGCACAAGGAACTGCCGTCAGATTGGAGATGACGAATGGGCGAATCTCGCCCGTTTCTGAGATGCCGCCTCAGCGGAAGCCACCGTCGAACGACAAGAAACCCGGCTTTCGTCCCGTTCATCGCCAATGCCAGGAGCTTACCCCGATGCAGTCCGGTCTCTATGTTTCTCTGTCGTCGCAGATGGCACTTGAAAAGCGTTTGACGACCATCGCGGACAACATGGCAAACGTGAACACGACGGGCTTCCGCGGCACGGAAGTGAAGTTCAATCAGATCCTCAGCAATACCGATAACAAGCTGAACGCCAAGGTCGCCTTCGTCTCGCAGGGCAACGACTATCTGTCCAACGAGACGGGCGAGCTGCAGCACACCGGCAACATGCTGGATTTCGCGATCAAGGGCGACGCCTGGTTCTCGCTGCAGACGCCGGCCGGCCAGGTGCTGACGAAGGATGGCCGCTTCACGATGAAGGATACCGGCGAGCTCATATCGGTCCGCGGCTATCCGGTTCTCGATGCCGGTGGCGCGCCTGTCATCCTGAACACGGCGGGTGGAGAGCCGAAGGTCGGCGCCGACGGCAATATCTATCAGAACAATCGCCAGGTCGGCTCGATCGGCCTCTTCGAAGCCGATATTTCCAAGGGCTATCTGCGCTACGAAAACAGCGGCGTCATGACCACGGAAACGCCGCGCACCGTGACCGACCGCTTCAATGTCGGCGTCGAGCAGGGCTATCTCGAAAACTCCAACGTCAACGCGATGCGCGAAATCACCCAGCTGATCGAGGTCAATCGCGCCTTCGAAAGCATCGCCTCGCTGACCACGGATAGTGAAAACTCCTTCAACGAAGCGATCAAGACGCTGGGTGGCAGCCGCTGAGCGGAAGGGGCTGAGACATGAGCCAGATACCGCTCACCGAAAGCGCGCTCTCGCCGAAACTCGGGCACCTCGCGGCGCTCGTCGACCGCTACAGCAAGCCGGACTTCTCCGTCGCCCATGGCGGCCATGTGCAGACGATCGCAGCCGGGCACTACACCGTGACCGGGCTCTCGCGGCATGTCCGCCTCGGCGAGTTCGTCGCCCACAAGTCGGCAACCGGCATCCATCTCGGCGAAGTCGTTCGCGTCGAGCCGGATCTTGCCTATGTCTGCCCCATCGAGCCCGGCGAGCCGATCGGCATCCACGATACGGTCATTCGCAAGGGCGCCTTCCGCATCTCACCCTCTGAAAGCTGGTGCGGCCGGACGATCAACTCGCTCTGCGAGCCGATCGATGGCCTCGGCCCGATCGTTGAAGGTCTGGATCGCCGTTCGATTTCCAATACCGCCCCGCCGTCGATGACGCGCCGCCGCGTCGACCAGGGTTTCAAGACGGGCGTGCGCGCTGTCGACCTGTTCTCGCCGCTCTGCCACGGCCAGCGCCTTGGCATTTTCGCCGGCTCCGGCGTCGGCAAGTCGACGCTGCTGTCGATGCTCGCCATGGCCGATGCCTTCGACAAGGTGGTCATTGCTCTGGTTGGCGAACGCGGCCGTGAAGTGCGGGAATTCATCGAGGATACGCTCGGTGAAAACATGAAAAAGTCGATCGCCGTCGTCGCGACCAGCGACGAGAGCCCGATGCTGCGCAAGATGGCACCGCTGACAGCGGTGACGATCGCCGAATATTTTCGCGACCAGGGCGAGAACGTGCTCCTGATCGTCGACAGCGTCACCCGTTTCGCCCATGCGATCCGCGAAGTTGCGACGGCATCGGGCGAGCCGCCGATTGCCCGTGGCTATCCGGCCTCCGTCTTCACGGAACTGCCGCGTCTGCTGGAGCGTGCCGGTCCCGGACCCGAGGGCACGGGAACGATCACCGCGATCATCTCCATCCTCGTCGATGGCGACAATCACAACGATCCGATCGCCGATTCCACCCGCGGTATTCTCGATGGCCACCTCGTTCTGCAGCGCAGCCTCGCGGAAGAGGGCCGCTATCCGCCGATCGATCCGCTGGCCTCGATCTCGCGTCTCGCCCGCAAGGCCTGGACGCCCGATCAGGAAAAACTGGTCTCGCGTCTGAAGTCGCTGATCCATCGCTTCGAGGAAACGCGCGACCTGCGCCTCATCGGCGGCTACCGTCCGGGTGCTGACCCGGATCTGGACATGGCGGTGAAGCAGGTACCAATTATTTACGATGTTTTGAAACAGTCGCCAGGCGATTCGGGCTCGGTTGATGCCTTTGCCGATCTCGCAGCTGCGCTCAGGGCTGGCGCAGCGCCCCCCAACCAGCCTGCACCCAAAAGAGGCTAGACGTGACCGGGTTTGAAGACGACGACGAGCGCATCGCTCCGCTGAAATCCGACGAGAAGCGCAAGTCGCTGATGCTCGACCGCGTGCTGACGGTGACCGGTCTCGCGCTCGCCGGCGCCGCAGCGATTTTCCCGTGGTACGTGTTCTTCAATGAAGACAAGTTCAGCCTGAACATCGCCCAGGGCGACCGGACCCGTGAATTGCCGGACTGGCCGGCCCGCAACGTCTTCAGCGTCTCGCCGCTGGCGATGGTCAACAAGAACGAGGTCAGGAACAAGCCCGAACCCCTGATCGACCCGCTGACGACGGCGACCGTGTCGAGTGTCGGCAAGGAGATAGAAAAGGGCATCGTGCCGGAAGATCAGCCGTTCCCGGCGAGCTCGGGCTTCAAGCTGCTGCACGTCGCCAACGGCCGCGCGCTGATCGAAGACCCATCGGGCATGTATGTCGTGCGTGTCGGTTCGGTGCTGCCCGATGACAGCCGCCTGGCGACGATCGAACAGCGTGACGGCAAGTGGGTGATCGTCACCTCGAAGGGCGACATCTACCGGTAGGCTGCAACATTTCAGCAGCCGAGATACCCTGATGACCCCGGCTCTTCCGGGGTCTTTTCATTTGTGCCGAGGCCTATCGGCCACAGACCGTGAAAGCCGAATTTTCCGTAAGTCTGACGCAAGATTACCGACCTAGGGTCCTCTCAGTAAAAACGGAGAGTTCCCATGCAACCGATTCAACTTTTCGACTTGGCCTCGCGGCAGGCGGAATGGCTGACGATCCGTCAGGAGGTTGTGGCCGGCAACATCGCGAACGCGAACACGCCGAAATACCGTGCGAAGGACATTACGCCCTTTCAATCGGTTCTCGACAAGACCGATGTTGCCATGGCGCGCACCAATCCTGCGCATTTGAGCGGCAACGATTTCAGCACCAGCGGCGACATCGACATCAAGGAAGCGGCACTCGATCAGGAGATCGGGGTGCAGGAATCCGGAAACACCGTCGGTCTCGCCGAGGAACTCTCCAAGTCCGGCGAAATCAAGCGCCAGTACGAGCTGAACACCTCGCTGATCAGCTCTTTTCATCGAATGATGTTGATGACTGTAAGGAAGTAAGGTCGTGGATCCTTTATCAGCAGCCATGAAGATTGCAGGGTCGGGGCTCGAAGCCCAGTCGACCCGTCTCCGCATCGTATCGGAAAATATCGCGAACTCCCGTTCGACAGGCGATACACCCGGTGCCGATCCCTATCGCCGCAAGACCGTTACCTTCGGCGAGCAGGTCGATCGCGCAGCCGGTGTGACGACCGTCAACGTCAAGAAGCTCGGCGTCGACGACTCGGAATTCACCACGGAATACGACCCGAGCAATCCGGCAGCGGATGAGCGCGGCGTGGTCAAGCTTCCGAACGTCAACATGCTGGTCGAAATGGCCGACATGCGCGAAGCCAACCGGTCCTACGACGCGAACCTGCAGACCATCAAGCAGACGCGCGATCTGATTTCCTCCACCATCGACCTCCTGAAGAGCCAGTAATGATCAGCAACGTTCAGAACGTCAGTTCGCTTTCCGTCACGCGCGGCCTCGGCAGCGTCGTCGGCGAGAATTCATCGTCTTCGGTCACTTCGGCGGCCGAAAGTGCAAAGGCAGACCAGAGCTTCGCCTCGGTTCTCGGCAATATGGCCACCCAGGCGATCGACTCGGTAAAGGGCGCGGAATCCATGTCCTTCGCCGGCATCAAGGGCACGGCGACGACCCGCGAAGTCGTCGATTCCATGCTGCAGGCCGAGCAGACGCTGCAAACCGCAATCGCCATCCGTGACAAGGTCGTTTCGGCGTTCCTTGACGTCACCAAGATGCAGATGTAACCGGATAAGGACGGACCGATGAGAGCGCTTGCCATTGCGGCCACGGGCATGGATGCCCAGCAGACCAACCTCGAAGTCATCGCGAACAATATCGCGAACATCAACACCACCGGCTTCAAGCGCGCCCGCGCCGAATTCACCGATCTGCTTTATCAGACCGAGCGCGCCAAGGGTGTCGCCAACCGCGCCAACCAGGCCATCGTTCCCGAGGGCGCGAATATCGGTCTCGGCGTTCAGACGTCGGCAGTCCGCAATCTGCATATCCAGGGCGAACTCAGCCAGACCGGCAACGACCTTGACGTCGCCCTGGTCGGCCGCGGCTTCTTCCAGGTTCAGTCTCCCGATGGCACGACGCTCTATAGCCGCGCCGGCGCCTTCAACAAGAACGAGACCGGCCAGCTCGTCACCGCCGATGGCTACACCGTCGTGCCGGGTGTCACCATTCCGGCCGGTTCGACGCAGCTGACCATCAGCCGCTCCGGCGAAGTCACCGCCGTTCTTGCCGGCCAGACTGATCCGACGACCCTTGGCCAGCTGACGCTTGCCGACTTCGTCAACGAAGCCGGCCTGCAGCCGATCGGCGACAACCTGTTCCAGCAGACTCCTGCATCGGGCGAAGCCGTCGTCGGCACGCCTGACGAGGAAGGGTACGGATACATGAAACAGGGCTACCTGGAATCGTCGAACGTCGATCCGGTGAAGGAAATCACCGATCTGATCTCGGCGCAGCGCGCCTATGAAATGAACTCGAAGGTCATCACCACTGCCGACGAAATGGCATCCATCGTCAGCAAGAACCTGAAGTAATCTAGGAAAGGGCCGAACATGATGTTTCGCCGGGCGAGAAATACTGTCGCTCTGACGGCATTCGCTGCGATCGCTTATGCCGGGATCCTCGTGACCCCGGCGGCGAACGCCAGCATGGGTTACGCAGTCGTTCCGACCGCGATCATCTATCCCGGAGAAACCATCAACGCCGGCCAGCTTCAGGAAGTTGAGGTCACCAACCCCAATCTCGCCGGCGGCTACGCAAAGTCGGTCGACGAGGTTCAGGGAATGATCTCGAAGCGCACCCTGCTTCCCGGCCGCACGATCAGTGTCTCGGCGCTTCGCGAGCCCTATACGGTAACGCGCGGCTCGCAGATCCGGCTGGTCTTCAACATCGGCAACATGACCATCTCGGCGGCAGGCTCGCCGCTTGAGGACGGCTCGACTGGCCAGGTCATCCGCGCCCGAAACATGGATTCGGGCGTCATCATCAGCGGCACCGTGCTGGCCGACGGCACCATTCACGTGGCGGCAAAATGAAGATCGTCTCTCGCATCATCGCCGCGTTCGCGGCTCTTTCCATGTGTATGGGAACTGTGACGCCCGCCTCCGCGCAGATGGCGTCGCGCATCAAGGATATCGCCTCGCTCCAGGCGGGCCGCGACAACCAGCTGATTGGCTACGGCTTGATCGTCGGTCTGCAGGGTACCGGCGACGGCTTCCGTGCCTCGCCCTTCACCGAGCAGTCGATGCGCGCCATGCTGCAGAATCTCGGCATCTCGACACAGGGCGGTGAATCGAACGCCAAGAACACGGCGGCCGTCATGGTCACCGCCAACCTGCCGCCTTTCGCCAGTCCCGGCAGCCGCATCGACGTCAATGTCAGCTCGCTCGGCGACGCCACCTCGCTGCGTGGCGGCACGCTTATCATGACCTCGCTTTCCGGCGCCGATGGCCAGATCTATGCCGTCGCCCAAGGCTCGGTCGTCGTCTCCGGCTTTCAGGCGCAGGGCGCAGCTGCGACCGTGACCGAAGGCGTCACCACTGCCGGCCGCGTTCCGGGCGGCGCGATCATCGAGCGCGAGCTGCCCTCGCGCTTCAAGGATTCCGTGAACCTCGTCCTGCAGCTGCGCAATCCCGACTTCTCGACCGCCGTGCGCATCGCAGACGTCGTCAACGGCTACGCTTCCTCGCGTTTCGGCGGCCCTGTGGCGGAAGCCAAGGATGCGCAGGAAGTGATCGTCCAGAAGCCGCGCCAAGCCGATCTGACCCGGCTGATGGCCGATCTCGAAAACCTCGTCGTCGAGACCGATACGCCGGCAAAGGTCGTCGTCAACGAGCGAACCGGCACCATCGTCATCGGTGCGGATGTCCGCGTCTCGCCGGTTGCCGTCAGCTATGGAACGCTGACCGTGCAGGTCACCGAGACGCCGCAGATCATCCAGCCCGAACCCTTCTCGAGAGGGGAGACGGCAGTACAGCCGCAGACCGATATTGCCGCGCAGAAGTCCGGCGGCCGCGTCGCCATCCTGCAGGGACCCGATCTGCGCACGCTCGTCGCAGGACTGAACAATATCGGCGTCAAGCCTGACGGCATCATCGCCATCCTCCAGGGCATCAAATCTGCAGGCGCTCTGCAGGCGGAGCTCGTGCTGCAATGATCAAGCTGAACAAGGACATGACCGTCTCGGAACTGCTGAAGCGCCTGGCTCTGCCGGCTGCCGCGGTCCTGCTGTTGACGATCCCCGGCGCCTTCGCCCAGGAAGCGCCGAAGCCTGAGGGGGACATCACCTCCGAGGATGAGATCAAGCAGTTCTGCACCAATATCGCCGACCCGGCGCGCGACCAGCGCTATCTGCTCCAGAGGCAGGACCTGGAGAAACTGCGGGCCGATATCGACACGCGCATGGCTGAAATGGACAAGCGCAAGGCGGAATATCAGGACTGGCTGAAGCGCCGCAACGATTTCTTGAAGCAGGCGGAAGCAGGCCTCACCGACATCTACAAGAACATGAAGCCGGATGCGGCGGCACTGCAGCTGCAGGAAACCAAGATCGAAGTGGCTGCTGCCGTCATCATGCGGCTTGGCCCGCGGCAGTCGAGCCTCATCCTCAATGAGATGGACCCGAAGAAGGCGGCTGTTATCGCCAACATCATTGGAAGTGCATCCGATCCCAATACGTCGAAGGATCCCTCATGAACAAGCGTTTCCCGGCTGCCATCGCCGCCGTTGCCCTTCTTGCAGGCTGCAGCTCGCCGCAGGCCGTGAGAGAGATCGGCAGGGCGCCCGCCATGAGCCCGATCGGCAGCGGTCTCGCCTATGGTCAGACGCCGCAGATGGCACTTTATCCGAAGCAGCCGCGTCAGGTGGCGCAGGGCTATTCGCTCTGGAGCGACAGTCAGGCAGCGCTCTTCAAGGATGCGCGCGCTCTGAATGTCGGCGACATCCTGACCGTCAACATCCAGATCAACGACAAGGCGAAGTTCGAGAACGACACCAGCCGCAGCCGCACCAATTCCAGCGGTATCAATTGGGACGCCCAGGCAAACATTCTCGGCTGGAATCCATCCTCCAAGACCGACGTGACCTACGGCTCCGACACCAGCACCGACGGCAAGGGCAAGATCGACCGTTCAGAAACGCTGAAGCTGATGGTCGCCGCGGTCGTCACCGGCATCCTGGAAAACGGCAACCTAGTGATCAGCGGTTCTCAGGAAGTCCGCGTCAACCAGGAAATCCGTATCCTCAACGTCGCCGGTATCGTGCGGCCGCAGGACGTCAACGCCGACAACCAGATCTCCTACGAAAAGATCGCCGAAGCCCGCATCTCCTACGGTGGCCGCGGCCGTCTGATGGAAGTCCAGCAGCCTCCGCGCGGCCAGCAGGCCGTCGATCTCTTCTCACCGCTCTGAGGCCGCAACCATGGCAGACGAAGAAACAGGCGAGGCCAAACCGAAGAAGAAATCCGGGGCGATGATGACGATCGTCGGCGTCGCCGTGCTGACACTTCTCGGCGCCGGCGGCGGCTGGGCCGTCGGCTCAATGCTGGCTCCGAGCATCAAGAGCGCCGAGCCCGCCGAAAAGCCGGCTGAACCGGCAGGCGGCGAGAAAAAGGAAGGCGAAACCGGTCTTCCGCACATCTCGACCGAAGCCAACAACGTCGTCCAGCTGGAGCCCATCACCTCGAACCTCGCTTACCCCTCCGAAAACTGGGTGAGACTAGAGGTCGCACTGCTCTTCGCCGGCCCTCCCGACGTCAAGGTCGCCGAGGATATCCATCAGGATATATTGGCGTATATCCGCACCGTTTCGCTGCAGCAGATAGAAGGTCCGCGCGGCTTCCAATATCTACGGGATGACATCCAGGAACGTGTTGACCTGCGCTCTCAGGGGCGCGTATCCAAGGTCATGTTCAGGACCTTTGTCGTCGAATGATTCGATTCATAGTTTTCTTGGCCGCCATGATGGCGGTACCGGAATTGGCGGTGGCTCAGCAGCTGCCGACGAATCTGTTGAATATTCCTGTCGATGGTTCGGTCGCTGCTTGGATCATCCGTACGTTCGGCCTTCTGACCGTCCTTTCGGTCGCGCCGGGCATCCTGATCATGGTGACGAGCTTTCCGCGCTTCATCATCGCCTTCTCGATCCTGCGCACCGGCCTCGGACTGTCATCGACGCCATCCAACATGATCCTCTTGTCGCTGTCGCTGTTCATGACCTTCTATGTCATGACGCCGACCTTCGACAAAGCCTGGCAGGACGGGGTGCAGCCGCTGCTCTCCAATCAGATCCAGGAACAGCAGGCCATTGAGCGCATCGCCGAGCCGTTCCGCACCTTCATGGCCGCCAATACGCGCGACAAGGACCTGGCGCTTTTCGTCGACCTTGCGCGCGAGCGTGGCCAAAACGTCCAGACCGGCGCCCAGATCGATTACCGCGTGCTGATTCCAGCCTTCATGATCTCGGAAATCCGCCGCGGCTTCGAAATCGGCTTCCTCGTCGTTCTGCCCTTCCTCGTCATCGACCTGATCGTCGCCACCATCACCATGGCCATGGGCATGATGATGCTGCCGCCGACATCGATCTCGCTGCCCTTCAAGATCCTCTTCTTTGTCTTGATCGACGGCTGGAACTTGCTGGTCGGCAGCCTGGTTCGCTCCTTCAGCTAAGCCCGGCCGTCAGGCCGCAAAAAACCCGCCTGGATTTCTCCGGCGGGTTTCGTGTTTCTTGCTGCCTTCGGGCTTACGCCGTCATGAAAGGCTCGGCACGCGCCGGCAGGGCAGGGACGTCGAAATGGTCAGGTGTCTCGCCACGTTTCGCGCGATCGACCATCGTCTCGAAGGCCTGTTCCAGATGCCTGCAGAAGCGTTCGGCGTCGAAAAGCGGTGCGATGTAGCGCTGCGTCGCGAGATGCGCCTTGTATCCAGCAACCTTTTCGCGCTGCTCGGCAAGCGCAACCGCCATATCCTCGTAGTCCTGCAGATCCCTGCCGACCAGTTCCGGCAGGCCGATGGCGTTCAGCAGGCTCTCGCTGACGCGCGAGGCGAAGTTGGTGCCCTTCATCGTCAGAACCGGCAGGCCGCCCCAGAGCTGTTCCGAAGTGGTCGTGTGACCATTGACCGGGAAGGTATCGATGCCGAGATCAGCCGCCTGGATGCGGTTCATGTGTTCTTCATAGGCCCCACGCATGCAGAAGATGATCCGCTTCGACGGAATACCCTCCGCCTGGAACGCCTTCAGCAGGTTTTCCTTGTTGCGCGGCGTGTTGGCCATCAGCCAGAGCACGCTGTTTGGCGCGCGCTTGAGGATGCGTGCCCAGCTCGCCACCGTTTCCGGCATGATCTTGCGGTTGCCGTTGAACGAGGCGAACACGAAGGCGTCTTCCGGAAGTCCAAACTGTGCGCGCGTCACGGCGCTGACCTGGGGTCGGTTTACTGGATCGTTTGGCTGATAGCTCTCCGGCATCCGGCAGAACTTCTCATGGTAGAAGGGCTTGGCGACGTCAGGCAGAACGAAATGGTCGCCGATGACATAGTCGATGTCGACACCGAGCGTGCTGCCGGGAAAGCCGAGCCAGGCCACGTGAACGGGTGCAAGCGGCAGATTGAACATCAGGGTACGGCTCTCGGCCGTGTGCCCCTTCAGGTCGATCATGATGTCGATGCCCTCTTCGTGGATGAGGTTCTGAACCTCCTTGTCGGACTTGCCGTTGATATCGATGACCTTGCCCCAGGTGCTGCGATCCATCGTGTTGAGGGCCAGCCGCTCCGGCATGCTGTGGTCGAAAAGGACAATCTCGAACTTGTTGCGATCGTGCAGTTCGAGAACGCGCTGCATCAGCTTCATTGTTGCGTGCTGATCCCAGAAGTCCGAGGACATGTAGCCGACGCGGATCTTGCCGGACCATGTGTGCGGCAGTTCCCGGCGAAGAGTGGTCCGTCCCGGATCGAGCGCAGGAATGCCGACTGCCGGATAGCGGTTGTAGTCTTCGTTGCCGCACCAATGCAGATGATAGAAGGGATGGTCCTTGCGCAGGGTTTCGAGCTTGCCCTGGCTCAAAAGCTCGTCGATAAGCTTCTGATGCCTCTGCGCCTCGTCGAAGTCGTTGAACTCTCGTACAAAGATGAGATGCAGGAAGCGCGCAGCGATATCCTTCGGGAACCGCTTGAGAATATTGCGCGCCAATGTCTGGTTTGAAGCGTCGTGAAGGTCGTTCGTCAGCAGCTGCACGGCCACGCGCAGGTGATCCGGGGCGGAGCTCGCGGCGAGAACGCTCTTCAAGGGCTGGATCAGGTCGCGCTGATCGCGCTTCAGGAACACCGCCGCCAGGATATAGGCCAGTTCGGGATCCCTGCTGGCTTTCTCGAAGTTGCGCGTGCAGATGAGCAGCGCTTCGTCATCTTCGCCGCATTCGAAATGCAGGCGGGCAGCGAGCTTGTAATATTCGTAGCTGCTCGGCCCCTCGCATTTGGCTGCGAGCGAATAGGATTTGGCGGCATCGGACTTGAAGCCGAGTTTCAGCAGGCTCTTTGCCAGCAGTGCGTAAGTCTTTGCATCCTTCTGCACATCGATCAGCTGGTTCAGGGTTACGAGGGACTGCGCGTAGCGCCCCGTCTGATATTCGCGGGATGCAACCGAAAACGAGACTTTGCTGTTCAAAACCGAACTCCGTTGGGAAATGCCCTGATCGAAACGCCGACATCGCCGCACGGCCGGCTGGCGTCGCAATGACGTCAGCTGGTTGGCGGCTTTGCCACACTCGCATTCGAAGCTTGCACGAAGCCGGTGCGATCCTGTGCCGGAGCGCTGCAGGTGATTCCGGAATATTTAACTATACTTGGCCGTGCTTCGCGGGTGATCTTCGCCTTTAAGAGGTTGGCAAGCATTGGCTGCGAGATTGCCATGGACATGACGGGTTTGGGGCCAAACATGAAGGCGCCGAGTAGCATGAAGCAGCTCCGTCATCGCCGGTAATAACAGTCCGGTATGTCCTCCTTTTTGTATCTAGTTTTCTAGGGGACAGACTTATGACAAGCATCAATACCAACAATTCCGCAATGGCAGCTCTCCAGACGCTGCGCAACGTCAACCAGAACCTCGGCTCTACCCAGAACCATGTTTCGTCTGGTCTTCGCGTTGGCAAGGCTTCGGACAACGCTGCTTACTGGTCGATCGCAACGACGATGAAGTCGGACAACAAGGCCCTCGGCGCTGTTTCCGACGCTCTCGGCATGGGCGCTGCCAAGGTCGACACGGCCTACACCGCTGTCGAAAGCGCAATCGACGTCG